>Ga0182078_10269968_pt1 | contig 11407 bp, 6 predicted proteins | sample 071ome_15_FD_127749 | JGI IMG/M metagenome (GOLD analysis project Ga0182078, IMG submission 127749) | Metatranscriptome of coastal salt marsh microbial communities from the Groves Creek Marsh, Georgia, USA - 071409BT metaT (Metagenome... | ecosystem: Environmental > Aquatic > Marine > Intertidal... | reverse complement strand
GTCGAACCATCGCTCGACGGTTGTCCTCGCACTTCAACCGACGCGCACCAGCGCACGCCCCGCTCGCGTGCCCACGTCTCGAGTGACGACGCGTCGCGGTCGTCCCCGTCGACGCATCGAGACGTCATCGATCGATCGTCCTCGCGTCCCAGTCTGTCGGTCGGTGACGCGTCCTTCGGCGCGTCCGTCGGCGCGTCCGTCGGCGTCCGCCGCGCTGGGCTCTGAGCAACCTCGGAGTGTATACGGACAAGGTTGACGGTTCGCGAACCAGGAAATCACATGTCCGAATAAAAGACAGAGATACGTCGTACTATGGATATAGAATCGGGATCATGTAGTAAAAGCGAAAATGCGGAGATATAAAATTCCACATGTCCGAGAGAAGAGAGGAGAGAGACGACGAGCGGGAAGAGGAGGTTCTCCCGCGAGGGACGATCCGCCTTTACTGAGCGCGCGCTTTCGAGCAAGGTACGCTTGACGACGACGAAACGAACTGAGCGCGAGAGAGGATGAATTCTTGGTTGATTTTAATCGGCGAATGACCTCGTGTCGGGTCGCGTCGCGCGGGAGGGGCGGGGGTTCGCGATTTCTCTAGGGTTCTCGAGAGCGCGAGAACGGATCGACTGACGACTGGCGCCGCGCTTTCACATCACCGCAGGCTAGTATAACTTTCTAGACATGGCTAAGCGCACCAAGAAAGTTGGTACGTATCACATTCAGGCCGCTTCGACGCGACGCTCGCCTCGGGATCTCTCGCCAACGCTCGAGTGACCAGGGTGACGGCATCGCGTTTTAGGGTCAGGCTTTCGTGCCTTGACGAATCGATCGCGCTCGACGCGACGCGCGAGCGTAGCCACGAGCTCTTTTGAGGGAGCAATCGACGTTACTTTTTACTGACAATCTGTTTCTTTCCGAATCGTAGGCATTGTGGGCAAGTACGGCACCCGTTACGGTGCCTCCCTCCGTAAGGTTGTCAAGAAGCAGGAAGTTTCTCAGCACTCCAAGTTCTTCTGTGACTTCTGCGGCAAGTACGGCATGAAGCGTAAGGCCGTTGGTATCTGGTGCTGCAAGGGGTGCAACAAGACGAAGGCGGGTGGTGCGTACAGCCTCAACACCGGCGGTTCCGTCACTGTCCGCTCCACCATTCGTCGTTTGCGCGAAGCCACGGAGAAGTAAATCTCCGCGTCAACGAACAAACGACTTTGCGCGGGTGTGTGAAATTACTCACGCATCCCGCCGTGACTCGTTAGACGGGCGCCTCCGAGATACAGTTTCGGGCAAGCGTCTCAATTAGCTAGTGTCAGTTGTAATGTGAGCGGCGGCTCGCACTTCACCAAGTCTGTGTCCTCGACTTCCGGCGCGCGTTACGCGCTTCGCCCACCAGCGCCAGGGTTGAGACTTCTCTTATTTAATCATCTAAACGCCCATAAAATGAGCCAACGCAATTTGCGTCACGGAAATTACTTTGCTTCTACAGTTACTATATTATGTGTTCTATACGCATATTATGAATTATTATGCTCTATCATTGACTTTGTTGCGCTCTTGGCGGTGACGATGGCGGTTTCGTTGTCAACCTCGACGACTCGATTTCTAGCTGGAGACTTGGCGACCGCGGCGCCTCCATCGTCCGCCTTGACGTCAACCTTGACGCTACCAAACGGTAAATTTTTACGAAGAGAGAACTCATACATGAGCCAATTCATCGTGCGAATGCGGTTCAATCGGTCCCAGGCGTCGAGTCGTCGTTCGGTGGAACGCTGTATCACGCGCAGCGGCATGTTTATGGCGCGAATTGGAACAGCCATTGCGAACGCAATCAGAGAGCTGAAAATGTGTACGGTGGCGCTCCCAAACTGGATGTTCGATCGGAAAATATCTACACTCGGCGCATCCTCGTGACCTGGTCTTGAGAATCGCATGGTGCGCTCGTTGTGGAGAACGCTCGAGGATGTGGGTGCGCGCGCCACGGCGGCGCCGAGCCACTCAAGTGGATTTTGATGTCGTCTCTTGAACCTTTCTTGCGCTTCTCGTGCGCGTCTTTCCTTTAACTCTTCGCGTTGCAGACGCTTCACTTCGAGTTCTTTTCGGACTTGGTCCTTCAGAACTTTCGCCTTGTCCTGCAAATCAGCCTCGAGCAATTTTTTGACTTCCTCAATCGTCTCCAGACAGACGGGCATGACGGGCACGTACATGCCCACAACGAGCTGCAGGGCGTATTCCACGCCTACAGCGACTCGTTTGAGGTGGACCGCCATAACTGGGAGCGTCGGCGCCACGCCAATCAACCAGACGAAATGCCAAAGCCTGATTGGACAATACGTGTTCACGAGCGAAAATATCTTTTCGACGACAAGGAGGCAGCAGCATACGACCAACGTGAGCATGACGGCCAGTGTGCAGAAATACTTGCTCAGGGCTGGATGGTCCCATGTGATGAGCTGGAGTGGTCGATCGAGCATGTCGGTGATACTTTCCAATTGCGTGCCCGCCAGTTTGCACACTCCAGGCATCAGTCTCGGGCCGCCTGATGTGACGACTTTATCGATTCTCACGAGCGTCGTACCGGCATCCTTGATAATTTTGAGGAGTCTCCACACAATTCTTTGAATGAGAGAAAGCACCATGTCTGCCGGGTTGGCTGACGTCAACACGGCGACTAGGCCGTTGATCCAATTTTGTGGAAGAAGCATCGACGTCACACTGGGTAATTCGTCATCGATACCGGCTCTCTGACGCCTCGCCTTGCGAGCGCGCACACCTTGCTTCACCGCTTTCTCCGTCAGTTCAACGGCGCGACCTTGCGCACGGAGTTTGACGAGCTTCTCCTCTTCCAAAAACTTGTCGCGATACTTGCGGAGCTTTCTATTCCTAGTTTTACCCAACTGTATAACCTCTCTCCGGGTCTTCTCCAGCACGCTTGCATTTGCTTCGTCATCCGTAAATAACGGTAAATGCGCCAAGAGCTCCCTCGTGATAAATCTCGAGCAATAGCCGCAGACAAACAATCCCGGGAGGAGCCATATCAAAATAAAGCTACTCAACATGGCTCGTCTGAACGTCAAGCAGCACAAGGTGTGATACGAGAACCAAAATACTTTTACCCGCGCGCGAAGCGGATGGTTGCACATGAAGACGGCTGCTCGAGCAAACATCTTGATGGGGAAGACGATGGATTCAATGAGACGATGTAGGCTGAGAATGACTCCGTCTATGGTGTCGGGAATGTGATTTGTTTTCTGCGGCGAAGTTGTCTGCTGCAAGTACCACGCCCATTCCGACCATTTTGAACTCTTCGACTCGAAAGACAGATTGATGCGCGCAAAGCCTTGCCAATCAGAGATGGATCCCTTTGACCGCGGGTAAATGCACATTGCGTGATTTGGATCTTCCATTTCCTCTTCAGTCAAAAACTCAGAATTCGGTGGTGTAATGTTAAACCAAGAATCGATCTTACGTCCAGGACTCTCTAAGACGGTCGAGATGGGAATTGAAACCGCCCCGAGTATGTTATCTCCACCTGTGAGTACGTCGCGACACTTGAAGACTATTCGAATATCGCTCGCCGCTTCTGTGATGGAAAACTTGAAATACTCGCGCGTCGACTTGACGGTTTCGGAGCGGTTATCCCACATCACCGATGCCCACACGTGATTTCCGAACTTTTCAGCGGAACCAGAAGCCATGTTCAAAAGGCTGTCGAGAACCGGGGCGAGATGTTGATTCGGCGTTCGATCCCCGATGACAGATGCAATGTTGCACGTAAACGATCCCAAGGTGGGACGCGCGGCTTGATCAATCTGTAGCAAGTTTTTCGGCGGAAACTTTGCGTACCCACACCCCAACATCACTTCCATTTCCCCGAGATTTTCTGATCTGCTCGAAAGCCACGACTTTGTCTTCTGCATTGGCAGCAGTTTCACCTTGAATTTTTTCAAATCGCCGACTCGCAGATCGTCCACTCGTATTTGCGCGTAACCAATCGCGTTGCCGTTTGTAAAACGCTCTTCACCTTCAACATATCCATAGTTGTCATCTTCATCTTCGTCGTCAATCGCATCCGCAACCTCATCGCCTTGGGCACCTTCACCCGCCTTGTTTCCATTTCCTTTATTCAACTCGGGCAAGCCTAAGTACGAAATGAACTTCTTCCCCAGCTTGACGGCTGTCCTTGAACCGTAGATGCTTTTCATTTCAGATATAACCTGTATTGTCAGCGTGCGACTCAAATGCGTCTTTGGCATCACCATCACTTCGGGCGTAAAATCGAAATCTTCCATGACGCCCCGTTGTATATGGCTGCACAGAATATCGCGATGCGTGTTCAAGGATACTCGGATTCGAGCATTTGTACTATCCTTTTTGTAACGGATCGGCAACCCTTCGAAACCAAGCGCTTGGACGTACAAGTACTTGTTCGTCTCGTGTTGGTTAATGTACATCATAGAATCGAGCACGGGCGGCGGTCGCGGAATATTTGCGTGTGGGAAGCGAGCGGCGCTCAAGCGCACGATGAGCTCGCCCTTGACGCGCTCGTGAGCGTTCCACGCGAGACCGCTGTCAGTCGATCCGACGAGTGCGTTTCTATTTTCGTCCGTCCCGTACAAGGGTGTGGCAAACTCTTTCCAAGAACCATCGGGAGGCAAAGAAGCCAAGGATATCGCAGCTTTTCCCATGAGTGTCGATGAAAATAAATTTCTGTCATAGAGTTCAATCCAAACTTCAGCCGCGCCCGGACGCGCAATCAACGTGAAGACTTGCCCTATACCATTGTTCCACACCGGATGCAACGTGTTGAAGATTGTTTTCGTTCTACAAAATTCATCCTTTGGCGCGTTGTCAATGGAAACATAGGCGAAAGCATCACACGAACCATTTGAGTTGTCGATGTGAAAAAGCTGCCTCGCCGCGACGACGGCGACGTGTACGCTCCTCGCGAGAGCCGTTCCTTCTCCTCGAGTCAACGGACCCACGCGAAGAGTTTTGAGAATGGCCTCAGATTCCGCTTCGCCCACCTCTGAAATTTGAACTCTAAGCTTGCCCAAGTCGGACGAGGCGCGAGGATGAATCCAGCACACTTCGCCGGCGGCGTCTGGGGTGATTCTGCCTTTGATGTCGAGATCGACGTCGGCGACTTGTCCGTCTAAAGGAATTTCAGCCAGCGATATGGCGGCTGATCCTAGAAAGTCGTGACTAGAGAACGTATCCTTATCCCACAGGGTGAACACGACGGCGCTACACTCTGGATCCTCCGGCACGCGCAACAGGTAGCGCTCGTTCCACACCGGGAAGCGCGTCCGGTATTTGCAAGCTGTCTGATATCTTTCGCCCAGAGGAGTCGTGTTAAATCCTAGTTTAACGTATGGATCGCTCGTTCCCAAGCTGTCCGCGTCGTAAACACCTCTCGCGTTCATCACGCTAACTACCAACAGCTTGGGTCGACTCTGCCTGCACACTTCCGCTTCGGAAGCAATGCTCGGCCAGTATCCCTTCTCACCGACGGCGGGCTCTTCGAAAATCGTTCTTCCTATGGACAACCGAATGATAGCTCCAGCGCCTCTTCTCTTCGAACCAGACTTCTTGTCTAGAAAAACACGCATGTGTGCCTTTGTTCCGTCGTGAGGAATGAGTTTTGCCGGAATGGATGCGTATCCAACCACCACTTTTCTGAACATGTGCACCTCTTTCAGTTTGATGTTAAAGTAACCGTCAGGCGAGCAGTTTTGAAAGATAAACTTCCCCTTCCCCTCGGACCATACTGGATGTTCCGTGTCTTCTCGTCTCGACGTGGACACTTTTCGACGAGTCATGTTTCGTTTCCAAGCAACCTGCACGTACGTCTTCTTGTGTTTCGTCTTGTAAACGCCCCGGGACTCGACGTCGTAGACGTTCACCTCCATGGCGTGCTTGCCGTCTATGATTTTGGAGTCGCCGTCTCTATTCGACATCAGCGCGTTCACAGTCTCCGTCGGAAGCGTCGCACGGCTCAGGTTTCGCTCTAAAACCCGACACTTTTCCTTTCGCGACGTCTTCTCCAACTTTTTCCTCCTCTTAGCGCTCTTCCGAATCATCCTCTGCACCCGTCTCTTGAACCGACGGTCCATTTTGTTTTCTTCACCCCCCGTCCCAGACCCAAGTCGCGGTTCCTCTCCTTCTTCCTCGCCCCCACTGTCGTCATCCATCGGTAACAACTTATGCAACACGCTCGCGCCGAGCGTCGACGACGCACCGAAGCGCGGGACGTCGACATCGTCGACATCTTCATCATCGTCCTCATCTTCATCATCGCGCTCGCCGTCACCACGAACGACGCTCCGTCGTCCCTCTGACTTTGACGTCGACGTCGACGTCGCGTCCGTCCTCATCGTCGTCACCTTTACGTTGGGTGAACTCACGACGCGGTCCGCCATCCCGTCCGTCCGTCCGTCCGTCGTCGTCGTCCTCTGGCGTTCCAAATCCATTCCAAATCCATTCCAGTTGGATTGACGTTCAAGTGCCAAAATCCATCCGTTCGTACTGTAAGAGTCATATGGCCATCAATCAATCAATTGGAACACACGCACGCAGTTCGCTTCGGCTCGGCTCGGTGACGCGAACCTCGACGACGACGACGACGACGAAGACGACGTCAGAGCGCGCCGGACGACGGACGACGGCGATGAACACGAAGACGACGAACCACGCGCCGAGCCCGTCGGCGCAAGAGGTGAAGAAGTTCACGCAGATTTGCCCAAAGTGCGCGACGCACACGCCCATCGTCGAGGACCACTCGAGCGGGGATTTGATTTGCACCGAGTGCGGGCTGGTGATCGAGTCGAGGATCATCGATGAGTGCTCGGAGTGGAGAACGTTCGGGGACGGGGATAAGGATAAGAACGGGGCGGACCCGTCGCGGACGGCGGGGGCGACGAACGTGATGCTCTCGGGAGGGGGGTTGAGCACGACGATTGGGCGAAACCCGGATGGGACGGTGAACGCGACGCTGTCTCGGTTGCATAACCGAGGGATGAATCCAGACAAGGCGTTGATGAGCGCGTTTCACTCGATCGGGGAGTTTGCGGACGCGATGGGGATGAATCGGGTGGTGAAGGATGGGGCGTGTGACTTGTATCGCATGGTGACGCAAGCGCACAGCACGCAAGGTAAATCAAACGCGGCGATGTACGCGGCGTGTTTGTACATTGCGGCGAGACAAGAAGGGATGACGCGGACTTTTAAGGAAATTTGTGGCGCGGCGCAAGGAACGACGGTGAAGGAAATCGGGCGGTGTTACAAGTTTATTCTCAAGGTGTGCGACGGTTTGAATATGCAAATGATGGAGCAAATGATTACGCCGGAATTCTTGGTAAATCGTTTCTGCGGCAACCTCGGGTTGGCCAACATGGATTTCATCAAGCTCTGCTCGCACGTCATCAAGACATTCCTCAACTTGAGAATTTCCGAGGGGCATCATAGCGAAAAGCAACCAGCGTCTGTGGCGGCGGCGGCGATTTACGTCTCCGCCGTGGTCAAGGAGTGGCACAAGGACAAGGCTAGCTTGTTCCGAATCTCAGAGGTGAGCGGCATGGCGGAAGTGACGATTAGAACGTCCTTTTACGACATGGTGCCGTACGCGTCGAAGCTTTTACCGTCAGCGAATCAAGATAGATTGGCTGACTTGTTAGCCGAAGCGGAGCGCATGCGCGCTGGCTCCACCATGATGCTTCCATCACACGCTTCAAAGCGCAATCTCAACGCCGCCGGCGCGGACGTGCCGCTGCTTAAATTAGACGAGGTCGACGTACCGATAGACGTCCCGGGAGACGTAAAAATTGAAGTCAAGGAGGAGATTGGATCGTGAGAGACGATACGAGTACTACCGGTAGTTGTGATGATAAATCAAACAAAACTAAAACAAACGCGCGATGCCCCAGTCTCGCTCGTAGTAATGATTTGAATTTCAGCCTTACAATTCCGTCTTTTGGAGATTCAGACGCTCTCTAAAGTCTTCCACCATCTTCGGTAAGCCTTCCTTTAACGTAATCTTCGGCTCCCAGCCGAGCGCCTTCTTCGCCAATGAAATGTCGGGACGACGGCGACCCGGATCGTCGGCGGTGTTCTCCTTGAACTCAATCTTCGCATCCTTGTTGACAATCTCCTTGACAACTTCAGCGAGCTCGATCATCGTGAATTCACCCGGGTTACCAATGTTGACCGGGCCAATTTCATCTTCGTTGTCCATGAGCGCCATGAGACCGGCGACGAGATCGTCAACGTATTGGAAGGAGCGCGTCTGCTTGCCATCGCCGTAGACAGTGAGCGGTTCGCCGCGAAGAGCTTGCGAGACAAAGTTGGATACGACGCGACCGTCTTCGAGAGCCATTCTCGGACCGTACGTGTTGAAAATGCGGGCAATTCTGATGTCGACGCCCTCTTGGCGATGGTAGTCGAAGCACAACGTCTCCGCGACGCGCTTGCCCTCGTCGTAGCACGAGCGAACGCCAATCGGGTTGACGTTACCCCAGTAATCCTCCTTTTGCGGGTGCTGGAGAGGATCACCGTACACCTCGGACGTGGAGGTGAGAAGCATGCGCGCACCCACGCGCTTGGCCAAGCCAAGCATGTTGAGCGTGCCCATGACGGACGTCTTGATGGTCTTCACCGGGTTGTGCTTGTAGTGCACTGGAGACGCCGGACAGGCGAGGTGGTAAATCTGGTCCACCTCCACGAGCATGGGTTCGACGACGTCGTGTCGAATCAACTCAAAGAATGGGTTTTGAAGGTGGTGCATGATGTTCTCCTTGCGACCGGTGAAAAAGTTATCCGCGACGATGACAATGTTTCCTCGCTCCATGAGTCTATCCACGAGGTGCGAACCGACGAAACCGGCGCCGCCCGTGACGAGAACGCGAAGACGAGTCGCCTTGGGAATCGGCACCGGCATCGATTTAGCCACAGTACCCCGTCCGAGGGGTTCAGACGTCGAAGACGTGCTCAAAGCCGTGGACGACTTGACGTGCGAAGACCCAGACGATGAAGAATCAGCCGTAGACTTTTTCACGTCGATCTCCGCCACGTCCGAGCTCATCCCAGATCCAATGTTCGACGACGACGACGACGAAGAAGAAGAAGAATCGTCACCCCCGTCATCGCGCATCATTTCGCGTCCACTCTGCGTGGTGAACCCGGTTTCGCCCACCGGGCGGGACTCGTACTTTGACGAAGAAGAAGAAGATCCAAACGCCGTCGTCGTCGCTCCCCCATACATGCTCGCCCCCGTTCTCGCCCCTCCGACCCCGCTCACCAACGCGATCGCCACCATCACCATCACCGCGCACATCGCCCGCGCGCGCATCCTTCTGCTCAACGCGTACCGCGCCATGATTCTTCCCAAAATCGACGTCGTCGTTCCTCCGGGTGCGTGCGTCGAGCGTCCACTCACGCGCGCCGTCCCCGACGACGACGCTCTCCCGCCGTCGTCGCGCGACCCCAGTGAGGCTCTTCTTCGTTCGACGTCGCGGTGGCCGTCGTTCGTCACCATGCGAGGGCGTCGAGCGCTGGCGATCGCGGGCGGGATTTCATTTCATTTCGATCGAAATTCATCTTGCGGAAAAAGTTCCGGAAAAATGGCGTTTTACTCCACCCACTGAGACAATGGAACTGATTGATTGACATTGATGTTACAAGCCGGCCGACCCCGACGGGAAACCATCGCTGCGGACGTGATCGGACGGCACGAGACGAACGGAGTGATCGATCTCTGGACGGTGCGGGGCGAGAGAGGGAAGGACGGACGGGATGTCTTCGTCGGCGTCGGCGAAGGATGAAAGGGAAACGTAACGAAGCGCCGTGTCCGCGAACCCGGATGAAGACGAATCGGATTCGGATCTGTGGCGAGCGACGGCAAAGGTGAGGTACCCGACGGTGCACGCGAAGGTGTAGACGACGTAACGAATCCAAGCCAACGCACCGAGACCGGCGATGAGGATGCAGGTGAGCAAGACGCCAAAGGCGGGAAGGAACGGTACCAAGGGCATGCGAAACGTCGCCGGAGCGCTCGTCATGGGAATGGTGAGAAAGCTGAGCGTGGACGCGGCGACGCCGATGAGGGTGAGAATGCCGAACCACGAGATGTGCGCCCGGGATCTGTAATCCACGCCAAAGGCTAAGGAGTTGAGGAAGAGCGCGGCGGCGCGTTTGAGAGGAGGCGCGCGTTGGCTCCATTCCGCTCGTTTCGGCGTGCATCGACTGACGATGAGGCCGAGATTGACGCAGCAAAAAATGCTCAGGGTGCCGATGGAGACGAGTTGGGCGAGAAGGTTAATGTCGAGCAGAACGGCCAATCCACCGGTGACGATGCCGGAGAATAAGGATGCGTTCGCAGGGGTGCCGTACTTTTCGCTCACGTCTGAAAACCAAGCCGGAAGCAAACCGTCTCGAGCCATCACCATGAAGATCCTCGGCTGTCCCATCATGGAGAGCAAAAGAGAGGTTGTGATGGCAGCCACGGCGCCGATGGAAACGATGGAGGCGACCCATCCGAGGCCGTACGTCGCAAACGCCATGGCGAAGGGTGCGTGGACGTCGATGTCGACGTAGGAAACCATTCCAGTGATGACTAAACACATGAGCGCGTACAAAGTCGCGCAGACGCCGAGCGAACCGAGAATACCAAAGGGCAAATCGGCGCTCGGATTTGCAACCTCTTCCGCGCACGTGGCGATCGTGTCAAAGCCAACGAACGCGAATATGACGACGGATGCACCGGATATGATGCCCTTCATCCCGTTTGGCGCGAATGGGGACCAATTCTCGTGATGCACCTCCGCCGCGCCGGCGAAAATGACAATCGCAATGACGACGAGCGAAACGTACGTCACGATGGAGTTAAACTTGGCCGTCTCCTTGGCCCCGCTCACGAGGAGCGCCGTCATCCCAGCCACGACGACGCCTGCTATTAAATCTAATTCCATGACGTCCGGCCAAATGGTCAACCTCGCCGCGTTGGCGCGCACGCCAAACATGGACATGAAGTACGACGTCCATCCTCTCGCGACGGCGGCGCTCGCAATCGTGAGCTCGAGCGCCAAATTGCACCCGGTTAAAAACGCCGCGTACTCACCAAACGTGGCAAACATGTAATTATAAGCCGAACCCGCCACCGGCATGGCCACCGCAAACTCGGCGTACGCCAAACCCGTCACAGCGGACGTCGACGCCGCGATGACGTACGAAAACACCACCGCCGGTCCCGCGTGGTCGTGCGCCACCGCCCCCGTCAACACGAACACTCCAGCGCCGATGATGCCCCCGATCCCGAGCATCGTCAAGTCCATTCGAGTGAGCACTTTTTTCAATCCATTCGAGTCCCCAGTCGCGCCGTTTTCCTCTCCGTCCGACGCGACGCCCGCCGACGAAGCCGAACGCG
>Ga0182078_10139701_pt1 | contig 11444 bp, 10 predicted proteins | sample 071ome_15_FD_127749 | JGI IMG/M metagenome (GOLD analysis project Ga0182078, IMG submission 127749) | Metatranscriptome of coastal salt marsh microbial communities from the Groves Creek Marsh, Georgia, USA - 071409BT metaT (Metagenome... | ecosystem: Environmental > Aquatic > Marine >... | reverse complement strand
GCAACAGCAGCCATGGCGAGACGTCCGGCGCGATGCTACCGCGTGATTAAGAACAAGCCGTACCCGAAGTCCCGGTACTGCCGTGGTGTTCCGGGTGCGTAGAATCGACTCTCGCCTCTCGCTCACCTTCGCCAGTGGAACCGGAACCGAACCGCATCGCGCGTGTGGAACCCTAAAACTAAACGATGAGACTGACGATGCGCTGCGTGTGCGCGACGTGAACAGATCCGAAGATCCGCATCTACGACGCGGGTATGAAGAAGTACAACTGCGACGCCTTCCCGGCGTGCGTGCACCTCGTCAGGTACGTTGAACGCGATGCGCGACGGTGGTTTTGTGATCCACACGCACACTCGGGCGGGGACGTGTTCGCGAGACCCTACCGCAAATCTGAAATTTACGAAGACGCGGTCGTAACGCGCGACGCGACGCGCGAGTGTCGAGCGAGGAGACTGACGGTGATGCATGCTTTTTGTTATTCACGATTCGCAGTTTCGAAAAGGAACAAATCGGCTCCGAGGCTATGGAAGCCGGCCGCATTGCCGCGAACAAGTACATGGTGACCAAGGCTGGTAAGGAAGGTTTCCACCTTCGCGTGCGCTTGCACCCGTTCCACGTTTTGCGTATCAACAAGATGCTTTCGTGCGCTGGTGCGGATCGCTTGCAAACGGGTATGCGTGGTGCGTACGGTAAGCCGCAAGGTGTTGCCGCGCGGGTGTCCATCGGTCAAATCATGTTGTCCATCCGTACCAAGGATGTGCACGCCGATAAGGCCGTCGAGGCGTTCCGCCGCGCGAAGTTCAAGTTCCCGGGTCGCCAAAAGATTGTCAAGTCTAAGCAGTGGGGCTTCACCAAGTACTCTCGCGACGACTACATGAAGTGGAAGGAGGCCGGTCGCCTCTTGCCGGATGGCGTCAACATGAAGGTTATCGACAACCACGGTCCGCTCTCCGCCAAGCCGGCGGATCAGCTCTTTTTGGAACCTGCCCGCAAGTACAGAGTTGCGCTCTAGACGCAAGTACAGCGGCGGCGCTCCGATCGGTGAGAGGTGAGGGGAGCTCTACACATAGCACGTCCTTCTAGAGGGTTGTGATACACTTACTCGATACAAAAAAACAAGCATACACACGTACACACACTAATTACAAGCCCACTAATAAATCTTCCGGAGCATCTCCGGTGAGTCTACATCCTATCAATTGAAAAAAAGTATCGCTCGACCTCAGTCGGCCGCCATCTACCAGGCGAAGCGCGACGACGGAGTCGTTGGACGCCGATGTCCCAACGCACTCGAGCCTGCCGCAGAAGACGTACTGACCGGGTGGTCTACGAATGAATAATAGCGCGCTCTCGCTCGGCTCTCCCTCAGAATTCACGGTCGTCACTTCGGCAGACTTTGCCTGACGAACTCGCTCGACGTCCAAGTCGAGTGCTCCGAAAGCCGCGCCGTCCCATCGCATATACAACTCTCCATCCTTGTCCCAAAACGCTGTCGGCCCTCGAGTTTCAGGCCTGCCCACGGAGACGAATATCGAAGTTGCGTTCGCCCAGGTGTCAATGTTGCGACCGTCGTTTACGGAGCGAATCGGAACGCCCGGGGATAGAAGCTCTACGGCGCCCTTGCGTCCTCCGGCGATGGTAACGCCGACGTGCTCGAGCGAGCCGACAATGTCCGCATTCGCCCTATCTATCGCAGTCTCGCGCGCAAACTGGCAAGGTTTTCCTTGACCACCTCTCTTTGCCGCTTTTTTAGCAGCCTTTGCCGCCTTCATCCGCACCTTCTTCACCGTACGAGGGAGCCCTCGCGTGGGCTCGCCGATCTCCACCACCCGTTGCAGCACGCTCGCTACGTCGTCTTGATCTTCAATCATTGTCAAGCACTTGTCGAAAATCAAACATAAACTGTACCCATCAGCCGCTGCGTACGCAATTTGACTATCCTTGAGCGGTCGCTTCGACCAGTCGCTGCACTGTTCCTTTTTATCGAGCATGCATCCCAAAACTTGCCTCGTCAGCACGGCCAAGCCGCATCGAAGCGACGTCTTTTTGGGATTTGCTGCAAACGCCAACTGCTTGACATCGACGAGACTCTCGCACTTTTTCTCCCAAACTTTAAGATGCGAATACGACGCTTTCATCCTCTTGAGATCATAATTGAAACTAAACCCGAGCTTAAACAAAGCCTCCTCCCAAAGAATCGCTTGCAAGAGCTCGTCCACGGCGTCGTTGAGCTCGGCACCCTTTGACCTCGGCGCGCACGCGAGCAAATCAATCAGAAACACCTCATCCCGCGTCGCCACTTGTAACAACGCCACCGGTGTATTATCCCCAGGCTTCCACTCGGCGTCCAATCCCACACACGGCGGTGGTAGCGGCGGCGGCTTGGCGGCATCCTCCTCGGTTCTGCAGCTTGAGAGTGCCCGCACGACGCGCGTCGCCCGTCTCAACCCCTCCACGTCATCGATCCACCACACCCGGTCCGCCGGAACGCTCGGTAACGGCGCGTACCGCGACGGTTTCACCGCGTTCGGCGGTTTCGTCGGCACGTCGACGGCGGTGCGACACCGAACGACGGGCCGTGGCTGACCAACACCGAAACTGCTCGGTCGGCGGCGGCTCGAGCGTCGCGCGTCGCCAGACGCGACGAACGATGCGTTGTATCGTTGAAGCGCGACCGAAGACGCCGCGCTGGTACCGGTGGTCATCAGATGCGTCAACGCGGGGGGCGATGGGGTCCTTCAACGACGCGTCGCGCGCCGAAGAATGACAGGTGGAAAGCGTGAAAAAGCGCGCCTGCGCGACTACGTTACAACGGAAAGAATGCCTTTTTATCTAAAACCCATCGCCGGCGTCGTCTCTGCGACGCTGTGCGCGCATGTTGACCCATTTCGGTGCGCTCGGCGCGGATTTACTCTTTGTCGTCTCGGATTGCCGACGGAAATCACCCTTTGGGGCGTTGGCGGGCATCTCCATGCTCGGCGCGGATTTGTACATTTCCAAAAGTTTACGCTTGACGTCGTCATCCTTGACGCCGACGGTACTCATCTTCTTCGCGCTGCTCCACCTCGCGGATATCAACATTTCTTCTAATATTTCCTTCTCACCCTGCGTCGCCTTGCGAAGCTCCTCTACAAAGGATGGTGCGGTGACGACGTACGCTCCGCTTCCGCGGACGATTGAACTCAACGCTCCGTCAGACGTCGCCACGTACACCACCCGTCGTTGTTTACTCACCCCACCACCAACCCCCTTGAGTTCCTCCACCACTCGCGCCTCAATCCACGAATCCGCATCATTCTTCACGCTGTACACAATCTGAAACCCGTCCGTGGCTAAATCACCCTCGACGTCGTCTTCATCCTTTTCCCGGTTTCGATCCGCATCCCACACCAAGACGACGTCGTATCCAGAAAACGCCTTGAAATCTTTCACCTCCTTCACCAACGTCTCCCTCGCCGCGTCCAAATCCCCGCATTTGAACGCTGCGTTCGCTTCTTCCAATCCACACTCCTCTAGCCCGCAAATGTTGTATCCATCGACGAGTAAAAGCGGCGGCGATCCCGCGCCAGAGTGCGCTCGAAGCTCGCTCGCCAGTCGCGCCTCCTTTTTCTTTTCCAATCTTCGCCTCGCGAGCTCTTGTTCGTACGCCCGATCCCTCGGCGTCGAGGCGCGACGAACGCCATCGATTGGTTTCGACGACGTGGACGACGACTTGTTGACGGGCGACGACGACGATGAACCGTCTACGTTTAACGAGCGAAACCGCTCGACGAGTTTGAGTTGCGTCGAGACGCTCATGCCGTTTGACTTTCCCGTGATTCTCCTCGCCGGTTGCACCGACGGAACGGATGACGACGACGACGACGACGATGCACCACCGCCATTCTTACCCTCCGACGACCCCGTGCGTTTCTTCTTCTTCCCGGCGGCGACGATGACGGCGTCTCGACTTTGTCGTCTCGACGTCAGCGGCATCAGCATCGTGCGTTTCTTGTACGAGTTCGAGTCGCGTCGCACCTTTCCCAACGTCGACGACGAAAAAGACGGCGATGACGTGGACGCCACCATCGATATCGACGTCGCCGCCGTCGACGCCCGCATGAAGGTTCGAAACGGCGCTCGGGGAGTCGCACACTGCCGACGCTTAACTTTTCACTTCATCGATACACGCGCGCGTCACACGTCGACGACGATTGGTATCGACGGTAACCCACCGCTGCGCCGGTGTGACTGACGGACGCACGGACGCACGGACGCCGTCTTGATCGAAGACCCGCGCGATAGGCGCGAGCGATGAGCGCATCGACGACGACGACGAGCGCGCAGCCGCAAGCTGTGGAAAAACCCGCGCTGACGCTGACGGCGATCGCGAAGAGTTTACTCGCGGGAGGCGTCGCGGGAGGAGTGTACGTACATTGACGACGAAACGTGAATGCGTGGACGCGAGCGTGAAGGAGGGGGGACGAGGCGCGAGGAGCGCGCGGTTGATGTCCGCGACGGGGTTGATGGGGAAGATGATCGACGCGTGCGCACTCGCGGGGTTAGTTTGGAATGGCTGGGAAAGAATATCGTGCGTATCGCGGTGGTTTGTTCCCGTGGGATGGATGCGTAGATGAGAGTAGTGGTGACTGACTCGAATGCTTCGTTTCGATCGTGGGCGCAGGTCTCGCACGGCGGTGGCTCCGTTGGAGCGACTGAAAATTTTACAACAGGTGCGTCTGCGCTCGGTTAGACATTCGTCGCAACGCGTTCACTTTATACGCGAGGAAGACGAAGTGATTGATGCAGAGCCCGAGCGCTGACGATTGAGAACGTTCGTTATTTTTGCATTTTTACGACGCGTAGGTTTCGGGTGCAGGGGCGAATGGAGCGTACGGAGGGCTCGTGTCCGGTTTGTCTCACATGTGGAAATCAGAGGGGATGAGAGGCTTGTTCAAGGGTAACGGTGCCAACTGCGTGCGCATCGTGCCGAACAGCGCAATGAAGTTTTTCTGTTACGATCACATGGTGCACGCAGTGCTGGATATGAGACGGGCGGTGAATAAGGATGCGGAGATGGATGTGATGACGCGCCTGGTGGGTGGCGCCGGTGCGGGTATCGTCGCCATGTCGGCGACGTATCCGCTCGACATGATTCGGGGGCGTTTGACCGTGCAGAAGGCTGCCGGCGAGGGGGGGACAAACTATCGGGGTATTTATCACGCATTCACTGTGATTGCGCAAAAGGAAGGGTTCGGGGCGTTCTACAAGGGGTGGACGCCGTCGGTTATTGGCGTCATTCCGTACGTCGGATTAAACTTTGCCATTTATGAGACGCTCAAGGATCAATCAGTCAAGTTTCAGGGCTTGCAATCAGCCAAGGATTTGAGTGTATTCTCTGGTTTAGTATGTGGCGGCATCGCGGGCGCTGTGGGACAAACGGTGGCGTACCCGTTTGACGTCTGCCGCCGCCGTTTGCAGGTTTCCGGCTGGGTGCAAGCCGGCGTCCAATCTGGCGGCCCGGTGTACACGGGCATGTTTGACTGTTTCCGCCGCACCGTCGCCGAGGAGGGCGTCGTTGCCTTATTCCACGGTCTCAGCGCCAACTACGTCAAAATCATGCCCTCAATCGCCATCGCCTTTGTCGTCTACGACCAACTCAAAATCATCCTCAAACCCGAGGTGCACATTTCCAGCGGCGGATAAAACACTTGATTCAACTTTCCGCAACCCGAGGATCGCCCGCGGGCGAGACGGCGGAAGGAACGACAACACATAGAACCATAGTGAACGATATTATTCGATTCTTTTAATGTCATCGTTCACAGAACGTAGCCTAAATCATAAACCCGCAGAGTACGGACGACGCCGCTCGGCTGTCTTGTCAGCACATACCACAAAAGTATACTAATTACCCATACACGTAGGGATCACACAGATCACACACGCCACGTGTACACGAAAAACGCCTCAAACTTCGAACGCGTTCGACACTTTTCCACTCGCGAGGGACGAAAGGAACGACGTAACCATGGCGAACCCGGTGTGCTTTTTTGACATTGAGATCGGCGGTCAACCGGCCGGACGCATCGAGATGACGGTACGCGCTTCCCGACGACGACGCGCGGCGACGCGCGATGCACGCGATGAACGACGACGCCGGTCCGGTCGATGGGTGGATTCCGATCGGTTTGTTCGACACGATTATAATAATCTGGCGGCGAATGAGTGAGCGGTACACGACGACGACGATTCGAAGCGCGCGAATGACGGGAATACTGACGACGATGAAAAAACTGTTTCTTGTTACGTGTGTTAGCTCCGCGCGGACGTCGTCCCGAAGACTGCGGGTACGTGAGACGATTAAGAATCGGACGGGAACGATGGTTGGATGGTCAACGCCGATCGATCGATCGGTCGTTTTTTTGCCCTTTTTCCCACTCTGGAGTGAAACGAGACGCCAGAGAGACTGTCCGTGCCCTCGACGCCTCTGCGAGAGTCTGAGTGCATTCTTTGATTGAAATGTTGCGTCGTTTGGACGAAACTAAGCGACGCGCGAGCGAAAGAACGACGTACTGACTGAAATAATCCCGCTTCGACTGCGACTTTTCCGCCATACAGAAAACTTCCGCGCGCTCTGCACGGGCGAAAAGGGCTTTGGCTACGAAGGCTCGTCTTTCCACCGCGTGATCCCGGGTTTCATGTGCCAAGGCGGTGACTTCACCAACCACAACGGTACCGGCGGCAAGTCCATCTACGGTAACAAGTTTGAGGATGAAAACTTCACCCTCAAGCACACCGGTCCGGGTATCCTCTCCATGGCCAACGCCGGCCCGGGCACGAACGGTTCCCAGTTCTTCTTGTGCACCTCCACCACCGGCTGGTTGGACGGTAAGCACGTTGTTTTCGGCAGCGTCACCAAGGGTATGGATGTCGTCAAGGCTATCGAAGCCGTCGGCTCGCAATCTGGCGCGACCTCCCGCACGGTTAAGATCGCCAAGTCTGGCGTCTGCTAAATCGAACGCGCGACGAACGACAAGACAACTTTTACGAGCAATACACGAACGAGTTGATGAGTTTGAGTAGTTTACGAATCGCTCAAATCTACTAAGTAATGTTTACAAATTTCCCAATAATAATAATTTCATCTAAATCGCGAGAAGGCGTCGTCAAGTTCGCTGTTTGGACGACGTTTCCCATGCTCTGAGCGCCACGAGCGAGCACAAGTTGACGATCTGCGCCACGACGATTGGCGTCGGGAGTTCCGCCGGGACGATCAAATCCTGAAAGTCAATGCCTAAAATAATCTCCGTGCTCGCGATGACGGTAACCCCGACGTCGCCGACGAAGGACGCATTAGCAAGACCGAGCGCAGTTGCCGGACCGCCAAAGGCCCACAGCGCCGTCAACGCCTGAAGCGGCGTCGAGAGATCGCCAAAGGCGTCGACGCCGCAGGCATCAGAGATGACGCCAGAGCCAAATAAATCTGGTACGTGCAGGGCTCCGCCGGCGAAGAATAAAGGTCCGAGTACGGCGCGGTAACGAGATAATCCATCGCTCGCGTCTTTCGGTAACAGGCTAAACGACTCTGAAGTCGACGCCGACTGCGAGTCATCGCCCTCGACGGCGCGTAGGCGCGAAGAAGCGCGACGCGAATGCGTTCGTTGAGAAGAGACGACACGCGTGGACGCGTGGGACGCGTTCGTGGAGGTACGCATGGTGAAAAGTGAGGCGCACGGGAGAGAGCGAGCAGCGGCTTATCTTTACTATTGCATAAATCACATCAATTTAACTCAACGAACCCACGGCGAGGCGAGGCCGAACGGGGTGAGCGCGTCCATAACTTGCTTGTTCAACGCTCTGCCGAGGACGACTTGCGTCTCATCCGGTCGGATCGGGATGACTGGGTGTTCAATGCCAGGTCCCTGCGAGCCGCCCGACACAACTCCTCGACGCAAAAGGGAGTTGCCGGCTTCGATGCCGCACACGTACGCGCGCTCCTGGCATAGACCCTTGGCTCCGTGCTCTCGATCACCCATTTTCACCCAATCGCCAGCGCAGACGATGTTCTTCACGGATGTTTCCAGCGGAGGTCTCTTTGGATAACTACCCGGTGAAAACAACGACACAGCTCCGGGGTAGCGTCTCACTTCGAAATCCAGCGCCTTGACGCCCTTGAAACCCGGAACCGCGGCTGGGAGAAGTTCATCCGTCAATAAATTGACAATATCCTGGTTGCTCATGCAGGCGACAGCCGTGCCGTTGTAAAAGTCAGCCGCGATGACGCTTCCCTTCGGTTCTTCACCTCCCCACAAGGCAACCTCCGAGTCCTTCTGCAACTGATCGAGCATAAAGAACGTACCTCCAGCCCCTCTGAGCCCGTCGAACCGAGAGAAAACGTTCGCTGGATGTTCAACGTCGACGTACTGGTCCAACCAGATGCGCGTCGCGACTACATCTATTCCACCGAGCGACGCCGCAGCCGAAAATTCTGGAGCCATGCGAGCGAGTTCAGGAGAGTTCGCAACCACACTCTTCATACCCTTCGATCCTAAAGCGAACACAACTGCATCCACATTTTCGATCTTTCCAGTCTCGCCCGTCGTCTTGCTGAAATACTTGACGGCAGTTGCACATCTTGTCACTTCATCAACCTCAACTCCGCTCACAAAAGTTCCACCCATCACCTTGAGGCTATACTTCGACATCAGCAGCTCACTCAGCGGAGCGATGAGAATCTCAGAAATGCTCTTAGACTTGATCCATCGCACGTCGAACGAATCCTGGTGCGCCAGAGCGTAATAGTACAAGAGCTCCATCACCACAGCCGCGGAGAGCTCCTCTGGCGGCTTGAATAGTCCCACCAGCAGAGTGGGACGGATGAAATCGTCTACTAATCTCTTGCTAAGTCCCATGCGAATGAACAATTCGTGCGCAGTCATTCTGTCGTACGCCTCAAACGTCTTCTCGTCCCGGTTTAGATCTAACATTGCATAGAGTAATCCAACCATGCTCGCTCTGTCCGCAAGCGGCAGCCTTTTGAAGTTGTCAAAAGTCGCGAATACTTGCCCGAGCGGGCTCGGCAAAGCTAGAGAATCTCCAAACACTGGAGCGGTCGCCTCGAGACCATCCGGAGACCAGAATGCGCTCGATGTAAACTCGGTAAAAGCGTCCTCTTCCTTGACGCCAAGCTCAGCCGTCAGGCTGTTGATGTTTGGATAATCCTTCCAGAAGCCGCGCGTGCCAGGCTCGAACGGCTTACCGCTCGCCGTGCGATCGGGCGTCTTTCCAGTTGGATCATCTAGGGCATCAATCAGCGTGACGTTCACTCCAGCCTCGGCGAGACTCTTTGCGGCTCCCCAGCCTCCCCAGCCGGCACCGATTACGACGACATTCGAACCGCTTTCGACGTTCGAAGAAGACGTCGACGCTCGCGTGGCGGTGCAGCGAGCCCGAGATGTAACGTTCTTTCGTTCACACTGGGCACGAGACGGGACGATGACCCCGCGATAGACGGTGGACGCGTGTAGACTCGCCATCTTTTTGTGACGTCACGGTGGTACAGTTTTCTCAATTTTGGCCACATTTTTCACAGTGAGACATCCAGGGAGCCGAGGGGGCGCGCGAGTGGACACGCAACGGGGTTGGAGGAGACATATTAGTTGATCCGCGGTTGATTTGCTTTTTCGAAATGTTTTACACGCAATGATATCTACAAGCTAAGTATATGTTTCACGAGTCTTCTCACTCACCTTCGCCCCCAGCCAATGGGTGGCCCAGGACTGGGCGCCCCGGGACCTTGAGGTGTCTTCTTGGGTGTGCCGGCATCCTCTCCACTTGCTTCAAGGGTTTTCTTCACTTCACTCTGTTCTGCGATCACGCTCTTGAGAGAAGTCACGAGCTTGTGGCGTTTGCTAGCATGACGCTCGAGCTCAGCTTCAACCACTGCCTTACGCTCATCACGCTTCTTCTGGTTCTCCTTCAACGTGGTAGCGCGTTCCTCTCTTTCCTCCTTGAGCGTCTTCTCGATGTCCTTCGTCTCCTCTTCGAGCTCTTCTCGCAGCGCTCGTACTCTCTGTCTCGCTCGCTCAGCGTCGGCCCTCGCAGCCCTCACCTCCTCGGCAACTTCTCTATGACGGTTCGCCATCATGGCTGCCGTCGCTCGCGCCTTAGTACCGCGAAGCTCATGCTTGATAGCCTTGATTTCTTTAGCAATTGTCGTCTTGCTCACGATGCGCTCGCCCTTGATGCGCGCAGAGTCCCAGTAGTTGATCTCAGCCAAACGTCGCTTCAGCAAGGCAGACTTGAACGTCTCGAGCGGCATCGTGCGCGTTGGTGGCTCGTGTTGCGTGTTCGGAAACGTCGGTCGCAAGAAATCCGGTTCAGGCCTCGCCGGCATGGCCGCCACGGAGGCTTTAAGCTCCGCGTCCGTGAGCTCTCTGTCCATGTCTATTTTGCCCTAAAACTTCTAATTCTCGATTCACAGACGACGGCTCAAACGCGAGTCCAAGCCCAACTATAGACACGCACGCACGAAAATAATCAAGCACGACGCTCTCGTGATGAGATCGCACCGATGAGATCGCCTTCACTCTGTGGGCGCGCCGAGTTGTGATGCGTGGCCCCCCGCGCACTGACGGAGAATCTCTTCCAAGTGACTGACGTGACGCGAGATTTTTAATACTTACAATGTTTGACAGGCTTACGATTGGGTCGTCTACGCGACGGTAGAAACGAAATCAGCGAATGAACGCTCGCGCATCTCTGGGCACCCCGTGGTTGAGATGAGACCTCGATCGAGCGCATTGCGCTTGGTACCTTGTGTGTATTCGGTGGGGAATTTGTAGCCAAGACCGTCGTGGAATTGATGGTACACCTCAGCCGGGTAGAACGGCAGTTGAGCGCTGTCGTAGACCCAGACAGTGTTAATAATGTCCGTCTCGGTTGGTTTCGCGCCGCTCTTGACGATGTTACCGGTACCGGGGATCAACTTCATGCCGTTCACATTGGCGTCCTGGATTACCTTGAATAACGGCGAGTCCACGCCTCCCGGAAGGCCGATGCAGTTTCTGTAACCCGATCCCGCGTCTTGAGGATCAACGCGCTGCATGCCGAGCCCGGGAATTCTTTGAAAGCTACCAAAGTACGCATCTGCCATCACTTTCATCTCCTTTTCATCGGCGACGTCCACGGCGACGACTTCACAGTGTCCTAAGCGCTCGTAAACCGTCTCAGCGGCGCCGTAGTAGTAGCACACCGTGTCTTTGCTTCCAGCACCACCGGCACCGCCGGCGTAACCAACCACAGAGGTGATCGTGTCGTCCGTGCGGCCTATGGTGCGCTCGGCTTCGTAAAACGTGTGCTGTCTACCCCAGAAGCAACCGTTACCAAAGTACACGGGCCTAGCACCGGTCGTCGCAGCCTCCGCGCGCGCGGGTTGCGGCGCGGTGGCTGCTGTCGTACCG
>Ga0182078_10705603_pt1 | contig 11473 bp, 4 predicted proteins | sample 071ome_15_FD_127749 | JGI IMG/M metagenome (GOLD analysis project Ga0182078, IMG submission 127749) | Metatranscriptome of coastal salt marsh microbial communities from the Groves Creek Marsh, Georgia, USA - 071409BT metaT (Metagenome... | ecosystem: Environmental > Aquatic > Marine > Intertidal... | reverse complement strand
GCAAACGCGCTCGTTGTCGTCTTTATCGCTCCCGCGTTTCTCGATCGATCGTCGGCATCATGGGCGCCCCGACGGCGATGCGCGCGGCGTTGGAAGCGCTTCGCGCATCCAACCCGACGGCGCAACCTGAACGCTCTGTCGGAAAGAACGCCAAGGCGTCGCTGCTGTACGACGCGAAACGGGCGGCGGATATCGATCGGGAGACGCTGCACGCGATCGGAACGAGCGGGTTCGAGGAGCTGTGCCGACGGGATGGACGGTTCGAGGCGCACGCGAGGGGGTTGTTTGGAAGAGCCGTCGCCGAGGGAAAGCACAGAGAGTTGGAGGACGCGAAGGAGTCGGCGGCGACGAGCGCGAGGATTAGCGGGTATTTGAAGCTTTTGAGCGGGTACTTCACGGAAAAGGCGGCGAGTAAGACGCTGGAGTACTTGATTCGGAGGTTTAAGATTCACGTGTACGATGTGGACGCGTTCATCGCGTGCGCGTTGCCGTGGCACTCGACGCCAGAGTTTGTAAAGGCGTGTCAAGTGTGCCAATTGGAGAATAGTAAGCACTTTAAGTGGTTGGCTGGGGTCAAGGAGACGGGTGCAGCGCCACCGAGAGATGCGCTGGCGGTGAGGTGCTCAAAGGATAAGGCTTTCTTTACGTTTTGTGCCGAGAGTGCGGCTGAAATGGCTACGGCAAAGGTAAAGTCGTCTCGTTGCGTCGCGCGTCGGTTTTCGACGACTCTTTTTTTCTGTTACCCACGATGATTGAAACGTCTGATCACGATCGTTTTGAGCGCATTCGTGCGCGCGTACACGAAACGGGATGGATACTCAATCGCCGTGGTACATTTGATTTACGTACTGGCATTGTCGGCGTTCGATTCTTTCGCTCGCAACGTACTGCGCTCGCAGTGAAACGCATCGCCTAGAGTGCCGGCGCACATTCTGTTTTTTTCTCGAGCGCCAAGAGGGTGAAATATCGCGCGTGCGCGTATGTCGCAAAAGTACTGACGACAGATGTTAATGATTCTTCTTGTTTTACACATTTCGCAGGGAAATGTTGGCTCGACGTCGGCGTTTTATGCCGTTTTACTCACAGAGACGCTCGGCGTTATGAAGGATGTCGATTCGACGCTGACGACGCGATTGCTTCCGTACTTGGAGGCTGGTTTGGCGTCCACCGCAAACTCTGAACAGTTTGCAGGCGCGCTCATGGTGGCGACACAGCTCGCCGCGCGAACGCAAATGGCTGGTCCTCTCGTCGAAGCTTTGCTCGAAGGCATCGCCAAGGGCACGCGCGCGCCGTTGCACGCGCAAGCGCTGCAAGCCTTGCTCGCTCTGTGCCAGACTCAACGCGTGAAATCGCTCCCTGAGCGAGCCTTTAAGCACTTGGTTAAGATTCCAGAGCTCGAGGAACTCATCGCGGATTTGCTGCACGCGTACCGCGCGGATGCCTTTTCCATTCCTCTCATGCGATCGCTCGCCGAGTTCGTAGACGTGCACGCGAATTACGAGCGCATTTTGCGCGCAGTAATCGAAAAAGCACCTCTGCACGGCAAGCACTTCATCGCTGCGGTTCCGATTCTTTTGCAAACAGCCAAGAAGAGCGACAGTGCCGCAGAAACCACGCGGTCCATCTTGGTTCTCGCCGATCAGTACCACCCCGTCGCCATGAGCGAGGGTGTCGATTTCGTCTTCCGCGGCGCTCCGCAAAAGAAGAACAAGGACGCGAGCGCCGAAAAGCCTAAGAAGGACAAGATGATTGCCTCTGAAGAAGACGCTGCGTTTTTACGGTCCGCGTTGCTCGGTTCAGCATCTGGCCCGATGGCGGGACACGCTACGTCGATCGCCGCAGCGCTCGATCACCCGAATGCGAGCTTGCGTGAGAGCGCCATTGCGCAACTCGCCGAAATTGAAGAGGGCGCAGACGAGGGCGCAGACGTGCCCTCCTCTCTCAAAAGAGGCTCGGCTTTGGGCTCGGCGATGCTACGCCGGGTCTCCGATGAGGACGCTCGCGTTGCGGCGGCGGCCATGGACTTGAAATCCTTGCGTCGAATGGTGAACAACGACGGTGTGTTGTTTGGCGCGGTCAAGTCTCGACTTCACGCAGCTACCGTGGCGCTCGCAGCGGGGAGCGCGCACAGCGATAGCGAGCGCCGCGTTGCGAAAAAGGCGCTTCGACTCGTTCTGGGCATTCTCTCCAAAGATGAAGACGGTACAGCGCAGTCGGCGCTCGCCAGCCGAGCGGCAGCCTTGGCGTACGAGTACATTTTGTTCTCATCGTCATCAGCGCAACGCAATGTCGTCAAGGCGGCGCTCAACGCGGCTCGCGGCTGCCCGCATCCATCTCTCGACGGCGTTCGCTCAGAAGCGTTGCGCGAAATTGTCGACGGTGCAAAGCCAAACATGGATGGTAAGGAGAGGGAGGCGTTCGAGCAGTCTTGCAACGAGACTGTCTTGTCCGCCTTGGCTGATTCTTTGCTCGAAGGCGGCAAGGCTTGGGTGAACACGAGCGGTGAAGACGGACGCGAACTGTGGATTCGTGAAATGTATAGAGACATGGGCTCCATCGGTCGCGCCACCATTCTCATGGTGTGCAAGGTGGCGTTGGACAAGACGTCTGGGAAGGCGACAGCGCCCGTCGCCGCAGTGCGAAAGGCTTCTTGGTCCATCGTGCAAGAACATTGGAGCGAGGGAGTCGGATCGGCGAGCAAAGTTGATTACGACGTCTACGAATCTGGATCATCTCTTCCGGGCGCTGGCGCGGTGTACAAGTTGGCTTCGAACGAGAAGGCGGCGAAGAAATACGTGCCGAGCTGTTCGCAAGCGCTTTTGAGCTCCATCCTCGCCGGTCTCTCGAAGAAGTCGGCGCAGGAGGCGTCCGAAATCTTGCCAGCGTGCTTCCACATGTTGGCGACTACAGACGCGAGCTCTAGTGATTCTTTGGATGTCGCCATTGGCGAGCGTCTTCGAGATGTTCTCGACGCGAGCGATAGATGCTACGGCGACGCCGGTTCAAGTGCTTTCCTCGCTTCGCGGTTCGCTGCTGATCCAGCGACGACGGATGTTCGCGTTCAAGTGACAGCACTCGAATTGTGCGCGACGTGCTCAAAAACTCCATCCATAGCATCAGTAATAGTCGCCGCCGCATCTAGCGCATCTCCGGTGCGAGACGCCGCAGCCACTCTGCTCGCAACATATGCGCGCAGTAAATCTCTAGGCGCCATCGCCAAGGCGATTGTCAGCGACGCGAGTGAAATATCGCTCAAGGGCGCCGTGGCGATGTGCAAATCCATCGAGCGTGGATTGAGCGAATCGAAGGATTCACGCGGAGAACTCGCCTCCTTCTTAGAACCGATTCAGGAAATGATTACGGAGGAAATGCCAACTCTCGACGCGTACGGGGCTCGGTGTTTGATTGCTTCAACTCGCGGATTGGGTTCGTCCGCCGTCAAGGCTGAGGTGCTCATTCCGGCGCTCGAGTGGGCGATGAACGCGATGACGGCTAGCTCAGTCGCCAAGGCTGCGCTCGCCGTCGAAATCATTCAAGTCTTCGACGTCGAGTACGCTAAAACCTTGGGCAAGAATGGCGGAGACGCTTGGGCGCTGCTCTTGCGGTGCATGACTCTTCCTTCTCCATCTGCAGTTCGCGCGGCGGCGTTTGGCGTCATCACGCCAGACCTGGTACACGTTCTGAAGGAGGACGCCAAGTCGCAACTGTTCAAGGTTCTCTTCACCGCCGTCAATGCTGATCCAGAAGATGTTTCTAGACGCCAAGCACAGGTTGCTGTGGATTCGCTCGTCATTGACGCCAAGGATGTCGTCAAGACGTTGCGCGCCGCCATGCAGCAGACTCCCGCCGCGACTCCAGCGAAGAAGAAGGGCAAGTCTGCCGCTGCGAAACAGGCGGCTGAGTCATTCACGACGTCCAAGGAAGCGGTTCAAGCTGCGGTTACCGCGTTAGAAATTCTATCCTGGAAGCTTGACAAAACGGATAATGTCGAAGTTCTCGTCGAGCCGTGTCAAGAATTCTTGACGGCTCTGATGAACACCACCGCCGCTCGGGCAAAGAATCCGGACGACGACGACGATGACGATTCTGACTATGAAGCTTCAGACGACGAAGAAAGCGGTGTCGCTGCGGGTGGTTACATCGAAGCGCTCGTGCTACGCACGATGGAATCGCTCGCCGCTTCAGGTGTCGGAGGAGACTCTTGGGACGTCAAGCTCATCATTCGCGCCGTCAGAGAAGTTGAGGAAGGCGCTGCTCGCAGCGCCGCACTCGCGTGCCTAGCGCAGATTGCGCACGTCGCGCCGAATGCAGTTCTTGAAAACGTCTTCGAAGTCAGTTCCGTGCTTTCTGACCGCGCTGCGGCGAGCGATGACGTATTGTCTCAGCGTGCTTTAGAGAATGCCCTCGTGGCGGTGGTGCCGGTGTGGTTGAGCAGCGGCGAAAGCCTGACCAACGTCGTTAGTCGTCTCATCGATTCTCTTCCTAGCGCGCCGCCACGCCGCCGTGCGCCCATTTGCGCCGCTCTCGTTCGCGCCGCTCCAGAAGGTGAAGCGCTTCCGGCTATCATTCTCAATTTGTTGCGTCAGTGCAAGAATTTGGAAGCTTCGGCGAGAGATATCCGAGCGCAGACCAGGGCTGTTGTCGACGCCTCGGACGTTCCGGTGGACGACGATAAGTGGGTGATGGAATTACTCGGAGCACTTCTCGTGCGGGAGACCCCGTTCGCTGCGGTCGGCGCGCTCGTGACTGCTCTCAAGGTGCGTTTGTTTTCGTTTTTTTCTTCTTTTCTTCATTTACGTTGTTGCACGCGCGTTTCAATGACGAAAGATTCACTTGTGTCAGGATTCTGATTCCTTTGATGAGACATACGAATCTGCTGCTTTCCTTCCGAGAAACGATTACTTTTTCCAAGGCTCATTTTCGATTATTTACCAATCTTTGTACTGACCTCATCATCTTTTCAAACGCGCAGGCATCCGCCGAAGAAGGCGGTCGATTGGTGCGCGCGTGCGCAGAAGCGAGCGCGCGTCACTTGTCTTCGACTCAATTCACGCGCGCGCAAAGGCGCGTATCCGACAACGACGGAAAGTCTGCGCTTCAAGACGGCTACGCGTCGCTCGCAGAGTCTGCCATCGTGCTTCTTCAATCGGTCGGGGTGAAGGATGATACGCCCGGAAAATCTCCGTCGTCCAAATCGGCGAATAAAGCCGAAGCGAGCGGACAGAGTCTCCTCAGCGCTTTGGATGGTTTGCTCTCGTCCGGTCCGTTCTTACGCGCGCTCACGCCGTTGCTCGGACACAAGGAAGGACGCGTCCGTCGCAAGGCGCTCACGCTCGTCACGGAGAGATTGCAGAATGCGAGCGCTGAGAGCGACGCGGGTGACGACGCCGAAACCGAAGCGGGTGTCGTTCTCATTCGAGAGCTCTCCGCTTTGATTCAATCAAAGAGCTCTACGACGGCGCAGGCGGCGTTGATGGCCTTGGAAGCGTCCGCGTTGCGTTTCTCGACTGCACAGTCCGCGACAAAGCCTTTGCTCTCCGTTGTTCCCGCTGTCGTGGCTCAACTCGGTTCGGCGTCATCCACGCTTTGCGCATCCGCCGCATTGTCGCTCGCCACGTTGGCCAAGGTGTTGGGCGTCCGCATGGTGTCCGTCGTCAATACCGCCATGCCCGCGTTACTCGCCGCGACGACGTCGAATGCCGAGAAACTTCGCGCAGGCGACGACGGGGAGACCGCACTAGTCGTGCACTCGTGTTTGGCGGCGATTCGCACCTTTATCGCAAACATGGCGGGTTTCGTTTCGCCGTTTTTGAGCGATTTACTCAAAGTTTCTCTGCATCCCGCCGTCGTGCCGTCGATTGAGGACGCAGACGGCGATGGAAAGGGAGGTGTGCGCGCCGTGCACGATCTCGCGCTCGCCATGCGCGAAGAACTCCCTGTGTTGATTGAGTTGAGACTTTTGATTCGCCCATTGGTTGAGTCCTGGGAGACGTGTCTGGCGTACGACGGTATGGATGGCGCCGCATCTTGCGCCGCGCTTCTCGAAATCGTCGCCGCAGCGGGTGATTCTGAAAAGGCTACGAACGCGCACAGACAACAACTCTTTAGTCTCGTCTTGCGAGCGCTCGACATTCGACGCAACGCCCCCGTCGGCGCGCCAGAAGCTGCGCTCGATGCTGTGGAAGGCAAAGCTGTCGTCGCGTGCGTCGCGCTCGCGCTCAAATGCACCGAAAGCGAGTTTCTTCCATTCTTCTTGCAATGCGTCGAATGGGCTCGCGCACGTTCGGGCGAAGCGGACGTCACGCGAACGCGTCTCGCCGCGTTGTTCCGTCTCGCTGCATCCCTAGCGGATGAGCTTCGAGCCGTCTTTGTGCCCTTTTTCAGACACTTGCTGGATCTCGCCGCCGCCGCGCTCGACGTCAACGCCGATCCCACAAGCGGTAAGAAGAAGCGCAAGAGCGTGAATGCGGAAGCGCTCGCGATGGATGACATCTGGCGCATGCGTAAGTGGACTCTTGCCGCGCTCAGGCGATGCTTCCAATTCGACAATGTTGGCTTCATGGACTCGAACCGGTACAACATGCTTTACCCGTTGGTTGTCGAGCAACTCACCGCCGCGCCAACGATGGATATTGAGAATGACCAGTACGACCAACTCACCGCGGAAGGGACGTTTGGTTACGAAGTCGTCTCCGCGTGCTCTTCTCTTTTGGTCGACGCGCCGGATGACGCGCACTGGAAACCGCTGCATCGGGCCATTCTCATGGCCGGGCGAGATAAAAAGATGCAAACTCGTCTCTTCTGCGTGCGAACGATTGAGCAAGTGGTGGATAAACTCCAAGAAGAGTACTTGACCTTGTTGCCCGAAGCGATTCCGTTCTTGGCTGAGCTCACGGAAGATATGGATGCGTACATCGAGCTCGCGACACGCAAGTTGACGAAGCGACTGTCCGAACTCAGTGGCGAAGACTTGAAGACGCTCATGACTGACGGCTTCAATCCGCAGCCAAAGAAGAGCGAGGAAGACGATGACGATTCCGATTGATTAGACCTAGCAGTATAATACACTATATTCTTTGTGCTACTACGTAACGTACACCTAGTGAACATCCGTCTCAACCATTGAGGAGAGATAAAACGAGTTGAAGTCGAGGCGTTCAATCAAGCCCGACGCCGCGACGCTATTCGTGACGCGAGCGCGGAAACACAGTTGCGTCACGAGCGCATGAAATTTGGAATGTATTTGCTGGGCGCCCGCGTACGTTCGACCATCGGTGAGTAACGAATCAGGATCGGTAGACGATAAAAGTTTACGCAGATCGAGAGCGAGCTGTAAACCTTCGTCAATCATCGCCTTGAGCGCAGAGTCTTGTTGACGCAAGAAGCAAATGGTGTGCGCAGACGCGCAGAAGCGCTTGATGATAACCTGAAGCGAACCAATGTCGTGCGCTGCGGCGTCTCCGTCGGAATCACGGAGCGCGCGTAGCATTTCATTCTTCGCCCCGACGTGGATAGCCTCGAAAACGTGTCCCCGCAAAGCGTCCACGAAATGCTGGAAAGCCATCAAGAGGGAGGAGAGTTTTTGCAGACGCCTAGACCGCAACTCAATGTTCGTCTGCGTCGTATCAGTCAAAGCGTTCGAGCGAGAACCAGCGTGAATGAGCTTGGATACTTCTCTAATGGCTGTCGCAGCGTGGGACAGTTGAAAGATGGCGTTTTGAGTGTGACGCACCGACTGATGCTCCGTCACGCCCGCGAATGTCAAATTCAACGGCCACGGAAGCTCATAAACGCATTCGACCGCGTCAGCTAGGTCGAGCATATTCTTATCGTAGCTTATCACGCTTTCTTCCCTGTTGCGAATGCGCAACCGTCTGCAGTATGCGTCTCCAACCAATCCAGCATCTTCCACAGCGTCGTCGACAATGTCTTGCTTGAAGAAGTTTGCCGTGCGCGCGAGACGGGAGCGAACATCGTCGCACGACTTCTGCACATTTTCGACAAACGTGTCAAAGAACGCAACTTCACCACCGAGAAGAAACCTGAGCATCGCATCGATGTGCTTATCGAACGCCAAGTAATCCAAAAACACCGACACGGTGTATCTACCGATGATTGTGGACTGACGCGTTACGATTTCATTCATCTCTTGTGGAAGTAAGAGTGGTAACGGAGCACCGAAAGCCTCTCCGAGATATTCACGACTAAAGTCGTCTGCGATGGTAGCCACACTCATCGTATCGCCTTCTACGGATGCGGATGTATCTGAAGCCGTGGGCGGTTCGCTCGGGACGGTTTCACGTTCTACAACTTCCTCCGTCGCCGTCGCAAAGCTGTCGGCGCTGTCGCTGTCATCTTCGTCCATCTTCTCCACGTCCAGAACGAACGCAGCTCGTTCGACATCCATGCTGTCGACCTGGGCGTTAGCGACTTCAGTTGAAAAATGTTCTTCGTCTTCATCGGTGACGACAGACCGGGGCATGTTGACAAACTTCTTCACTGTCACCTTTGGCGCGGCGGAACGGCGGACACCCAAGCTCAGCGCATCTGCTAAGGCGGCGACGGCGCTCTCTTCCTGCGCAGACTCCATATCGCGAATGAAAGATCTCCGCTTGTCTGCAAGTTGAAGACGAGCGTTTTGCCACTTGAACCAGCGCAACTTGGCGTCTTCTTGTTCAAAGCGTTCTTGAGCCTCTGCAATTTTCTTCTCGTTTTTCCTTCTCTCAAACTCTCGCTGCTTTTCTTCGCGTTCTGCCAACCACGCACGCTCTTCTTCGATCCGACGCAATCTGTCTTGTCGTTTGCTTTCTTCTCTAGCTTCCAATTCTTCGAGCTGTTCCTGTCTCTTTTCACTTTTAGCTTGATTCTGCTCCCACAATCGAGTGAGGCGCGCCTTTTCGCGTTCCAGAGCTCTCGTTCGCGACTCCGACACCTTCTTGGCAATCTTCGACGCTTCCGCGGCGTCGTACTCGTCGCGCTTCTTCTTCATCTCAGTGATGCTCTCTCGCGCCAAAGCTACGATTCGTGACTCCAAAAGCCGAATTCTGTTCAGCCATTGACGCGCGTCGACTTCCGTGTACGCCTCAAAGGTGGAAATTTTGCTGAAAGCATCCTGCACAGCTTGCGCGAACGCTCGTGATTGCGGCATTCTCTGGAGAATGCGCAACTGAACACCCACGAGTAAGACGTCGAGCTCGCTCCCTGACACAATCGTGGATGCGGCGTCGTCTCTGAGCTGCGCGAGCGTGAGAGTGTCGTCCTCGGCGTTTTCGCTCTCGCGCGCGTACAGAGGGCCTCCAAGCCAACAGGGAACAGAAATCTCGCCGCGATATTCCTCGTAAACCTTGAGAGTGGACCACCCGGATGCGCAGTTGATGAAAAACTCGTTCGAAACGCTCGCCGCGGCGGTATACATCCAAGTCATCGTGCTGTCGACGACGGGCTTGATTGCCCGCGAGTACAAGTACTGAAGCATGGGTGTCTCTTCGTCTTCCACGTGCGTCAGAGACTCCTCTAAACGTCGGACAACCTCGGCGTGCGGAACTAAATAGACATCCATCGAACGCTCGTCGGCGAGAACATTGAAGATGACATCCACTTGGTGGCGAACCCTCTTCGTGTGAATGAAGAGCTCGAGAAGAGTGATTTCAGACGCGTCCTCGACAACGACGGTGTCTGTTGATTCAGCGAGGCGGCGCTCGACGACGGCTTCCGGAATAGAGTGTAGTGCCGTCGCGTGCGCGCGTAGAATCTCGCGGATGGCTGACGCGAGCGGTCGCATGTACGGCGTATCCATGCGTTCAACCAAGTAGTCGAGTTCACATCTTCTTTCGGCAGCCGGCGCCATCATTTTCAATACGTTTCTAAAAGCCAACGTTGTGCCGGATGGAAATCTCATATCCCCACCTTCTCTCGCCACCGCCGAAACGACGATATCGGCGCTCGTTTGGCATCCTTCCAGCGACGAGAGCACGACGTGTACGCAATCGCGCTCGCTCGCGATGATTGGTTCTCGTTCTAATCCTTTAACGGCTTGAAATGCGCGACGAAAAGCAGAATCAAATTTTTTCGAATCGAGTGCGCTTTCGATCGCCACTCCATTTGTGGTTCCCACGTCCCAAGAGCTCTTATCACTCGACGGGGCGACGTTCTCATCCACGGTCGCGAGCCATCGACTCGAGTCTGCAGTCATGTCGTTCGAGCTATCGCCGCGAGACGGCACGAGCGCGCTGCGTTCAATCGCCACTCCGTTTGTCGTCGGCGCCGTAATCTCACGCGAGTCTTCTTCACCACTACTCTGCGCATCCACGGCGCCCGCCATCCCGAAAACCGCACCGAACGTCAGACTCGGCACGCTGAACGCGGTGGACGTCGACGCGCTACCCTCACCCCGATCGGCCACCATCATCGACGCGTTTGGCCTCGTTCTCAACCGACCGACATCCGGCGTCGAGCACATCGCGTCCCTCGCTCTCACCCTCGCCTCCTCCGCCGCCCGCGCCGCGACATCAATCGCACGCATCGACGAAGACGTATCACCACAATCTCTTCCTCGCCCGCCCGTCCCCGCGAGCGCGAACAACACGCGAGCGATCCCGTCTCCATCCGTTTCTCGCTCTGACTTCAACTCATCCATCAATGCGTCCAACCTTTCCCCATCCTTCGCTCCATTTTCCCCATCCCTCGCGCACAACCACAAAAACATCTCATCCGCCGTCCGAACAACATCACCTGCCCCTCCCTCGCCCTCTTGAACGACAAACGCTCCCCCGACCGGTTCGAACGCATCCGAAACGATTCCGCTCGCGCGTCCGCACAACGGCTTCGCCCGCGCGTTCCAACGAAGCGCTCGCTCCAACGCGTCTCGCGTCGCTCTCCGAACCACCGCGTCGTCGTCATCGTCGTCAACCAAACACACTGTCGATCGAACCAACCGCGCGAATAACGCGCGCATCGATGACGCGTCCTTCTCGTTCGGCGTCGGCGGCATCGACATCATCTTATTCCAACGACCGAGGTTGTTGGATTCGAAGTCTGATCGCGTCAACGGCGTCGCGTGGCGCACCGCCGATGGGACGCGATCGAAGATTTCGAGGAAACGAAACGACAGTCGTGTCTCGTTATCGCGCCCCCTTTCGCTGTTTCCCTCAGAGCCCGTCGCGACGAGGACTGACGTCTCTGAATGAATGACTTTTTTCAAAAAAAAAGATGGTTTTGATTCGTTACGAAATCTTCATAAAACGACGCGACCGCCGTCATGTCGACGTCGGACGGCGATCGTCCGACGATGCGACCGGCGACGCCGCTTCCACCGTTACCTTTACCGGCGTACGGCATGCCCGGAGCGACGACGGGAGCGACGCCGACGGCGTATCCAACGACGACGCGTCCACACGATGCGGGAGACCAAGAGACGCCGCGTACCGTCGACGCGACGACGCACCCGAGCGCGCGCGAGACGGAGGGACGCGCG
>Ga0182078_10717483_pt1 | contig 11542 bp, 8 predicted proteins | sample 071ome_15_FD_127749 | JGI IMG/M metagenome (GOLD analysis project Ga0182078, IMG submission 127749) | Metatranscriptome of coastal salt marsh microbial communities from the Groves Creek Marsh, Georgia, USA - 071409BT metaT (Metagenome... | ecosystem: Environmental > Aquatic > Marine > Intertidal... | reverse complement strand
GAGGGTTGATTGGGGACTCGTAGTCCGACGGAGTGAGCAGTTAGGTTGAACGAGGTGCTATTCCAGCCGAACTTCTCACCTAACATCGAGGTCCAGATGCCTCGCGGTGACTCTCCAAGAGCCGAAGCGTTGCACGAGATCGCTCTGGCACTGAGGTTTGGAACGGCTCCACTCGGAACGAATCCCCGCCAGATCCGCGCAGTGTGGTAGGAGGGTTTGGAAGCACGCCAGCCATTGAATTTGAACGAGGTATGAGGTGTGTGGTCTTTTTTCTTTGGTTCGGGAGCCACGTCCGATGCTTAAGATCATAAGCGGTCTTGTCTCGCCCCTTAGAGGCCTCGTCATAGTAATCAATCTGTGCATCTCGCCCGGTTTTGCGTTCGGAGAGGACGAATCACTCTCTCAGCTGTTGCCGGTGGATTGCCTTTTACCGGCCCAAGTTCGACAGCTTGGGAACATGACCTATTCAGCAGCGAGGCGCGCGGTAAAAGTCAGTGCTGACGAGTGTCGCGCGAGAGGCGGAGAGTACGTGCTTTACGATCGAGCCTCTTTGGCCTCAACGCTTAAGGCATGGCTGCCGAGCGCCGAAGCCGGGGATCCTGAGGCGCAGACCTATGTTGGCGAGGCGTTTGAACGGGGGTATGGTGACGCGCCGAATTTTGCCCAGGCGGCCATGTGGTACTTGGCAGCCGCAGAGCAAGGCTATGCTCGGGGCGCGTTGAATTTAGCGCATCTCTTCGAGGCAGGGCTGGGTCTAGAACAGGATGCATCCATGGCGGCCTATTGGTTCGGTCAAGCTTCTGAGCTCGCACTCAAGCGTCGACTCGAATCACTCGGCAAACGAGAGGTACCGCCTCCCATCATTAAAGTGATCGAACCGATGCTGAACCAGCGAGGTATCAGAGTCACCAGCACAACAGAACCGATCCATGATGGTCAGACGGCGACTTTGGTGGTCGGCCAAATTGAGGGTGGCACCGAGATACGAGAAATCACGTTGAATGGTCAGCCTGCGGTCATGCTCGGTGGCGGCTTATTTAGGGGCTCGGTCGAGCCGGTAGATGGGCTGATCGAGGTCGCCGTCACAGAGGCGACGCGCCGCGTGACGATGCTTCAAATTGGCATTCAGCCGGGCTTACTTGATGAAGATTTCGAGGGAATTCAAGAAACGGTTTCTAAATCACGAGGCTCGGCCGTAAGGCGTTCAGTCGCCTTGGTGGTTGGGAATAACGATTATGTTCACCTAAGTGATCTCTTCACCGCTGGCGCAGACGCCAGGTCGCTGAGCGAACTGCTTCAAAGTGAATTCGGGTTTGAGGTCGAGACGCTGCTCGATGCCTCCCGGGGCGATCTCCTACGAGCTGTTAATCGTTATCGCCAATCGCTCAACGCCGAAGATCGGTTCCTTCTGTATTACGCTGGCCATGGAGATTTGGACAGGGTGAATTTCCGTGGTCACTGGTTGCCCGTGGATGCCGAAGCGGGGGATAACACAGAGTGGATATCGAATGTGACTGTGACGGATTTGCTGAACTTGTTGCCTGCCAATGAAGTGCTGGTCATTAGTGATTCATGCTATTCGGGAATGCTTTCGCGAGGGGCGCTCACGGCATCGCAGCTGTCACAGAGCTATTCGGGTCAGGGGCTGACGCGTGTTAGAACGTCAATGACGTCTGGTGGGATCGCGCCGGTGCTTGATGGCATCGGGGGGCGGCACTCAATCTTCGCCGATGCTTTGATCAAAAAGCTCGAGGCCGCACAGGGACGAATTTCAGCACAATCGTTGTTTGATCAGATTGCGCCAAGGGTGCGCAAAGCAGGTCAAAGCGTCGGCTATGATCAACAACCTGAATATGCGCCTTTGCAGTTTGCGGGTCATGAAGGCGGTGATTTTTATTTCGAAAGGGTTGCAAAATAGGCCAGTGCGCAGATGCTTTGGATGAATCAAAGATACGCGGACACAGTGTCGAGCGTCACAAAAGCCATGGGTGACCATCGCAAAAGACTGATTTCTATTGCAGCGATTGACCTACGAGCGGCGCGCACTCGGTGAATGAGATAACAGTGGATCAAAAGGAGAAAGAACCTCATGCGGACAAGGCGAGCGATCATCATCATGGGATTGGGCTTGTTCTCCGCGCTAGCGCAAAGTGCGGCCCCTGATTTTCAAGACTTTCTAACGAGAGCGTGCGCCAACGCTGTGCCAGGCACGCCGTTCTTTGAACGCTGCAATATTGATTCGGTAGACGGTGACTTATCTGGAGACAGTGAGGATTCGCTGAATCCCACGCAACCGCTTTCAGCGGGTGCTTCGGCGCTTTCTGAGACCCGGGCCCGGATCAAGGCCCTACAGGCGAAAATGAAGAATGATTCTGAGGATTCTTCAGGGGGCGTCGTCGAAACTTTTGGCATCAAAGGCCTGAGCATGCTCCTCAACATCGAAACGGGTCAACAGGATCGGGAAATCACCGGTAATGAGCGCGGCTTCGAGACGGATAGCCTACGCATTATGGTAGGGGGGGATTATCGGCTTCGAGATAACCTGTTGGTGGGGGCCATTTTTGGGATCAATCGGTCGGATACCGATTTTCTCGCTGATTTGCCTGGACGCAATTTCGTACCTGGTCCGACGGAAGGCGCCATTGATCGCGACACCTATTCGTTGAACCTCTTCGTAACAAGCATGGTGGGCCAAAGCGGTTATGCAGATGCCATCTTCAGCTATGCCTGGACGCAATCGGAATTTTCCCGCATCGGGGTGTTTCAAGAATCAACCCGAACGCTGCCCACGCAAGCGGTGGTGACTCGCAGCGACATCGATGGTAGCCAGTGGTCCTTGAGTGGCGGATTGTCTTGGGATCTGTCCGTTGGCGGGATTCAAGTTCAACCCTTTGCTCGTGCGACCTATCAAAGCAGTCAGTCAGACCCTTACGGTGAAGCGGGCGGCATTGGATTCGCCATGCGCTTCGACACCGCGGATTTCAGCGAGTCGATTCTGAGCGGTGGGCTTCGAATCTCTAAGAATTTCAATGCAGATTGGGGTATTTTTTCGCCACAACTCGGTATTGAGTACAATTTCAAGGGCGGCGATGACCGGTTCAGCGCCAATACCAGCTTTCTTGAAGACCCGCAGCAAACGCGATTTCTGGTGACGGGCGACATCTTGGATGACGCATACGGGCGTGTCTTTGGGTCTGTTTACCTGGGCTTGCCCAACGGGCTTTCGGCCTTTATCAGCATTGAAGATTATTTCAGCCAGGCCTTTGTCGATGATTCGAGAATCACCGCAGGGCTCCGCAAAGAGTTTTAGGGGCGGTTTCCGCTCTACAGGGTGACCGAGTGAAAGCAGCGCTCATGCAACGCGGGAGGCTTTGGATCGATGACGTTCCAGAGCCCCAGCCAGGCGCAGGTGAGGTTTTGGTGGCAACCAAAGCCTGTGGCATCTGCGGCTCCGATTTGCACGCTGTTCAGCACACCGCGGCATTCATTCAAACATCTCGAGAAGTGGGCGGCGGGTTCAAGCTGACCACCGATGCGCCCGTGGTGCTCGGGCATGAGTTTTCCGCCGAAATAGTGGCCTTCGGTCCAGACACCAAGGGGGCGCTGCGAGAAGGAGATCTTATTTGTTCGATGCCCGTACTACTCCGACCCGAAATGGTGGGGTTGGGCTATTCGGATATCGCCCCCGGGGGATTTGCCGAATATATGGTGTTGACCGAAGCCCTCATTCAGGCGGTCCCAAATGGACTCCCAGCAGAAATAGCGGCGCTGACGGAGCCGATGGCGGTTGGGCTTCACGCTGTCAATAAGGCGAACCTGTCACATGAAGATCAAGTGCTTGTCGTTGGTTGTGGGCCCGTTGGCTTGGCGATCATCGCCGCGCTCTCGATGCGGGGCTATTCGGTCGTTGCGAGTGATTTTTCTCCGGGTCGCCGGACTTTGGCGGAGCAACTGGGCGCATCGCTGACCCTCGACCCTGCGATGTCTGACCCTCTTGGAGCACAGCCCTGGCCGCAGGACGGACACACGGTCATCTTCGAATGTGTTGGTGTGAAAGGCATGCTAGATCAGCTGTTTTCCAATGCGCCACGAAATGCTCGTATTGTGGTGGTAGGCGTCTGTCTTGAAACAGATGCGTCTCGACCACTTATTGCAATCAACAAGGAATTGTCGCTTCAGTTTGTGCTCGGCTATACCCCGCAGGAGTTCAGCGAAACCTTGCGGCTCCTGGCGGAGGGTGAGCTCAACGTAGCGAACCTGGTGACGGACAAAGTCCCGTTGGCGAACGTTTCGGAAGCATTTCAGCGGCTGGCCGACCCGCGCACAGATGGTAAGATCATCGTCATTCCCTGATGATCGTATTCGATCTTGAGTTACTTGTGCTTCACCGCGAACGGGTGGCATGTAACCAGCTGTCGCTTGATCCGCGGGGTACGTTGGTTTGAGCGCTCGCGGTCTGCCGAAGAATTGCTGAAATCGGTGCAAGCTGGGGTTTAACGATGGGTTTGACTTCGCTCATCTTCATTTTGCTCGAGACGCGCGACCTTGATTCGCTAGCCTTCATTCTGAGTCATCAATTTTAACCAATCCTTTTTTGGTCCTTACGTCGCTTTTAGTCTCGCCTTCAGGTGATGGTTAATAATAGGACTTCGACACTCGTGCGTGGGTCCCTCGGTTATCTTGGCGTCTTGTTTGTGCTTCTACCTCGTTTTTGCTCTCGCATGTGTAGCCTGCGCTTTGCGAAAGTACTGCTATTCTAGACGTTAGTCGGAAAGTCACTTAGGTTGATGCTGATGACCTGTCGACGGTGAATTCTGCCCGATAAACGGCTGAAGAAATCGAGGAGGCCCATCTGCCAACCATATTTCGACCGCAATGCTCGATAGGCTTGCTCGCACTCGTCAGCATCCTCAACGAGGCGGCCATGCCCCGAACTTGATTGGCCTGTAATTTTCCCAGTAGAGGTGCAGGGAGCCACTTGGATGTCCGCGAAGTTGCGCAATCGTTTGACTTTGCCCGCATTGGCGGCCGAGAAAATGTAGTACTCATGAGCTGCATGTCCTGGAGCGAACCAGACGGCAGTCCACACCCAAGTCCCAGACATTTTTTTTGTGGCCAGAGAGCAATAGCGTAATCGATCATCCAGCATCTTCAGTTAGCTCCTCCTGGTTGTTGGCCTAGTGAGTAGTTGAGCCTACGCAGCCTGATTAATCAACGGAACCGAATTAAGCTGTCCAACTTGATCAAGTTAGCGATTCGCTTTCGAGATAACCCATGGGAGCGATTGACACCAAGTTTACGACCACAATGCCGCTCAGATACGGTAGGGTTCTTGGGAAGAACAGCGTGGGTTGAGCGCTTTGTGTGTTCAGCGCCCATACTCCCATAGATGGCATTAGCCAAAGCGAGTTCTGTCCAGCTTGCTACAGGGTAGGCCGATGCGCAGTTCGTCAAGGATACGGTAAAGCCAGAGTGCCCTATCTTTGGATGTGAAAAAGAGAAACTTTCAATGAAATTCATTGCGTGGTTTGGCCTGTTTTTAGTCTTTGTTGTGATTGGGTTTACTTTGCGTGAGCAGAGAGATGACAGGTGGATTGCTGAAGGGCAAGATCAAGGTGATGCGGGGGCGTTGGGGTACGAAAGTAAAGATAAAGAAACCATGAGCAGCGTGATCCCGTTTCCAATAGAGAGCGCTATTGTTCGAGACGCGGCATCTCTCAGTTCATTCAAGCCCGGCCAATTCTTCAGCTTGGCTAAGGAAGGAGAAGGGGACAGCGCTGGGCGTTTTCAGATTCGTGTGACCGAGTCTGAAGAGAAAATTGACGTGATGAAGCTTAGGGGGGTGGTCGAAGGAGGAGGACAAGTCGTCATGACTTTGAGCCCGAATCTAACGCAAATTTTCTTGACGACACCTTCGGGCGCTTGGCACTTTACTGGTGATGAATTCGGAGGGGAACTCATCCCCTCAAAATCCATTGGACTCGACAATGACATTCGTAAGCCGACACTGGGCGAGAGAAAGACGAGTGATCCGAAGCCGCCGCCGTCGCCCGCCGATCGAGGCTAGAGAGATAAAATTTATGATAGAACTTAAACGCATATTCTTGCGGTTGATTTTGGGTTTTTACCCAGTGCTTTTTGTGAGTGCGGCGTTTGGTGGGGCATCAGTCAAAATGGTCTGCCCATGTGAGTTCGAGCAGATTGATCAAACTGTGGCGAAGGTTGAACTCTCGCTTGGTTTTATAGACGCAGTTGAAGCTTCAGACGAACTGAGGCTTGAAGTCGTCCACTTGAAGACTAAAGACCTACTCTCGGGGAGTAGTTACTACATTCTGGGTGAGGCCAACCTCGGCGCATTCGGTTTCGGATCGGACCCGATCCCAATGAAAGCGCTCATCCCGCTTCGAGCCCAGGAATTAGGTGAAGGACAACTTGGACTGCTGCTCTGGTCTAATGACAGCGATGTACCTATTGACCAAGTCTTGCTGGGTTCGCAGTCGGTCGCGATCGATGCATCTTACGGCATTTGGTCATTTGACAGCCCGAGTATCTTCTTTTCGTCTGGACTGGAATTCGAATTTGGATTAGCCGGCGCGGAACTCAGTATTGGCGATATCCGAAGTCCTGACCTTGCTGGTCAGGAGGAAACTTGGAATTTGCAAATCGTTGTTGCCGATCAGGAAGGCTCTTACTTTCCCAAAGCTGAATTCGAAGTGACGGTCAGCTTTGATGCAGATGGTAAGGCTAGCCTCCGTTCAACGATTGATCTCAGCCATGGCTTGGATAGTCATTTGTCTGATTACGCGAACTTCACGGAAGTAGAATTGCTCATCTATAGAAATGGCGACTTTTATCTACGCTACTGGTTGGAATCGCTCGCAGGCCAATCGGGCCCGGAACTGGTACCGCTTATCAAAGCGATTGACGCGATATCAGATTCAGATGGTGATGGTCTGACAGACTATGTTGAGTCTCTAGTGGGCAGTTCGCCTGAAGCAGTTGATTGGTTGAGCCCGGCTGAGATTGAAGTTGCATTTACGTATGGTGCGACAGCCGCTGAAGCCTTTGGGGATGATTTGAACGCGAGATTGGCTCACGTGATTGACGTGGCTAACTTGGCGTTTGAAACCTCTGCAGTGCCAGCGCGTGTGGCCATGACGGATCTGATTGAACTTGGCGATGACTCGGGACTGACTGCGGCGGCGCTCATCCCACAGATGGAAGTTCGAGACGAATTGTTCGCGGATCTAGATGCAAGATTCACCCGAAAACCCGATTTGATCATTCATCTCGGGCTCATTGATGTCATCGATACGGGCGGTCTAGCCAACCTTCAGGGCGGATTGAACGATGGCATATTCGACGGAGCGACTTACGCTGCAAGAGGATCCAACGTAGGTGTCGTCGGACTTGATAATTCGGACACGACCCTTGTGCATGAGGTGGGTCATCTCATGGGGCTTGATCACTCTCGAGTCCAAGGCACAGCAGATGGTGCCTTTCCTTGGTCTTTGGGGCATGGCGTTGACGCAGCATTCGTTACGATCATGGCTTACGCGTCGGAATTTTCAGATGCGGCAGAAGTCGCCAATTTTTCAACGCCCACGCTGATCTGCGATGGCGCAGACGCGTTGTGTGGGGTGAATCGTGCGGATCTCATTCTTGGTGCGGATGCCGCCCGCTCTCTTGCAATTACTGCATTTCAAGTGGCTGCGACATCAAACGGTTTCACGCCTGTTATTCAATTGATAGGTGGGCCGGAGGTCACGGTTTCAGATGCTGAGGCGATAGCCGAGCTGGTCTTTACCATTTCAGATGCTGAAGATGGTGATTTAACTACGGCTGCTGAGCGGACACTCGCCGCCTCAGCGGAAGAAGGCTTTGATTACGTTCAGACCATTCGAGTCACCGATTCGGATGGTAATTCCGTAGAGGCCGCGCGCCGCATCAAAGTCGATGGTAGCCTGGCCTCAGGTGGTGACACGGTTGGAGGCGCCAGCGACGAGGGGTCGACTGATGCGAGTGATAGCGGAGGTTCCTCCGACGCAGGGGATGATGACGGAGTTGGCTCCGGTGGGGGTACTGATGCTGGGGTTGGCTCGGATGATACCGACGGTGATGGCTTGCCAGATGATCGGGACCCAGAGCCTGACATCGACAATTCAGAACAGCTTGCCCACTACCTCTGGGTGAAGGATAGGATGACCTGGCTAGAGGCCAGAGACTATGCCAAGGCTCAAGGTGGATACCTCGCGTCGATTAGCAGCCAGTTAGAAAACGATCTGATCTACGCGATCGTCAGCGAAGGGTTTGACGAGAACTCGTATCAAACGCTCGGATACGCTGACGATGGGGGTAGCGCAACCTATGTGTATATCGGCGCCTCTGACCGAGCCGAGGAGGGCACGTTTGTTTGGGAGAGCGGAGAAGCCTTCAGCTTTAAAAATTGGGGGAAGGCAGAACCTGACAATTACGACGGCAATCAAAATGTGGTCGGCTTGGCGCTCGAAAACTGGCCCTATCAAGCGAGTGACAGCGATGCCTTTGGCCTAACGAGTCAGTGGAATGATATTAGCGAGACAAACGAACTGACATTCGTTATTGAATTCGATGAGGCTCAAACGGGCGGCACTGACGGGGGCTCGGGCGGGGGTACGACGGATTCGGGTGAGACGGATGGCGGCTCAACTGACGATGGGGAGACCGACTCGGGCACAACCGATGGAGGAGGCACCAGCGGAGGGACGACTGATAGCGGCGGAAGCGACGGCGGTACGGACGGCGGAACCACAGATAACGGTTCCACGGATGGCGATACAACGGGTGGTGACTCGGGGTTCGAGAGCGAAGCAGGGATCCTAGATATTGATGGCGATGGCAAGCGAGCTGCGCTTTCGGACGGTCTACTCATTATTAGACACTTGTTTGGGTTTCAGGGCACTTCTCTCATCAGCGGTGCCGTAAGTCAGAGTGCCATGGTGACAGAAGCCGTCGATATCGCCGCGATTATTGAATCTCACAGACAAGATTTCGACATCGATGAAGATGGAGAGACTAAGCCGCTGACCGATGGCTTACTGATTATTCGTCATTTGTTTGGCTTCGAGGGGGCATCACTTGTCGCCGGAGCCACGAGTGCAAATAGCGCACTGACCGCGGCAGAAATCGCTGCGAACTTAGAGGCATTGGAGTCTTACACGGATGACGGCTCAGGTGGCGGCACCACAGACGATGGCGAAGTCGACGCGGGTGGCACAGACAATGGATCGGGAACCTCCGATGGGGGGACTTCGACGACGGTTGATGTACTACTCAAGGTCACTTATGACCGAGTCAATCCGGTGACCGATTTGAGTAATGGTTATTACCAGGCGAAGCTCGATTATGATGCCATCGAGTCCCTACCAGGTCGCTTTTTGAGCGTCGAGGTCATCGACGCTGACACTGACCAAACGTTCGATGGTGATTGGATGACCAGTGCTGAAGGGTTGGCATCAGGCCAATTGCCGGTTGATCGTTCGTTCTATTTCAAGATTCGCGCGAAAAGCGAGGTGTCAGACGCACAAGCGAAATGGTCGGTCAGTGTTCACGATAACCAGGGCAGCATCAATGTCGCTTCTTATCCGCAGTACGTCGCGATCTCGGATACGTTTACGACCAGTGCCGACCGTTCGATCGAAGTCGCGATCAAGAGCGGCTGGACAGGCACAGGTTACACGGCGGAGCGGGCCGCGGCGCCCTTCGCCATCATCGACACCATAATTGATGCCATGGGGTATATGGCGCGCAATTCGAGCGGTTTGGAGTACCCACCGCTCGAAATTTATTGGAGCAAAGACAACACTATCGCAAAAATCGGCACATCGTTTTACTCGGGAGGGGTAATATACATCCTGGGTGGCGTCGATGAGGACACCGACGAATACGACGAGCACGTCATTGTTCACGAGTGGGGCCATTACCTCCAAGACCGACTGTCACGAGACGATAGTCCAGGTGGCCCCCATGGCTCAGGTGATATTCTGGATCCAAGAATCGCCTTCTCTGAAGGTTGGGCTAACGCGTTATCTGGAATCGTTTTGGGCGATTCTGATTACAAAGACACCAATGGTGCAGACCAAGCCGAAGGTTTCTTCTTGCCTATGGAAGAAGGATTCCCCTCTAGCGTGGTTGAAGTAACCGCTGGATGGTTTTCTGAGGACAGCGTTGCAGAGATCGTTCTCGATCTTTTTGACGGCAACAATGATGCGGAAGACGCGGACACAGTCTCGTTGTCGATAGCTGAGATGACTAGCGCGTTGGTTGATAAGGTGCCTGATACACCCGTAGCAACCACGATATTTAGTCTCGTGACGCCGCTTATCTCAGCGAACCTGGATCAAGAAACTGCGATCAGGGCGCTCCTGAAAAACCATAGCATCGCCCTGGAAGCAGGTGAGATAGACGTCTACGGGAGTCACGAACTGGTTGTTAGTGGTGGCGTTACCGACAACGCGCTGCCCATTTTTGCTCCTATAACTGTTGACGGCGAGGCAGTTCGAGTCTGTCAGGACAACACACATACACCAGAGGACTACGTTGCCTCAGAACCCGATGCCAACAAGTTAGGCAACCGAACCTTGGGTAGGTTTTCAGTGACTGAATCTGGCAGCTTTGTTTTCTCAGCGACGTCGGGTGTTCAAGGCGGGTTGGGTCGTTCCGACGATCCTGATTTATTGGTCTACAAACTGGGGCAACAAATTGCCTATAACAGTAATTCTGGATCAGTGAGCGAATCTTTAGATGATTTGACGGTTGGAGAGTACTGGTTCGTGCTCTATGACTACGGATTCCTGGCTGGCAAGCAATCCTCTGCGCCTTGCCAGTTAGTGGAGATCAACAGAAAATGAGAATGACGAATTTAAAATGTATGCGCTGGTTAGCACAAATGCTCATTCTTGGTGTCAGTCTGGGATTAGCGGGTTGCTTAGATGGAAATTTTTCAGCAGCCACACTTGAGCCAATCGCAGTGATTGAAACGGATTGGCCCAATATGGATCTCCGTAAAGGTAAAACACAAGGGCCGATACAGCTTCGATATAGGCTAGAGGAGTACGTCGGCAGAGATTTTAGAGTTGTGGTCTCCGCGCGCTCGTCACTTAAGGGTCTTGGCCCATGGCAGATGGAACTGACAGGAGCTAAGGTGCCGAAACTAATCGATTCGACGAGTCAATTGCAAAAAATTGCACAAGAGGGGGAACCCCCGTCGGTCTCTCGAACGTTTGCGTTCAAGGATTCAAGCGAAGAGTTTGAGTCAGTTTCGGTCAGAGTGCAGGTTGTAGTAGGTGATCAGTTGGCCAGTAGAACGCTCAATGTTCGACTTGATCCAAGTATTGATGAGATGCCCGTAAGACTTTGCACTCCGAGTGAAGCCTGTGGCCGCTTTTTTAAAGCCGAGACACGAGTTGAATGAGATATCAGCAATGGTTTTGCGGCGAAGGAGCGTCTGGCCGCGGGACGGGTCTTGCAAGCTTGTAATTAGTGTTGAATGGTTTCAAAATCG
>Ga0182078_10505810_pt1 | contig 11559 bp, 12 predicted proteins | sample 071ome_15_FD_127749 | JGI IMG/M metagenome (GOLD analysis project Ga0182078, IMG submission 127749) | Metatranscriptome of coastal salt marsh microbial communities from the Groves Creek Marsh, Georgia, USA - 071409BT metaT (Metagenome... | ecosystem: Environmental > Aquatic > Marine >... | reverse complement strand
CGCTGAAGAGCGAAGCGCCGATGACGACGACGACGACGACAGACGCGAGCACCGATGGCGGAGGCGCCGGTGGAGGTGGAGACCGCGCGGTCGGAAGACGCCGGCGAGGGCGATGGAGATTCACGCGACGAGTCGACGGCGGCAGCGGTGGTGTTGAACGGCGAGGAGAAGAAAGCAAAGAAGCAGCCGTCGTCAAAGAAAAAGGTCGCCGTCGTCGAAGAACCGCTCGCCGAGGAGCAGGTTATCGCCATCGTCGCGCAGCTGGAGTTTTACTTTTCGGACGCAAACGTGGTGACGGACGCTTGGTTGAGGCCGAGGATCGAACGGAGCGAGGGTGGATGGATTAACCTCGGGGAGGTTTGTGCTTTTCCAAAGCTCAAGCAAAAGCTGAAACGAAGAGCGTGGAACGCCGTCGTTCCAGAAGCGGTGAGGCGTCTCGGGAGCGATATCGTCGAGGTGAGCGAAGATGGGATGAATATTAGAAGGTTACACGCGATTCCAGAGTTTGATTTGGATGAGATTCGATCCCGGTCGTGCATCGTAGAGAACCACTCGGGCGAGTGGACACTGGAGAGTTTACGGGGCGTCTTTGCCAACTGGTCAGTGGTAAACGTGAGGATACGTCATCCTGGGCAGGGGAAATTAGAAGTGGAGAAGCGAGTCGCGTCTGGTGTCGATTTAGTCGCGTCAAATTCCAACAAGACTCACGCCATTGTCGAATTTGAGAGCGCGGATGCGGCAAAGGAGGCCATGGAGAAGCTCGACAATTCGAGCGACTGGCGAAACGGTTTACGCGTGCGCGTCTTGTTGAGACCGGGGCAGAAGAAGAAGAAAAAGGCGGTCAATAAACCTTTGAAAACGCCCGAGACGGAACAAAGCGCGACTGATGAGGGATATGAGGGAGAAGGCTCGGATAGCAAGACTAAAGAGCCCGCATCCAAGACAAAGTCTAAGGGCAAAAAGAAGAAGCCAGATTACTCCAAATGGGCCAGCGTCGCCGCCTTCAACGAAAACAAAACTGTAATTTCGACCATTGGCGGCGAAGAGACTAACGAACACCATAAAATAGAGGAAGAGAAGGCTCTTGGCAAAGATTTACAGCAGAAGCTCGCCGTCGGGACTTCACGAAGTCCAAACATGCCTGATGGATCGCCCGGATTTACAAGAGCGAGGACGTGCGTAGCCCCTGATTTAGCAATCTGTAGTCAAACGAGTTGTGATAGTTGAGTTTCCACGGTGAACTTTTGTCTAGAGAAATTATTTAAAGTTACAAGTTGGAACTAACCAACGTTGGCGTTTGCGAGCGAGGCGCACGAGCACTGTCCAGCGCTCGTCATCATGGGTACACCGTTCCAAGTTGCGCCGCGAGCATCGTTCGTGCCGAGACCTCGCTGAACTTCCTCCCAAATTTTCTTCTTCGCAACCTTGTTCACGCCGTGAGGCTCAATGTTTTCCGCGCCACCCCACGTGATGCGCTCGCCGGGCACCGCACCCTCGGGCGCGCACAAAATCTCCACGTTTTCATGCGCGGCATCAGACGCCGCTAAAACCATACCGTTTGACTTGACACCAGCCATATTCCGCGGCTTCAAGTTTGCGACAATGATGATTTTCTTTCCGAGAAGGTCCTCCGCTGACATGTACGGAACTAGCCCAGAGCAGATGAGACGAGGTTCATCTTCCCCACACTCGATCGTCTCGATGTACAGCTTCTCACTTTCAGGGTGTCTTTCCACAGTCAAAATTTTGCCAACTTTGAGTTCCATGCCGAGCAAGTCATCGCTGAGCTCGACGCTCGGCTCAGCGCTCGGTGGCTCTACACTCTTCATTTCACCAAAGTCCGTACCAGCGCTCCCACCGACGGCGGCGACTCTGATAAATTTACCGTCCCACAGACGACTCTCTTCCATGAGCTCTTTCGTATTCTCGAACGCGACGGGTTCGTCGTCGCGCATCCAATCCGTTGCCATGAGTCCCTCTCTCCCTGGCGCCTGGTACTCGTCCAACCCGCTGATGTCCACCTCTCGAAGCTTGCCGAACCACTGCACGATGGAGTGCACCTTGGGCGTCCACGCCTCTACCTCTTCATCCGTTATGTTGATCGCCGCCATCTCAGCCAATTTACGTAGATCCGGGAGCGGCGGCAGCGGGGGGAGCTCGTCCTCTGAGAGCTTTCGAGGCGTGGGACCACCGAGCTTTTTTGGCGTCGAGTCCGGGTCAAACGCCGCTCTGGTTCGAACGGAGCGCGTGATGGGGCGAGCGAAAGTGCTTAGAGCCAACATTGCGCGCGTCGTCGGTGCGACACCGTCCGTGAGCGGTCGATGTGTGATGTCGACCGACGTGAAGTTGTTTGAGGTTTATGGCGGGGGCTGCTGGAGGAGTGAAACGTTTCGTTGTTAACACATGTCGAGTCAAAACGAGACATGCACGACGCCTTGGATGACGACACGTTGACCGCACACCTCGTCGCGTCGTGAGAGGGATTGAATTAAGATCCGAGTCGGTACGCGCACATTCGACGTGCATGACTCCAATCACACTGCAGATGCTGCGCAAGCGCGCCGAACACAACGAGGGATCCTTGTTCACGTTGGAAGAGGTGGCTCTGCACCAGCAAACCATCGAACGCCTCGATGTGGTACAATCGGCGTGTCCAAAACTAAAAATCTTGCTCTTGCATGATAATTTAATCCCAAAAATCGGTGAGTATCGCCGCACATTGCATCGTGTTCTCGCGTATTGACCGCCGCCGCTCGAGCAGAGAATGTGTCCAAGCTGAAATATTTAGAGTACTTGAACCTGTCCATGAATAACGTTCAGACGATAGAGGGGCTCAGCGGATGCGAGAGTTTAAAAAAGCTCGATTTGACCATGAATTTCATACCTGTGAGAAATCTCATCCAGATCACCGAACTAAAGGCAAATCACCAATTGCGCGAACTCTTTCTCACGGGAAATCCATGCACAGACTTTGAGGGGTATAGATCGTACACCATAGCCAATCTACCGCAGCTGACGCATTTGGATGGTGTAGAAATCACGTGTTTGGAGAGAATTGTCGCTAGACAACGCAGTATTAGCTTGCATGAGGCAATACTGCAGGATGTGGACCGCTCGGATGCGGGTCAGCAACCTGACGTGGAAACCGTCTCAAAGCTTGAGTCAGAACAGCGCCCTTGGTGCCCTGCGACCCGAATAATCGAAAGTGATATCTTGGATACAGCGTCGGAAGGTACTACGAATGCTTCACAGATTGAAAAGAAGCGAGATTTTGAGCCGTTACCCGATGACACATCCCAAATTAAACAAAAAAATCAGGGCGGTTTCACCTTTACGCTCACAGAATCTCTCGACGAGACGACATTGATGCTCGAAGTCAAGGTTGATAGTTTTCTCGACACGTCACTGATACAAGTCGATGTCCATCCGCTAGTGGTTCGAGTCATGGTGAAAGATGAATTACTACAGCTCAAACTCAGCGATGAGGTATCGAGTGGTGCGAGCACAGCAGAGCGCTCACGGGTATCCGGTAAACTGTTGATCAAGATGCCTAAAGCGAATTTGCACGTAAAACCCCGTACTAAACCCTCCGTTGATGGCTCACAAGATGATGTACATCGAGCTAAAATTGTGTACGACAGTGCTTCCGTTAGACAGCCTCCAACAATCCTACTCTAAAACATCAGTTTATGGCTGCATTCTCGCTTCGTTGAATGACTTGTCGCGCTGATTACGACGATTGTAGTGCCCCAGTGGTATCAAAACTTGATTGCACTGCTCGTTCATCAACTCACCGAACCCGGCGTAAAAGGCGACGATAGACGTCAATGTGCCCCAGACGGCTGCAAAGATATCCATCGCTTCACTCTCAGAATGCTTCGCCGCCGCTAACAGGAAGAAAAGTGCAGCGAGAAAACCAAAAAGAGCCGAAATAGCAATGTTTGTATTCATGGAACACAGAAACAGAGCGATGGTGTATATGCCCCACATGAAGAGCATTGCGGCTTCAGCCACATCGCTCCTCGGTACGACACCCGTGCGAACTATACATTCATGAATGGCAAATGAGATCCAGAAACCACCGTATGAACAAAATGCGACGCTGCCAAATGATTGACCACGAGCTGCGCAAACAAGCCCAGCAAGAAGCTGAACGAGTCCACCGAAGCCGAAGGCGAATCCGATCGTCAATCCAACACTTGCATCGTTTTGCGCACTCGAGATATCTCTTACTTGAAGAATCGCGGTCGTTAGGGAGAACGCGAAGAGGCCCAAAGCACTTAGATTTGCAGTTTCCTTCCGTTGATTGAGCCGTCTTTCGAGTTCATCGACCCTATCGTTGATATCGATCATGTTCAGATGCGTAGTGAGTGTGAGTGTGGAGTGTTCTCTCGTCAGCTCCGTTTGGAAAAGTTTTGATACGTACACTAAGAGACTAATTTTACATTCATCTATCATTCAGGGTCCGGTAACTCTGCTAGAAGCTTGAGTAACATTCCTCGCTCTTCTTGGAAGGATTCGTCTTCTCGGTCGGCTTGGAAATCTTCGAGATAGGTCATCAGCTTCGCCTTGTTCTTTGAGAGGATGAGCGTCACGGACTGAGGCTTGTCGGGGTTCGCGACGAACACCTTGAAGATATGAAACGCCTCGAATTGAATGGACTTGGACTCATCGCGCATGAGATTCATCATCAGACACAAGTTTTCGACTTGAGCGACATACTTGAGCATACTGTTGACGTGAACGGCGTCGAGCAAAATCTCACCGAGCAACTTAAGCGACTGACGGCGCGTCACATAGTTTCCCTTTTCCAGCATCTCCGTGTATTCACGCATGAAACGATCGTAGTTTGCGCTGAGAAACTCTGATGCAATGTCCTTGTGACGAGTCAACGCTTCGCGAAACGTGGCGCTCGCATCGCTAGCGATTTCAAACGTCGTTAGCTGCATGTACTGAAACAACAACCAAAAACTGTCCGAAAACAAAATCTTTCTGTTCAGCGTCTCGTTACGACACATGTCGCGAAGCATTGCGCCAAACGTCAAGGCCACATCGGGGTTTTCATAACCACGGGCGATGACGTCCAAGATCTCCGGACGATCGCTCAAATCATCCACGGTGACGTGTTGTCCCTTGACCTGCGTTCGAACTAAACAGTTGAACACCGTCGCGGCGTCCTTCCTGGTTTCAAACGGCAGATGCGGCAGGCGGGACACAATCTGTTCCGCGAGACCGCACTTATTCGCCTCCACCACGAGCGTCTCGATCGCGCTCTCTCCACTGTTTGGTCCTTCGCCCAAGAGTGCTGTTCGCATCTCTCCAAAGTACTTTGTCACGCTTTCCAAATCCTTCGTCGAAGACCTATCGACCCGCAGGCGTTCTAAAGCGGCGTGGCACTTTGTCACCATCTCCTCTGGCGTGCGAACCTTCTTACCGAACATCTCGTCCCTCCCTCGCCTCGAATCGCAGACTTTTCTTAGCGATCAAACGATGAACGAAACCCAGACGAGTATTGTTGATCGGCGCTCGGCCGAGCTCGATCTCGACGCCCGCGCGCTTCCCAACGAGCCGTGATCGATCGACCACCAAATCCCCGTGCTGTGCTGCGACGGCGAGCGCTGCCTCGGTTTCAGTGCCGAGACGACGTCTCTGAATGACGCACTTGCACCGTCGGGGCGCAGCGTTCAAAGCAGCCGAGGGCACCGCGCGCGCTCACGCCGCGAGAACGCGACGCGTAATTCCACCCGCGAGGCACCGAAACCATGCGAACCGCGGCGAGCGGTAGAGAAACCTCAGTCGCGACGTCTCTGACGCGCGCGAGAGACGCCAATGCGCGTCAACGCGCGGCGTTTCAGCGCTTTAAGCGCGACGTCGTGACTAGCCAAGAATTCAGCGGACGAAGCTCGGTCGGTACCACCGGACGCGCGTCCACGACGACGAGAGCAGCACCGAAGGGTACGAACACATTCATCGAATCATTCTTTGATCTCGCTGACGTCGTCGCCGGCGGTCGCGACAACGCCGGCTTCTCCGAGCTCGCCACTCGCATCGGCGACGACGTGTACATTCAAGTCAACGCCTGGAGACTCTATCTCAAAGACATGCACTTTGCCGACGGTCTCGCCAAGGTTTTCGCCGTTAAAATTGCCGATAACGGTAACAAATACGACGATAAAATTGTCGACGAGGTTCTCGGCGTCGTTCGTGTGCCTTTGGGCGGTGGTAAATCCGACTCGCCGCTCGGCGACTTGTGTCCGAGCTCGAGCGTCAGCGAGCTCAAAAATATTCTTAGAGACTACGTCGACGACAGGCTCTGAGTCGTCGTTCTGTCGTTCGCAGTCACGTATCGCATCGTTCGGCTGCTTTCCATCCAACGATACCCATCTGCATTCGCTTGTAAACAGTACCCTGTAAACAGTACCACACTCGACCCCTCAGGTCACCCCACGCCAAACACGACCGCGTTGCCTTCCGAAGCCTTCCTCGAGGACGTCATCCATAAAACACACGTCGCTTGGGGTTTCATGTATGGGTAAACAACGAGACAAGTCGCCATCCGCGCCGGCTTGGATCAACCAGGAAAATCCACCAATCGCTCGTGATTGACGGTTCGTAAACGGTAAAAATGAGGATAGGGTGGATGAACAAAAAGAAGGCTGGTTGGCTGCGATGCGATGCGTTTGGATGGATGGAGGGGGCGCGGAAGCCGACGTCGCGAGACGACACAAGCGCGCGCGCGTTCACGCGAAGACGTAAAAGTTTTCGTACGAAATTTAAATCGATCTCGATCGAGCCCACGCCACTGGAAAAAGACGCAACAGATGTCTGCGATCGCTCAGCAGTTCACCCCGGCGCGAACCCAGAAGGCGCCGGCGGCGGGGCAAAAGAAATCCGCCGCCGCGCGACGCGCGACGCGCGTTGGCGCCGTCCGCGCGTCCGCGCCGACGCTCGATATTAACACGAAGGTTTTTGAAAAGGAAATCGTCGATGTTGCGGGCGAGCAAGAGTACATCGTGCGCGGTGGTCGTCACCTCTTTGCCAAGCTTCCGGAAGCTCTCAAGGGGATCAAGTCCATCGGCGTCATCGGTTGGGGTTCTCAAGCGCCGGCGCAAGCGCAAAACTTCCGTGACTCCCTCGCCGAGGCTGGCATGAACGACGTCAAGGTGTCCATCGGTCTCCGCCCGTCTTCCACGTCCAACGAAGAGGCGCGCGCAGCTGGCTTCAACGAAGCCGACGGTACTCTCGGCGAAACGTTTGACGTCATTGCCAAGTCTGATCTCGTCATGCTTTTGATCTCCGATGCGGCGCAAGCGAAGATGTACCCGCGCATCTTGGCTGCGATGAAGCCGGGCTCCACCCTCGGTTTGTCCCACGGTTTCTTGCTCGGCGTCATGAACTCTGAAGGCGCCAAGTTCCGCGACGACATCAACGTTGTCCTCGTCGCCCCGAAGGGTATGGGTCCGTCTGTCCGCCGACTTTACGAGCAAGGCAAGTCTGTCAACGGCGCCGGTATCAACGCATCCTTCGCGGTTCACCAAGATGCCACCGGTAACGCCACCGACATTGCCCTCGGCTGGTCCATCGCTGTCGGTTCTCCGTTCACCTTCGCAACGACGCTCGAGATGGAGTACCGCTCTGACATCTACGGTGAGCGTGGCATCTTGCTCGGTGGTGTCCACGGCATCGTCGAGTCTCTCTTCCGCCGCTATACCCGCGCCGGCATGTCTGACGAAGATGCGTTCAAGAACACCGTCGAATGCATCACCGGTCCGATCACCAAGATCATCTCCACCCAAGGCATCAAGGCTGTCTACGACGCCGTCGAAGACAAGAAGACCTTCATGGAAGCGTACTCTGCCGCCTACAAGCCGTGCAAGGACATCCACTACGAGTGCTACGAAGAAGTTCAATCCACGAACGAAATTCGCTCCGTCATCATGGCTGGCGACCGCTTCGATCGCTTCCCGATGGGCAAGATTGACGGCACGTACATGTGGAAGGTCGGCCAAGAAGTTCGCGCCAAGCGTGTCGAGAGCGAAATCCCGCTCAACCCGTTTACCGCTGGTGTCTACTGCGCGTGCATGATGTCTCAAATCGATACCCTTCGCGAGAAGGGTCACTCCTACTCTGAGGTGTGCAATGAGTCCGTCATTGAAGCCGTCGACTCTCTCAACCCATACATGCACGCCCGTGGTGTCGCATTCATGGTTGACAACTGCTCCTTCACCGCCCGCCTCGGCGCCCGCAAATGGGCCCCGCGCTACGACTACATCCTTGACCAGCAAGCGTACACTGCATACGATGCCAACGCTGGCGTGAACAAGGAAGTTGAAGCGCAGTTCTTGAACAACCCGGCTCACATCGCCGTTGCCAAGTGCTGCGAGCTTCGCCCGTCTGTCGACATTTCCGTGTCCATGGATGGCAATGAAGGTGTCGGTGGTGCGCGCATGGAAAACAAGATGGGTTAAACCGCAATCATCGTGCATTGCGTTGCGATTGTAGGGACTCTCTAGCGAGTAATTCAATATTTCTACTTCATAAAATTTCTCTCGCCTCGCCTCGCATCACCGCATAGAGCGACTCGCGCGCAATGACGACGTCTGAAAACTTACGGCGTCGTTTGGATGAAACAGACGCGCTGATCGCCATCTACGACGAAGCAATCGAGCTGATATCGAAGGATGAGGTCGATGCCGCTCGACAAGCCGTGGAGGAGGAATCGACGAGCGAACAGACGCACGAGACGACCTCTTTCAGCCTTAGAGTGACTCTCCGCGGTGACGGCGACGAAGGCGGTGCCACGGCGAGCGTAGACGCCGCGCAATGCGAAGTGACTATTCGCATGCCTAGTGGGTACCCAGAGAAGGAGCCTTTAGAGTTGGTGTCTCTCATGAGCGACAGGTTGAGCCGAGAGGAAGGTACGGCGCTGCTGCAGCGCGCTCGAGAGTTTATCCCCGACGCCGGAGAAGAGTGCGCATATCAAATCATTTCGGATGTTCAGCAACTGTTCAAAGAGCTAGTCGCCAAGGTCCGATCGATCGAAGTAGAAAAACGCGCGGCTGACGTGAAAGACGAGGAAGAGACGGATTACCACGCTGTGATTTCTATTGACCATATGAACGAGTCGCGTGAATACCTTCGAATAATAAAGAAATGGTGTGAATCAAATGGCTTGTCAGCTCGAGTCTACCACAAGCCTCCGTGTAGAGAGAGCGGTAAACGAGTAGAAGGTGTCATGATTGCCCTTCGTGGATCTAACAATGGTATCAAGTCATTCTTGACGAGATTACGCACCGATTTAGTTGACGTCGACTCGAAAGGGAACAAATGCAAGGAGAGAAATTCTACGCTCCTTTGCCATCGCAAATCCACCACAGTGAAAGACGGCGAACGCCCAATTGCAGATTTTGATGGTTTTCTCGTTGAGCCGTATAGGGACGAAACCGCTCTGGAAGATGCGCTCGCCAAGTTGAATTTGCTACACGTTGGAGATGGCTCGCAGCGCTTTGTCTAGTACGCCGACACGCCAACTACGATTAGATCATTAGCCCGCGTTTTGTAAGCCTAGCTCTTTCCATTTATTTTCTTCATCCTCGATATCTTCCCCGTCTGCGCGTGCGACGCATCATCAGGTAATCGTTAGTCGCGAGTGAGATGGCGAGCAAAGTGAATAACAACTACGAGAACAGCCGAGTTTGGACTCGCGAGCGCGCTCACCATCTCCATCTTCCGCGTCGTCCGCGGGTGGAACCATATCCGGACCCAGTTGAACGGCTGCGTTCGCGCGTGCGCGTAAGATTCAGGCAATCGTCAGTCCAAACTATCGTCATCTCCGTCGTCGACGCGGTACGCGTGGGTGGAAACGTTTTCATCGCGGCCGTTGAGCGAACGCTTGAGACCGCTGCCTTTGCGCACGACGAGGACCGATTTGCGCGCGCGCACCATCGTCGGGGAGGGTCTCGCTCGCCCACTCGTCATCGACCGCATCTACGATGCGCCAATCCGTCGAGATGGTTGAATCGTCGCCAGCCATGGTGGAAGTGGGCCGCGAGGCGAATACTGCGGTTGTCGGCGTCAACGGCGCTGTATTTACTTACAAGTGTAACCTTTGCTATTTACTCAAATTGGCGGCGAGCAGCATCATCATTATAAATATGCAGAGGATGTTTTGAAGTGATGCTCCGTCACCTCATTCCCAGCGAATTCGGCGCCATGCGCCCATCGGGCCCAAGCGCAAGATGTCCAGCTCAAATTGCACCCACGGCTTTGTGACTCCAGCCGTGACAAAGAGACCGACAAAAGAACCGAAGATCGCGAGCGCCCAGCAGTCGATGATGACAATAAAAAGCTTGTTGAAAGTCGTCTCCGGGTGCGCTTCGACCAAACCTCCCTCGATGTTGCACAGCTCGGAAATGAGATACAGAGTGCCGTCTCTGAAACTCCAGCCTTCAAGCGCGGCGAGTAAACCACCGAGTACGACGCTCAGAGTCCCGACAAGAATTGGAATGACGAGAAACACGAAGATCGTCAACACCGCGGTGGCATGCTTCAACACTTTAGAAGTCACCACGAACTCTCCGTCTTCGTCATACTCCTCTTCGATGGTCAAGCCGAATTTTTCCAAGGCCCAACCGAGAGTGTTTCTCCGACACAGAGCCATCTCATAAACAAACGAAAACGCGACGACGACGACGCCGAGCGCCCAAAACGAGATGAATACGTCCCAGACAATCCCAGAGGTTCCTTCCACCTTCGCCTTCGTCATCTCGATCCCGACGTCGAGGACATCTCGCATTACATACATGAAGCCGTCCACGTACGACCATCCCTCGCCCGCCGCGAGCAAACCGCCAAACACGATCGCTGCCAACGCTATCGCAACCGGAAGTAGAATCGTCGAGAAGATCATGTACGACCCGAGCTCTTGACGAAAAACGCGCCACGTGAATTCGCCGGATGTTACTTTTTCCACGTCACAATTTTGCACACTCGCATTCGTCGCGTCTCCTGCATCTTTCGTCGCCATCGCTCTCGAACGGCCCTCAAACTCCGATCGCGTGGCACCTTTGAGCACTGGCGTGTTCCTCTCGGTTTTGATCCGCCCGTCGCTCCGTCGCTCCGCCGCGTTCGCCGTTCTGACGTCCAGAGAGTTCTAACGTCCGTTCCAACAACCAACCGCCGTGGACTGCGAGTGTTCATTTTCGTCAGTCATCACTCAAGGATTCGGTCGCGCGCTCGAACTCGAAGCGTTCCCAAAGCCGAACCGACGCCCTCGAGGAAAGAAAGGGAGGGGGCTTTCCAATCGATGGGGGTACTTTTTGAGTCATCACTCGAGGTATATCTGGACACGAACCGGATTACTCACCGCTCGAGGGGCGCGCCTCAGTCCTCGACGACGACGAACGAACGACCGAAAACGGGCGCGTGTGGTCGAGAAGATGGATCGGACGACGCGCGCGTTGGTGTACGGCGACGCGCCGTTCGCGTTCGCCGGGGCGAGGGAGCGGGTGGGACGACTGAACGAAGCCGCGATGTGCGCGGCGTTGCAGAGGGTGGGTG
>Ga0182078_10023259_pt1 | contig 11632 bp, 9 predicted proteins | sample 071ome_15_FD_127749 | JGI IMG/M metagenome (GOLD analysis project Ga0182078, IMG submission 127749) | Metatranscriptome of coastal salt marsh microbial communities from the Groves Creek Marsh, Georgia, USA - 071409BT metaT (Metagenome... | ecosystem: Environmental > Aquatic > Marine > Intertidal... | reverse complement strand
GATCCAAACCGTTTGGTGAGTCCTTTGATTTCGAGTGCCGGTGATGTCAAAGCATCTCCGTCTTCGCTAATTCAGGCTTGAAGTTGGGATTAGGCGATCGACTTCATGACACGATCGAACGCCGAAATCGCGAATTCGTAGTCCTGTTTCGAAACGCCGTAGTGGGTTACGACTCTCAAGTCAGAATCGCCACCGTTGATGTAGACACCTTCTTCTCTCAGCCGGGCGGCAATTTCATCACCCTTGTGATCGGGAACACCGAACCGAATGATGTTGGTCTGAATGTGTTCAGGGTCGACCTGTACGCCGTTCATCTCTGCCAACCTTGAAGCAAAATGTCGTGCAGCGTCGTGGTCTTCCTGCATGCGATCGATCATCGAGTCGAGGGCAACAATCCCTGCAGCAGCAACGATTCCTACTTGCCGCATCCCTGAGCCGAGCATCTTCCGCCACCGGTCGGCTTCCTCAATGAAGTCTTTGGATCCGACTACAATCGAACCGATCGGGCACGAAAGTCCCTTGGACAGACAGAAAGTTGCGGTATCCACGTTTTCGGTGAGCTTCGCTGCCGGAACACTTAGAGCTACAGCAGCATTGAACAGTCGTGCACCATCAAGGTGAACGTTTAGGCCTTTTTCGTGACCTGCGTCAGCCATGGCCTTCATTTGGTCAGGTGTTAGCGCCCTTCCCGATGAAGCGTTGTGCGTATTCTCAATAGTCAGCAATCGGGTTGGCGGCTTGTGGTAGTCCCGAGGCTTCACTGCAGCCTGAATCAGACCGGGTTCAAGAAATCCGAAGTTGTCGGTCTTTATTGGGTACAAAACAACGCTGCCGAGAACCATCGTTCCGCCAGCTTCAGAATTCATGATATGACACTGGTCACCGACCAGCACTTCATCACCACGTTGGGCTTGAGCGAGGACTGATACGAGATTTCCCTGTGTGCCGGACGAGACGAATAATCCAGCTTCCTTACCAAGCATTTCCGCTGCTTTGTCTTGCAGCTGATTCACAGTTGGATCATCGCCGTATACGTCGTCACCAAGTTCGGCGTCATACATCGCTTGCCGCATCTCTGGGCTTGGATGGGTGACCGTATCGCTTCTAAGATCAACTCGGATCATTTGAGGGAAAACTCCAACTGCGTCTCAAAACGCCTGTGAAAACTAATGCGCGCCGATTCTACCTGTGTGCTGCGTCCCTTTGGACGCCGCGAACGTATACTCGAATAGAACTTTTGAGTGGAGCGAGCGATTCGCTCTGAGTAATTGATGACCAGCGACACCACCCAGGCAAGTAAAACGAAACTCCTCGATCCCATCCCTTGGATTGTGATGGCGACCGCGCTCCTGCTGGATCAACTCACAAAGTGGATAACCATCGAAACACTCGAAGTTGGTGAATCGTGGCCGGCAACGGGATTTTTCAGATTCACTCACGCCTGGAACACCGGCACAGCTTTTTCTTTGTTTCAGGGTCAGAGCGACATCCTCACCTGGGTTTCGCTCTTTGCAATCGCCGTACTGGCATGGATTTACCGGTCAATTGATAACCCACCATGGATCCTACGCGTTGCATTCGGCTTGCAGTTCGGTGGTGCGATTGGCAACATCGTTGACCGATTCAGACTCGGTCACGTCACCGACTTTATCGACGTAGGACCATGGCCAATCTTCAACATCGCCGATTCATCGATTGTCGTGGGAATCGGTCTGATGATTTTCTACTTCTGGTTCATCGACGGTAAATCCGATTCCAATGCGACTGACGAATCGCAAGATCTGCAACCAGCGGCGGTCGCATCCGACCAAGATTCAAGCACTTCACCGAGCTAATCAGTCATGATCATCGTCGTTGACGACAATGACTCGGGAGTTCGCCTGGACGTTTTCGTTCATCGTCATCTCGGTGAAGGTGCATCGCGCAATGACGCCCAGACGATAATCAAATCAGGTCTTGTTAGCGTAGACGGTGCGGCTGCGAAGAAACCAAGTACTCGAATCTCGACAGGTAGCTCCGTTGAAATCACCGAACAAAAATCGACGGAATCTTCATCGGATCACCTCGTTCCTCAACTAATCGAATTCGGTTTGGCTTACGAGGATGAAAGCATACTTGTGATCGATAAGCCCATCGGACTACCGGTCCACCCTGGTGCCGGACATAAAGACGGAACCTTGGTCAACGGGTTAATCCATCGATGGCCAGAAATTTCGAACGTCGGCGAACCAGAAAGACCAGGAATAGTTCATCGTCTCGATATGGATACCAGCGGACTAATGGTCGTCGCACGCACTGATATCGCGTACTCGACCCTGGGACAACAGATCAAAAACCGGGAAATGGCCAGGACCTATACCGCACTGGTCCGAGGAATTCCCGAACCACCAAAAGGTGTTGTTGACGCCCCTATTGGTCGAGATCCAAATAACCGGCTCAAGCAGGCCATTGTTTCGACCGGTCGTGAAGCCAGAACCCAATACGAAGTGGTTGAAGAAATATCGACATACGCCTTGCTAAAAATAAAACTCGAAACAGGTCGCATGCACCAAATCCGAGTTCATATGGAAGCTCTCGGGACACCTGTCTTGGGAGATCAAATATACGGCAAATCTTCAGACAACCTCGATCTAGACCGACAATTTCTCCACGCGTCGGAATTGGAATTCGCACATCCCGTGACTGAACAGCCCATGCATTTCACCAGCCCGTTACCGCCCGATCTTTCAAACGCACTTGAAAAAGCTCACTCCTAAAAATCGTCACTGAAATTACTGGTCGATCCTAAGATTCAGAATCGTTCCGCTGCTAAAGTTTTTGTATGAGTAATCCAACTTCACCAGTCAGGGTGCGTTACGCACCGAGCCCAACTGGCATCCCGCACATCGGAAACATCAGAACCGCACTCTTTTGCTGGATCATGGCGCGCCAGACCGGCGGGCAATTCATCGTTCGAATTGAAGACACCGATCGCACCCGCTACGACGCTGACGCTAAAAAAGCGATATTTGAATCTCTTGACTGGCTGGGCCTCGACTGGGATGAAGGACCAGACAAAGGCGGACCTCACGCTCCTTACACACAGTCGGAGCGAAAGCAAACCTACATCGATGCAGCGAAAAAGCTAATTGAAAGTGGCCACGCTTACTACGACGACACGACACCGGATCAATTGCACGCACTTCGAGAACGTCAGCGAGCAGCAAAGCAGCCGCCCCGGTACGACGGTCGAGGTCGACACCGATCTCCAGAAGAAATCGAAGACTCACGCAAGGCTGGCTTGCCAATCACGGTCAGACTGAAAGTCCCGGATCACGGCTCTGTTTCGTTTACCGACGCCGTCCGCGGAAAGGTCTCATTCGATCTGAAAGAGATCGATGATTTCGTAATCCTCAAGTCGGACGAAATGCCAACCTACCACCTTGCCCACATCGTCGACGACCATGCGATGGGTATTACACACGTCGTTCGGGCTGAAGAGTGGATTTCAAGCACCCCGCGACACCTGTTGATTCACGAGGCACTCGGGATCGAGCCACCTGAATATATACACGCTCCACTAATCCTCGGTAAAGACCGTTCCAAGCTAAGCAAACGGCATGGTGCAACATCAGCCTTGGAGTACCGAGACCAGGGATTCTTAGATGAGGCTGTGTTCAATTTCATTTCGCTACTGGGTTGGTCACCCGGTGATGACACCGAACTGATGAACCGAGCCGAAATAATTGAGCGATTCAGTGTGGATCGGGTTAGTGCCTCGCCGGCTATTTTTGATAGCGAAAAGCTTGAATGGATGAACGGTGTCTACATCCGTAATCTCGATGAGGATGCTCTCGCCGAGAAGATACTTCCATTCATGGAAAGACCTGCGTCAGAAGGTGGGCTCCCGGATTCCGTTGAACGACCGATAGATCGCGCTTACTTGAAACAGCTTATCCCGCTGATTCACGAACGTTTGAAGCTCTTGACTGAAGGCACAGAAACACTTGATTTCTTCTTCAGCAATGAGATTGAGCCAAATGTTGAGGAGTTGCCCGGTCGAAAGATGGACGAGCAAATGACCGTGACGGCTCTCGAAGCGGCACTCGAACTTTGCAAATCAGTGGTGTCATTCGAACCAGAGAGTCTTGAAGAAGATTACCGCGCCCTAGCCGAGAGATTAGAGATGAAACCGGGTCAGGTGTTCTCTCCAATTCGGGTGGCAATAACCGGTAAGAAATTCGCCCCTCCGTTGTTCGACACGATGTCGGCAATCGGTCAGGAGCGGTGCATTACTCGGCTGGAGCACGCACTCGATCTCATGAAGACGGCTGTATCGAGTTAGAGCAACTCGGCTCTAGTCATTTCAATATAAATTGACCGGAGCCAAGGTAAGTTCATATACTGGAAGGAAGCGCATTTGCGTTACGACACATTCCCGCTGTTTGTTCAGCGGATTAGCACGCATCAGGATTACCGTTGGTAGAACTAAGAATCAACGAAGGTGAGAGTTTCGAAGGGTTCCTCCGCCGCTTCACAAAGCGGGTACAGCAGGAGTCGATCATCTCCGAAGCACGGCGAAGACAGCACTTCGAGTCGCCCAGCATCGTTCGCAAGAAGACTGCGGCTGCAAAGCTCCGAAAGAGCGTCAAGTCAACCCTCAAGAACATGTAGTTCTTGACCGCTTTGCTGGTCACCTAACCTGAAAATACCTCGGATTCGCCGAGGTGTTTTTGTTTAACCCAACTTCAGAATTCTTCGGCAAAAATGGTCGGAAATATTTCTTCAAAATTTCAGTGATTTTCTACGTGGGGCAGGTGACAATGGTTGGGTTGGTTTTCACAAGCTGTCTGCCGGAGACGCACCTTGAAATTTGGAATCGTTGTATTTCCCGGAACATGGAGCGAAAAAGACACGTTTCATGCGCTGGCACCCGTACTGGGGCAAGACGCCGAGTATGTATGGCACGGCGAAACAGAATTAAGCGGCTTCGACGCAATAGTTCTGCCCGGAGGATTTTCTTACGGTGATTATCTGCGCTCAGGCGCCATCGCCCGGTTTTCACGGGTCATGGACGCGGTGAAGGACTATGCGGACGCAGGTGGCCCAGTCATCGGCATTTGCAACGGCTTCCAGGTCCTCTGTGAATCCGGACTTCTACCCGGTGTGCTGATGCGAAACGACCACTTGGAGTTCAGGTGCATCTGGACCGATCTCAGAGTCGAAAACGACTCCACCAACTTCACTTCCCGCGCAAAAGTTGGAGATACTCTGCACATTCCAATGTCGCACGGCGAAGGCAACTATCAGGCCGACGCAGCTACGATCGAACGACTTGAGGGCAACGGACAGGTTGTGTTCCGTTATGCCGATGCCTCTGGCAACGTCACAGAAGAAGTCAATCCCAACGGATCGATCAACAATATTGCCGGCATCATCAATGAACGTGGAAATGTTCTCGGGATGATGCCTCACCCTGAAAAAGCGTGCGAGGCGTTGATCGGCGGTGATGACGGGAACGTCATTTTCAGCTCGATGATCGATTCACTTGCGACAGCTACTGCATAAACACCCGTTTAGTTATTCCGTTCCACGAGATCACTCCACATGCCAGTAACCCAGGAAACCCTCGACGAAATCGCCCTTAGCAGATCTGAGTACGAGGCTATTGTCGATCGACTAGGTCGCGATCCAGAACCGTTGGAGCTTGGGCTTTTCGGGGCACTGTGGTCTGAACATTGCGGCTACAAGCACACGAAAGCTCTACTTCGGACTTTGCCTTCAGCATCGGACCGGTTGTTGGTTGCGCCTGGAGCGGAAAATGCTGGTGTGATCGATCTAGGTGACGGTTTGGCAGTAGCGATGAAAATTGAGTCACATAACCACCCATCCGCTGTCGAACCTTTTGAGGGAGCGGCCACCGGTGTCGGCGGGATCATTCGAGACATATTTGCCATGGGCGCTCGACCTATTGCCCTGCTCAACTCACTGCGATTCGGTCAGCCACAAGACGCTCGAACGCGTTACCTTATCAACGGGGTGATCGGCGGGATTTCATCGTACGGCAACTGCATTGGTATCCCCGATGTCGGTGGAGAGATATTTTTCTCCGACAGCTACAAGGGCAATCCGTTGGTTAATGCAATGTGCGTTGGCCTCATCGAAGACGGCAAGATGGCAAGTGCATCTGCCAAAGAGCCTGGCGATCTCCTAATGCTCGTTGGTGCAGACACTGGACGTGATGGAATTCACGGTGCGTCTGGTCTTGCCTCTCGTACATTTGAAGAGCAGGCAGAAATGCGATCTGCGGTCCAAGTCGGCAACCCGTTCCTGGAAAAAGTGCTGATCGAAGCTTGTATCGAAGCACTGGATATTCCCGGAGTCGTGGGCTTGCAGGACTGCGGTGCCGCCGGAATTACGTCGGCAGCCATAGAAATGGCTGAGCGTTCTGGAATGGGACTCAAGATCGACATTGATGCAGTCCCTCGCCGCGAAGAAGGGATGACTCCGTATGAAGTGATGCTCTCAGAATCTCAGGAAAGAATGCTGCTTGCGGTCACTCCAGGACACGAAGACAAGGTGTTCGAATTATTCGACCGATGGGACCTCGATGCGTCCGTAATCGGCACCTTCGAACTTGGCGAGAACGTTAGGATTTTCGATGAAGGATCACAGGTAAGCTCAACGCCAGTAGTTACTCTCACTGACGCTCCTGAGTACACATTCTCCGCTCCAAAACCCGATTGGCTTACAGCATTACAGGACAAGGACCTTTCTGAAGTCCCCGTGCCTTCAGAGTCGGCAGGAGAGGTCCTTCTTCAACTGCTATCAGCGCCCAATATCGCATCGCGATTCCCGATCTACCGACAGTACGACTACCACGTTCAAATTAACACAGTGGTTGAGCCCGGTGGTGACGCAGCAGTTTTGCGACTCAAGGGTTTGAAACGTGGAATCGCTGTCTCGACAGACTGTAACGGTCGCATCTGTTACTTAGACCCTAAGATCGGAACAATCATCGCTGTGGCTGAGGCTTGCCGAAACATCGCGGTGACAGGTGCAGAACCGGTTGCACTTACGGACGGTCTCAACTTTGGTAACCCAGAAACGCCGGATGTTCAGTTCCAGCTCAACGAGTCGATTGCGGGTATGCGAGAAGCAGCAGACGCATTTGGCATCCCTATTGTTAGTGGAAACGCCAGCCTTTACAACGAGTCAGCTGGCACAGCGATATTCCCCACACCGATCATTGGTTCACTTGGCATCCTCGAAGACGTTGAGAAACACTCAACCGTCGGCTTCAAGAACGAAAGTGACATGATTGTTTTGCTCGGAGCTGACGATTGGGACAACGTGGAGGGCCTTGCCGGTAGCGAGTACCTGGATTTCAAGCATGACACTATTGCTGGTCAGCCGACGATAGATATCGATCTAGAACTCAATGTGCAGTCTGTCTGCCGAGATGCAATTTCGAGTGAACTGCTTTCGTCTGCTCATGACGTGTCGGATGGTGGACTGGCGATTGCAATTGCTGAGTGTGCGATCATCGGCGGGAAGGGAGCAAGTATCTCCCTCACCGTTGGTGATCGCTGGGACGCTGCATTGTTCGGTGAATCTCAGTCGCGAATCGTTGTCAGCCTACCGGAAGCCAACCTCGGCGAACTCAGCCAAATGGCTGAGTCGAAGAGCGTGCCAATGAAGGTACTGGGAACCGTTGGTGGTGGTGAGCTGTCCATTGATGACGTAGTCCAACTACCACTGGCTGAGATTGATGACGCCTGGAAAAACGGCTTCACAAAAGCTGTGTCTGACTAACCGTTGATCCCTTCGACAGCATCGGTACAGGATCTTGCGCCTGAATTCGACGCGCTTCTCTTCGATTCATTCGGAGTGCTCGTAGACGGGGTTGATGCGCTCCCTGGTGCTCCCGAGTTGCTGAATCACCTTGACTCGATTGGCAAGAGTTATTTCGTAGTCACAAACGATGCCTCGAAATCGATCAAGGCGCGGGTGGACACGTTTCGTGAGCAGGGCTTCAAGATTCCCGCTGAAAAGATCATCAATTCAGGTGGTTTACTCGTCCGCTATTTCGCCGAACACAAATTAGATGGTAAACCAACACTCGTCCTCGGGACCGAAGATTCGGCGGATTATGTGCGGCAGGCTGGCGGGGAATTAATCGACCAATCAAGTGGGTATGAGCCTGACGTAGTTGTACTCGGTCACAGCGGGCCTCATGACTGGGAATCGACCCTCGGTGATCTAATTGGACTAATTAGCCGGAGATACCAGCAAAGCAGCCCCATCAATCTCGTAGTTCCGAATCCCGATTTCATATACCCGAACGGACCCGGCGAGTACGGTTTCGGTGCAGCGGCGTTTATCGATGTTTTGGAACAGGCACTATTTCGCCTGCACGGAGATCACCCCGTTCTCAAAGCAGCGAAGCTCGGAAAACCATTTCCAACGATATTTGAAGAAGCGATTGATCGTGCAGGGTCAAGCAATCTCTTGATGGTCGGTGACCAACTCGAAACGGATGTCCTCGGTGCCAACAAAATGTATTTGAAAAGTGCGGTTGTTACCACCGGAATCAACCGAAGGACCCTGCCAGATCAGTTCAAAGATGTCGATAACGAGATGACTCCTGATTACTTGATCGAGTCTCTCGTATAAGATTGGTTAAGTTGAACTAAAGAAACACGCGAGTGCGCACAGCACTCGCTTTTGTTTGCGGTGAAGAATGCCTACCTACGTATACAAGTGTGATGAGAATGGACACGTGTTCGAGTTGATCCAGGGATTCAACGACGAACCTGGAGCGGATTGTCCGACATGCGGTAGCGCTTCTTCTCGCCAGATTACCGCCCCGACTGTCATCTACAAGGGATCAGGTTTCTATACAACCGACTACGGATCGGGATCGAGTTCGACATCGACTCCATCCAAGAGCTCATCTTCGAATTCCGAGTCATCTTCAGACAGCGGTAGCGACAGTTCGTCGTCAAGTGATTCCGGTTCTTCCAGCGGGCAATCGCATTCGAACGGCGGTGGGCATTCGCACTCTCATGGTGCTGGCAGCCACACTCACTAATCTTCTCAGATAAATGCGCACCGTTATTCAACGGGTAAATTCAGCCAGTGTCTCAGTCAATGGATCAATTGTTGGTTCGATTGGTCGTGGACTTTGCCTTCTCGTCGGTATCACTCACGACGACACCTCTGAAGATTTGAAGTACATCATCGACAAAACGACAAACATGCGCATCTTCCCGGCAGAAGACGGTGACTCAGGCTTCGATCAGTCTCTCCTCGACATTGGTGGTGAACTACTGCTCATCAGCCAGTTCACGCTCTATGCATCGACGCGAAAAGGAAGAAGGCCTGGATTTACCGATGCCGCCCGACCAGAGCAAGCTGAACCGATATTCGAAGAGGTCGTCACGGCGTTCAAGCAACATGGATTGAAGGTCGAGATCGGAGTTTTCGGCGCGTCAATGAACGTGCTGATTGAGAACGCAGGTCCGGTGACTATCACACTAGATTCAGCGGATCGACTCACGCCCCGTCGCGGCTAATCTCTCAAAGCTCTCTTACCGCGAATAATCCAGCGAGATGTCCAGGGCTGGTGGTGAATGCGTGAGCGCGCCGATAGAGATAATGTCGACACCTGCTCGTGCAGCATCTCGAACGGACTCGAGGTTGATTCCGCCAGAGGCTTCCACCGTGCACTTCATCGCTATCTGGTCAACGATTCGCCGCATTGTCTCAGCGTCCATGTTGTCGAGCATCACGATATCCGCACCTGCATCAGCGGCAGCCAGCGCTGCGTCTTCCGACTCGACTTCGACCTCAATTTTTACCGTATGAGGCGCCTTGGCTCTCGCCTGTTTGATGACCTGTGCGAGCGTGAAGCCTTCTTCTTGCAACGCGGCGAGGTGGTTATCTTTTATTAGCACTCCGTCAGCAAGATTTAGTCGATGATTTCTGCCGCCACCGGTTGTCACCGCGTACTTATCGAGAAGACGAAGACCCGGGACGGTCTTACGAGTATCTGTGATCGATGCGGTGGTGCCTTCTACTGCATCCACATACTGACGAGTAAGAGAAGCTATTCCGCTCATGCGCTGCATGAAATTCAATGCAGTTCGCTCAGCAGTCAGTATTGAACCCATTGAACCTGAAACTGTCGCAACAGCGGTTCCAGCTTCCACTGAGTCTCCATCGAGGAGTTTCCTGGAAAACTTCAAATTGGGGTCGACTCGTTTGAACACGGCTTCGGCAACCGCAATTCCTGACACGATCCCATCTTCCTTGACGACAACTGATGCTGTGGCAAGCAAATGTGGTGGAATTATCGAGTTGGTCGTTACATCAGCGCTGGCCGCGTCTTCTGCCAGGGCAAGGTCTATCAGCTTGTCGAGTTCTGCAGGAGTTGGAAACATACCGTGTGCTTCTAGCCTGCGATTTCGAGCATTCTCTCTAAAGCTAGTGTGGCGTTCTCTCGAGTCTCAGGCTCAACTTCGATTCTGTTGATCGCGAGACCTGCCATGATGCCTTCAAGAACCCACAGCACATACGCCGGGTGTATTCGGTACATGGTCGCGCAAGGGCAAACTACCGGATCGAGACAGAATATTTCCTTGTCGGGATTCTCGGCTGCCAATCTTCGGACCATACTGATTTCGGTGCCAATTCCCCATGATGTACCGGCGGGAGCATTAGCTACGGTTTCAAGAATGAATTCGGTGGAACCGTACATATCTGCGGCCGCCACAACGTCCTGGGAGCATTCGGGGTGAACAATGATAGTCGTGTCACTGTTCTTTGCCCGGGCGTCCTCGATTTGCTGAACCGAGAAACGAGTGTGAACTGAGCAATGCCCCTGCCAGAGAATTACCTTCGCCGCTTTGATCTCGTCCTCGGTCAATCCGCCAAACGGCAGGAACGGATTCCACAGCACCATTTCGTCTTCGGAAATTCCCTTAGCGAGAGCAGTATTACGCCCAAGATGTTGATCGGGTAAGAACAGGATTTTTTCGCCTCGTTCGAGTGCCCAATCAAATGCCTTGTCAGCGTTAGACGACGTACACACAAGGCCATTGTTTTTGCCGCAGTGTGCTTTGATAGCCGCAGCGGAATTCATATATGTGATCGGGATAACCTGATCAGTAGATCCCAACACTGATCCGATATCGTCCCAGCAGTCTTGAACGTCTCGTGATTTTGCCATGTCAGCCATCGAGCATCCGGCTGCCATGTTCGGGAGAATGACGTTTTGGTCCGGTGCAGTGAGAATGTCGGCTGTTTCCGCCATGAAGTGAACACCGCAGAAGACAATCCACTTAGCGTCTTTTGTCTCGGCAGCCATTTTGGATAGCTTGTAAGAGTCGCCAGTGAAATCGGCGTACTGAATCACATCATCACGCTGATAGTGGTGCCCCAGGAGAACGACTTTCTCACCGAGTTCGTTACGCGCATATTCAATACCAGCGGAAATTTCATCCGGGGTAAGTTTTAAGTACCTAGTCGGGACTTTTTGCCAGCGAACGCCAGCCTTGAACTCTTCTTCAAGGGTTTTGGTCCGAAGATTTCCATCGGTCTGACAGAAAGCGGACTGCTCAAGTTCGGTAATCGGAATTGTCGTCTGCTT
>Ga0182078_10463995_pt1 | contig 11674 bp, 13 predicted proteins | sample 071ome_15_FD_127749 | JGI IMG/M metagenome (GOLD analysis project Ga0182078, IMG submission 127749) | Metatranscriptome of coastal salt marsh microbial communities from the Groves Creek Marsh, Georgia, USA - 071409BT metaT (Metagenome... | ecosystem: Environmental > Aquatic > Marine >... | reverse complement strand
CTTTTTTTAAGTGTAGACCTACCAAGTGGGTAGAATGGGGAGGGCCGGTTGTAATCACTTTTGTAATTCCCTCTTGAAGAATTACTTTTTTTGCCGCTTTAAGTGCATGCGGCCCCCAACCTTTTCGGGCATCGGGAATAAAAAAATTACCCCGGATAAAAGCTGCTAACTTCTCTGTAATACGCTCCCTTTTTACTTCACCCTGAGGAAAGCTTGGCGTTTTTTTGTCGGAGGTAAGGCGAGCATACCATCGCAAAGGTTCAGTAGTGTTTGTTTTAAGGGTCCGTATTCCTTCTACCTCCTGCTGCAAGGTCGGATCCAATACAGGGTAGGAAGCTTTCGTTTCGTTCACCGTCACCACGATAGGCTCCCAGCCCAATACTTTTAAATATTTTGCAAAATACATCCAGCGTTGAACCCCCGAACCCCCTGAGGGAGGCCAGTAATAGCTAAGGATTAGAATTTTTTGAGTTTCAGCCTTCACGCTTGTTTTTTGCCTTCCATAAAGGTACGGAAGAACAGGCTTCGCCGTAAAATAAACTTTTTGCAACGGGCTGCAATCGTTGGATCAATTGAATATACGCATCCTCTGGTAGGTTTGGATCTGAACATCCTTTAATCATTAAAGGCTTGTTTTTAAAGGGAGTTAAATCCAGTTCTGCAATTACTTTTGCAAACAAATGTCGTTCTAAATCTGCCAGCGTACCCAGGACAATCTCTTTTGCATAGGGTTGTAAATAACTGGTCACTAAGAGAGCTGCCCATGCGGGTAGAATGGCATCTGAAGTACAGTGAATCGCCACGTAGTGCTCTTGAAATTTTTTCCAGTCCTCTTGCTTTAACGCTTCTCTAAAAGGTTTTTCTCTGAGAAGGACTCCTTGCTCCAACCAAAGTGCTAAATCAACCACGACCCTTGGTCCTTGAGGGGTCCATTCCTCCAGATCAATATTGACCAGTGGGCTGTTTGCGACTTTATTGATTATAGCAGCACTCATCGATTAAAGCATTCCCAATTCTAACTTGGCTTCTTCACTCATCAAGTCTTGAGTCCAAGGGGGGTCAAAAGTAATTTCTACTTCAGCGCTTTTGACTTCGTCTAGAGATTTTACTTTTTCCTCTACCTCCATGGGTAAAGATTCTGCAACTGGGCAGTTCGGGGTTGTTAAGGTCATTAATATTTTAACCTCTGAATCTTCATTGACAAATACGTCATAAATCAATCCAAGTTCATAAATATCAACGGGAATTTCTGGATCGTAAATGGTTTTTAAAACATTGACAATTTTTTCGCCTAGGGCTCCGGTATCGAGTGTGTCTGACATTGGGTCTAATTCAGTTGAGTTTGATAAGCCACTGCGTACATTTTAAGCTGTTTGATCATTGAAACCAAACCGTTGGCACGTGTGGGTGATAAATGTTCTTTTAATCCAATTTGATCAATAAAATCGGTATCCGCGTCTAAAATGGCTTTAGGGTGTTGATGCGAAAAAACACGTATTAGAATTGCTATGATCCCCTTAGTGATGATTGCATCACTGTCTGCAGTAAATACCAACTGATCGCCTTCTAAGGTGGCGTGTACCCATACCTTACTCTGGCAACCCTTGATGATATTGTCCTCTGTTTTGTACTCCTCAGCTATTAGTGGGAGTGATTTCCCGAGATCAATCATGTGTTCGTAGCGCTGCATCCAGTCTTCAAATAACGAAAACTCTTCGATGATCTCTTGTTGTTTTTCCGCAATGCTTTCCATGTTTAAATGTATTAATTTATTGCAACATGAGTATGGCCTTCTGAAGTGCTTCTACCATTCGGTCGATCTCCTCTTGGGTGTTGTAAAAAGAAAAGGAGGCCCTTACCGTTCCAGGAATTTGATAAAAATCCATGATGGGTTGGGCGCAATGGTGTCCTGTGCGTACTGCAATTCCCATTTTATCCAATATACTTCCAATGTCATAGGGATGAATCCCTTCTACATTGAATGAAAGTACGGCTGTTTTTTCCTCAGCTTCTCCATAAATTCTCACTCCAGGAATTTGTTTTAGTGCCTTAGTCGCATAGTCCAATAACTCTGCCTCATAGGCAGCAATCTGATCAAAGCCTATGGCATTCATATAGTCTAAAGCAGCCCCAAAAGCTATTCCTCCAGCTATATTTGGAGTACCCGCTTCAAATTTATGCGGCAGATCAGCATAGGTGGTTTTTTCAAAAGTAACCGTGGCAATCATCTCGCCTCCCCCTTGATAAGGAGGTAACTTATTGAGCAGAGCCTCTTTACCGTAAAGCATTCCAACACCTGTCGGGCCGCATAATTTATGGGCAGAGGTCACATAATAATCTACGTCTAACGCCTGAACATCAGGTTTTATATGGGGGCAGGCTTGGGCACCGTCTATGAGTACTTCCGCACCTACCTCATGTGCCTGTCGAATTATTTGTTCAATCGGGTTTACTGTTCCTAAAGCGTTGGATACGTGATTTACAAAAACAAGGGCAGTTTTTGACGATAAAAGATTGGTGAAGGCATCCATATCCAAGGTTCCCTTTTCGGTCATGGGAATGACCTTAAGTTGGGCCCCTGTTCGCTCGCAAAGCATTTGCCAGGGCACGATATTGGAGTGATGTTCCAAAGCCGAAATCAGCAAGTCGTCGTTTTTTGTCAACAAGCTCGTATAACCCGAAGCTATTAAGTTAATACTCTCTGTGGTTCCAGCCGTGAGGATGATTTCATGGGCCTGTGCCGCGTTAAAATGATGTTGTACAGTAGCCCGGGCGGCTTCGTACGCTTCTGTAGCCTCCTGACTTAGGGTATGCACCCCTCGGTGAATGTTGGCGTTCAAACGAGTGTAATAGTCCGTTATTACCTCAATTACCGGGGTGGGGGTTTGAGAGGTTGCCGCATTGTCAAAATACACTAAAGGATGACCATTGACTTTACGAGAAAGGATGGGAAAATCAGCTCGGATTTTGGTTAGGTCAAACATTTACAGCTCGAATCCAAGATTAACTCCTAATTTTTTTGCAATTTGACCGTTGATCCGCTTTTTTAAGGAAGGCAGTTGAACACTTTCCAATACGTTATTTGCAAAAGCATAGGTCAACAAGGCCTTGGCTTCTTTTTTCGGAATTCCTCTAGACCTCAAATAGAACAAGGCTTCTTCATCTAATTGTCCGATGGTACATCCGTGAGAACATTTTACATCATCCGCAAAAATTTCCAACTGAGGCTTCGTATTTACCGTAGCCTTGTCATCCAAAAGGATGTTGTTGTTCTGTTGAAATGCATTTGTTTTTTGGGCAATTTTATCCACGAGTATTTGACCGTTGAATACCCCTTCCGAACGCTCCGCAAAAATCCCTTTATAATCTTGATGACTTTCACAATTGGGTTGAGCGTGATGCACTAATGTAGCGTGATCTACATGTTGTTTGTCGTGTAGGATGGTAACTCCTTTAAGGGTAGATAATATATGTTCGCCCTTATGAAAATAGCGAAGGTTGTTACGTATCAATTTACCCCCTATAGAAAAGGTATGCACACTGGCATGACTGTTTTTTTCTTGAACGATAAACGTATTGTCAATCAAAGAAGCAGAGGGAAGGTCATTCTGCAACTTGTAGTAATCCAAAAAGGCGCTTTGGTGCACATAAATTTCAGTCACAGAATTGGTGACTACCGGATGCTCTTTAAGGCTTTGATGACGTTCAATGATTTGAACCTGGGCATTTTCATCTACTACGATTAAATTTCGAGGTTGCAACCATAAAGCAGTTTCATTACCAGAAGAAAAATGAATGATTTCAATTGGTTTTTCTGCAACCACACTTTTGGGAATGTAGATATAGGCTCCCTCCTTAGCGTAGGAGGTGTTAAGTGCCGTCATGCTATCGTCTTCCGGGGCAATTTTATTGAAATACGTGTCAATCAGTTGCCTGTATTTCGGCTTTGAAAGTGCCGCTGACATCAAACATACATCGAGTCCATCGTGTGTTGTATTGGATAAAAAAGGGCTGTATACACCATCGATAAAAATTACTTTATAGGTATCGGTATCGTATAAAAAGTATTTTTTTACCTCATTGAGCTCTATACTGCTTTCGGATTTTGGAAAAAGGGCGTAATCCTTTTGAATGAGGGCTTCTAAGGAAGTGTATTTCCAGGCCTCTTCCTTTTTGGAAGGAAACCCTTTTTCTTCAAAAACTTTTAGTGCTGAAGCTCTAGCTTGCGCAACACGGTCGTTTTGATAGAGGTCTTCTTCAAAAGCGAGATGAGATGAAATTAATTTTTCTTTAAACTCCATGAGACGCTAAATCTTTAATCCAATCGTATCCTTTGGCTTCCAATTCGTGGGCAAGCTCCTTGGTGCCCGATTTTACAATTTTACCGTCAAAAAGTACGTGAACAAAATCCGGCACGATATAATCCAATAGCCTCTGATAGTGGGTTATCACAATGATGGCATTGTCTTTACTTTTGAGCTTATTTACCCCATTGGCAACGATTTTTAGCGCATCGATGTCTAGTCCTGAATCGGTTTCATCTAGTATAGATAGTGCCGGTTCCAACATCGCCATTTGAAAAATTTCGTTGCGTTTTTTTTCTCCTCCAGAAAACCCTTCGTTTAAGGAGCGGGATAAAAACTTAGAGTCGATTTCCAAAAGCTTGGCTTTTTCTCTAATTTTTTTGAGCAATTCACTTGCTGGCATGTCTTCCAAGCCTTTGGCTTTTCTATTCGCATTGAGGGCCGTCTTGATAAAGTTCGTGACAGAAACCCCGGGAATCTCGACTGGGTATTGAAAAGAAAGAAAAATTCCTTCATGGGCGCGTTCTTCAGCATCCATCTCTGATAAATCCTTCCCTTTGAGTATTATTTTCCCTTGAGTCACTTCATAATCTTCATTTCCTGCTATAAGAGAAGAAAGTGTACTTTTACCTGAACCGTTGGGTCCCATTATTGCGTGTACTTCACCCGCTTTTACATCAAGATCAATTCCTTTTAGAATCGCTTTCCCTTCGACTTGGGCGTGTAAATTTTCTATTGTTAACATACTTATTTTTTTAACCTACTGATCCCTCTAAGGAGATTTCTAATAATTTTTGTGCCTCTACAGCAAATTCCATTGGGAGTTTATTGAGCACTTCTTTACTGAATCCGTTTACGATTAAAGCGATTGCCTTTTCGGTGTCAATCCCCCGCTGGTTGCAGTAAAAAATTTGATCCTCTCCAATTTTACTGGTCGTAGCTTCGTGTTCTATTTGTGCAGAGTTATTTTTAGCTTCTATGTAAGGGAAGGTATGAGCTCCGCAATCGTTCCCCATAAGAAGGGAATCACATTGAGAAAAGTTTCTAGCATTTTTAGCTCTAGCTCCTACTTGAACCAACCCTCGGTAGCTGTTTTGGGAATTCCCTGCGGAAATTCCTTTAGAAATGATGGTACTCTTGGTGTTTTTTTCCCAGATGAATCATTTTCGTTCCTGTATCCGCTTGCTGAAAATTGTTGGTCACTGCTATGGAGTAAAATTCACCAACCGAATCGTTCCCTTTTAAAATACACGAAGGGTATTTCCAAGTAACCGCAGATCCCGTCTCTACTTGTGTCCAAGATATTTTAGAACGTTCGTGACAAATTCCACGCTTCGTAACGAAATTAAAAACGCCTCCTTTGCCCTCTTTATCTCCTGGAAACCAGTTTTGTACGGTAGAATATTTGATCTCCGCATCGTCTAGAGCTATGAGTTCCACCACGGCTGCATGAAGTTGGTTTTCATCTCTTGAAGGTGCAGTACACCCTTCAAGGTAACTAACATAACTACCTTCGTCAGCGATTACCAGAGTTCTTTCAAACTGGCCTGTTCCTGCTTGATTGATTCTAAAGTAGGTGGACAATTCCATGGGACAGCGAACGCCTTTAGGTATGTAGCAAAACGAACCGTCGGTAAACACAGCACTGTTTAGCCCAGCGTAGTAATTGTCTTTGGGAGGGATCACACTACCAATGTATTTTTTAACCAGCTCAGGATGTTCTTTAATTGCTTCTGAAATAGAGCAAAAAATAATTCCCTTTTCAGCCAATGTTTCTTTAAAGGTAGTCGCTACAGAAACGGAGTCCATCACGATATCAACCGCAACACCTGCGAGCTTCTTTTGTTCTTCTAACGAAATTCCAAGCTTTTCAAAGGTCTTGAGTAATTCCGGATCAACCTCATCCAAACTGTCGTATTTGGGTTTTGATTTTGGGGCTGAGTAGTAAGAGATATTTTGGAGGTCAGGCTTGGTATAATTGACGTTAGCCCATTCGGGTTCTTCCATTTCAGACCAAGATTCGAAGGCTTTTAAGCGCCAATCGGTCATCCATTGGGGCTCGCCCTTTTTTTCAGAAATTTTTCTAATGATCTCTGGGTTCAAACCCCTAGGAAAAGTGTCTGAATCGATATCCGTATAGAAACCGTATTCGTATTCTTTGGTTTCTAATTCTCTTTTTAATTCTTCTTCAGTATACGCCATTTTCTTTGTTTATAACGAAAAGCTTTCCCCGCAGCCACAAGTCCGTTGCGCATTAGGATTGTTGAACACAAAGCCTTTTCCATTGAGTCCACCAGAATACTCGAGCGTAGTGCCGATCAAGTAGAGTAGGCTTTTTTTGTCTACTAAAATTCTGACCTCGTTGTCCTCGAAAAGTTTGTCGTCGCCCTGAAGTGTACGATCGAATTTCAGATCGTAGGAAAGCCCCGAACAACCCCCACTTTTTACGCCCACACGAACATAATCTTGGGAGGGGTTGAAGCCCTCTTCTTTCATGAGCATTTCAACTTTTTCTTTCGCTGTTTTAGCAACCTTTATCATCTAATAAAGAATTAATCTAAATAATATGCAAATATAGCGTATTTATAAAGATTTACAGCTACTTACTATTGTTTTAAACTATGTGCTATTGAAGGAATTAATTCCAAATGGCTAGAAAAAGATCCTTACTTCCTCGGGTATTTTCAAATTGACCAGAATTGCTTTCGGTGCTTCCGACCACCAGTATTTTGCCGGTTTCCGTCATTGCAATTTTTTCTCCAAGATCCAGCCCTTGACCGGAAATTCGATGAGAACTTATTAATTCCCCATTGGGTAGGGTGAAGTATAGAATAACATCATTGTCCATGGCTTCTGATTCTTTCGCCGAGGAACTGCTGTTGCCCAGCAGCACCAGGGTGCCATCTGGTCTTTCAATCACATCAGTAAGCGTATCGAATCCACTGTCTCCAAAATTCTGTAGGGCCTTCAGCTCTCCTTGAGAAGACATCCGGGCGAGTATTCCATCGGAGGAACCTAATGGATTTTGGATGTCTTTATCCTCACTGTAGCTTTGACCAACAATAAGAAGTTCTCCATTCTGGGTTTCAATCAAGGATTTTCCAATATCGTATTCGCTACCGCCTAAAGAATATTCCCAAAGTAGGTTCCCCTTTGAATCTAAACTAACGATCCAAATGTCATAACTCCCCTTAGGATTGGAGATGTCAAAATCTTGACTTTCCGAACTTCCGACTAAGACAAAATTTCCTGCTGTGGTCTCCAGGGCGTCATACGATCGGTCGTTGTTAGTTCCTCCAAAATACCTACTCCATTGTATTGTTCCGTTTAGATCTATTTTGTGACACCAAAATTCACCCACACCATGCCTCAATCCCTTTGCGCTTTGTTTTCCTACTTCTCCTGCACCCCCAGCAGAAGTAACATCCAAAAAACCATTAAAAAACAAGCCTCCGTCTGTAGTAGCAATAATGTTATAGGCGTGATCATGTCCCAAAAAACCAAAACTTTTTTGCCAGATGATATTCCCTACCGAATCGGTTCTAAACACCCAATTATCGTGTTGCCCCTCATTAGCTGTTGCATCTCCATCACTACTTTTACTGTAACCTACTACTGCATAACCCCCATCTTCCAGCTGAACCACACCGTGCCCTCTGTCGTCCTCTGAACCTCCATAGGTTTTTGTCCACTCCAAAGTGGCTTCTGAAGTAAATTTCATCAAAAAAAGATCACTTCCAGAACGGTATTTACCCGAAAAGTCCCCGTCGACACTTTGCGTATTCCCGACAACGATAAACCCCCCGTCTGCAGTCACCTCAACTCCATGGGCAATGTCTTCTTCACTTCCTCCATAGGTTTGGATTAATTCCCAAACACCGAGGACCGCCGGTAAAAAATAAGGGTCCGTATCCTCCGAAAGAGAACATCCGAAAATACTTAGTAGTAGAAATCCTAGGAATAATGACCGCATTAATTTTGAGAAGCTTTTACTAAAAATAATCCAGATTCAATATCATTAATAGCAACCACCCCACTTTCAAAAAAGGGGTAGACATTCCAAGCTCCGTTAAACGTCGCTCGGTTTGTAGCGGGATAGGTATCAAAATAACCCATTTCTTCAACCTGTTTTTCCTCAATTCCACTCAGGTCGAGTACTCTAAGTCCAGCGGTATAGCTGGCTATAAAAAACTGATCTCCCATAGAGTAGCCATTGTGATCGATGGCATTGACTGCTGAAAAATAGTTTAGATGAAGAGCGGGGTCTGTAAGATCCATTAAATCAAAGATTCTTGTGGAGGTGGGGGATCCAAAATTGAGCTCATCCAACTCATCCCCTAGTAGAAAATAACGATGGTCTTCTGACAAATAGCCTTGATGGGTATAACCCCCATTTTGGTAAGAAATCGACTGAATCCACTCAGGGTTATTTTTATCGGTAACGTCTACTATTACAATGCGATTGTTTTCCCCCCCATCACTGTTGCTACCAAAAAAAAGTTCCTTTCCTTGAAAATTTTCATCCGGTCCTTGATACATCACTATTTGGGCATCATGGGTATAGGATGCTTCGTCAAAACCACCTGCTACAAGGGGGTTTTTAGGGTCGGATAAATCAATAAAAACAGGGCCTCCGTTGTACAGCTCAGAACCCAATACATAAGCATATCCGGTGGCTTCATTAATTGCAATATTATGCGCACTCCCGAAATCTTTTAACGATGCATCTGCTGCAAAGGTTTGAATTTCTGTTTGACCTCTAAGTTTTGTTAAATCAAATACCTGCAATCCGTGGTCCCTAGCTTCGCTAACCACAAAAGCATGGTTGTTGTACACCTTAACATCTCTCCAAATACTGGTTTCTGAAGCTGTGGGTAATTTGCCTAAATATATTGGGTTTTCGGGGTCTTCAATGGAGACAAAACCTACCCCGTCATCCAAACCGTTCAGCACATATTCGATTCCTGTCTCTGGGTCTGTCCATCCCCAATTGTCATTAGCGGATTCGCTGCCAAACTGATCCAGGGTAACCCGTGAAAGAAGGTCATACCCCTGACAAGGATAATTTCCTGCCATTCCGTTTTCACAAGGGGTGTATCCTAGGGGAGCTTTGGTCTCGTTTGGGGTCTCAGGCAAATCGATCTCAGTAGCGTCAATACTTAAGGTTGGCTCAGCATCTGGAGTACAATTTAAAAGAAGGAAAAAAGCGAATAAAAGGAGGGGCTTGTATTTCATGGTGTGTTTTTGGTTAAAATTACAAAAAAAACATAAGTACTTATGGGCTTTAACAATTAGCTAAGGTTCCTTACTTTTGAGCCATGTTTGAAGATAAAAACACCACCAAAACTCCTTTGGAATCCCTGGGAGAATTTGCATTAATCGACGCATTAACCCATACGATAAAACTGCAAAATAAATCAAGTCTTTTGGGCGTAGGAGATGATGCAGCCGTCATCGATCATGGCTCCAAACAAACCGTAATCAGTACCGATCTGCTGGTCGAGGGGGTTCATTTTGATTTGAGTTATATGCCCTTAAAACATTTGGGGTATAAAGCGGTTATGGTCAATCTTTCGGACCTATATGCCATGAATGCGATACCTACACAAATCACGGTCTCCTTAGCCGTATCCAATCGGTTTACACTAGAAGCCCTAGAGGAGCTGTATTCCGGTATTGCCTTGGCGTGTAAAAATTACAAGGTCGATTTAGTGGGTGGAGATACCACCAGCAGTACTACCGGATTGACACTGTCTATTACGGCAGTTGGCATGGTCTCCAAGGACAAGCTCGTCACCCGTTCGGGGGCAAAAGAGAACGATTTGTTAGTCGTAAGTGGTGATTTAGGAGCCGCCTACACGGGTCTACAAATTTTAGAACGAGAAAAGGCCGTGTTTAAAGTAAACCCCAACAACCAACCCGACTTGAGTTCCTACACCTACAGTATTGAGCGTCAACTCAAACCCGAAGCCAGAAAGGATATCATCGAATTGCTTGAAGAATTAAAGCTTGTACCTACGTCTATGATTGACATCAGCGACGGGCTTTCCTCTGAAATCCTCCACCTCTCAAAAGCTTCTCAAGTAGGGTTTCAGCTTTATGAAGAAAAATTACCTATGGATCCTGAAGTAAGTTTGATCTGCGAAGAATTTAAATTTAACTCCACCACCGCTGTACTTAACGGAGGAGAAGATTATGAATTGCTATTTACGATTTCTCAAAAAGACTTTGATAAAGTAAAAAATCACCCGTTACTTACTGTGATTGGTCATGCCGTAGATCCAAAGGCGGGATGCCAACTCGTGAATGGCTTGGGGCACCAAATTGAATTGACTGCACAAGGGTGGCAAAATTTTAATCCCTGAACTAGCCTAGGGCAACGTCTAGGGTCATCATCACAATAAAGCCTCCTATAAAACCGAGGGTTGCTATATCGGTATACCGATCTTGCTGAGTTTCTGGAATCACCTCCTCAACCACTACAAAAATCATAGCCCCAGCCGCAAAAGCCAAAGCATAAGGAAGCAATGGAGTAAAAAAAGTAACCGCCACAGCTCCAATCACCGCAGCAATAGGCTCAACGATGGCCGACAACTGCCCGTACCAAAAGCTTTTAAAACGACTTACTCCTTGCCTTCTCATGGGCATAGAAACAGCAATTCCTTCCGGGAAATTTTGTATCCCAATTCCGATAGCTAAGGCCACAGCCCCTGCAATTGAGGCTTCAGGTATACCTGCCGCAACCCCACCAAACAAGACCCCTACGGCCAATCCCTCAGGAATGTTGTGGAGGGTAATTGCCAAAACCAACAAAGTGGTGCGATGCCAAGGGGTTTTAATTCCCTCGGATTCCTTAAAGTTAATATGAACGTGAGGGAGAATTTTATCCAAACCAAAAATAAACATGGCCCCGAGAGCAAAGCCCACTGCGGCAGGCATTACTTTGACAAAACCCTCTCCGGGACTCATTTCAATGCCGGGTGCCAATAAGCTCCAAAAACTAGCAGCTACCATCACCCCGCCGGTAAAGCCTAACAGCCCATCCAAAAGGGCTCGATTCAGCTGTTTAACAAAAAAAACCAAAGAGGCACCCAAAGCGGTAAGCCCCCAAGTAAACAGCGTAGCATAAAATGCCCCAGCGATTGGGCTAATGGATTCAAAAAATGTGATGATAGGCTCCATCTTCGTAATTTATTACAAAAATACTGACTTCCTAAGAATAGTTCATCAATTCAAATCGAATTAATTACATTTACGAATCTGACTATGAAAAACGAAAAATTCGATTATATCATTTGTGGTGCTGGAGCGGCTGGATTGCTTCTGCTAAAGGAAATGAGAGCAGATTCGTTTTTTTCCGACAAAAAAAT
>Ga0182078_10420394_pt1 | contig 12061 bp, 8 predicted proteins | sample 071ome_15_FD_127749 | JGI IMG/M metagenome (GOLD analysis project Ga0182078, IMG submission 127749) | Metatranscriptome of coastal salt marsh microbial communities from the Groves Creek Marsh, Georgia, USA - 071409BT metaT (Metagenome... | ecosystem: Environmental > Aquatic > Marine > Intertidal... | reverse complement strand
TTGATAGTAAAACCCAGCCCTTTGGTCTTAGGAATAGCCCTATTTCTAAGCGTCTTTACGAGCAATGCTCAAATAAATTTTGAAGCTTTTCAAATTGAAATAAAGAAAACAAATGAACCCATCGTCATTGACGGAGTACTCGATGAAAAGACCTGGAGCGAAGCCTCGGTAGGGAAAGACTTTTTTATGATTACCCCTGTAGACACGGGTAAAGCTACCCAATTTTCCGAAGCTCGGGTAGCCTTTGACGACGAATACCTCTACATCGCTATCATCTTTTTTAACAACGCCGTGCAGGGCGATTATGTGGTAGAGTCGCTCCAGCGCGATTTTTCCTTTGGCAAAAACGATAATTTTCTCGTGGCCCTAGACCCTTTTGACAATCAAAGTACAGGTTTTGCCTTTGGACTGAATGCCTACGGAGCGCAGTGGGATGGGACCATGTACAACGGCAGAAATGTAGATTTAAACTGGGACACCAAATGGTATTCAGAAGTGCGTTTCGATCGAGATAAATGGGTGGGTGAAATCGCGATTCCCTTTAAATCCATTCGCTATGAAGAGGGTAACCGCAGATGGGGCATCAACTTCAGTCGACTGGATTTAAAAGCAAGTGAAAAATCTAGTTGGGCTCCCGTTCCAAGGCAGTTTCCTTCGGTCTCACTTGCCTATGCCGGTGCCTTGGTTTGGTCTACCCCACCTCCCCCACAAGGTAGCAATGTATCCCTGATTCCTTATGTGTCAAATAATGTGGTTAATACCCCTACAAGCTCTACCAACAATGCCTTTAAACTAGGGAGCGACCTCAAATACAATTTGACCTCTGCCCTAAATTTGGACCTTACCGTAAATCCGGATTTCTCCCAGGCAGAAGTTGACCAGCAAGTGACCAACCTCGATCGGTTTGAGTTGTTTTTTCCAGAACGAAGACAATTTTTTCTAGAAAATGCGGACCTGTTCTCGAATTTTGGTTACCGAGGTATTCGCCCGTTTTTTTCCCGTCGAATAGGTTTAAACGTCCCCATCGTTGGGGGAGTTCGTCTCAGTGGAAATGTAGATGAAAACTGGAGGATTGGAGTGATGGATGTCCAGACCCAAAAAGACGAAAACCTGGGCTTAGGAGCAGAAAATTTTGGAGTTTTTACCGTTCAGCGTAAGGTTTTAGACCGATCCAATATCAGCATGCTTTTTGTAAACAAACAGGGCGTAAACTCGTCTAAGCAAGCGGGAGCCTCAAATTACAATCGGAATCTAGGACTGGAGTACAACTATTTTTCAACCGACAATCTTTGGGATAGTAAAGTGCTTTTACTCAAGTCCTTTGATACAAATAAAGACCAGCAAGGAGGGGTGTTTGCCTCTCATATTGGATACCAATCTACCCGGTGGAACTGGAGGGTTCAGCAGGAATATGTAAGTGGGGATTACGATGCGGAAGTAGGCTTTGTACCGAGAAAAAACTACATCAAATTTCAAACCACGGGAGGACATTTATTTTACACCCAAACGGAGACCCCCCTTTTATCGCATGGCCCTCAATTGGGCAGGACCTATTTCTTCGATACGAGCTTTGGAAAAAAAGACCAGACAGATGAATTTACTTATCTCTTTAATTTTAAAAACAGAAGTCGTTTTTCCTTAAGCTGGAATGAAAATTATGTGGAACTGCTTACAGACTTTGATCCCATACGCACCCAACTTGCAACCTTAAAAGCAGGAAGCCAACACCAATGGTCCAGTTTTACCGCAAGTTATGATTCTAAACCCCAAAATCGGTTGACCTACTCCTTAGGGGTCTTGACGGGTGGATACTACAGCCAAGGCAAACGCAGTGCTTTTTTAAGCGAATTGGGCTACCGATTTCAACCCCTACTTGAAATCAATACGGTAGCCAATTACAATACAATCGAATTGCCTCAACCCTGGCAAACCAATTCCTTTTGGCTTTTGGGAATCAAAGCCAACTTAACCCTCAGCAACAAAGTCTTTTTCTCCAATCTCTATCAATACAACGAGCAGTTGGGACTTTGGAATTTCAACTCCCGATTTCAATGGCGCTACCAACCTGCTTCCGACATCTTTTTGGTCTTCAACAGCAACGAAATGATGATTCCTGAACTAAGCAGCGGATGGAATCTTACGCTCAAAATCAACTATTGGTTAAACCTTTAATACATGAATCAAAAAAAGCAGCATTGGGAAACTGTTTTCCAAACCAAAACCCCGGAACAAGTCAGCTGGACTGAAGCCTATCCTCAAACTTCGGTAGATTCTATCCAAGCCTTTGGTTTGCAAAAAAATGACCCCATCATCGACGTGGGAGGGGGAGACAGTTTGCTGGTTGATGCCTTGCTTCAATTAGGCTATAGTAACCTGAGTGTATTAGACATTTCAGCCAAAGCGCTGGAACGTGCAAAAAAACGTCTTGGCCCTCTTGCGGTCCAAGTAAAGTGGATTGAAAGCGATGTATTGAACTTCAGTCCAACGCAAAACTACAGTCTTTGGCACGACCGGGCTTCATTCCATTTTCTAACCCAATCTCATGAGATTGAAACCTACCGTGCGCTCGTGAACCAATCCGGTGCCGACTGCCTGGTCATCGGAACTTTTTCTACTTCAGGACCAGAAAAATGCAGCGGTCTAGCCGTCACACAATACAACTGCAACAGTTTGGCTCGTTGCTTCGAAGATCACTATCAACAGGAAGAATGCAGGGAAATAACCCACAAAACGCCTTTTGATACGGATCAAGCCTTTGTCTTTACTAGACTGCGTAAAAGAACTTAATTTAATGCTTTGACACGCTCTATCTCTGACTTTATCAGTCCGCTCCAGACTTCATAGCCCTTAGTGTTGAGATGCAGCTGATCTCGGACAAACCACTCGGGTTTGGGTTGGCCCTTGGCATCTAAATAGGTGGGGACGGTATTGACAAAATAGAGCTTGTCTGTCTCCTCACAATAGGCCTGCATCAATTGATTGACCTGATTGATTTTATCCCAATGTTTCCATCGGCTTTGGGTGGGTGTCACGGCAATTTGGAGAATGGGTATGGAGGGATGTTTGGCACGAACTTGCTTAACAAAATGCTTGAACAAGCCTAGAACCTCCTGGGGTGTGCCGTCTTTGGATGACCCACTGATATCATTAGCAACAAAACAAACCACCATACTCAATTTGTGGTCTGCTAAAATCCGGTCGGTAAAAAATACCATATCTCTAAAGTGGGCGCCCCCATACCCTCGTTGGATCACTGCATAGGGGTTCATGTCCGCTTCCAAAGTCTTCCACAACCGAATACTGGAACTTCCGATAAAAAGTATGGCATCGTCTGCATAATCGGTAGTGGCGTCCAGTTGCTCAAAAGCCGCAATTTCGGGTAAGGCCCAGGCCCTATCTTTGGGATCGTATTTTCTTAAAGGGGAACATGCACTGATCAACACTGAGGTGCCAATCATAAGTACAAGGGCGTAAAGGAAATCTCTATTCAAAACAACTGATTTTAAAATTTGATGCTCCAAAGTAAGCATTTCCGTTTACATCCTATGCTTTCAAAAGATCAATCAAACCGATAGTACGAATAAAACCGCAACATCCTTTACAAAAGATATTCCGTGGACACAAAGTTGGAGGATTCTGAATTGAGCAAACTTTCCAAAATCTCTTTGTTATAGGCAGTATCTTTTGACGCTACAAAGGTTCGAATTGAAAAAGAGCGCAAGGCATCGTATACGCTTAAGGTACTCACGGCTGAATTTTTTCTTCCAGTAAACGGATACACATCGGGTCCACGCTGACAGGCCGAGTTTAAATTCACACGACACACCAAGTTTGCTAAGGTGTCAATAAGCGGTCCGATTTTTCGAATATCACGTCCAAACAAACTGACCTGTTGGCCATAGTCCGAGGCCGCCATGGCGTCCAAAGGCTCTTCTATTTCTTTATAGGGCACAATGGGGATGACGGGACCAAACTGTTCTTCTTGATAGATTTTCATTTCTTCAGTCACAGGATATAAGACTGCTGGAAAGTTGTAATTAACCGACTTTACCCCTCCCTTTTTGTTTAAAATCTGAGCCCCTTTTGCTTTGGCATCCTCAATAAGCTCTTCGATATAGTCGGGCTTTGCCGGTTCCGGCAGTGGCGTTAAAAAAGTATCTTCCCAAGGCATTCCAAACTTGAGGTTGTCCACCGCTTCTGAAAAACGACGGTTAAACTCATCTACCAGAGACTCGTGAACGTATAGAACCTTGAGGGCGGTACAGCGCTGCCCGTTGTAGGAGAGCGTTCCTGAGATACACTCTTTAATCGTCAAGTCTAAATCGGCATCGGGTAAAATAATACCTGGGTTTTTGGCTTCCAGACCCAGCACCAAACGCAGTCGGTTTTTATTAGGATGCTGGTCTTGAAGTGAGACTGCTGAAGAACTGTGTCCGATCAGAGCGAGTACATCCACTATACCTGTTTGCATGATGGGAGTAGCAATTTTACGCCCACGACCAAACAAAATATTGACCACCCCCGGAGGAAAACTTTCTTGAAAAGCCTCCAACAAAGGAGCAATGAGAAGCACCCCGTGTTTGGCAGGTTTAAAGATAGCTGTATTTCCCATGATGATTGCTGGGATCAAAAGGCAAAACGTTTCATTTAACGGATAATTGTAAGGCCCTAAACACAAAACAACCCCTAGAGGACCTCTTCGTATATGGGCATACACATCATCTTGTTTGTCAAATTTGGCCCCTTTACGATCTAAGTTTTTATACGCCTCAATGGTATCGACGATGTAATCCACCGTTCGATCAAACTCTTTATAAGAATCTGATTTATTTTTACAGATCTCCCACATCAAAAGCTTGACCACCTCTTCTCTGTGAACTTTCATTTTTTCAACAAAAGTTTCCATGCATTTTAAGCGTTCGCCTACACGCATGGTGGGCCATAACCCTTGGCCACGGTTGAATGCTTTTTCGGCTGCTTTTAGGGCTTCTAATGCGGCTGGAGTTTCCATATCTGGAATAGTGCCCAACAAGGTAGGAGCCATTTCACCCGAGGCATTCGGAGTTTGTATGGTTGAAAAAACCTCGGTGGTGTTTCCTTTCCAAGTTTTTAATTCACCGTCTACCAGGTAGCGATCACAGGCATAGGGAGTAACATGAAATTCCTTCGGAATATCAGCAATTTTAGTAGTCATACGTTCTTCTTTTTCTTAGCGTTTTATTAGATCAAAAATTGAAATAAATTTTGTTTTTCATTCAAATAATCAAATTTGAAGTTATGGTTTTTCATCCGTTCTACCAAAAGCGAAAAATCTGCTGCCTCTTTTAATTGAATTCCTACCACGGCGGGTGCATTGGTTCGGAAGCTTTTTTTGGAAAATTCAAAATGGGTAATGTCGTCATCGGGACCTAAGACAAGGGTTACAAATTCTTTTAATGCTCCTGGACGTTGGGGAAAGTCGATTAGAAAATAATGCTTTAGGCTGGCATAAAGCAAGGCGCGTTCGCTGATTTCAGGCATGCGTAAAATGTCGTTATTTCCACCGCACAACAACACCCCTATCCGCTTGCCTTTGAGCGAAGATCCCATTTGCTCTATTCCTGCAATGGCAAGTGCCCCTGCGGGCTCAGCAACTATTCCTTCCTTGTTGTACAAATCGAGTATGGTTTGACAAACTTTACCCTCGGCTACGGTAAGGACGTCTTCCAGCGAGTTCTTACACACTTCAAAAGGAAGGGCTCCAATCTGACGTATCGCTGCCCCATCCACAAAGCGATCCAGCTTTTTTAATACCACGCGCTCACCAGATTCTAGGGCTTGCTGCATAGAAGCTGCTCCTAGGGGCTCCACCCCTATTATTTTGGTATGAGGCGCAAGCGATTTAATCACGGTCACGATGCCGGCTATCAACCCCCCACCCCCGACGGGAACAAAAATAAAATCTAGCGGATCTTTGGTTTGCTCCAAAATTTCCAGTGCTACAGTTGCCTGACCTTCAATTACGTGTAGATCATCAAAGGGATGGATGAAGGTTTTTCCTTCTTTTTTAGTGAATTTTAAAGCTTCCTTTTGAGAGGCATCGTAGGTATCGCCGGTTAGTACGGTATCGACAAAGACTTCCCCGAACATGCGCACTTGGGTTACTTTTTGTTGGGGAGTGGTAGCAGGCATGTAAATGGTACCTTGAATTTGGAGTTTTTTACACGCATAGGCCACCCCTTGGGCATGGTTTCCAGCGCTGGCGCAAACGATACCTCCAACACGTTCGGATGCAGTCAGGGAACTGATTTTATTGTAAGCCCCTCGGATTTTAAAGGAACGAATCTGTTGTAAATCTTCCCGTTTTATAAAAACAGAAGCGTTTGTCAAATTTGACAAACGCTCATTGTATTCCCATGGTGTTTTTCTGACCACATCACGCAAGCGCAATACAGCCTGTTCAACTCCTTCAAGTGAAGGTTGGGGGTTCACCTTATACTATTTTAGTCATCGCAGTCATAGAAGCACGAAGCTCATAACCCACCATTTCTACAGGGTGGTATCGGATAATCTCGTTGATGTCTATCAACTGTTTGTTATCTACTCCGCTGTCTTTTACTTGAAGCCCTGCTCCGATCACATCTGTCTTGACTCCTTTCATAAAGTCAGTCAACATCGGTTTCGCTGCGTGGTCGAATAAATAACAACCGTATTCTGCAGTATCAGAAATAATTCGATTCATTTCAAATAATTTCTTTCGGGCTATGGTGTTCGCAATCAGGGGAGTTTCATGCAAGGATTCGTAATAGGCGGATTCCTCTTTTATCCCAGCAGCGACCATGGTATCAAATGCCAATTCAACCCCAGCTCGAACAAATGCTACCATCAGTATTCCGTTGTCAAAAAACTCCTGCTCAGCGATTTCTTGATCGGTAATGGCTGTTTTTTCAAAGGCCGTTTCTCCTGTGGCTGCTCGCCAAGACAAAAGGTTTTTATCATCATTTGCCCAATCTTCCATCATGGTTTTAGAAAAATGACCCGACATGATGTCGTCCATATGCTTTTCAAAAAGCGGTTGTAAGATTTCTTTTAATTGTTCTGAAAGTTCAAAGGCCTTAATTTTGGCTGGATTAGAAAGTCGGTCCATCATGTTGGTAATCCCTCCGTGCTTTAAGGCCTCGGTTATGGTTTCCCAGCCGTATTGAATCAACTTCGCCGCATATCCAGGATCGATTCCCTCTGCGACCATTTTATCAAAACTCAAGATAGAGCCGGTTTGAAGAACCCCACAAAGTATGGTTTGTTCTCCCATCAAATCGGATTTTACTTCGGCCACGAAAGAGGATTCCAATACCCCGGCACGATGACCTCCTGTAGCATAAGCATAGGCTTTCGCTTGATCCAGTCCCTGTCCGTTCGGATCGTTTTCTGGATGCACAGCAATTAGGGTTGGAACCCCAAAGCCGCGTTTGTACTCTTCACGTACTTCCGAACCGGGACATTTTGGTGCCACCATAATCACGGTCAAATCTTCTCTAATCTTCATTCCTTCTTCCACTATATTAAATCCGTGAGAATAAGAAAGTGTAGCCCCTTTTTGCATTAAAGGCATTACGGCTTCTACTACGGCGCTGTGGTTTTTATCTGGAGTAAGGTTGATCACCACATCTGCAGTAGGAATTAATTCTTCATACGTCCCAACTTGAAAATCATGGCTTACCGCATTTTGATAGGAGGCTCTTTTTTGTTCAATGGCTCCCTGCCGCAAGGCATAGGCAATATTCAATCCTGAATCTCTCATATTGAGTCCCTGATTCAACCCCTGCGCTCCACAACCTACAATTACGATTTTTTTTCCTTCGAGTGCACCAATCCCTTCATCGAATTCTGAAGCGTCCATAAAACGACATTGTCCCAGTTGTTCCAGTTGTTGACGCAGTGCTAATTGATTAAAATAATTTGACATGATTTTATTTGTTATTGTTTTTAAAAGTATTTAATAGTTCTGAAATTCCCATTTTTGCCTTGGTTACTGAAATTCGACCCGACCGCACAAACTGAAGTAAACCGTAAGGTTCTAAATCTTTGCGCAACCGTTCAGTTTCCGATCGAAAGCCTGTTTTTTCTATGACAAAAAACTCAGGAGAAACCGTAACGATGTTGGAGTGGCTTTCTTTTATGATGTTCTGTATTTGCCGCTCTTCAAACAACGCACTGGATTTAACTTTATACAACGCATTTTCTTGGAAAATGGTCTCTTCATCCGTGTGATAAAAGGCTTTGATGACATCAATTTGCTTTTCAATTTGCCCGACTACTTTGGCCACTTTCTCGGCGGTCATTTCTACTACGATTACAAACCGAAATACGTCCTTTATTTCTGATTGTGAGGTAGAAAAACTCTCTATGTTGATATGGCGCTTTAGAAAAATCGCAGAGATTCGGTTAAGCAAGCCGACGTTGTTCTCCGTATAGACGGAGATGGTATATGTTTTTTGCTCCATTTTATTCTAATCTTATGTCAGAAACACTTGCCCCTGAGGGGATCATGGGAAATACATTGTCTTCTTTTTCCACACAAACTTCTAAGAAATAAGGCTTGTCAGAAGCCATCATTTCCTTGACCGCCTGGTCTAAATCTTTGCGTTCCTTAACCCGTTTGGCTTCAATTTGAAATCCTTTGGCAATGGTCACAAAATCGGGGTTGACCATTTCTGTAGAAGCGTAACGTTTGTCAAAAAACAGTTGCTGCCATTGTCTTACCATTCCCAGAAAATCATTGTTTAACACCACGATTTTTACTGCCAATTGCTGTTGAAAAATGGTTCCTAATTCTTGTATGGTCATTTGATAGCCCCCGTCTCCAATCACGGCAACCACTTCGCGTTGCATGGCGCCCATTTTAGCCCCAATGGCTGCGGGTAAGGCAAATCCCATGGTTCCTAATCCTCCAGAAGTCACATTGCTTTTGGATTGGTTGAACTTTGCATAGCGACAGGCAACCATTTGGTGCTGACCTACGTCGGTAACAATTACTGCATCGCCTTTGGAGTGTTTATTGATCATCTCAATAGTCTCTCCCATGGTGAGTCCCGTCTTGGTCGGATTTAGATCCGAATCGATGACTTTTTTACGTTCTATGGCATCCAATTCAGCAAAACGCTGAATCCATTGAGGATAGGTTTTTGTTTTAATCTGATCGGTCAGGGCTTGTAAACTAATTTTACAATCTGCAAGCAATACTAAATCCGCCCGAACGTTTTTATTGACCTCGGCAGGGTCCAGCTCGAGGTGAATGATTTTGGCTTGTTTGGCATAAGTATTGAGGTCGCCCGTTACCCGATCGTCAAAACGCATACCCACTGCAATCAACAAATCACATTCATTGGTCAATAAATTGGGGGCGTAATTTCCGTGCATTCCTACCATACCTCGGTTCGAAGGATGGGAAGTCGGTAAGGCCGAGAGGCCTAATATGGTCCATGCCGCAGGGATACCCGATTTTTCCACAAAAGCTTTAAATTCTGCTTCTGCCTTTCCTAGAATCACCCCTTGTCCCCAGACCACCAAGGGCTTTTCTGCTTGGTTGATCAGTTCGACAGCTTCCGTTACGGCAGCGGTTGAAAGGTTGGGGTAAGGCTGATAGCTTCGAATCCCCTTGCATTTTTCGTAGGTAAAGTCAAAGTGCTCAAATTGGGCATCTTTGGTAATGTCGATTAAAACCGGCCCAGGTCTTCCGGAACGCGCAATATAAAAGGCTTTTGCCATGATTTCTGGAATCTCACTGGCTTTGGTAATTTGGTAATTCCACTTGGTGACCGGTGTTGAAATTCCAATGATGTCTGTTTCCTGAAATGCATCAGAACCCAACAAATGAGAGGCTACCTGCCCTGTAATACAGACCATGGGAGTAGAATCAATCTGCGCATCAGCAATACCCGTCACCAAGTTGGTGGCTCCCGGTCCAGAAGTAGCTAGGGCAACACCTACTTTGCCTGAAGTACGAGCAAACCCTTGAGCTGCATGGGTCGCCCCTTGCTCATGGCGGGTCAGCACATGATGCAGTTGATCTTGAAATTTATACAGTTCGTCGTATATGGGCATAATGGCACCCCCTGGATACCCGTAAACCAAGTTGGCGTCTTCCGCCAACAAACAGCGAATCACGGCCTCTGCTCCGGAAATGTGCAGGGCTTTGTCCGCTCCTTTTTTTGGTTTTTTGTTTGTACTTGTTTCCATAACTAATGGGAATCGGTAACACAACCCTCTGAGGCTGTAGCCACGCTTTTAATATATTTGTATAGCACTCCTTGCTCAAATTTGTACGGAGGTTTTTTCCATGCGGCCTTACGCTCGGCAAGTTCAGCCTCACTTAAATCAACAGTCAAGGTGTTTTTTTCGGCATCTATGGTAATGCTATCGCCGTCTTGTACAAGACCGATGGCACCCCCCTCTTGGGCTTCAGGTACGATATGCCCCACCACAAAGCCGTGGGTTCCTCCAGAAAAACGACCGTCTGTGATCAAAGCCACACTTTTCCCTAAACCTGCTCCCATAATGGCAGCGGTGGGTTTAAGCATTTCTGGCATACCGGGGCCGCCTTTAGGCCCTTCGTAGCGGATCACCACTACTTCCCCCGCTTTTACTTTCCCATCTTTGATTCCTTGGTTTGCCGCATATTCCCCATCAAAAACGCGTGCGGGGCCTTGAAACAGCAAGCCTTCTTTACCGGTAATTTTTGCTACGGAACCTCCCGAAGCTAAATTCCCTTTCAGTATGCGAATGTGTCCGGTGGCTTTTATGGGTTTGTTTAGCGGTCGGATCACCGTCTGCCCCTCTGTTAAATCGGGTACGTCAGCCAAGTTTTCAGCTAAGGTTTTCCCTGTTACGGTAATGCAATCGCCGTGGAGCATGCCTTGCTTTAACATATACTTTAACACGGCGGGTACACCCCCTACTTGATGTAAATCTTTCATCAAGAATTTTCCACTGGGCTTAAGATCGGCCAGGAAGGGTGTCGTATCGCTGATTTTTTGAAAATCGTCTATGGTCAAATCGAGTTGAGCTGCTTTCGCTATCGCTAAAAAGTGTAAGACTGCATTGGTAGAGCCTCCCAAAACTGCAATCAAGCGCATAGCGTTTTCTAAGGATTTTGCCGTTACGATATCTCTGGGCTTTAAATCCATTTCCAAAAGATTTTTCAGGTAAGCTCCCAGTTGGCCACATTCCTCTTTTTTGTCTTTGCTCACGGCGGGGTTAGAAGCGTTGTAGGGCAAAGCCATTCCACAAGCCTCTATGGCTGAAGCCATGGTGTTGGCGGTATACATCCCCCCGCAGGCCCCGGCTCCGGGACAGGATTTTTTGATGACGCTTTTGTATTCTTTTTCGTCTATGGTTCCGGCAACTTTTTCGCCCCATGCTTCAAAGGCAGAAACCACATCCAATTCTTTATCGTTGTGGCAACCCGCAGCGATGGTCCCCCCATAGACCAGAATTCCTGGACGGTTTAACCTCAATAAGGCCATCATGGCACCGGGCATGTTTTTGTCGCATCCCACCACCGTTACTACTCCGTCATAGGACATGGCCTGAACCACAGTTTCTATTGAATCTGCAATTATATCTCTTGAAGGAAGGGAAAAACGCATTCCAGGAGTCCCCATAGAAATCCCGTCGCTCACCCCTATGGTGTTAAACACTAATCCTACCAAAGATTGTTCATTTACCCCTACTTTTATATCTTGCGCTAGCTCGTTGAGGTGCATATTACAAGGGTTTCCCTCGTATCCAGTAGAGGCGATTCCGATTAAAGGCTTCTCAAAATCCGCATCGGTCATCCCGATGGCGTGTAACATGGCTTGAGCCGCGGGTTGCGTAGGATCTTGAGTGACTGCTTTGCTGTATTTATTGAGTGCCATTGTACGATTTTGTTTAACGAATGTAATTTTTTGTTTCTAGCTCGGTCGCTTAGCGCTGAGAAGTCTCCTATATCCAACTTTGAATTAAAGTGATTAACTAATTGATTATCAGTTTCTTTTAAAGTATATTTTAATACACCCAGCACACTTAATTTGCCTCCATT
>Ga0182078_10125791_pt1 | contig 12064 bp, 10 predicted proteins | sample 071ome_15_FD_127749 | JGI IMG/M metagenome (GOLD analysis project Ga0182078, IMG submission 127749) | Metatranscriptome of coastal salt marsh microbial communities from the Groves Creek Marsh, Georgia, USA - 071409BT metaT (Metagenome... | ecosystem: Environmental > Aquatic > Marine >... | reverse complement strand
GAACGGTGTTGTTTATTCGCAGTCGGTCAGAGTCGGCGGTGATCGCTTTGATGATGCCATTATTGCCTATGTTCGACGGACGCAAGGTAGCCTGATTGGGGACACCACGGCTGAACGCATTAAGCAGGAAATTGGCACAGCCTTTCCGAGTGATGTCGTTAAGGAGATCGATGTCAGGGGCCGCAATCTTGCGGAAGGGATCCCGCGTAGCTTTACCCTGAATAGCCACGAGATTCTTGAGGCGCTGCAAGAGCCTCTGCACATTATTGTTCAATCTGTGAAAGGTGCGCTTGAACAAACGCCGCCTGAGCTTGCCGCTGATATTGCCGAATCAGGCATTGTCCTAACCGGCGGGGGATCACTCTTACAAGGTCTGGATCAGCTGCTGGCCAATGAGACCGGATTGCCTGTCATTGTCGCAGAGGATCCCTTGACTTGCGTTGCTCGGGGTGGCGGTAAGGCGCTGGAGTTGATGGATAACATGGGTTTGAGCGATCTCTTATCAACCTAAGGTTCTCGTCCTTGAAGCATGGCGAGTGAGCGCATGCTCAACTCCCAATCAAGGGCTAAGTAAGAGGCTCACTTGCCTTGAGTACGCTGTTCCGCAAAACACAACAATCAACGCTTTTGGCAGCGAGCCTGCTCCTGATCTGTGCGATCCTGGTGTGGACTGATATCTCGACGCCTCGATTGCAGCCTCTTCGTCAAGGGGTGTTTGCAGCGGTTGAGCCGATTATTTTGGTCGCACACGCGCCAGGGAAGTGGATCGACGCGCTTGGGTTTCTGGTGTCGACCTACCTCGATCAATTCGAAGCCATCGAACAATTGGAAAGAGAAAACTTTCGGCTTGCGGCGCTGTCCACGCGCATTGCTGGACTTGCCGCCGAAAACAATCGACTGAGGGCGCTCCTCGGATCCACGGATGTGATCGAAGCGCATGCTTTGGTTGCCGAAGTGCTCTCCGTCGAACGTCGAACGGATCGCCACCGATTGATTCTAGATAAAGGGCAACGCGATGGCGTGAGGGTCGGACAGGCCGTGATCGACGAAACTGGCCTGTTGGGACAGGTCGTGCAGGTGATGCCCGGACTGGCGCAAGTCATGTTAATTACCGACGTCAGTCATGCGGTACCGCTTGTCAATGAGAGGAGTGGTCAGCAATTCGTCGCCGAAGGGATCGGCGACCGGCAGCAGCTCAGCGTGCGTTTTATAAGTCCCTCGACGAACGTGCAGATAGGCGATGTGCTGATCACTTCTGGCCTGGGGCGTCGGTTTCCAAGGGGATACCCGGTTGGTGAAATAGTCTCCATTACGCCCATCGAAGGTGACGCGTTTGTTGATGTGCGACTCGCGATTTCGGCCAGACCTGAATCAGTCGATCACGCGCTGGTCTTGTTTCTGAGCGAAGGGTCGCAGAAGATCGATCTTGACATTCAAGCCATCGATCAGGCGGAATCCCTATGACCCAAGTGATCGCCATCTGGCTGACGTTTTTTGCTGCCCTTGTGATCTCAGTAGTACCTGTGCCCCGTGATCTTCCCGTTTATTTTTTTTATCTTCAGCCTGAATGGCTCGCGCTAACCCTAAGTTATTGGGTGTTGGTTTCACCTGAGAGAGTTGGTTTAGTCAGCGCGTTTATCTTGGGCTTGTTTGCGGATTTATCTGTTGGTACTGCATTAGGAGAGCATGGTCTTATGTATCTCTTGCTCGTGATGTTTATCTCTGCGACCTATCACCAAGTTCGGATGTTACCGATTTGGCAGCAGGCTGTGATTGTCGCGTTTGTGATTTCCGTGGGCACGGTTTTGCAATATCTCTTCCTATCGCTTGCGCATGAATCGTTCCAAAGTGGTCTGATGTTCCTTAAGGCCATTGTGAGCGCATTAATGTGGCCTTGGGTGTTTTTGTTGCTCGAGATGGTGCGGCGACGCTTTCGTTGGGTCTAAATTGAAATCGAAACCTGGTTAGAGGCAACTCATCATGGGCGTACTTTTGATGCTGACAAATCACACGATGCGGGATGAGTGCTAGCCTATGGCACCCTTAGGATCAGGTTTGATTCTAGCGTCAGCGTCGCCACGGCGAGCGGAGCTTCTCTCCCAATTGGGTGTTCGATGTTTGATCCGACCCGCCGATATCGATGAGAGGCTGTTAGAGAATGAATTAGCTCAAGACTACGTTCGCCGACTTGCGGAGGAGAAATCGCAAGCCGGTGTACGTCAGGAAGAATTTGCTGTTTTGGCAGCTGATACGGTGGTTGTCTCCAGCGGTGATATTTTAGGGAAGCCAGAGAATGCCGAGCACGCCCAACGTATGCTTTGGCGATTATCGGGTGGCTGGCATGAGGTTTATACTGGCCTCGCGCTTCGAACCAAAGAGTTACGGTCAGCTGTCGTTGTGTCGCGCGTAAAATTCAAGGCGTTGAGCGAAGAAGAGATCGATCGCTATTTGACTACGCGAGAACCTTTCGACAAGGCAGGTGCTTACGGTATCCAGGGATTGGGCGCTTTATTCGTTGAGCGCATCGAAGGCAGTTACAGTAACGTGATGGGATTACCGTTGTTTGAAACTGAGACATTATTCGCGCGTAGTGGTCTATCCCTTTGGCAGTTCCGTGATGAACAACGTGATTGAGAAAATTGAGGTCTATTTTGAGTAGAGAAATTTGGATCGCCCAGTCTCAGGACGATACTCAGGTGGCACTGGTCGAGGAGAACAAAGTTCTCGAAGTGTTCGTCGAGCACCAATCGGTGCAAATGCTTCGTGGCAATATCTACGCCGGTAAAGAGTCGAGAGTTGTGCCTGCTCTGCAGAGCGCATTCATCGACATATCGCTCGATAAAATGGCGTTTTTGCACGTCACCGAGGTCGCTTTCGAGGGGCGAAATCAAACTCACGAGGGAAACCCGCCGATCCAGAAGCTTTTGCGAGAAGGTCAGTCGGTGATGGTCCAGGTGATCCGGGAGGGCATGGGGCAAAAAGGCCCGAGAGTCACGATGAACATCACGCTGGCCTCTCGATACTTGGTTCTGGTCCCGAGACAAGAACAGTTCAGTCTTTCAAAGAAAATTACCGATCAGGAGGAGATCGAACGATTGAAGGGGTTGCTTCCAGAGGTTTCAGCTGCATCGGGACTCGGGTTGATCGCCCGAACGGTGGCTGAGGGTAAGTCAATTGAAACGTTGGAAACTGAATTCGACGCATTGGTCGAGCAGTGGGATGAAATCGAAAGTGGCTACTTACAAGACCGAACACCGAGAAAGCTTCATGAGGACTTACCTGTCGCGCTCAGAACCTTAAGAGATCTGCTCGACAGTCGAATTTCGAGAATTCGCGTCGATGATGAAAGCATCAGAGACGAAGTGGCGTCGTTTATCGCTCGTTTCGCGCCCGACTTTGCTGGTGAATTAGGGGCGGTAGAGCCAACGCTCGGTAATGAACTTGAATCGGGTCTCGCGGTCGAAACAGTTCATGATAAGCGGGTTAACCTGCCATCCGGAGGCTACATCATTATTGAAAAAACCGAAGCCATGACGACGGTGGACGTGAATTCAGGGGGCAATCTAGGGCAAAAAGATTTGGCGTCGACAGCGCTACAGACGAATCTCGAAGCGTGTGTTGCGATCGCAAGGCATCTACGCTTACGGAATATTGGCGGTTTAACGGTCATTGATTTTATTGATATGGGAAGCGAGTCTGATGAAGAGCGCGTGGCGCGAAAAATGAAAGATTTATGCGCTTCCGATCGTCTGCATTGTCAAGTTTCGGACGTGTTGCCTTTTGGTTTGCTCGCCGTCTCGAGGTCTAGGGTTGGATTGCCGCTGGATGCCTCTATGGGTTCGGGGGGCAGCGAGTCGTCCCCTTGAGTCACAATTTGCCCTGGGTTACCACTGATCGTTTCGGTTGCTGAGGGCCATGGGTGAGAGCATGAGTCGTTTCTTCGGTTGGATTCGGATCGGGCTAATCGTCGCTCTTCTAGGTTTTGCGCTATTCATAACCAGTCTACGGTTCGCTGCAAACCTGGCCACTGAGTACCGCGAAGAGTTGCAGCAGTCGCTCAGCGAAACGTTGGGTGTTAGCCTGCAATTTCAGAGCATCTCGGCACGCCTCAGGCTGCTGGACCCTGAGATCCAAATTGAGGATGTGCTGCTTTTCGACATCGCTCCGCAGAGTGCCGACGCTCGCATTCGATCACTCTCTATCCGTATTGACCTGTTCCGGTCGATGATTGAGCAGCGCCTCGCCGTCAGATCATTGACGATCTCTGGTTTGGAAATGGTGCTGAAGCATCAATCTGACGGACGGTGGTTTTTTGCGGGGAGACCGCTTGAGGCAAGAGAGAAATCACTTATCAATTTCGGTCGTGTCGAGCAATTGGCACTGACGGATTTTGCTATTCGGCTGATTCAAGGTGATCAAGAGTGGCTGGTGTCGGCAATGAATCCCTCCGGATTGTTTCTCACTCAGACCGGGCCGCGCCGTGTCGCGAAAGGGACTTTGGATTTGATTCTGGATCAAAGCGGTACTGAACGCCCTTTTCAACTGCAAAACTTGCGATTTTCAGCTGTCTTCGATGACGAACCTGGGCGGTTTCTATCCTCTAATTTTAGTGCATATGCTGAGGTTGGCGATCTGCCTTCAAATCTAGTGAGCGCCGAGTTGCCAGCGCCGTTTGACGAGCAAGTTCTCAATCTGGCGCTATGGGTTGAGAGCCGCTCAGGATCTGGAACGGTGAAGGGGACGGCCGCACTCAAACCCCCGCGTGCGACGACTATCGATCAACCGCTGGACATTGAATTCGAGTTTGACGGTGGATTTAACTTACTGGCTGAGCAAGTCGACATTACAGCGCGCCTATCGAAAATGGACTTAGGCGGGGGTGTGTTCGAGCTACCCGCGATTTCAATGGGAGTTGACTGGTCCTCTGACGCTGCGCAATTCGCATTGGGATTGCCTAGAATTGAAATTGCCGAGAGCGCCTCAACGCAATTGAGCCAGAGCCATTTGGTATCGCCCTTTCTGCGTGATGCGCTCCAATCAACCCATCCTTCTCTTGATCTGAGATCTGTGATGGCCTCGGCGCGACTCAATGACTTTATCGAGACGCTCAGAATTCAAGCGGACCTGGAGGATGCCACGTTGGAAACCGATGGCGTCTTACCCGGTTTTAGAGGCGTGCGCGGTTTTCTAGATATTGGCGTGCGTGAGGGTGATTTGAGCATTGATGCGACGTCGCTAAGTCTTCATTTTCCCAAGCTCTATCCGCAACCCTGGTTGTTAGATCAAGTGAGAGGGCAGTTGGCATACCACTTCGACGACGACACATGGCGCTTGGTCAGTGGTTTGCTTGAAGCGACAGCGGGCAGCCTGCGGGCCCGCGGCAAATTGCAGATGAATATCACGCCCGACTTTGGCTCAAGAACCTGGGGGTTGGTGATCGGTGCGGCAGACTTTAGTTTGAGGGATTCGCTTCCATTTATTCCGTCGACGGTTCCGCAACCCGTCGTTGACTGGCTCGAGGGTGCCATTGTTTCCGGGTTCGGCGATAACACTGGTCTTATCGTCCATGGATCATTGGATCAGCGGCAGCCTAAAGAAGAAAAGATCTACAGCATTGCAATTGAGGCGAAGCAAACAGAACTCGAATTTGACCCGGATTGGCCCCATCTATATCAGCTTGACGGGGGGGTGCACGTCAGTAATCAAGGGATTCAAGCCGAAGGTTTGCAAGGGGTCTTCTTTGACGCGGCTTTGGGCCCAGCTTCTCTTATCGCGGAAAGCTTGAGCTGGGATCGCGGGGCGGAGCGTCTTTTGATCGATGCGCCCCTGAACGCGAGTCAAGAGGATCTTTTGAGGGTTCTCAAGGAGACGCCGGTCTCGGCGAGCATCAATGATTTTGCGAGACAGTGGCGGGGCGGAGGCGCCCTCTCTGGCCGGTTGATCATCGACGTGCCGCTGCTTGAGGGTTTGGATCCGTTGTTGGTGGATGCGATGGTTGAGATGAAGGATGCCCACGTGGTGATGCCAGAGTTCGATCTCGAATTGACCTCGTTGGATGGTACGTTCCGATACGCAACCGATGGTGGACTGAGCGCATCATCTGCTTCCTTTGGTATCTTGGGTGAACCGGTCCAGGCAACCATTGAAACAGAGATGGTCGGGGCAGGCGGGGTCACCCGTATCAATCTCGTTGGGGAGATGGCCATCGCTAACCTAGATAACTGGTTGGATCTGGCCATTTTGAAATTCGCTGAGGGTCGATCGCGTTTCGAAGCCATCCTGCAAATTCCCTATGGTGGACGCATCAACCAGCCAAGCATCGAATTATGGTCAGGATTAAAAGGGGTGACCTTGTCGATGCCGCCGCCTTTGGCCAAGATCAGCACGGATAGCGGTCGAAATCTGCATCTTCTTCAAGTGTTCGATGATAACGGGTCGGAGCTTAGTTTTGAGGTCGGTGATGCACTGACGGGTGTCTTGAAACTGGAGCAAGATCAGGTCTTGGGTGGGCTAATCCAATTGGGCACGCCGGTGGCTCAGGCGGGGACGTTCGACGCGTTACGCGTGGTAGGGCAAACCGCATTCGTCGGCGCGGAAGAGTGGATAGAATTTATCGAAGCGTTTGAAGAGGCAAGTCAAGAGGTTGCCTCGACCTTCCGAGAACGCCTAGAAGAATTGGCTATTTCTGTCGACAGTCTTGATTTTTTTGGCCTCGAATTTGAGGAAACCGATTTGGTTGTTTCCGCGACCGAAGAGGCTTGGGTATTTGATGTCTCGGACGATGAGATCAAAGGTCGGATCCAAGTGAACGATAGCGACACCAAACGTGTGGAGGCATTGATCGATTATTTGGACCTGACATCGGACGATTCGGGTGATCCGCTATTGGGGCTTAAAAGTGAGGATTTGGTGCCGATGCGTTTGGATCTTCGATCACTCACGGTAGATGGAGAGGATTACGGCGCTTGGTCTTTCGACGTGGTCCCCGTTGACGCCGCTGTACAGATCGAAAATCTCTCAGCACAAGTCAAAGGAATGGATGTTTCAAGTTCGGAACCACTTGTTTGGCAGATAGCGGCGCGAGATTCAACCTCGCATTTTAAGGGGACCATAGCCGTTCCAGATGTTCGCGCCTCATTGGAAGCTTGGGGATTCGCCGCAGGTCTTGAAGGCAGTGATTTTTCGATGCAAGCAGACTTCGAGTGGCCTGGCTCGCCCCTCAACATCAGTGAAACCCGATTAAGCGGGGCATTCTCGCTAGAAGGTGGCAAAGGGAAAATCGTTCAAGCGGATGCGGCGAGTGGTGCTCTAAAACTTTTGGGAGTTTTTGATTTTGCAGAAATCGCTCAACGACTTAGCTTAGATTTGGCAAGCGTGTTGGGTGAAGGTCATGCATTTAATGAGGTGGGGGGTAGCTTCAAACTCACGCCTGGTCTGATTCAGACGAAGGATCCTGTGGTGATCTCTGGGCCAGGTAGTCAACTCACATTTGCGGGTGAGTTGGCAGTGCCAAGTGAAATGATCGACTACGATTTAATCGTCACGTTGCCACTCAATAAAAATCTACCTTGGTATGCAGCCTACAGTGCAATTGCAACGGGCCCGCTCGTGGGTGCGGGCGTCTTGCTTGCCCAGCAAGTGTTCAAGAATCAAATCGATGAGTTAACCAGCTTGAAGTACGAGCTCAAAGGAACGCTCGAGGAGCCCATGGTCGAGTTGGTGGCGGTGTTTGATTCGTCGATCCGAGCGTCGACCGAAGAGGTGATGGATTCGCCCGGCACCGAGGCCATGGCTGAGAGCAAATCCCCATGATTGAAAAAGTGAACTCCCCTGAGTCGACTAGCTTTCGTATCGCACTTGTGCAGATGACCAGTAGTTGGAAGGTTGAAATCAGTCTCGAACAATTACGATCTATCTTGCTTGATATTCAGCCAGGTGCTGTCGATGCTATTTTTCTACCCGAAAACTTTGCCGCATTGGCATCGAGCGACGTGTTGGCATTAGGGCGGGCGGAATCTGAAGGTTTAAATCAACCGCCAGTACATGCTTTGGAGAAAGATTGCATCCTGTTGGCCCTTAGAACCTTAGCTGAGGAAAAACGCACCTGGATCTTTGGTGGCACGTTACCGCTTGCAACCCGTCCAGACGGGAGTGAGGTTGACGGGGGGCGTGTTCGCGCGGCTTCGATGGTTATAGATCCCTATGGCGATGTGGTTGGTCGGTACGATAAGCGCCACCTTTTTGACGTAGAAGTCAATGATGCAGCCCGGATCTATCAAGAATCAGCGACTTACGAGCCGGGTACCGCCCCGGTTGTTGTGCCCACACCATTTGCCATGGTGGGCCTCAGTGTCTGCTACGACATTCGATTCCCATACCTTTATCGTGAATTGACGCGCATGGGCGCTGAAATCCTTGCGATACCCTCGGCGTTTACTCGGCCAACGGGTGAAGCTCACTTTGAGGTGCTATTGCGTGCTCGGGCGATTGAAAATTCAGCGTTCGTGGTGGCCGCTTGTCAGACTGGGGTACACGACAGCGGCCGAGAAACTTACGGTCATTCAATGGTGGTAAGCCCCTGGGGCGATATTATTGGACGCTTGACCGATCGCCCAGGACTCCTGGTCGTCGATCTTGATCTTGCGCAGCTCAAGACTATTAGGCGTCAGATTCCGGCATGGCAAGGTTGATGAGGTGTTCGTCGGCAAGCGATTTGAGGTAGGCAAAAAGATCTTTTGCTGCCGGCTTTGATCGAAACGGGTCAACCAGTGAGACCAATGGCTCGCCCTCACGCTCTGATGACGTCTCCCCCTCGACCGCCTCGATCTCCTTCTGCGCGCGTCTAACAAGCGATCTTAGATGCTGCCGATCGATGCTCGGAAAGTGCGTAGATAGTTCGTCAATAACCGATGGGTCTGACGCAACGAGGCGCGACCGGTAATGCTCAAGCTGGCTGATGAGTTGCTGGTGCTGAGGGGTTGAGCTGTCAAATCTTTGAATCAGCGTTTTGATGACATCGAGATCCAACCGCCTCAATTGTCGACTAATGAAACCTAGTTGCCGCTTCCTCGCGTTCCCCTTGGTGATTTTTTGATACGTCATAATGGCATCGACGAGATTTGGGTAGGGGAGTCGATCCAACTGCTTGCGCTTTAGTTGGCAAAGTTGTTCGGCAAGCTGCGAGACCGCCTCTGCCTCTCGTTTTTCTTGAGATTTACTGACGATGGTTGACTCAAGCTCGGTCATGGATTCCTCACGCGTAAAAGAGCGCAGCCAGGCCTAAAAATGACAGAAAACCCACCACGTCCGTGACGGTGGTCAGCACCACCATCCCGGCAATGGCTGGATCAATACCAAGTTTTGAAAGTAGCTGTGGCAGGATTGCACCGGTGATTGCGGCGACAGAAATATTGATAATTAAGGCGATGGCGATGATGAATGCTAGTTGGCGATCGCTGAAGACAAGTAATGTGCCCAAACCCACGACGACCGCCCACCCAAGTCCATTGACCACACCGACGCCAACTTCACGACGAACGAGCCAACTCGCATTGTTTGAGTGGATAATGCCCTGGCCCATGCCCCGAATGACCAACGTGAGCGTTTGACTGCCTGCTACCCCACCCATGCTCGCAACGATGGGCATAAGCACAGCCAGCGCCACAACCTTTTCGATAGTATTCTGAAACAAATTAATGACGGCGGAAGCAAGGAAAGCGGTGAGAAGGTTCGCGCCAAGCCATACAGCTCGCCTCTGGACACTGGACAGAACAGGCGCAAAGGTGTCGTCTTCTTCGCTCAACCCCGCCATACCGAGAATCGAGTGGTCAGCTTCATCAATGATGACATCGACCACATCGTCAATTGTGACTCGACCGACAAGGAAGCCTTCGTCGTCTAATACAGGCATGGAGATCAAATCGTATCGCTCGAACACGGTGGCCACTTCTCTTCGAGAAAGCGTTGCGGGAATCCCCTCGAATCGTTGGTCCATGCAGTCTGCAACAAGCGTGTTCGGATCTGACACGAGAATCCTATTGATGGCGAGATTGCCAAGGAATTTACCTTCCTCGCTGACGACAAAGATCTGATCGGTCGCGTCAGGTAGCTGCTGGTGTCGTCGAAGGTAGCGCAGGACCACGTCAATGGTGACGTCTTGGCGCACGGACACGAGGTCGGTGTCCATGAGGCCGCCCGCGGAGTCTGTGGGGTAGGTGAGCAGCTTTTCGATTCGGCTTCTGTTCGTCTCATCCAGTGATTCGAGAATTTCGTCGCCCACGGCGAGCGGCAAATTCTGAATGATGTCTGTGAGGTCGTCCGCGTCTGGGACGCGCTCAATAACCTGGGCAATTTCCTCCGCCGTTTGTTCTGCGAAAAGCTCGGCAATCAGATCTTCGTCAACGTAAGCGATCACATTGCCTTTAAACGTCTCGTCAAAGCTCTCCCAAAGGGCTCGTCTTGAGGGCGCGGGAGAATGGCTTAATAGGTCGGCAACATCTGCGAATTCGAGCTCTTCCAATAGTGCCCGTATTCCAATGGCGTCTCCTTGATCAATCGCTTCACTGAGCGTTGCATTAAATTGGTCGCGATCCATGGCTTAGGTCTCGGTCTCGCCAAAATTCCTAGCGAACAGATCGATAATCTCTTTGGCAGCTTGAGCCTCATCAGGGCCTTCACAATGCAGCACCAAAGAAGTTCCTTTGGGCGCTTCCAGCAAAAGTAATTCCATGATGTTGCGCCCGCCCGCAAAGCGCCCATCTTTTTCAAATGTAATGCTTGATTCGAAAGTCTGACCGAGTTTCACAATGGCCGAGGCTGATCTTGCGTGAAGACCTCTGGGATTAGTGACGATAATGGCTTGATTAATCACGACTCTGCGCCTAAACGCCCTCGATTTCTCGGTGACGCGTAATGACTTGCTCACCTTCGGCGAGGAAATGTCGACCCAGCATCGTTGCGAAGTAAACGCTTCGATGCTGCCCGCCTGTGCACCCGATCGCTATCGTAATGTAGCTCCGATTGCTCGCTTTAAGACTCGGAAGCCACTTGGTGATGAAATTGGTGAGATCGGTCCGCATTTCGAGGACCTCTTGGTGGTTTTCGAGAAACTCGATCACGCCCTGATCAAGCCCCGTCAAGGCACGGAGGTTCGCTTGCCAGTGAGGGTTAGGTAAAGACCGCACATCAAAGACGAAATCTGCGTCCACAGGTACCCCATGCTTGAAAGCGAACGATTCAATCAGAAGGCTGCACCGATGATCTGTCTCAGCGACCCTAAACCGGATCTCTTCTCGAAGCTCGTGGAGCGAAAGATTGGTGGTGTCGATTTTGAGCGACGCCATACTGGATAGGCCATCAAGCAGAGCCGATTCTTTCTCTAGTGCCTCTTTCAGATCAACTGAGGCGCTGGAGAGCGGATGTCGTCTCCGCGTTTCACTGAACCGCTGAATGAGGGTCGCCGTTTGAGCATCCAAGAAGACCACAGTGAGCTTAACGTCTTTCAATTCAGCGAGTAATTCTGGGAAAGCCTCAAGGTCGAGAGGGGTATTGCGTGCATCGATACTGATCGCAATACGAGGTGGAAGTGCATGCGATTTAGAGCGATCGAGAAGCGGCTCAGTCAGCGAAGCCGGTAAGTTATCGACGCTGTAAAATCCTAAATCCTCTAGAACATGAAGCGCCGTACTTTTCCCAGAGCCTGAGCGCCCAGAAATAATGACCAAATGCGTCGTGCTCGACGTTTCCTGTGCCGTATCTCGTAGGCTCATTAGGACGCGTTCTCTGAGACAGCGGCGAGGTAAAGCTCCTGAGCCGTCTTGGCTTGAAGGAGCCGCCGTCTAAAGAGCGGGTTGGTGAACTTCTCCATTAGCATCGACAAAACCATCAAATGCGAATCCGTTTGTTGCTCTGGCACGATCACGTAGAAGAGGGTTGACACGGGTTCGTCGTCAATGGCCTCAAAATCAATGGGCTCACTCAACGTGACCAGCGCACCAATAATGCCGGTGCAATTCGGCAGTCGACAATGGGGTAGGGCGATGCCGTGACCTAGGCCCGTGGGGCT
>Ga0182078_10321100_pt1 | contig 12339 bp, 10 predicted proteins | sample 071ome_15_FD_127749 | JGI IMG/M metagenome (GOLD analysis project Ga0182078, IMG submission 127749) | Metatranscriptome of coastal salt marsh microbial communities from the Groves Creek Marsh, Georgia, USA - 071409BT metaT (Metagenome... | ecosystem: Environmental > Aquatic > Marine >... | reverse complement strand
CTTGCTCCTTGCTCCTTGCTCCTTGCTCCTTGCTCCTTGCTCCTTGCTCCTTGCTCCTTGCTCCTTGCTCCTTGCTCCTTGCTCCTTGCTCCTTGCTCCTGCCCGGCAAAGCCGGGCCTAACACTTGATGACCGGAATATCCGCCCAGCGGGTGGTGTACGACGGTGACTTGAAGTTGCGGTTCATCAGCCACTTCGGCTGAATGCCGGTATTGGCCAGTTGCACGGTGTAGCGGCCATAGCGTTCGTTGATGCGGTCCACCGTTTGCATCAGGGTGCGGGACTTCGGTGACTGGCGGGGCGCATAGAAATCCAGTTGTTCGTATTTCGTGGTGCGCAGGTCGAGCAGGCCGATGCCGCATTTCTTGTAGCGGATGCCGGGTCTGTAGATGTGCGCCAGGGCATCGGCGCCGGCGCGGGCAATCAGGCGTGTGTCATTGGTCTGGGTCGGCAGCTGCACGAAGCGGTGGCGCCAGAAGTGCTGCTGTTGCTGGAAGCTTTCGAGATAGACCCACAGGTTGGCGGTCAGGCCCTGCTGCTTGCGCATTTTTTCACAGGCGCGGGCGGCATACAGGCTGATGGCCTGCTGCAGCTCATGCAGTTCGGTGACCTTGTAGCTGAAGCTGCGTGAGCAGATGATGTCCTTTTTCGGCTCCGGGTGCAGATCGAGGTCGAGGCAGGGCTCGCCGTTCAGTTCGCGTATGGTTTTCTCCAGCACCACGCTGAACCGCCGGCGCAGCCATTTCGGATCGCTTTGTGCCAGCTGCAAGGCCGTGTGGATGCCCATGTCGTTCAGGCGTGTGTGAATGCGCTTGCCGATCCCCCAGATGGCATCCAGCGGCAAGCGTGCCAGCAGCCATTCCCATTTCGCCGGCGTATCCAGCACACAGACACCGTTCAGCCGGGGAATTTTCTTGGCGGCATGGTTGGCCAGCTTGGCCAGGGTCTTGGTCGGGGCGATGCCGGCACATACCGGCATGCGGATGTGCTGCCAGAGCATGTCTTTTATACGGGTACCCTGTTCATGGTAGGTGCCGAAGCGTTCAGGCGGCAGGCGCAGGAAGGCCTCGTCGATGGAGTACACCTCCATCTCTGTGGCGTAGGGTTCCATCAGCTTCATGACGCGGGCGGAGATATCGCCGTAGAGCTCGTAGTTGCTGGAAAAGATGTGACAGCCGGCCGCTTCCACCTGTTTGCGCACCTGGAAGAACGGCAGCATGCCGGGAATCCCCAGGGCCTTGGCTTCCTTGTTGCGCGATATAATGCAGCCGTCATTGTTGGACAGCACCACGATCGGCTTGCCGCGTACGGCCGGGTTGAAAATGGCCTCGCAGCTGGCGTAGAAGGTGTTGCAATCCACCAGGGCAAACATGGTAAAGGGCGCTCACAAAATTCAGGGGCAGGGGAGCGGAAGATACATGGGACCAGCGGCAAGAGGCAAGGACGACACGTTGGGCATGACGTTATTGTCGTAGGCCGGAAGAGGCCGCCTGCGGCCGTCATCCGGCAAATTGAAGGCCGGCATAGGCCCGCAGGGCCATTTGCCGACAAGGTGATGTGACGTTTGTCGATAGGGGGAATGATGTCGGCAAACGGGCTGCGCCCTATGCCGACCTGCCGAGCGCGTCGGCTTGCCGCCGACCGCCTGATGGCAATGCGCTGACCAGTGTGGATAATGCAGGCAGGCCTGAACGGAAGAACCACGGTCATAAAAACGATACACCACAAGAACACACCACAAGAACACAAACAGGAAGGAAAGGGGATATGAAGAAGACGCTGTTTATTGCGCTGTTTTTCCTGGTGGGCTGCACCGGGGTCGCCAACTCCCAGCAGGCCGATTGCCAGGCTGCTGACGGTTACCGCTTTGTCTGCGGGCCCACCAATGCTGAAGACCTGGTCCGCGTGCCGGGTACCGACTGGGCCATTGCCAGCGGCATGGCGCCGGGGACGGCGCTGTTCCTGCTTGATACCCCGCGCCTGCTGGCCGAATCCCTGTATCCGGGCATGCTGCCCCGTGCCAGGCAGGACATGGCACGTTACGGGGCCTGTCCCGGTTCCCCGGATCCCAACACGTTCACCACCCACGGCCTGACCATTCGGGCGACGGACACTGGCCATGCGAACCTGTACGCCGTCGGCCACGGCGGTCGTGAAGCCATCGAGGTGTTTGATATCGATACCAGTCGTGGCAGCCCGGTCGTTACCTGGATCGGCTGCGTGCTGATGCCTGAGCACCTGGAGGCTAACAGCGTCGCCGCCATGGCCGACGGCACCATCCTGGCAACCGTGCTGATTCATCCCGACAAGACTTTCTTTGAAGCCATTTCGGGCCAGCCCACCGGCGGTGTCTATAAATGGACGCCGGGCGATGACGGTTTTGCGCTGATGCCGGGTACGGCACTGCCCGCCAACAACGGCATCGAGGTGTCGGCAGATGGTCGCACCATCTATGTGGCGGCCTCAGGCCTGCACAAGATCGTGGCACTCACCAACACCAACCCGGCTCGCCAGATCGGCATGACCGAGGATCTTGGCATTACGCCCGACAATATCCACATGGGCGAAAATGGCCGTTTGATTACCGCCGGCATGCATAACGAGGACCCGGTCTGCGGCAGCATCATTGATCCGGAGACCTTCAACCTGGCCACCATTGCCACCTGTTCCCGTCCGTTCCGGGCCTATGCCATCGACCCGGCCACCCTGGCGACAGAAGTCATCAGCAGCGGCCCGGCCACGCCCTCCTGGAGCAACGCCACCATGGCGCTGGAGGTCGGTGACGATGTCTGGGTGGGCACTTTTTCCGGCAATCGCATCGCCATCCGCGCGCAGGAATAAGCGCCGGCCATACCGAATGCAGATGGTGTTGCAGCCCGAAAGAGGCTGCGCGCGGCCGTTAACCGGGCTGTGAAATAAAAGTTGCAGATCGGCATAGGACCGAAGGTCCGTTTGCCGACAATTTCAATTGTTCGGATCTCGTCAATGTCGGCAAACGGCGCCATGCGCCTATGCCGACCAACGAATGAACCACAGTCCGTCCTGAAGCATTCAGACCGGCAAAGAATTCTTCCTGACCCGTCAGTCATTTCCCGCTACAATAGCCGGCTTTTGATCGGGCAAAATCCGGAGGGAGAACGGCTTTGCGAATCTTCAATACCATGAGCCAGGTTTTGTGTGCATGCCTGGTGGCGCTTTTGACACTTTCTGTCCTTTCTACACAGGCTGTGCAGGCCCAGCAGATCACGACGGGCAACAACAAGACCGTCGCCATTCCGCAGCTGGCCGGTGATGTCAGTATCGATGGCAGTCTTGATGAGGGGCTTTGGTCGCAGGCCGCCCTGATCGAGGATCTGCACCAGGTCTTCCCTGAAGAGTTCGTTAACCCGACCGAGCCTACCCGTGTGCGCGTGTTCTATACCGAGAGCGCCCTGTATGTGGGTGCTGTCATGGTCGAGAGTGATCCCACCCAGATTCGTGACCGCGTCCTGCGCCAGGGCCAGTCGCTGGATGCTGATGACATCTTTGCCGTCATCATCGATCCTTACCTGGACCGTCGCAACGGCTACCGTTTTGAAGTGAATCCCAATGGCGTGCGCTGGGAAGGCCTGTTCCAGAACATTATTACCGTGGAAGGCAACTGGGATGGTATCTGGGAATCCAGGGCCGAGCGCACGGACGAAGGCTGGTCGGCCGAAATCCGGATTCCGTTCCAGTCACTGTCGTTCAACCCCGGCTCCACCGAGTGGGGCATCAACTTCAGCCGTATCCGTCGGGGTGACAATGAAATCATTGCCTGGACCTCCAACAACCGCGAAGTTAACCCCAGCACGGCGGGCACCGCCACCGGCCTGACCGGCCTGCGCCAGGGCGTCGGCCTGGACGTGGTGCCATCGATGACCCTGCGCCGTAACCGGCTGTTTGGCCCCGGTGGCTTCGAGGAAAACCACTATGAGCCGCAACTGGATGTGTTCTACAAGGTCACGCCGCAGCTCAACGCTTCACTGACCCTGAACACCGACTTCTCGGCGACCGAAGTGGACGACCGCCAGGTCAACCTGACCCGCTTCAACCTGTTCTTCCCGGAAAAGCGTGATTTCTTCCTGCGCGATGTCGATATCTTTGAATTCGGCCAGATCGGCTCCGGCAGTTTCAACGCGGTATCCGGAACCGGATCGGCGGCGGCCAATGCGCCGGCCCTGCAGAATTCCCGGCCGTTCTTCTCGCGCAAGATCGGTCTGGGCCCCAATGGCCAGATTCTCGATCTGGTGGGCGGGGTCAAACTCAGTGGCCGGGTAGGGGACTGGAATGTCGGTTCGCTGCTCATCAACCAGGGCGAGGAGTCATCTATTGGCCTGGACAGCCAGAACATCTTTGTTGGTCGCACCGTGCTCAACGTTGGTTCGCGCACCCAGGTCGGTGCGATCCTGACCGACGGCAACCCGCAGGGCAATATCGACAATACCCTGGTGGGCACCGACGTGCGTTATCGCAACACGGCATTTTTCGGCAACACGGTGGAAGCCTCGGCCTTCTACCAGGAAACCGACACCGAAGGCCTGGCCAGCCAGGACAATGCCTCATACGGCATCAATATGTTCCTGCCCAATGCCCAGGGCTTGCAGGGGCAGTACCAGTACAAGCGCGTGGAAAAGAACTTTTTCCCGGCAGTCGGCTATGTGAACGTTCGTGACATTGAGGATCACCATACGTCGGTCGGGTACCGCCACTTCATGGACCCGGACGACTTCTTTCGCTCGGTTGCCCTGATCGCAGAGGGCTACCGCGCGGAGAACCTGGATGACGGCACGCTCAACAATGAAAACCTTGGCCTGCGCCTGACCTCATTTACCAATACCAACGACTCCTACTGGACCCGCTATGTCTATTACAAGGAGGTGCTGCCGCAGCCATTCACCATATACCGGGCCTCTGACGGTTCCCAAACGGTTACCATTCCGGCCGGTGAATACAGCTGGGATGATTTTTTTGTCGGCATGTCATGGGGCGGGCACCGCAAACTATCCGGCAGTTTGATGATGTGGTCCGGCGATTACTACAACGGCAGTCATTTCCAGAAGAACGGTAATGTTACCTGGCGGCCCAACCGGAATTTCGCGGTTACCTTTACCTTCAATGAAAATGAAATCGAACTGCCTGCCGGTGATTTCACGGTTAGGCTGTACGGGCTGAACTCCCAGTACGCCTTTTCATCAACATTGTCCTGGAGTAACCTGATCCAGTACGATAACGTCTCGGAAAATCTTGGTCTGAACAGTCGCCTGCACTGGATTCCACGGGCCGGTCAGCAGGCTTTTCTGGTGCTCAACTGGGGTCTGGTGGATGCAGACAAGGATAATCATTTCGACTCCACGGTCGCGGATCTGTCGCTCAAGTTCAACTACACGTTCCGCTTCTGAGTCATCTTCCGATTTGTCGGCCAGCGCCAGGGATGCCAAGCCATGAATGAAGCATTGCGTGCGTAACCCAGGTGCTGGAACAACAGGGGGCAAAGGAGACACTGGTCTAAAATGGCCAGCTGGCGCTCGAAGCCCTTGAGTCCGACAGTTATTCCGCGGTCATTCTGGATGGCATGATGCCGGTTCTGAATGGCTTTGAAACGCTGAAGAGCATTCGGCAGACACCACGCCTGAAAAGTCTGCCCGTCATCATGATGATTGCCATGGGCAGCGAGGAAGATGTGATTCGCGGCTTTCAACTGAGTGCTGATGACTACATTCTGAAGCCGTTCTACGGCAATCAGGCGCTGGCCCGCATCAAAACATTCCTGCGCCGCAAGGACCCGGCGGCCTAGTCAGCCCGTTGCGGGCAATCCTCAGAAGCTGTGTATAAAGTTGAGCTGCAATTGGCCTTTGCCGTCATTGCTGTTTTCCTGCCACATGTAGCCAAACTGTAAACGCATGTTGTCTTTCAGGCTGTAGCCGAGCGCGGCATAAGCGCGATTGCGGTCAAAGGTATCCACTGAGCGATTGTTGCCGATATCATTTTCCAGGTTCAGGAAGAGCTCGTTGTACAACGACAGGTAAACCGCCCCCTCCCCCAGGTCATCCCGGTTCAGGGGATAATTCATGGCCAGGAAATACCGCAGCCGGGTTCTGAAATCCTGGCCATCTACCCAGCGTTGCTCAAACCGGAAGCGGTGGGTCAGCAGCCACTTGCTGAACAGCCGCTGTGGCACCAGGGCCTCCTGGTAAATGCGGTGCTCGCGACTTTTACCGTCACTGATCCCGAAGGTGCCCGAGGTGATATGGGCATAGCCGAGCGTGTACTTGATGGCGCTGCCTTCCGGGCGCCAGGTGGCGCCGCCACGAATCAGCAGCTGTTCCAGGTCGCCACCGGTATTCCAGTTGCGATGCTGGACATCGCCCTGCATGCCAATACCGGTGTCGGCATTCTCATGACTCCACATATACATGTACCAGGCACCCACCTGGCCCTGGTCAACCTGGGCAACAGCCGGCGCTGTGGTGAATAGCAAGAAAATGAGCAGTGGGAACAAAGGGAATGGTTTCATAGAGCGGATGTCGGGCCTTGGCGATGATTAAAGCCCTCAATTATACGCCAACTGGTATTCAGGTTGGCCCAAGGTTTGATCAGAAAAACCTATCAGGATATGGCGCTTTCGGATTCAGCCCTGTGCAGCACAATGGCTGCTGGTCAATCTGGCCGGTGCCAGTTCCAGGGTAAAAGGCTGCAGGCGGGCGAGGGCGTTCAGGCCGAGAATGTCACGATCGGCGCGGGGGAAAACTGCGACCTCGATGTCCCGCAGCACGCATTCCGGCGACAGTGCCAGTTCATCCAGGTAATACATGGCGACTTTCTGGACCTTGCCGTTGGCCATGGAGCCGAAGATATGACGACTGAAGCGCGGGGAGCTGGTGGCGCTGATCCGGTCAAAAGTGGCTTTACTGAGGCTGACATAGCCGGAACCGGTGTCCAGCAATAGGTCAGTTTCCACGGCGCCGGCCATGGTGGCATGCACATAGAAATTGCCGGATGCGGCCTGGTGCATGTCCAGGGCTATCGCGGGGGTGTCCTGGGCGACAGTGGCCAGCGAGATGGCTGTCGTGCATAACAGCAGGCAAATGGATGTCAGGTGACGTGCGCTCATTTTGTGCTTTCCCTTCAGGGTTTATCGTATTTATTCCCTGACAGACACAGAGCAAATCCGGTGCCAATTCCAAAAATTGTATCAAAACCAACATGATAGGAAATTCCTTGAATCAATCATCCTGAAAAGCTGCACCCATATAGCGCATAGTGCACTTATATAGAGCGCATGAAACAAGAAAGTTCCCGCCAGCTTTCATGCGCTTCTACAGCAAGTGATGCGGGAACAATGGAGTGGACTATGAAAACAATGACTACCCGACTGGTCCTGATGGCCGGTGCCCTGTTCCTGGGTGCCAACGGTGCTGCCGCGCAGACCGTGGTAACGCCAACTGCTGATGGTGACCTGCGCGTTGTGGATTATTCCGGCAAGCCGCCGTACAAGCGCTCTATCATTCGTGCTGAAGACAGCGCAGACTTTGCCCGTTTTGAAACACTGCAGGAGACCGTGCTGGTCGCCACGTCCACCAGCCGCCGTATGGGGCCCTTGGGCAAATCCCTGCCCAGGCAGAGAGCCAGCTTTGAGCGCGTGCTTGAGTCTCAGATTGCCCAGTTTGCCCGTTTTGAGGAATCGGATTCCCCGGCCAGCACCCGTCGCTGGCGTGGTGCCCCGGGCAAAGGCCTTCCGCGCTTCGGACGCTGATTGCTGCTGGCTTAAACAGTAGCCCAACAAAAAGGCGATGCCATGCATCGCCTTTTTTTATGCGCGCAGAAAATAGCGGGTCAGCGTGCCAGCAGTTCCTCGGCCAGGAAGGTGGCGACGTCATGGGCCTGCTCGGGCTGGAACACGAAACGGAAGCTCGGCATGTTGTTCCGGCCGGTGCCCAGGATAGTCATGATGTCGTTCACGGTCAGGGCTGAGGTCAGTTCCGCACCCCCCCCGTGTCCGCCTTCGCCGGTTTCGCCATGGCAGTACACACAGGACTGGTTGTAGATACGGCGACCATTATCGGTATCGGCAACCCGGCCCTCGGGAATCTCAATACCGGACAGGTTGGGGGCACCGCGACCGAAGCGATCGGCCTGAGGGGTTTCCGGTACTTCCACCAGGTCGCCACTGAGTGAAAACAGCCAGACACCGTCGCCTTTCTTGCCGCCGAACAAGCCACCGCCGGCATAGGTCACAATGTACTGTTTGCCCTTGTGCAGGAAGGTGCTGACGGCCGAGTTAGCCGGGGCATCCATGCGGAACTCCCATAGGCGGTCACCGTTGGCAGCATCCATGGCCACCAGGCGGTCATCGTCGCGACGGCCCAGGAAGACCAGGCCACCGCCTGTGGCCAGGGAGCCGGAACGACAGCCGGAGTTGAACTGGCGCTGCCAGACCAGGCGGTTGGTTTTCAGATCCAGGGCAGAGAACACTCCGACGCTCTGCAGGCCGGCACCCAGGTAGGCGCCGCCTAGGAACTGACCCTCGAAAGTCGGTGCTTCATACTGGCTGGCATCGGCGCGGGCGGCATTGGCCGAATCGGTAGCGCAGATGTACATGTAATTCGTTTCCGGGTCATAGGAACTCGGTGGCCAGTTCACGCCGGCCAGCGGAGTGAACACGGTGGGGTCATAGAATGGCGTGAAGATGGCACCGTCATTGACCAGCTGATAGTTCTCGGGCGCGTAGGGGACAGACTGGGACACCACGGCATCGCCGATCACATAAGGCTGGGTCGGGGAAGTGGCCTGGCGCGGTTCCTGCGGCACTTCGCGTTCCTCGATACCGATCAGGGGCTCGCCGGTGGCACGGTCGAGAATATAGACCCACCCGGTCTTGCCGGCCTGGGCCAGGCCTTTGCGCATGACACCATTGTAGGGTGCTTCGAACAGAATGATGGGGTTCGGCGCATCGTAGTCCCAGATGTCGTGATGCACTTCCTGGAAGTGCCAGCGGTATTCCCCCGTGTAGACATCGATGGCCACAATGGAAGCGGTGAACAGATTGTCGCCGGGGCGCACGCCACCACCGAGCACGGGGCCAGCATTGCCGGTAGAAAAATACAGCATGCCCAGTTCAGGATCCAGGGCCGGGGTATGCCAGACCGGCGCGCCGCCCCATTCCCAGACATCGCTGTCCTGCGGCCAGGTGTAATGGCCGAATTCACCGGGACCCGGAATGGTGTAGAAAGTCCAGATTTCTGCCCCGTTGTCCACATCATAGGCCTTGACGCGACCGCGGGTACCTAGGTCGCCACCGGAGTAACCGGTAATGACCATGCCGTCGTAATACAGCGGGGCCGCGGTCAGGCTGTAGCCGTCTTCCGGCAGCACATCCTGGATGTCCCAAAGCACCGCGCCGGTTTGCATGTCGAGCGCCATGAGTCTGGCATCGACCCGCCCGAGAAACAGCTTGCCTTCCCCCATACCCAGGCCGCGGCTGACCCAGCCGCAACAGATAAAGGCGTCATCCTCGGTCAGTCCGCTGCGGTATTCCCAGAGAATCTCTCCGGTATCGACACTGATGGCAAACACATCGTCCTGGCCGGTGACGATATAGATCACACCTTCATAAACCAGCGGCTGCGCCTGGTTGTTGTGGCGAAAATCCAGCGCTGAATCCAGGCCCACACGCCAGACGCCCTTGAGCTCTGACACGTTGTCGCGGTTGATCTGGTCGAGCGGCGAGTAGCGCTGGTTGGACAGCGTGCCGCCATTGGTGATCCAGCCGTCCTCCTGGGACGAGGTCAGCTCGGCAATCGAAAACGCCGGTGCCGGCGTAATGGTTTGCTGCGCCAGGGCAGGTGTGAATATAAGGCCCAGGCCGAGCAGAGCGGCAGCGTGTTTCAGCCAGTGAGTCATGGCGTTTCCCCTTGGATTTGGTGTGGTGACAAGAGGGGAGATTATAGCCAAGAATCCAGGGCGTTGTAGGTCGAAGAACCCATACCTGCATTCGCTGTAGGTCGGCATAGGCCGCAGGCCGTTTGCCGACATGACGAATTCGGTCTTATTCCACTATACGGTCTGATATTAAGACATGACGGATTAAGTATTATTCGCCTGTAGGAATTGATACTGAATCATCACTTCCCCACTCGGTTGAATAGAGTCCTTTATCGACGTAATACCGAAAAGATGAGCAGGGCCAATCCATCGCTCTCGACACATAGCCGTGTCTCACCGGATTGAAATGGATGTAGTCCCGGTGCCGGTCAAAGTCAGCCTGATCACGGATGGCATGCTCCCAATATCTGTTTTGCCAGATTTTCCGGGTATTCCCGCCATGAAGTCTGCGATATCGTCTCGTGAACAGGGATTTGATAGCCCACCAGCGGCCGGGATAATCCGCATCATGCCTCGGCAGTGTCCACAGACAGTGCATATGATCCGGTAGTATCACCCAGGCATTCATGCCAAAGGGTCGTTTGGTTTTCACGAGTTGTATCACCGAGGTGAGCTCGGGAACATGATCGATGAGTATACTGTCGTTCCTGTTGGCAAGAACAACCGTAAAGAAGTATGTCCCACCAGGCATGCGGTGGCGTTTATAAGTGGGCATATCTCCATCACCGGATGTATCCTTGAGCTGCTTTTCAGGTTAGAACAGATGCGGGAATTGGCAAATGACCAATGTCGGCAAACGGCCCGATGGGCCTATGCCGACCTACAACGTGGCCCAACATCATGTTGAGGCAAGCTTTTTGCAAGCAATGCCTGACCAACCTCATTAACGAGACACACTGACCATGTGGCAAAACCGTCGGGACGGTGAAGAGTCCCCCTATATTCCGCTGGGCCCGTTCAAGCTGCGCCTGCCGTTCGTGCATTACAAGTTCGAGTGGCCGGATTACTGCCAGGGGCTGCTGATGTGTGCCGTCGATCTGGCGGCCATTCCCCTGATGATTGAACTGCTGGGCATGCCGTTCGAGGTGGCGCTGGCGGTGGTCATGCTCAATGGCCTGCTCTACCTGACGCATCATCTGCTGGGTGATCCGGTCGTACCCGGCTGGATCACCCCGGCCATCCCGTTGATCATGGCCTACTGCATGACCTTTCCCGAAGGGCCTGAGCGGGTGCATTCACTGGTGGCCTTCCAGATGATGCTTGGCCTCTTTGCCATCGTGCTGGGGGCGACCGGGCTGGCCAACAGGGTGGTGGGCTTTATTCCCCCGGCCATCAAATCCGGCGTGATCCTGGGGGCCGGTGTTGCGGCGGTCAACTCGGTGTTTGTGGTGGGAGGGCGTTTTGATGCCTTTCCATGGTCCATCTCCATTGCCGTGGGCATAGCTTTTTACCTGATCTTTTCGCGCCATTTTGCCCGTCTGAAAAAATCCCATGCTGCACTCGACCTGCTGGGTAAACTCGGCATTTTCCCCATCATCATCCTGGCCGTGGTCATTGCCCCGGCTTTCGGCGAGGCCCCGTGGCCAACCATTGAGTGGGGTATTACGCACCCGGACTTCGGCACCCTGTTTCGGGAATACACCGTGCTGGGACTCGGCCTGCCGCCACTGATGATGTTTGTGACGGCCATCCCCACTGTGCTGGCCGCCTATATCGTGCTGTTCGGCGACGTGCTGCAGAGCCGGGCACTCATCAACGAGGCAGATCACCTGCGCGCTGATGAGAAAATTGATTACAACTCCAACCGGGCACACCTGATCTTTGGCGGGCGCAACACGTTCATGAGTATCTTTGGGCCGGACATCACCATGTGCGGACCGCTCTGGGCGGCGATGCAGGTGGTGGTCATTGAACGTTACAAGGAGGGCAAGGCTGCCATGCATTCGCTGTTCGGTGGCTCCGGATCCTTTCGCTGGGGCACCAATACCGGGTTGTTGCTGCTGCCCATCGTCAGCCTGGTGCAGCCCATCCTCGGGGTGGCGCTGGCATTGACGCTGCTGATCCAGGGCTATGTGAGTGTGCGCATCGGCATTCTGGAAGCCCGCAGTAACCGCGATCTCGGTATCGCCGGGATCATCGGGGCGGTGCTGGTGACCCGGGGGGCAACCTGGGCCTTTGCCGTCGGCATCATCCTGACCCTGCTGGTGTATGGCCGGGATTTCTTTGGTGGTGAGAACGAGCAGATCTTCACCAAGGATCTGGAAAAATAGGAGGAAAGAGGCAGGAGGCAGAGAACGACCCGACTGGCTTCTGCTAATACCTGTCTGCCACAGCGTGAGTTGAGGTAGGTCGGATAAGGCCGCAGGCTGTCATCCGACATTTTTCAGTCCAGGGTGACGGCGATTTGGGGACAGTTTACTTAATGGTATAAATCGGG
>Ga0182078_10506420_pt1 | contig 12522 bp, 10 predicted proteins | sample 071ome_15_FD_127749 | JGI IMG/M metagenome (GOLD analysis project Ga0182078, IMG submission 127749) | Metatranscriptome of coastal salt marsh microbial communities from the Groves Creek Marsh, Georgia, USA - 071409BT metaT (Metagenome... | ecosystem: Environmental > Aquatic > Marine >... | reverse complement strand
GAAGACCCTGATGTGCGTTATGAGGTTGCCAAGAAAATTGTCGAACGGGCTGCAGATTACGGTATTCCGCGTGAAGATGTGGTTGTTGACCCGCTGATCATGCCGGTTGGGGCGATTAACCTTGCTGGCCGCTCGGCGTTGGATTTGATTATCCGGCTTCGCAATGAACTAAAGGTCAATACCACCTGCGGTGCGTCCAATATATCCTTTGGTTTGCCGAACCGGCACGGTATGAACGCCGCGTTCTTGTCGATGGCAGCCGGTGCTGGCATGACTTCGGCCATTATGAACCCGCTTCATGCCGAGGAAATGACGTCGATCATGGGGGCCAATGTGATGAACGGAAATGACCCAGAGTGCCGCCGCTGGATTCAAAAATTCCGGGAACCGGTTGTGCCGGGTGAAGGTGGGCGCGAACGACGCCAGACCCGCCGCCGTCGCAATGCCTAATTAACGCGCGTTTTGGTGATAATCCGATGATCGAGAGCAATGATGAGGCTAATCAAATGACCGGCCCGATCGAGGCTGATCAAGTCGCGCCAGCTAATCAGGTGAAGATTGTCTTTACGCCATCGGGTCGTCAGGGATTTGTGCCGGTTGGAACGCCGGTATTAACCGCGGCGCGCCAGCTGGGTGTTGATATTGACTCGGTTTGCGGCGGGCGGGCGATGTGTGGTCGTTGTCAGATTGACGTTGGCGTTGGTGAGTTTGCCAAGCATGGGCTGAAATCGGCGGCTGATCATCTGGCTGAGGTGACCGCTGTCGAGACTCGTTATGCTGATAAACGCGGCCTTATCAATGGGCGGCGGCTATCGTGTCAGGCAAAATTGTTAAAGGATGCGGTGATTGATGTGCCGCCTGAAAGTCAGGTGCATAATCAGCTGATCCGCAAAGAGGCCGATGGGCGGTCTATTGAGATGGACCCCATTGTACGCTTGTGTTTCATCGAGGTGCGTGAACCCGATATGCATGAGCCGTCCGGTGATCTGCGGCGCGTAATCGAAGCCCTAATGGCACAATGGCCGGATCGCGTTAATGGTGAAATTGCCTGTGATTTGCACGTTCTGCGACAGCTGCAGCCGGTTTTGCGCCAAGGTAAATGGCATATTACCGTTGCGCTTCGTGATGGGCACCAGATTGTCGCGATCTGGCCGGGGTTAAAAGAACAGATTGCCGGTGTTGCGATTGATGTGGGGTCGACCACCATGTCGGCGCATCTATGCGACATGGTAACCGGAACCGTTTTGGCCTCAACCGGTGCGATGAACCCGCAAATCAGGTTTGGCGAAGATTTAATGAGCCGCGTTTCCTATGGCATCATGAATCCGGGCGGTGCGGCGGAAATGACCACGGCGGTTATTAACGGACTGCAAGGCTTGATTGATGGTGCGGCAAAGCAGGCGGGTCTCAGCAGTGATGATATTGTCGAGCTGGTGCTGGTCGGAAACCCGGTAATGCATCATTTATTGTTGGGGATTGATCCGGTTGAGCTTGGCGGGGCGCCATTTGCGCTGGCAGTTGATGCGGCATTAGATGTGCGGGCGCATGAATTGGGTCTTGCGATAAATCCGGGCGGGCGGGTTTATATTCTGCCATGTATTGCGGGTCATGTCGGCGCCGATGCGGCGGCGGTAGTGCTTGCCGAGGCGCCGCAAAAAGTTGATGAAATGACCCTGATTGTCGATGTTGGAACGAATGCCGAGATTGTTGTTGGCAACCAGAACCGGCTGTTAGCGGCGTCATCACCAACCGGACCGGCCTTTGAAGGGGCGCAAATCTCATCAGGCCAGCGCGCTGCCCCCGGTGCGATTGAGCGTATCCGCATTGATAAGGCAACGCTTGAGCCGAAATTCCGCGTCATCGGCGTTGATCTGTGGTCGGATGAGGACGGGTTTGACGCTGCAGTTGCGAAAACCGGTGTCACTGGCATTTGCGGGTCGGGGATTATCGAGGTGCTTGGCGAGATGTATCTGGCTGGAATTGTCACGATGGACGGGGTGATTGACGGCACGAAAGCGGCTGTAAATAGCCGGATTGAGGCGGACGATCGCACATTTACCTATCGCATTACTGATACGGTTAGCGTTACCCAGAACGATGTTCGTGCAATCCAGCTGGCCAAAGCCGCGCTTTATGCAGGCTTTCGTTTGCTGATGGATAAAATCAACATTCGCAAGGTCGATCGTGTTGTGCTGGCAGGTGCATTTGGAACGCATATTGACCCGAAATACGCGATGATACTGGGGATGATCCCGGATTGTTTGCTGGAGAATGTAAGAGCCGCTGGTAATTCGGCTGGTGCTGGTGCGCGCCTAGCCTTGTTGAATCAGGCAGCGCGACGCGAAATTGAGGCTGTTGTTCGGCAGATTGAAAAGATTGAAACCGCCGTCGAGCCATCGTTTCAGGATCATTTTGTGAAGGCGATGGCGATCCCGCATAAAAGCGACCCCTATGCAAATCTTGCCGCGGCGGTTGACCTGCCCGAACGGATTTTGACCGATGAGGATGCACCAGCACTGGCAGGCGGGCGGCGGCGCGGCGGCCGGCGGCGCTAGGCCTCTAGGCGATGGCGGTTAAACGATCGCGGTTAAACGATGGTGATAAGGGTATGACCGGCGATTATCTGTTTACTCAGATATAGACCGGTTGGTGTCTTGTAATTTGGCAAGATGCGCAGCGGCTCGCTTGGCGTTTCGCCAGCTTGCGTAATTCAGCCAGCCAAGGCAGATCACGGCAAAGCCATAGCTTGTCCAAATATAGCCACCAAAGCCGCCCATATCAAAAAATTCGGCCATTATTCATCCCCTCCCGGGCGCAGCATCAGCGCGGCAATGCGGCGCTCTGCTAACAAGCTGCGCATCCGCAAGATTACCAAAACCGCAAAATAGGCATGGGCGGCGACAAGCATTAGCACTAACGGGGTCAACATCGATGGATCAATCGCCGGACCGCCGCGACGCAGCAAGCTGGCTGGCTGATGCAACGTGTTCCACCAATCGACAGAGAATTTTACAATCGGCACATTAATCATCCCGACAAGCGCCAATAAAGCGGCTGGCCGGCTGCCACGTTCCGCCCGATCAAACCCATTGGCAAGCGCGATAAACCCCAGATAGAAAAAGAACAGGATCAGCATCGAGGTTAAGCGGGCGTCCCATACCCACCATGCACCCCACATTGGCTTTCCCCATAATGCGCCAGTGACCAGCGTTAACAGCGCAAAAACTGCACCGACTGGTGCAATGGCGCGTGCCGCAACATCGGCCAGCGGGTGTCGCCACACAACATAGAACAGGCCGCAAAGACCAAGTCCGACATAGCCAAACAACGCCAGCCATGCCGCGGGTACGTGAATATAGATGATTCGCACCGTATCGCCTTGTTGGTAATCGGCGGGCGCAACAAACAGGCCCAAATATAATCCGATGGTACCAGTAATCACCGCAGCGGCGACCAGCGGCCATAAGAGCCGGTTGGCAATGCGCATAAATCGTGACGGATTCGCAAGATAATCAAACATGGTGCCGACATATACCTTGTTTTTCGGAGGCTGGAAAGATACCGGAAATTTGGGATGTAGATCTCATCACTCTATAACCCGGTTTCAGTTTCGCCAATTTCAAGAGCGCTTGCTGCGACCAAAGGAGCCAAGGCCAATAGCACGGCAAAAACTGCGCCTAAAAGCATCAGATGCGGGCTGATGATGCCATCCTCGCTTTGCGAGGCTAGCGTGCCGAAAATCAGCAATGGCACCGCTAGCGGCAGGATTAACAGCGCCATTAAGGCACCGCCGCGCCGTGCGCCTTCGGCCAGTGCCGCTCCTATCACCCCCAGCAGGGTTAATCCCATACTGCCGATCAACAATGCGATCAATAATGGCGGCCATTGGATGGTTGGAATATTTAGCATAATCGCCATAACTGGTGTCATGATTAACAGCGGTAATCCGGCGGTCAGCCAGTGCGAGATTGCCTTTGCCAAGGCATACCAGCCCAGCCCAAGGGGGCTTAGGCTAACCTGATCAAGCCAGCCATCGCGCACATCTTGGGCAAACAGCCGGTCAAATCCAGCCAGAATAGCTAGCAATGCAGCAATCCAAACAACCGGTATCCCAAGTGGATCAAGAATTGCTGAATTTGCGCCAATCGCCAGCGGAAATAAGGCGATAATGATTACAAAAAAGATCAGCATGACCCCGAGGTCTTGCCGGTTTTGCCACGCAATCATCAAATCGCGTTCAATTTGTGCTAGGAACGGGCTCATCCAATTTTCCCTTGCGCCGACGCTGACGAGGTTTCGGGCATTATCCCGGCAAGGTGGAGCGAGCGCGGTGTTGCTGCTGCTGCAAAATCGAGATGGGTTGCCGCCATCACCATACCGCCGCGATCTGCATGACCGGTTACAAGCTGGTCAAGACTGTCATTTGAAGCCCGATCAAGGCCGGCATTCGGCTCGTCCAAAAGCCACAGGCTATTGGGCGGGGCAAGCGCCAATCTGGCAAGCGCAAGCCGGCGTCGCTGGCCGCGTGATAAAACCCTTACCGGCAGGTCGGAGAATCGGTTTGCGGCAAAACCGGCAAGCGCTGTGTCAATGTCGCTCTCGGGTGCCAAAAGCCCGTTAACCTTGGCCCAACCGACAAGGTTTTCGCGGCCAGTAATGGCGCCGGACAACCCGTCAGTATGGCCAACATAAACCAATGGCACCGAACAGGTGATTGTGCCCTCGGCAGCGCTAAGCCGTCCGGCAATGGTGCGCAGTAACGTTGATTTACCGGCACCATTAGGCCCGGTAAGGCAGCAAATTTCGCCAGCCTGTTGCCGGAACGATAATTTGCTGATGACCAGCGCCATGCCACGAAGCACGCTTAACTGGTCAATGCGCAGACCATCTTCACCGGTCGTGTTGGTGGGCGTCATGGCGTTTCTGGTTTGGGTCTGATTATCCATGATCCATTTCTAGCCGCGCTTGGCCGTGCTGGTCTAGGGGCTTTGGTGTCGCAACGGCGTTTTAGCCGCATGATTGGCGGCAAATACCCTCTGGCAAGTTCTGCCTGTTTTGGCTATAACAATGCCTGACCGCTTTGAGGCACCCCTCGAGTTGGCCGTTTCAATTTATTGTAGGGTTCGACCTGGAAAAGGAGAACGCCATGTCAGAGACATTGCGCGATGCATGCCGTGCCAGCCTAGATGCGGCCGGAAAAACATATCATTATTATTCGCTAGCCGAATTGGCTAAGACCTATCCAGCGCTGGATAAGCTGCCTTACTCTTTGAAAGTTCTGTTGGAAAACCTGCTGCGTAACGAAGATGGCAGTTCGGTCACGAAGGCGGATATTGAAGCCTTGGCAAACTGGGCCGAAAATGGTGAAAAAGGCGAGATCGCGTTTCGCCCATCGCGTATTCTTTTGCAAGATTTTACGGGTGTTCCAGCCGTTGTCGATTTGGCCGCAATGCGTGACGCGATGCAGGCAATTGGCGGCAACCCTGAGAAAATTAACCCGCTGTCACCTGTCGATCTGGTGATTGACCATTCGGTTATGGTTGATCATTCGGGCGGCGAGGATGCGGCTGCAAAGAACGTTGCACTTGAATTCTCGCGTAATCAGGAACGCTACGAATTTTTACGCTGGGGCGCAGGCGCGTTCGATAATTTCCGCGTTGTGCCGCCCGGAACAGGCATCTGCCATCAGGTCAATCTCGAGTTTCTGTCGCAAACCGTCTGGACGCGCGAAGACGATGGCAAAACCTTTGCCTATCCTGACTCGGTTGTTGGTACTGACAGTCATACCACAATGGTCAATGGCCTTGCTGTTCTTGGCTGGGGTGTTGGCGGTATTGAAGCTGAAGCAGCGATGCTCGGCCAGCCAATTTCAATGCTGGTGCCAGATGTAATCGGGTTCCGTCTTGATGGCAAATTGCCCGAAGGCGCAACGGCAACCGATCTGGTGCTGATGATCGTTGAAGCGCTTCGTAAACGCGGCGTTGTTGGAAAGTTCGTTGAATTCTTTGGCCCTGGGCTTGATCAATTGTCGTTGGCCGACCGCGCAACGATCGCCAATATGGCACCGGAATATGGCGCGACCTGCGGCTTTTTCCCGATTGACCAAGAAGCGTTGAATTACCTGCGGCTAACCGGCCGTGATGATGACCGGGTTGCGCTTGTCGAGGCCTATGCCAAGGCACAAGGTATGTGGCGCGAATCAAACGCGGCTGATCCGCATTTCACCGATAGCTTGTCATTGGATCTTGGGTCTGTGGTGCCGTCACTTGCCGGACCAAAACGCCCGCAAGACCGTGTGACATTGCCTGACGTTGCTGCGTCATTTGCAAGCACATTGGCCGAAAGCACTGGCCGAACTCAGGCAAAATCTGTGGCCGTCGATGGTGCCAATTATGAAATCGCCGATGGTGATGTGATGATTGCAGCGATCACCTCATGTACCAACACCTCGAACCCGTCAGTTCTGGTGGCGGCTGGTCTGGTGGCAAAGGCCGCACATGAAAAAGGGATGAAGGTCAAGCCATGGGTGAAAACCTCGCTTGCGCCTGGCAGCCAAGTTGTATCGGCCTATCTTGATGCGGCAGGTCTTACCCAGCATCTTGATGCGCTTGGGTTCAACACGGTTGGTTATGGATGCACCACCTGTATCGGTAATTCTGGCCCGCTTGATGAGGCAATCGTTTCGGCTATTGACGAAAATGAACTCGTGGTCAGCGCGGTGCTTTCGGGGAACCGTAACTTTGAGGGCCGGGTCAGCCCGCACGCTGCGGCTAATTATCTGGCATCGCCGCCACTGGTTGTGGCCTATGCATTGGCAGGGTCGGTTACCAAGGTTTTGAGTGATGAGCCGCTTGGCACTGATAGTGACGGTAATGATGTCTATCTAAAGGATCTGTGGCCGAGCAATGAGCAAATCCGCGCGGTGGTTGATGCGGTTATTTCCGCTGAAATGTTCCGGTCACGCTATGCCGATGTGTTTAAAGGCACCAAGGAATGGCAGGCAATCCAGACATCTGGCGGCCTAACCTATAATTGGAATGATGGATCAACCTATGTGCAGAACCCGCCTTATTTCGAGGGCATGACCCGCGAAATTTCAGAAACCGCAAGTGACATTACTGGTGCGCGTGTTCTGGCACTTTTGGGTGATTCGATTACAACCGATCATATCTCGCCTGCTGGTGGTATCGCCCGCGATACACCGGCTGCCGATTTCCTGACAAGCCATCAGGTTCGGCCGGTTGATTTCAACTCATTTGGTGCGCGCCGCGGTAATCATCAGGTGATGATGCGTGGAACCTTTGCCAATATCCGCCTGAAAAATATGGCAGCCGCCGGTACCACAGGCGGATTTGCCCGCCATGTACCATCGGGTGATATTGCGCCCCTGTTTGATGTAGCGTCACGCTATGCGGATGAGGGGACGCCATTGGTGATTGTTGGTGGCAAGGAATATGGCACTGGTTCCAGCCGTGACTGGGCGGCCAAAGGCACTTGCTTGCTTGGCATTAAGGCGGTCATCGTCGAGAGCTTTGAGCGGATCCACCGTTCTAACCTGATCGGTATGGGTGTGTTGCCGTTGCAGTTCCCGGCCGATGTTACGCGTGAAACTCTTGGTTTGACTGGTGACGAGGTGATTAATCTCACCGGGCTTGCCGATGGTGTCTCGCCGGGCATGACGGTGAAAGCCACCTTTACCTTTGCCGATGGGCGCAGCGAAACCGTTGATCTGCTGGCACGGATCGACACTGATGGTGAAGCCACCTATTTCAAGAATGGTGGCATCCTTCAATATGTGCTTCGCCAGCTCGCCGCGTAAACAGGAAACAAGAAATATCCAGTCCACGCGGCGGCGGTAAAGCCGTTGTCTGACGGATTGGCTAAGATTGCCCCGCGCTATGGTTGTATATGGCGCGGGGTTTTTCGTGTCGGCACTTTCTTATTGCCTTATACGGGGCTATTTGGCTGGATTTTCGCTGGCGAGGCTGCCTATAGTGGCGGGGTATATTCTGCTTTAGTGATATGGAAAAGCTAGCGTCAAATGTCGATCTATTCATCTCAAAATCTGACGCTGGTTCTTGGCCCGACCAACACGGGTAAAACCCATCTCGCGCTTGAACGGATGACCGGCTATGCCAGCGGCATGATCGGCTTTCCGCTGCGGCTGCTGGCGCGTGAAAATTATGATCGGCTGGTTGCCAAGATCGGTGCTGATAAGGTTGGGCTTATCACTGGCGAGGAGCGTATTTTGCCTGCTGGTGCGCGCTATCTTTGCTGCACGGTTGAATCGATGCCGCTGGATGTCAATGCCGATGCCGAGCTTGCCAAGCGCCGGTTTGATTTCATTGCCGTTGACGAGGTGCAGCTTGCCGGTGACCGTGAGCGTGGCCATATTTTTACCGACCGTATCCTGCATGCAAGAGGCGCGTTTGAAACGATGTTCATGGGGGCAGAAACTGCCGCCCCGCTGTTAAAGGCATTATTGCCAGATGCGAAATTTGAATTCCGTGACCGGATGTCGCGGCTAAGCTATGCTGGATCGAAAAAGCTGACACGCCTTCCGCGCCGCAGTGCCGTTGTCGCCTTTAGCGCCGCGGATGTTTATCAGATTGCCGAATTCATCAAGCGTCAACGCGGCGGTGCTGCGGTGGTTATGGGGCGGCTTAGCCCGCGTACCCGCAATGCACAGGTCGAATTATACCAGAACGGTGATGTCGATTTCCTGATTGCGACTGACGCCATTGGCATGGGGCTTAATCTTGATCTTGGCCATGTTGCCTTGTCTGCTGACGTCAAGTTTGATGGGCGGCGGATGCGCAAGCTGTTGCCATCTGAAATGGCGCAGATCGCTGGCCGTGCTGGCCGGCACATGAATGATGGCAGTTTTGGTGTAACTGATGGATGCCGGCCATTAGAGCCAGAGATGATTGATGCGATCGAACAGCACCGATTTGCCCCGCTTCGCGCCTTTTACTGGCGAAGCCGTGATCTTGGCTTTGCTTCAATTGATCAGCTGCTTGCCTCGCTTGAGGCGCCGCCGCCATTGCCGTTTCTGTTTCGCAAAGGTGATGCGTTGGATCATCAGGCACTTACAGCACTTGCCGCCCGTCCGGAAATCCGCGCTGCGGTCTCTGGCGCGCGTGACGTGCGGCTTTTATGGGCGGTGGCGTCGATTCCCGATTTCCGGCAAAGCCTCCATGAAAACCATTATGAAATGCTTGCCAACATCTTCAAAACGCTTGTGGCACAGGGGGTTCTTGGCAATGATATGGTTGCCAAGGCCATGACCCAGCTCGATCGGATTGACGGCGATATTGATACATTAATGACGCGCCTTGCATATATTAGAACTTGGACATACATCACGCATCGTTCTGACTGGACAGATAACCCCAACGAGTGGCAGAATCGCGCTAGGTTAATTGAAGACAGGCTGTCTGACTGTCTGCATAGCCGGCTGTCAGAGCGCTTTGTTGATAAGCGTGCCGCGCATTTGAGTCGAAGATTGAAGGAAACGAAAAATTTGATTGCCTCTGTAAAAGATGATGGCACGGTTCTTGTTGAAGGTGAGGAGGTCGGACGGCTTGACGGTTTTACCTTTCATCCGACACTGGCCGATGGTGAAGATAAAGCCCCTATTCTAGCTGCTGCGAGACGCGGGTTACCCGATGAAATAGAACGCCGGGTTCGGGCCTTTGTGGCGTCGGCTGATCCGGCGTTTCGGCTTGGGTCTGATGGGGTGGTAAAATGGCGCGAGGCCGAGGTTGCGCGGCTGGTTAAAGGCGACGGGCTTTATGTGCCGCGCCCCGAACTTGTGACCAGTGATCTGCTGTCGATCGACCAGACCCAGCGTATGGTCCAGCGGCTGGTCGCCTTTGTCGCCGCGCACGTCGAGACAGTTCTTGGCCGGCTGACCATTCTGGAAACGCCTGATGCAGCGCCGGTTAGCGAGCCAAAGACCAAGCCCGATGCGGTACCAAATGCGGCGCCAAATGCGGCGTCAAATGCGGAAACACCCAAGGATGCGGGTGCGGATACTGGTACGAATACGGGTGCGGATGCGCCGGCTGCAACGTCCGACAATATGCCTGTCAATATGCCAGAAAAAGATGCTGGTGCGATCGCTGCTGATCAGGCACCGGCTGGGTTAAGTGGGGCGGCCAAGGGCATTGCCTTTATTCTGTTTGAGCGTCTTGGATCAGTGCCGACTGCCGAGATCGGGCATCTATTACGAGCGATGCATGAGAGTGACAAGCCGCGTTTGGCGCGGTTGGGGCTGCGGTTTGGCGTCGAAACGGTCTATATGCCCGAATTATTGAAGCCGGCGCAGATCGAATTGCGTAGCCTGTTATTCAGTCTTGCTAATGGCCAGTTCTATGACGCTACCCCGCCACCTGCGGGCCGGGTTGCGATTGACTCGGTGGCTGACGTTCCGGATGCCTATTGGTTGGCAGTTGGGTATCGGCGGCTGGGTCAGCGGGTAATGCGCGTTGATATGGTAGAGCGTGTGGCCATGCTGGTTCGCACTGCCGCGCGTGAAGGGCCGTTTAAGATTACCGAAGATATGCTGTCTTTAGCCGGGGCAACCCGCGAACAGATGGGGCAGATGCTGCTTGATCTTGGCTGTGCTGTGGTTGGTGAAGAGCCGGCCGAAGATGCAGATAAGCCCGCCTTGCAGATTTTTGAGCGAAAGCGGAAAGCGAGGCCGCCGCGTAATGATAAAGCGGGTGCGCCAAACCAGCCCCGTTCAGGCAAGACAAAGACTGACCGCAACGCCGATAAACGGCGCCACAAACCGGCTGGCAACAAACCGGCTGGCAACAAACCGCAATCGGCCTCCCGCCGGCCGGCCGAAAAACAGCCTGATCCGAATTCACCCTTTGCGGTTCTGGCTGCGCTGAAAACAAAAGTCTGAGACGATGAACGCTGCGGCGCCGGAAGCGGTCTTGCGGCTTGATAAATGGCTTTGGTATGCGCGGTTTTTTAAGACCCGTAGTGCCGCCAGCAAAGCCATTTCCGGTGGGCGGTTTCGGCTGGATGGGCAGGTTATGGCAAAGCCGCACCGACAAGCGATTTGTGGGCAGGTATTGACCTTTGTGCAAGGAACAAGGGTTCGGGTTATAAAAATTGTCGCGCTTGGCAGTCGTCGGGGGCCGGCACCTGAGGCGGCGTTGCTTTATGAAGATTTGGCACCGGCACCGGCAGTGCCAGAAAAATTGGCCCCTAAACCGCTGGAATTTGAGGCGCGCGGTAAAGGCAGTGGACGACCAACGAAACGCCAGCGTCGGGAAACTGACCGGCTGAAAACAGGATTAGAAAGTGATGAGAGTTAAATGCTAAATCGAGTTTCCGAATGGGTTAAAGGTTTTGCCAGTGATGAGGCTATTGTGCCTTGCGAGGACGCAGAATTTGCGGCCACCATTACTGCGCTTTTGGTCGAGGCAGGCATGGCAGATGGCACGCTTGACGAGCGTGAACGTAGCCGCATTCTGCATTTGATGACGGAACAGCTGGAGCTTGATGCGGATATTGCGAATGCCCGTTTAGATGAGGCAGTTGAGGCGCATGAATCGCGGATTGAGATACACAGTCTTATTCGCCAGATCCGTAGCGATACTGAAATGGAAGACCGGATTATTATTCTGGAAATGATCTGGATGGTGGTGCTTGCCGACAACCAGATTGACCAGCACGAACAGCAATTGATGCGGCGGCTTGCAGGTCTGCTCTTTATTGATGATGTTGCCTCAGGCTTGGCTGCAAAGCGGGCACAAAAACGTCTTGGTCTTGCTGATTAGCCGCATCTGCGATAGATAGGTAAAAGAGCTGGGATGAAAGGGCTTCGTCGCGGCTTTTTCAAAAAATGAAATTAGAGGAGCAAGGCCACAGATGACCTACATCGTCAATGATAACTGCATTAATTGCAAATATACCGATTGCGTTGAGGTGTGCCCGGTAGATTGTTTTTATGAGGGCGAGAATATGCTCGTTATCCACCCTGATGAATGTATTGATTGCGGTGTCTGTGAACCTGAATGCCCGCCTGAGGCGATTTTGCCAGACTCTGAACCTGAAGCGGAAAAATGGCTAGAGCTTAACCGCGAAATGTCTGAAATCTGGCCGAATATTGGTCAAAAGATTGAGGCGATGCCTGATGCCGAAAAAATGCAGGACGAAACCGGAAAATTCGACAAATATTTCAGCAAAGCTGCGGGTAAGGGCGCTTAAATAAATCCTTATCCCCTTGGCATCCCTATGCTGTGGGCGTGGCCTAGATCGCTTTGCTGGTCAGGTGATTGATTTTTCCGCAAAATTAAGCTATGGTTTTTTTCAGAAATTAGAGATGAAGCCGGTGCGCACGGACTTTTGGGCGTGCGTCTCGACTATGCTGTTTTGCTGATCAATGCTTTGGTCAACGCATCATCTTCGTCATGGTTTATTTTTAAGGCTGGTGAGACGCAAAACGGGTTTGCAAGTCGCAGCGCTGAGGGAAAAAATGGCACGGAAAAGTGAGAGTTCGTT
>Ga0182078_10057347_pt1 | contig 12582 bp, 5 predicted proteins | sample 071ome_15_FD_127749 | JGI IMG/M metagenome (GOLD analysis project Ga0182078, IMG submission 127749) | Metatranscriptome of coastal salt marsh microbial communities from the Groves Creek Marsh, Georgia, USA - 071409BT metaT (Metagenome... | ecosystem: Environmental > Aquatic > Marine > Intertidal... | reverse complement strand
TTTGTCCAAATGGGACGTATCCAAAGTTGAATCCTTCTCTGGTATGTTCAAGCATACTGACAGATTCAACGGTGACATCACCAACTGGAACATGAAATCCGCGAAGTCTGTGGATGAAATGTTTATGATGGCTTTGAGATTCAACCAAGATATTTCCAAATGGTCTTTGCCGAAGTGCACAAACTTTGACAGAATGTTTGAATTCACCGGTGAAAACGGGTTCGCGCACGACATTTCCAACTGGGACATGCACGAAGGCACACACCAAGACATGTTCAGAGATGCCTTTGCGTTCCAGCACAAGTTTACGTGCGCGGATGTCGCTCACGGTCCGGCGCACACGTGCCGCCCGAAAGCTAGTGCAGCGGCTACTCCGTTGACAGCGACAAGACAACCGGGACAACCGGCGGTTGCGGCGCAGCAAATGCAGCAAACGCAGCAAACCGTCAACACTGCCTCCGGTAAGTTTGTGCCGCAAAGCGAATACGATCGCGTCGTCGATGTGAATGCGTAAATCTTTCCAGGAATAAACACCAAACATTTGTACTATTCTAACAAAACGATAACCTATATTTAATAACAACAAAAGTATACAATCTACTAATAATTACATCTTCACATGCTACTCTACGCATCTAGATCGGTCACTTGTTCTTTCGCTTGCAACAGCGTTTTAACGACTTCTCTTTCGGTGACAAAGAAAAGGCGTTTGGTACGGTCTGCGTTAACTCGCGACCAAAGCCATGCATCGTGACCGCAACCAGGTCGCGTTGCTTTTTCCATTGTTGTTGTTGTTGTTGTTGCAGAACGTTTAGATTCTTCTTCTTCTTCTAACGTCGCTTCCACCTCATCTATTAGCCTCAACGCTTCTCTTTTTGAAGCCAACCTCAACGCGTCCCAAGATTTCGACGCGCTCGTTTGCACCGGCAGAAAAGTGTCGTTTTTATTTTTTCTTTCTTCCAATACGTACGCTATGTCCTCTTCTTCTTTCACACTTGTCGTCGTGACGGAGCCGCCCATCGCGGACGACGTTGACGATTCTTCGTCCTTCAACTTCTTTCCCAATCGATCGATTAGCCGCTTCAACTCTTCTTTCCATTTTCTTGTTTCTTCTTCACTCTTTCCATACGCAATGTCGCTCTTTAATAACTTCTCTTTCACTTCTCTGCTCATCGTTTCTCGCAAAAATCGTAAACACTCGTTTCCTTGCAACGCCGGCGGATGTTCGTCCTCGAGCGAAAAATGCCTCGACAACAGTCTCGAAGTTTTCGAATCTACAACGACCGCGCACCAAATGGATGACTTTGACGAACTGACAACTTCCAGCGCAGCGTAAAATTTCCCTCTCGTTTTCGCGCCGACGAATGCTGGTGGTGCTTTGGAATTATCGTCTTCTTCTTCTTCTTCTTTCTCCTCGTCGTTCGTAAACGTCGACATGAACGCGTCCAATCCGCATAAAAAAGCGCTCGTTTCGCATTGGATTCGTTCCGGAGTATTTTCGGGGTAGAAATGCACGACGCGTTCGATTTCGCGGTGTTCGTTGGAAATTAAGGCATCGTAAGCGAAGGCATAGGAGGAGGAAGAGGAGGAGGTTGTGGTGGACATTTATTTATTGCGTTGTTCTTTTATCGTTGTTATTGTTGTTGTCAACCAAAAGAGTGTGGTAGTTGTGCGACCAGAGAGACGGGAGAACAACAGTGTTTTGAGAGTACGTTCATGACGCCATCCTCGCGACCAAATGGCGCATCTTATATATTACAAAACATCTACAGCAACTAGAAGAATCTATGGAGCACGAAATGCGTGCAACCACCGAAGAAGACGCCGACAAACCAGGCGCAATCGTACGCCAACGCTAAACACGCTGGCAGCATCGAAGAGGGCACGATACCTACGGCGTGTAAAAATCCAGGCAAGTTTGCGAGGACGCCAACTGCGAACGCGAGCATCGCTTTATAGTTAATGCCTTTCGTATAATAATAAGATCCTTCCTTGTCCGCGGAGTACAAGTCTTCTACGACTATTTTTTGGTTTCTTATGAGGAAATAATCGCAAAGCATAACTCCAAGAATCGGAGCCAGGAACGCGCCGTATCCCGTCAACCAAATGAATATGTACGATTTCGAGTCGCTCGTAAGTTTCCAAGGGAGACATAAGGTGCCTAGAATCATCGATATAATGGCAGAAGTTCTAAATGACAGTTTCGAGGGGGCTAAATTTTGAATGGCGTTCGCCGGTGCTAAAATATTGGCCGCAATGTTAGTGCTCAGCGTTGCTGTCAGTATGCCCGTCGCGGCCAAAACGCTTGCAATTCTACCCCACTTAAAATGCGCTGACAATAACGATGTCACCACCATCGGATCAGTGATCAAATTTGAACTCGTGTTCAATATCTGTGCTGCCGAAGATGTCACCACGATCGAAGCGAATGCAAAAACAGCCATCGCTAAAGGCATAGCAAACGACGCTTTCTCGAAACTCTTTTGCGATTTTGAAAACCTCGAGAAATCGCTGACGTTACATATCATCGTCGCCCAAAACGAAGCCGAAGCCGTCGCGGCTTGGAAAAACGTTTTCCACGAGAAACTACCGACACTGTTCGTAATAATGGAACCAGAACCACCACTATTTGATGCAAACGCAGAGACAGTCGAGTGCACAATTCCTCCGGAAGATGCGCACGTGAACGTGAACAAGAGGAGCGTCAAAAACAACAAAATCGGCGCCGCAAGCTTCTCGATCGCCTTTATGCTCTCCACGTCATTCCATACCACGTACGCTTGCGCGAGCCAGAATATACCGTAACATATTGCTCCTAAATATGGCACCAAGCTTGACGCTACCCCAAAATCTATCGCTAAGCTTCGCAAACAATTCGCGCCGACCACAGTCTGAATCCCAAACCACGCGCTCGCTATGAGCCCGCGACTTAATCCAGCCACGTTCGCGCCACGAACGCCGAAAGATGACCGCGCGTGCACGACGAAAGGAATTCCATATTTTACACCAGCCGTCGCTTGTAAAACAATCGGCCACACGACTAATAAATTCGCCACAAACACCAACGCGAGCGCCAGAAAAGCGCTCAAATCACCTATTCCCATCAAACTCGAAACCAACTGCCACGCTGGAACACACACGACTAAACCGACCCACAACGAGGCCGTATCGAGCGTCGAAAACGTGCGCTCGGTTCTCAAAACCGGCGATAAATCGTCGTTGTGTAACCACGCGGAGGTTTTCGTCGCATCGAAAGACTCAATCACATCGTTATTATCGTTGTCGTCATAAAAACCGAACGCAACATCACGACGCGTACCCGTAACGAACCCCCTCCTCCTCCTCCCCTTTTGAGTGACTGTTCTTCTTCCCGAGAAGGTGGACGAGGAGGAGAAGGTCGCTTCTGCAGAAGTCCTTCTTTCAAAACGACGACGACTTGAACGAGTGAAATCGCGCAGCGCGCGAGCGGTGTAATCTTTTTGTTGCGAAAAACGAAAGTTGCCGCGAGTAGTAGTCCCGCTGCTCGAACGACGAAGAGACGACGACGACGATAGGAGCATCTCCGTGCGAATTTACGAAAAAAAAATGGAGCACAAACGCAGCAAAAAAAAGAGAAGTGGAAATTTTCAAAAAAAAAAGAGGCAAAAAACGCAAACACATACATGATGGGAGGAGGAAACGCGGAGTTTGGCTTCGGCCAAGACGAGGACGACGAGGAGGAAGACTTGTGGGCGAACGTGGACGCCAGGTTCGTTTGGTGTTTTTTTTCGTTCGGTGTTTTTTTGTCGAAGCGTATTTCTCTGAGCGTTGCTTTCAAAGAGGGGGAAACGCGTGCGCGAGCATTCTTTCTTTCTTTCTGGGCATCTGTGCCTCTCTTTCTCTCTCTCTCTTCTTTTGTGTTCGTCGCGCTCACTCACGCGCTCTTTCTTTCTCTTTCATTCTTTCTCGCTCTCTCGATGCGAACAGTAACTTTGACTCCATCATCGAGCAAGCGGTGGCGAGCAGGCAACGAGGCGAAGGTGGTACCGGAACGAGCGGCGGGAACGCGACGATGACGACGCAGCAAACAACCGTGAATAATAATTATGTGAATGGCAACGCGCAGTCTCAACAGCAGTTGCAGCAGCAGCGACAGATGGGCAGCATCTCGCAACAACAAAAGAACAACAACGCAAATTTGGAAGAAGCGGACGCTCATTTCTTACAATTTCGCGTACGCGATCTCGAGCGGAGAGATAAAGATAAAGACGGCATGCTCTCGTTGCTCCGCTCGCGCCTCGAGCAATACGAGAAGGAAAACGCCAAGTTACAACGGGAGGTGAAGGATGCAGCGACGGGAGGAGGACAAAGTGGAAGAATAGGGAATGCGCAGGGTCAACAGCAACAATCGGGGATGGCAATTGCGACGTCGTACGCGAACACGAGCGCTGCGCATCACGTTGCGGCTGAAGAAATCCGCAAGATGCGAAAAGAGATTGAAAATTTGAAAACTTCGCTCGGATTTAAAGAGGAAGAGTTGCAAGAGGCGCAGGAGAATCAAGAGAACGCGAGAAGACGGTCGAGGAGAGAGAAGCAAGAGTTGATGAATGAGATTTACGCCTTGAAAGAGCAAGTGAAAAAGAGAGAGAATGAAGTCGAGGAGCAAAAGCTACAAAAGAAGAAAAGAAACGAGGATGAAACTGGCCCAGAGAGCGAGGCGAAGCGAAGGAAACAAAATGTGGAAAGTGGCGCTGGTGTGAGCGTATCGGATGCGATTAAAAGATTCAACAGCAACGATAACATCAATCAACTGCAGCATTCACTTAGCACAGCCGCAAATGCTGCTAATTTTGCGACAAACAGACAAGCGCACCAACAAAATAAGAACATGTACACGACGAAAAGGACAGAGTCGTTACCACCACCAACAACAACAACAATAATGACGACGACATTCAAAGACGTTTCCGACTGGCAACCGATGTTACCGAAAGCTCCGAAAGGTTTGTTTGATCAAGCTAGCATGGCAGCTTCAGCGTTGTACCACAATCGCGGCAATATTAATTACACGGCAGACATACAAGGAGGAACCTCGTCCAAGAAGTTCGCTTTCTTCCTAGATTCGTTTGCTAAAAGCGATGCTTTAGTCTTTCTCGGTTTTCATACTAAAGCTGTCGAAAAGGGCGTCACGTTGGCGTCTTTGAGAAGGAAGGACACTAGTAGTAATAATAGTAGTAGACATAATAAGAGCAAGAAAATTGGAAGCGGACTGCGAAATATCGAGGAAGGATGGGAATACCACAGCGTGGCTATTGGCAGAGCGCTCGCTTCTGTTTTCCTGGACGATGAAGTTGACGAAAAAGATGACAACGAATATCAAGATGGCACCGCGAATAGCACTGGATATAGAAATGATAGTATCAACGAGGTCTTTAGTAACGCAAATTTTCTCATCACACTTCTTGAAGCGTTGAAATCTGTCGCTGCATTTGACGGGGATAAAGAATTGAATCCACAGAGGAACGAGTATGCGGATGATAACGCTCGAGATGAACTCGCGGCTTCTGCAGCGAGACTTTTGCTAGTTCTGCTGAAGAACGATCGGAGGTGCTGTCGAAGAGTGATTGAAGCTCGGCGGCGCAACTTGCTCAGAAATCTGTCGACTTTGCAACCACCCACGCGAGGTGGAGCTAACGAAGATGACGAGGAGGACGATTCGGAAGAGGAAGAAGATATGATGATCACCGATAAAGTGGTGGCACCAGCTGCGACAACGGTGAATGCTAGAGGCAATGAGAAGAAAAAAGTCCTGCGCAGAAGAATCAATGGTTCAGAGTTCGACATAGCAAGTGCGTGTGCCGGTTCTTTTGCCGGCGGCTCCTTGGTACCGCACCCGCTCTCGACAACAGGGAGAGTTTTTGTGCACACGAAAGTGCAAGTTCCCGCAGATGATTACATCTCAGCTTCAGTAAAAGGTGCTTCAAAATCCAAAAAGGGTGATGCCTCCTCGAGTGCTCCTTTGCGAAGCGCCACGGCTGTTGTGGATGAAAAGTTTGACGCCGTGACGATTATTGTTGATTGTTTGCGTAGATGTGTTGGCGCACGCGCATGGGAGGCAACAGCGCCTCTTCTTGGTGCTCTCACATGGTTGACATCATTTGCGGCATCTGAATTTACTAATGGGAGAGATCTTGTTGGCAGTCGCGTATTACCCTCGAGTGAGTTAGTGATGACTTCAGTACCGTCGCGAAGGGCTGTACCGACGACAAACGGTAAGACAGGAGAAGAGGAAGCACCACAATCTGGTGCGATTGCCGCGGCGAAGCAAACGCAAGGAATGGCCTTGTGCTGGATGAACTCTTGTTTAAAAGCTAATTCACCTCAAGATACGCGAATGGCGTGCCTTTCTCTGATTAGGACGCTATCTACGTGTAAATCGTTCCAAGATGCCTTGAATGAATATGCAGTGTTGAGCGATGTAGTATCTGTTTTGAGGAACGAAATCCCTTCGACGTCCACCAATATCATGGATATCGCGATGACGCAGGATCAAAATGTAAGCTACATGAACTACACGTGTTCCAGATCGAGAGAACTTGTTGATATGTCTTTGCGCGTCTTAGCTGCGTTTGCGCACTTGGATTGGAAAGGGTGGCCAAGAGTTGTTCGTAAGGAAAACGTTTTAGCCGCAGCAGCAAACACGGCGCTTTGGGAAATGGCAATTCAGAAAACGAAAACAAAGACACGAAAAACATCAACGTACAAAGCCGCACCAGCTTCTGGGATTAGTGCGAGAGTCTTACGATATGCGCTCATTATGATTGCGCATATTCTTTCGGTAACGGAAACTCAGGAATCGGCGATGCGAATGCTGGCCGAGAATGCAAACTTGAGCCGCATGATGGCTAGATGTGCAAGAGGCGCGGGTGAACTTGGTCCAACAGAAGTTAAGATTGGTGCATTTGTTATGAAATGTGTAGAGAAAGCCGCGCGGACGCAATATTATTATATTAAATTCTAAGGTTGCTAGGTTTCTAAATTCTAGGTGTGTAAAAGCTTGAAGTTGTATTTTTAATCAAAATAACTATGATATTGTAGCTCTTAATCAAAGCGTCCGTAAAGCAGTCTTCACAGTTTCTTGTAACGATTGTAAACTTAGTAAGAATCCTTTTGTCGGTTTCACGTTGTGCGTGTCGTGCTTTGTGTGCTTGACGTTCGGGTCATCACAATAGCTACCAACGGGTGCACCTTCGAGATATGCCGCAATGCCCTTTAATATTGAGGCCCGACGACCCTTAAAGTGGGCTCGGACGAGTGCTTCGAATCCTGAAGGCGGGCGCTTGAGCGTTTGTATCATCGTCTTCAAGCTGAGAAGATATGCATTCTCTGAATATATGGCTGAGTTTCGAATCCCTTCTTCCGTTCCACGTTGTCTTTCATAGCCTGCTTCGTTATAATACGGCTTATCATTCAGCACTAAGGCTTGAATCGAAACTAAAACCTGCAACGCGCTCGACGAACTGCTCCATCTTTCAGAGTTTTCCTCTGAGTCCCACGTGTTGAGCAACGACAGACAGACTTTCCCTTCCTCGTACAAATTTGGATTGAGGCGGTATCCGTAGGAATGATAATGGACTTTTGGGGGAACAGATGGATAGTCCTCGTCAAACAAAAAGTCAAAGCAAAATAGACCATCGTGATACGGCGTCAATGGTGGACCTTTAATCATCGCTCGCAAAACGTTCACTTGCGTTGCCGAAGATCGTACCCAAATTTCGTTCGAAGGCAATCCTTTCTGAAGGATTGACCATTCTTTTTGAACAGCTTTCTGAACTTTTCGCGGCAAATTCACCTGAGAACTCGAATCTGTGAGTAAAAAATCAGAAAAGCCTTGGTCAACGATATCGAAACTTGTGGACAGTTCTTCTTCGTCCTCTTCATCGATATCACTCTCATCGACCATCATCGCACGGTCTTCATTTTTGGTAATTATTTTTCTTGTACTAAGAGATTGCATATGATTTTCAAGCGCCTCCACTTTCTTTCTCCTCTCTTGTCTCCAGACTAAATTCAGCGAATCTAATAATGACGGCATCTCAACTCTAGAGCTATTGCGAGGTTCGTTCGTTCCATCCAACGAGCGAAAAGCATTCAACCCATCCCTATCTGAGCGTTTAGTAGAGTCGTGCAGCGCATCGAACACTTCTGTTCGGACTTTCCCAGCATCCAGAAATATATCTGGATAGGCTTTCGCAATGTTGCGCGGATGCGCCACATCCTTCGATCTCCGGGAACTGGCCGCATATTCGGCGTTCAACTGCACTTTAAAGACAAAATCTTTCTCGAGGTTACTTGGCTCCGCATTCTCTCCCAATACTTCTTCGTCTTTATTGTAATTACGGCGCCAGAAGTGAGTGGAGATGATCAACAACTTGAGCTCTTCGTCGGAATACCTAGTCAAAGCTTTTTTTAGCTCAGTTTGGGCGTTGAATCCCAGGTTTTTGCAATTGTCCATGATGTCTTCAAATGCGGTGTCACGAGCATGGTCTTCGAAAAGACCAGGCGGCAACGCATTTTTTATCTGGCGAGAGATAGAATCTGCGTCGATAGGTCCATCGTTATCGACATTGTCTCGGTCTCGACCGAAGAGATTACCATCATTCGTCACTGTCTCCTCAACTATTTGACGGATTGACTCAAGAGGCCCACCGAGAAGCGAACCAAATACAGCTATTGAACCAGCGCCGCATTCGATATTTACTCCACCGGATCCATTCCGTGCGCGAGATACACCATCTTCCTCATCGTTGCGAACCACCACGTTGCCCCTATCTACACCATCATTCTCCAAATTGTCATACGAGGAATCTTCTTCTTCCGATTCTCCTTCCTCTTCTTCTTCCATATCATCGCTTTCGGATCTTTCTCGCTCAGGATCTGTTTCCCACTCGCTCGAATGACTGCTGTTCTCAGAATCAAAGTCGGAGGCGATATCTGTGTTTTCTTCTGTATCCCATTCGCTATCCATGTCCTCTATCCAATGGCTTTCAGGTCTATCATCTGAAAAAAAAGAATCGCTATTTTCTGAATCGCTATCGTCTGAATCATCCAAAAGCTCGCATAATCCGATATTAAAAGGCGGTTGGTGGGAATTTGTTCCGTTACCCCACGCTATCTTCATCAGACCAGCACTTGATTCTACAATCTCTCCAATCCATGAAACGTCTTGTACATAACTTGAGACATACGTGCGCCCGTCAAATTTCTGTTCAGAGCGTTTTGTGTGTCTGAGCTTATACGCTTCTGCGGCGGCGAACCCCCACAATGCCGCGTTCTTTCCGTGAGGATGTTGCCATTCCGGGGAAGTTCCACTCAATCTCTTCGGAACTTTTGATAAACCTTTGAACCAATACACGTTTTCTTCGTGTTCAGGAACGGACCATGGGCTCCCAGGTATAACCTGTAATTTGCGATCATAGAAAGGCACAAAGACATCCTTCACGGCACTACACAAGGGGTGTCTACAAACTCGTTTTGCAGGGTTGTGAATTAATTCGAGTATATGTTCGCACGCTTCCAGCGCATATGGTGGCGCCAGATCGCGATTGAAAATTTCACGATTCTTCAAATCGTGCACGAATCTGTGCGACCCCCACTGTTCTACTAAAGCGTCTAAAACTTGAGGCTCCTTCGAAGCTGAAACCTCTTTGTTAAAGTCGTAAGGAACAGTTTTTAAATCTTCAAATTCATCCTCCTCGAACAACTCTTCTATTCCGTCGATATTTCTAAGAACTATTTCGTTTCCAGTCGCTTGGAACAATAGCGAGGGGTATTTCTGAAGCGCATATACCGGAACAGTTTCTCTGGACTTGAATCTTACAACGCCTCGTTTAATGCCTTCATTTTTCCCCGAACTTCTTTTTTCTCGACCAATTAATTTGTCCATGGTATCGGCGTAGTATTTGTTATAGTGATTATCGAAAGATGCGGCCCCACCATCATCGATGCAAACTTCCGATGGCTTTCTTTCGCTCGAGAAATCAGAATCATCCCAGCCTTCGCGCCATCTGAGCTCAGTGGGGATGTCCGGAAGTCTATTTTTACCTTGCGTGTGCAAAAACCTCTTGGCATCGTCCTCTGAAGCTTCCAATACAAATAAATCGGCGATCCAGACAACATCTGCCGTGCGCTCTTCGCTATTCATAACTTCGACGTAACCGACTGCAAAAGTATTGAGAACTGCCTTCTCGCTGTACTGTTCGCGCTTCCTCATCAACTCGTCCTCCCACGTTTTCTCGAGATCGTAAACTTTGTTCGGGGCAACAGCTTTGTAAAATTCGGTGGTCTTTACCACGAAGTCACCGCACCTATACACGTGATCTTCTAAGTGTTCCATTTTCAATAAATCTTTGGCCTTTTCAAGCGTCCGGGACCCATCTTGCCAAAGAACTTCGCACGTGGTTTCCGTAGAAACGACACGGGTGCAATATATCTCATCGTTCGAAGCTAACGAGGATTTATAGAAGTTTTGATTCTGGACATTCTTTTTCTCTTCGTTTGCCCATAGTTCCTCGCGCTTTTCCTCGAAGCGAAGCGCACGTTTATGCGCGTGCGGGAAATACTTTTTCAGAGTATTTTTGCAGCACAAGACGTGATCTCCGGCTTGTAAAAAGTGATCGCAGAATCTATCGACGACGGTGAGCATCCATGCAGGCAAATTTCGCGGAGGTTTTTCCTGTAATTCGCACGAAGCTTCACACCACGGCGGCAAAAAATGTTCAGGATTGCCATCTAGAGCAGCGTCTTCTCCTTCTGCTTCTTCTGCTTCTTCATCCTCTTCGCCATAATCTCTTTTCAAACTCGGAGGAAGTTTCTTCGGAGCAACTCGACGCAAAGGATCGTCTTTATACGTTCGAGCATTTCGTATCATGCCTTCTTTTTGGTAACTGTGTTGCATCTTCCAGTTCACCTGCGCCATGCCGTCGTGTATGGATTTTACGACTGCCCTCTGTCCCATGCTGTGGTTTTGGGATATGAGTTTCTTGCACACAGCAGCCATCTTCGCATCGTACTTTCTAGTCGGTTCTAATCTCTGCAAATATTCATTGTCAATTGCAAACGCCGACGAAAGTGTGTTTTCCAGGTCACCATCTCCTTTTTCTCTACAAAAATCAAGAAAGTGAGTGCGTTCCATTTGTTCTTGCATCCTTCCCGACAAATCGAATCCGAGCTCGTTCCACTCGTGTCGTTGCAACATTTGCTTTACAGCTCGCGCTATTTTTTGTTGCTCAACGTCAACGATATCGCCCGGGCGATAGCAACCGCATTGCGTCGAGGTGAGATGGAACCTCTCAACCCGATCCGATTCTTCCGGGTCGCAGTGTCTGAGTCCGAGGGTATTCGTGTAATAGAAATCCCGTTCCACTTCATCGGAGAGTTCTTCCCCTTCACTCGTATACTCGTCCGATTGTCCGCTTGTCTTCACTTCTACTAGCAAATCTGGCAGCTCCTCGTCCAGATACACGTGATGTGCAACATCTTCTCGATCTTTTACTCTCTTGAGGAAAGCGTCTCCGGCGGCTAGCGGCCAAGAGGGCCCCCCAGGCCATTTCCCGTTCCACTTCTTCTTTGAAGCCTCTACCCGGATATCCTTTAACAATCCCACTCTGATGACATCTGAAACCGTTTCTACAATTCCAACCCAATTCCCATAAACTACCGTGGCCTCAGGATAAACTCTTCGTAACGTCTGGCACTCCTTTGAGTCCACTCCGTGCGCGTACTCCTTCGTCGCCGGACAGAACAGCGTCGCCTTCACGTTCACGTCTACAATTTTCCCGCACATCCCCAACGTATTCTTAGCTTTCACGCAATCATCACCAACTTTGAAATACCTCCTATCTAATATCGTTAAATCTTCCTCTTTACAACAGATTAAGTCTGACTCGCTGTACTCGTACAGCTCATCTTCCTTGTATCTCACCCAACGCTCATCTCTCGACGGTTGCTCCTGAAACGCGACTAAAACTTCCGAATTATCCTCTAAAACTTGGTCTTCCTCGTAGAACTCCGAATCCGAGTCGTGATACGTTTCCGCTACCGTTCCTATGTGGTACGCATCGAGAAACTCTTCGTCTGTCACCGGTGTTTCTTTTTCTTTTTCTTCTTCATCCCCTACGGCAGAATCATCTTCGGTGGCGACACTTTTCCTCCTCCTTTTCGTCGTCTGTTTTTTGCTCTGCTGCTGTTGTTGTTGTTGTTGTTGTTGTTGTTTCTTACTACTCGTGACATTCTTCCCGATCGTCTCTCTCTTCCTCCTGCACACTAAATCTGCCGGTTGCAGCGTTCGAGAACTGTCGTCGTTGAGGTAGTGGTTGCTGCCGTTCGGCAGCACCATTATTCTCCTCTCTCTCTTTGTTCTTGTATGTAATTTGCGCGCGCGGAAAAACTGATGAAGCGCTTTTGATTAAAAAGAGATATTTCTTCTCTTTTTTTTCCCCGAAACACACAGGCGATGTCACAAAACGCACTCTAAAAATTCAAAAAAAAGGAAAACACAACACACCTTCACTTCTTTTGTGTGTGTGTGTGTGTGTGTACTAC
>Ga0182078_10347943_pt1 | contig 12594 bp, 10 predicted proteins | sample 071ome_15_FD_127749 | JGI IMG/M metagenome (GOLD analysis project Ga0182078, IMG submission 127749) | Metatranscriptome of coastal salt marsh microbial communities from the Groves Creek Marsh, Georgia, USA - 071409BT metaT (Metagenome... | ecosystem: Environmental > Aquatic > Marine >... | reverse complement strand
CTCCTCAAGTCAGTTTCTTCGTCCGTCGGTGGAGAGCACGCACGGCGTGACGCACGGCGTGACGACCCGAACCCGAACCCGAACCCGAACCCGAACCCGAATCCGTCGTTCGATACCACGACGACGACGACCCGGAACCTCTCTCGCGCGCTCGCGTTGAACGACGCTCGTCCTCGTCCCCGTCCTCGTCCTCGTCCTCGTCCTCGTCGTCCTCTCTCGCGCGTTCGTCCACCGCGAGCGCGTGTTGGACGAGAGAAGACGATCTCTCTCTCTCTCGATGGGGATTGAGACTTTATTATACGCAACACAGAACCATACAAAACAAATAAAAAATCGAAGAAACGAAGAAACGAACCAGACGGGCGAAAAAAAACGCGTGTGTGTCATCGCGGACGCGCGGCGACGTTTCGGGACGCCTCGACGCCGACCGAAACGACCTACGAGACGACCTACTACTTGGCTCGGTGAAGCCAAATCTGACGAATACGACGACGAATACGACGACACCCGGTCGCGGTGAGAACACCAGAACACCCGGTCGTGGTCTCTTCGGGAGACTCTCGTTCCTCGCGACTTTTCACGACGACGACGACTCACGACGACTCACGACGACGACGACTTTTCACGACGACGGGAGTGCGCGACGCGCGGTCGTTCGTTGACATCGGGGACGACATACATGGGGACGCGCTCGTCTGGAAAGGTGCGCACGGCGACGCGCGACGCGCGACCGCGACCGCGACGCGTCTTCTTCGTGGTATCTCGTGTACGCTATGCGGAGATGTGACGGAGACGTTCGAGTCAGACGAACGAATTGAATTGGTGACGACCGTCGTCGGGGTTTTCCCGGCGTGGGATCGGCGACGACGGGGCGGGTTCGGTGGAACTCGCGCGTGGCGGTGTGGGTCGGTTGATCGCCCCGGGATCGACCCGAGGTCGCGCGATTCGGAGAGGCGTTTGGTTGTTCCGCCGAAGAGGTTGGCGAGCGGGCGTTCGAGTCGTCCGCGCGGAAGTTTCCGAAACGCGTCGTGGGTGGAGAGATTTCGGTGTGAAAACGCGAGACTGACGATGTGGTGATACGTGTGTTGTCATTCTAGGTGAAATGGTTCAACGCCGTCAAGGGGTTCGGGTTCATTATTCCCGACGACGGCACGGCGGAGATTTTCGTACACCAAACGGCGCTCAAGGCGGATGGGTTCCGCTCGCTTCGAGAGGTGCGTGGATGGCGAGAGAGGCGCGCGATTGTGATGTTTCTCACTGGGAACGCGTGATGACTGACTGTTATCGTCGTTTGGTTTTATCGCGCGCGCGCAGGATGAGACGGTTGAGTACGAAGTCGACGCGTCGGACAACAAGCCAAAGGCGGTCAACGTCACGGGACCCGCGGGCGCGAACGTGCTTGGCGCCGTTCGACGTCGCAGACGTGGCAAGGCTACCGCGAAGGCTGACGAGGAGGATACGCAAGAAAACTAAAAGCGATCCATCCGGGTCAACTCTCACCTTACATTCGTGCGTATCTCTAGCAGGTTTCAGATAACTCGCGAGCTCGACTCGCGACGAATAGTCGCTCGACGACTAAGACTGTCGTACTCCATCTTTCAGCAATTCTGTCACGCATTGTACCGACCAGGGTAAATTGCCATCATATTCTATCACAGTGACAACCTAGCATAGCTGTTCAGTCACATAGTAGCTCATTGCGGCTTCACTTTTTTGTTCGCCTTTGCCCGCGTTGACCGCGTAGATGAAAAATCTACAAGTAACGACCGAACGCAACGAAGCGCTAGCCGCGTCACTTGTCGCCCTCGCGACACGTATCGCGTTCGATGCGAGCTTTGCACGCGACGCGAGACGTCGATCTCGAGGATCTCAAGTCGACGTTCGACGCTCGCGGCTACGTCGTAGTCGAAGATTACCTCGACGAGTGCGCAGTGTCGGCTTTAAGAGACGAGTTCGAGCGCGTCTTCAGGTGCGACCGTGATCACCGACGGCGCGCGATACTCGAGCGCGCTGGACGCGATGTGACTGACACTTTGTATAGCTCGCGTCTCGGAGGATTAGGGATGTGCGACGTGGACAGATGGTTGGTGCTCGAGCGTGCGGGGTGCGTCGTGCAGGTGAACCAACCGGCGACAGCCGACGGCTTTGACCCAGACTTTGATCATCGTCGGACGTCGACTTTGGATGAGCCGACGTTTCTTCGCGAAGAAGTGTCGCAGATGGTGCGCAGTGATGGGGCGATCGGCATCGTCGCGGCTGCATTACTCGGGAGCTTGGACACTCGACTCTTCAACGACCAGTACATCGTCAAGCCGCCTCACCGTCACGGGAGAGCGCTTGATTCCTCGTGTTTTCAGTGGCACTACGATAGCCAATGGTGCGATGACGACTACAAGGCAAACAATAGACACTATCTCAGCGCCTGGGTCGCTCTGGATGACGTGAGCGAAGAAAATGGTACGCTGAGAATGCTTCCGTACGCGCCTGGCGCGAACGAGGGTACGCACAGAGCTCGAGCGGCAAACTATCCGGCAATGAGTACCCTCGCGTCACCACTGGACGATAGTGATTTGGAAGGCCGGTCCCTGACGATGAAAGCAGGGTCGGTTACATTTTTTAGCGACGTCGTCTTGCATTGTAGCGGTCCAAATTTAGGCGACGTCGAAAGACGAGCGTGGATGCCCCAGTTTAGCGACGGACCAGTGTTTAGAGAAGATGGCAAGGCCGTCAGTTTAACAATTAGGTTAGAATAGTCTTGTTAATAATCGTCTACGTACAATGATTTTAATTCGAGTGTCTAGTGTTCGTGAGTGGTGATTTAGTTCTGAGCACTCGAGTTCAGCACTGCCTGTTCAGCCGCACGCTTCTCCATGCGCTCTCTTTCCCTTTCTCTGCGCCCTTTGCGCTTAGCCTTTCGCTTTTGACCTTGGTTGTCTTTGGGAACTTCATCTTGCTTCACCGGCGTTTCAGGAGTCGAATTCGGCGGCAGTTGGTTGTGACTTGGGTAAGGTTTACTTTGATCACTCTGTTGCTGCTGCCAAGTTATCGGTCGATGACTTGGAGGAGGAAACGGCGGCATCGGAGGCGACGGTGCGCGAACAGCGTTCATAAGTGGTTGCATGTGCCCGACTGGCGAATGCGAACGACCGTACGGTGGCATCGGTTGCGTGAAACCAGGGCGCATGAACATGATCTGAGGGTGCGCTATCGGCGGCATGGGTGGAGGCATCCCTTGCGGAGGTATGAGAGGCGACGGCGGTCTCCCCTGCGGTAGATAACCATACATGCCGACGCCATGTGACATCGGCGGTGCGCTCGCCTGATTTTGCGGCGGTTGCATCGAGTTCTCTGCTGCATTACTCTTCACTGGCAGCGGCGCTGCGAGTTGAGAAATATCCGACGAAGAGTTTTCTGTATATTGTCGCTCCTTCTCGCGCTCACGTCTCCCTTTGCGTTTTTGCTTTGGTCGTTCACCCTTTTCCGACTCGCTCAAGGTTAGTTTGGAGACGTCTGGGATATCTTGCACCTTCGTCCCGTTTTTCTCCGCCTTAGCCGGTTTCTTCTTTGGTGTGGCGGCTTTGAGCTTGTCTTCTCGTTTTCCATTCGTCTGATGTTGTCGCCGCACATGATTCTTGGCCACATTGCGAGACGCGGGCTTTTCTTCCGCATGATTTTCTGTTGGTTTGGCGCTATGAGACTTGCTTCCCGCCTCTTCCCAGCCATCGCTATTCATGTACTCCATCTTTGCCCTTGATTCAGCAGCTTCCTTTTCTAGTCGCACTCTTTCCATCTCCTCCTCATCCGCTTTTCGAATCGCCTCCAGCGCCGCGAGAGTATCCTCGCGCTCTCGACGAGCCTGCTTTCTCAGGGCTCGCCTCTCAGACGGTAGCGGCAGCGGATCGTGCGCTTTTTTGGAAAATGGCCAATACAGTCTTGGTTTTTGCTCGCCTGCTGAAGGTTTCGTTATGAATGGCCCTGATTTCGTAGTGTCGTGTAGCAAATCGACGACGAGGACTGTGATGTCGTCTCTATTGTCTTTTTGAGACTGCGCCAGCTTGTTGAGCGCCGTCGCACAGTTTTGAACGTTCATCTTGCTACCGCAAGCAGAGGCTTGCTTGGGCGTTGCCGCGTCCCACAACCCATCGCTAGCGAGCACAAGTCTCGCACCGTGAAAACCGTCGGGGATGACCACCATGCTGACTTCAGGTTCGCTCGTGACCCCGCCTCTCTTGCCATCTCGATCACCTATCGACCGAGACACCGCCAAGCCTCCGGGCCACACTCGAAGCGGACCAACTCCAACTCGCTCTCCGTTCGGGCCATCTTCATACTCCGTCGGCCTCACCTCCCCGCCCGCTTCCTCGATCCGCTTTCGCTCACTTTCCGATGTGTCTAATCTATGCTCGTTTGACAAACGCAGCACCGGAATACCGGGTCCCAGATCGAGCGTGGCGAGCGAGTCCCCGACGGCGGCGGTGGTCACGCAACGTCCTCGCATGACGACTATAGTAGCCGTCGCTCCGCTGTGTATATCCCTCACTAAAAACGCCTCATCAACTGCAGCGAAGCATGCGCGCAGCGCACCGGGCATTCGTCGTTCAAAACAATCCTCGGCGTCCTCATCCGCGTTCAAGGGTCCCGGAGCGTCTAACGCCGTCAAAAACTCTCTCAGAAAACTCTCCTCGCAGTGCGCCGCGCAGTCCTTCCCCCCGTGTCCATCGAACAAACCAAACATTGCAAACTCGATAGTATCGTCATCGCTTGCGCTTTTAGATCCCGTCCGCTTCGGGGTCCACCCCGCGCAAGCTTCGATGAGGTCAAAGTCTTCACCCTTCTGAACTTTTCTACTGTGCGCGACCGAGAGCACGGGGAAGCCTTCTTCGTCGCCGGCGCGATCCCGCGGGACGTGGACGTGCCCCGCCATGCGCCAAACGGTTGGTTTCACCGATGCAAGCGCGCACCGCGAGTGCGATCGACGCGCGGTGTCGCGACGACGCGGTGTTTTGACGATGACGTGGTGCACTCTGGCTGACTAGGACTCTCTCGGCCTAACACGCGAGGCTGGCTGGATGGCTGGATGGATGGATGTTTATGATTTCCCGAGAAACGAATCTATCTAGTATCGATGAATTACATCACGTCGCACGCCATCCCACCGCGCGCTCAGCGCTCGCTACGTGATTTGTTCGTGATCGGAAACCTCGACGTCGAGACCCATGTCTCGCTCGAGTGTCTTGAGCGAAACGGCAAATGCCTCTCGGCTTGTTTGCTCGCACGTATCGGGTAATCGAACCAACGCGTCGACGATGAAGAGTTTTTCGTTCCCGAACGGTGCGGGTTGCGTGTCGGTGTTCATACTTTCAATGTTGATCCCTCGATTGGCGAGAACGTTGGCGAACGTGTTCGTGATTCCCGGGAAATCTGAACCGCGGAGCAATACGCGTTTGTACCTGTCTCGTGAAGATGCCTTGGCTCGAGTCGTCACCGGCGTGTCCGTCGGTCTTCGCACCGACGTCGTGAGACCGGGGAGAGCATTCAAAGACTCTGTAAAACTTTGGACATTCTCGGCGGACGCGCCGGCATCAACGAAGCTCACGAGCATGGATATTGTAAAGTCTCCGTGCAGACGCGCCATTCGGCTCTCCTCGACGTTTCCGGATGCCGCCAACACTTGCGCCGTGACCTCGCTGACGATCCCTGGACGGTCTGGGCCGAAGGATGTGACGACGTAGTGCACGGATGCGCCACGCCGTGGCTTTGCGTGCGATGACGACGCGGAAGAGGCGACGTAACCTCGAACCGACGCGTTTGTGTTTCGACACGCAACGAGGCGTTTCGTGATTCTTCCAAACGACCCCTCCTGCGTGTTGCTCGCGGTCGAAGGCGCGGTCGAACACGCCAAACAGAGCGAACGCATCGCTCTAGAAGCGAGTTCGACGCGTCGGTGCGACATTGGCTCGCTCGCGTCGCTCGCGAATAACGCGTCAGCTCACCGAGTCAACGTGTGAGGCGCAGCTGGCATCTTTGCGGGCTAGTCTAAGTGAAAAAATTACAATGAATAATGAATGAATGCGTCTACTATTGGAATCGCGCTGTGTGCGTGAACCCAAAGTCGTCTTCGTCCGCCTGCATGGTGTTCGCGCCCGGGCCGAGTGGAGAGTGCTTGCCGGTGTTCTTTTCAAACTTTTGTTGTCATTGGCGTCAGTCTTCGATCATCGATTCATTGATGTCACCGTAGCGGCTGAAAGACGCCGATGTTCTTCTCAAACTATGATGAGAGACAAAGAGATTGCGTCAGCGTCTCATGAAAACGACCGATTCGAACGGATCGCGACGAGTAATGCGCGCGGTGGAATGTGCGATAGAAACGCGGCGATAAACGTACCCTGCGTGAAATCGACGGATCTCGGCGCAGCAAGTCAGCGGGATCTTGCTGAAACGTGTTGCGTATATCGTCGAATAAGGCGTCAATGTCGACCAATAGTAGACTTGGAAAGTCGGTGAGCATGCGATCAATCTTGCACTCCCTCGGCATGAGTTTACGCAGTGCACGGATCGCTAATTTGGCGCTCGCATGCGCGTCCTCGTTCAAGAGAACCTGTTTGCGCGAAGCCGCAATTGCGACGATATCTGCGTCCGGAATAATCTCCGAGAGCTCGAGCGTTCGCTGAACGAGCATTTCGCAGTTCAAACCACCCGCGTGTTCTGGCACGAGACACGCCGGAAGTGTCGCAAAGAGTGCGTCTGTGTCGCAACTCGCTCCGAGAGCTCTTCGAGCCTTCTCGAGACGCTCAGCTAATTCCAAGAAGTCTTCCTCAGCGAGCTGCAGTAACCGCGGTTCCTTCGCACAGACTTCTGCGACGTCGACTTTCCCTCTGAGTTCACGCTTCAATCGCAACACGTTCGCCGTTGCCGCAGAGATGTCCAACGCGAGAGATACAACGAGTCCAGCTTTAAGCTCGCCCCGCAACCGTCTACTCTTCAAACCCGGCACCACCGTTTCCAGGCGCGCCAAATCGTTCGCGAGCGCGTCGACGTCCACTCCACGCTCCTCCGAGATCGCCTCGAGCGCGAGCTTGGCCACTGCGTCGTCGCCTCGTCCGGCGAGAATGTGCTCAGGTTTGACCGTTTTACCCAACAAGTTCAAGCCCGGACGCCCCTCGTCGCCCGAGCTCGCGGCGCGCGCGAACGCGGGCGCGTACGGGCGTCGTCCTCGTCCACTCGTCGATGCGCGCGCGAGTGAGCGCGCAGGCGTAGACGCAGCCGACGCGAACATGTTTGTGCGTGTCAACGAATGACGTCTAAAAAGCGTTGCTTTATCCACGTCCACGTCAGCGAAAACGCCACAACTCGAAACGCGATGCGAACCGCGACTCGCGCCGCTCGGTCGACCGAGCGCGCGTCGACGTCGACTCGAACACCCGCGCGTCTTCGAAACCGAACCCGCATCGTCTCTCGGGCATCCGCGGCGTACGATGCGTTGATTTTCGACCTCGACGGAGTCATGTACGATGCGGCAAATGGTTATCTCGCACATGTGCGAGAGCGACAGCGCGTGTTTCTCGTCGAGAGGTACGGAATGACCATGGAGGATGCGACGGAGACGAGGAAACGCGCGTTCGACGCGGCGTCGCAGTGCTTTAAGGGGTTGAAGGACATGGGATTCGAGATAGAACAGGAAGACTTTACGGCGTTCTGTCGCGCCGGTTGCGAAGAGTTTATGACGCGAGACGAGGCGTTGCTCGATATGCTAAGAGACATGCCGTACAGAAAAGTTATTCTCACCAATACGAGCGAGACTCAGGGCTTCAAGGTGTTGAAAACCTTGGGTCTCGCCGTCGCGGGTGATCCGTTTGAGCGCGTTTACGGCGGACTCTTTTGCGCTCCGGTGTGCAAGCCGCAACGTGAAGCGTTTGAAAAAGTGATCGACGACATGGGAAAAAACGGAAAAAACGTCGATCCAAACCGTTGTGTGATGTTTGAAGACTCGTTTAAAAACCTCAAGACGGCGAAAGATATGGGAATGACCACAGTGTTTGTTCGCACTGTCGGGGGCATCGATCCTGTGCCGTCGGACGAAGAGCTGGACGCATACTGCGACGCCGTCGTCGACAGAATGGATCGCGCGCAGCTCTTCGCACAGTTGCCGGATTTATTTACGTGTGAATAGATAGACCCCAGTAGTTGACGTGTTGTGAATTGAAGTAAGATTAAAGTGTACCGGTAGTTACAATGTGCACAACGTCGATGCGCTGCTCACCAAGAGTACGCAGCGAGCGCGGCTGACGCGACGGCGCTCACGCCAAACATAGCGAGCGAGCTCGTGTTTGCGCTCTCGTTATCGATTCCACGCGTCGTCGCGTCCCAAAACAAGTGTCTAAACCCGCCGAGCGTGTGAAAAACAAACGGAAAACTCAGCGCAAATTTCGCCGGGACCACTGCGAACGGTGCCGCCGCCTTGAACGCCTCCATCGTCGCCGGCACCGCTTCTGGCCCTCCAACGAGCGCAATCACACCACCGGCGCTCATCGCTCCCGACAGCACAACCCCGGTGACCCGATTCGTAATCGAACTCAACGCCACGGGTGGAAATTTATAGTGCGCGCTCCACCCTCCGTCCGCCGCGAACACGTCTGGCGATAGCGGCCTTCGCTCCAACAGCTCCCTGTGATTCTTCGGTGTCCCAAGAAACCCTGTTCCTCCCGTCGCCGGCTGTCCGTACTCATCTGGGACGCCCCTAGACCCGATCCCACGGGTCCAACTCGGCATCGGGGGTGAGCACGGCCCGACGCACAATCCATCCGTTTCCTTCCACGACGTCGTCGTCGTCGCCGTCACCGCCGGGAGCGTCGACGACGTCGCGCGTCGCGCGCACTCTCGAGCGATTCGTCTCGCGAGCATCTTCAATACGTAACCCTCGCGGCGTGCACTGTCGACGCTTGGTCGACGTCGGCGTCGAGTTGGATCTGGAATTTTGCACACGAAATTTCAACGCGATACTATTTACGCATATAAGTGGATCGCACGCGAAGAAAACAGTTGATCGAGTGACTTGGCGTCACTCGACACGACTGCCGACGCGCGCGTACACGATCGAGAGCGCGCGCGCTCGACGCCGATGATGACGATTATGACGACGACGACGACGCCGACTTCGACGCTCGTGACGACGCGCTCTGACCGACGCGTGGAACCGGCGAGAAGGACGACGTCTTCTCGTAAGATGACGCAGAGACGCGGTTGGATTATCAACGCGCAGGGTGCGTCGAACGACGGTGACCGAACCGTCGCGGCGAGCGGTGGACGACGAGGTTTGATCTTTGGCGCGGCGATCGCGGCGGCGACGATGGCGATGACGTCGAACGCGGCGCATGCGGATGGGTTCGGTGAGGCGTACGTCACGGATACGTTAGCTACGCTCGAAGCCGCGCAAAGGATTGCAAAAGGAGCGTCTTCGGACGAGGCGTCGGATCGCGCGCTCGTGGACGGATGGAGCGAGAGGAATAAGAAGCGATACAACGCAAAGACGCAGGGGAAGTCGTATTTGATGACAACAAAGGTGGTGACGCTGCTTAAAGGAAAGTATGCCGCACCGGCGGTGTCGACGACGCTGGCGTCTACAACTTTCGATGCGGACAAATTTGATGAGTGGACGGAGTACGCGCGCGGATTTACGGATGGCTCGCTGACGGGTAAGGCTGCGCGCGAGGCGTACGGTAGCGCGGTTTGGGGGAACTACGACAAGGCGGATCCCAAGAATAGAATTGGGTTATGTGTGTTCGGAGCCACTCCGCCGACGGAGGCGCTTGGCATCAACTGCTCAGGCTTTTAACTCATTTAACGCTCGCGCTTCATTTTTAATTTTAACGAATTTCAATTAATTCCAAGTGCTACATTTCGCTGGTGCTGCTGCTTCTAAGTACACTGTAACGTGAATGTATGTGTAGAAATTGACTCGCGGTAATTACCGACCGCGCTGCGGCTCGAACGTCAAATTTGCCACGCCGGGAATTGGAAATTTGCTGAGATCGTCGCGCGTACGCTCGACCAGTCGCTGTGCGAGCTTCTCCGAAAACTTGGTTGTCATTCTTCGGACGCCCGGAGTGACTGTCGGGACCAAGGAGGCCAATGCTTGGGCTTCAGTCTGCGAAAATCCATTCAAAGGGAACTGCGGCAGCTGAGGCTGTCTCGCATTTCTGCTGATTTCGCTGATGGCCTTTTCGAAGCTCTCGGACATTCCCGGCGGCCCGACGAGCTCGATGATTGATCGCAAGAGTGCAAGGTTCTTCTTATCATCAAACGTGAGCGTGATGGCATCCTTGTTTTGAGACGCCAAAAGAGAAAGAACGATGGAAGCATTGATGCCGGGCAAAAGCATAAGCGGAGTAACTCCAGCGAGCGCCGCAAACGGCGAAGCTCGGCCGAGAAATTGCCACGTTTGCGCGGCGCCGTTGCGACTGAGCGCATCGGCAGCTCGCACCGCTTCTTCGACGACCAAGTCTTGGAGATAGTTGCCCTCACCAGAAAACACGATGGCCAAGGCGTCTCGCGTTGCTGGATCGATGGTCGAAAGCGCTTGCTTATCCTTGCTGGTCAACGCCTCGGTCGCACCCATGGAGTTCGTAAACTTTGCGAAGCCCCCGGCTATGTCACGAACTCGACTCACCTTCAATCGATCGCTACCGCCGTACACGAACGATCGAAGCGCCGCTTGCATTCTAGGAGAGTCATCCGACAACAGACGACGAGCAATGTATGGGAAGCATTCGTCGACGATGGCGTAGTTTGAATCGACGCTCAACCCCAAGCCCTCGAGCGTCCCGAAAGCACGCAAAATGAGGACGAAATACGGCGGCAGTTGGAGCGGGTACTTCTTTGCGAGGTCGTCGAGCTTGTCTCCCAACTCTCCCACCCGAGAAGTCTGCTGCGCATTGAGAGCATCCGTTTTTGTCGTTATGCCACCGCCTGATCCGTAGAGTGTCTCAAGAGTTTCGGCGAGCACCGGCACGACAACTGATCGGTTGACCGGGTCATCGGCGAGTTCTTGCGGAACGAACCCAAGGTTTACGAGATCATTGAGCGTCTTGTCGTATTCTCTCGCGCTCAAGTGCGCAATGTACTCGACAAAGGCGATTCTCTGTTCTTCGCTGATCGTTGTCATCATGCCGTAGTCGAGAATGCATAATCGGCCGTCATCGCAGAGGAGAAAGTTCCCGGGATGCGGATCAGCGTGCAAAAAACCTGTGTCTAAAAACTGTACCATGTAGCTGTTCAACAACGTTTCCACAAGCTTCTCTCTTGTTTCCTTGTTCGTATTCGACGCCTCAATTTCAGTGAGCTTTTTCCCATCCACCCATTCTTGTGTGAGCACTTGTCTTCCACTCAACCCCAAGAAGACGTGTGGAACCTTGATGGTTCCTCGAACGACTGAGACGCGATTCATGTCCGCTTCGAAGCGGCTAGCGTTCGCAGCTTCGAGTCCGTAATCGAGCTCTTCAAGAAATCGCTCGGCTGCGACGTCAAGCACTGGGAGGAATCCTGCAGCGCCTTGTTGAATCTGTCCGAGTGCGCCGTCCTTCGGAAGAGAAGACAGAGCCTCCAAAACCGAACGAATAACGAGCAAATCAAGCGTGACAACGTCGAGAATCTCCGGTCGCTGCACTTTTACGGCGACATCGAGGCCCCAATCGCCTTGCTCTTTTTCCAGCGCCTTCGTCTTCTTCAATCGAGCACGGTACACTTGACCAATCGACGCCGACGCAACTGGCCTGTCAAACACGCTCACGTCTTCGAAAACGTCTTCTAACGGTCGTCCTAACTGCTCAGAGATGAGCGTGCGCGCGTCGTCACTCGAAAATGGGGCCACCTGGTCGAGAAGCGTTTGCAATGCGACGAGATACGCCGGCGGTAACAAATCTGGTCTGATGGCGACAGCTTGTCCAACCTTGACAAACGCCGGGCCTTGTTTGGCGATGATATCCTTGAGCTGACTAGCTCTCTCTTCAGAGTTCTTGTCGACTTTACCGCGTTGAATGTCACCCAGGAGTGCGACGACCCATCCCAACACATCCTTCAACAAGCTCGCGCCTCGACGAGCCATCGCCAACGGCCGCTTTGACCAATACTCCCGGATCGCGAGAATGTCGTACGTCGTCGGTAAATCGTCTTTGAGCTCCTCTCGCCCCGCGTTGAGCGCCGCCAAAGCCGCGAGTGTGCCTGCGACCGCCGTGGTCGCCACAGTCGCCGTTTCGTCTCCCGGCAACGCCAGTGAGATCACCGGTCTCGCCGCGTCGAGCACGACTTTCACCGTCGGATCTGACGCGAGCTGCACCCGCATCGCCCGAAATGATTCGATCGCCACGTCCACGCCCGCCTGCTGCGCGAGGTCGTTCAAAAGTTCATCGACTGATGAAAAAGCTGCCTTGACATCGTCGATGACGTCGACCCATTCGAGCGCACCGGAACGCGCCGCGCCGGCGACGACGTCGAGCGCGGCGCGCGCTGCATCGAGGTCGAGCGAGAGTGCATCGACAGGGATCTCCGGAAGCGCCAGAGTTCTGTGCGTCGAGGCGCGCGACGTCGACGGCGTTTTCG
>Ga0182078_10468969_pt1 | contig 12616 bp, 11 predicted proteins | sample 071ome_15_FD_127749 | JGI IMG/M metagenome (GOLD analysis project Ga0182078, IMG submission 127749) | Metatranscriptome of coastal salt marsh microbial communities from the Groves Creek Marsh, Georgia, USA - 071409BT metaT (Metagenome... | ecosystem: Environmental > Aquatic > Marine >... | reverse complement strand
TACTCGGTCGCCCCAAACAAAGTGGGCTACGAAATTGACGCGGTCGCAGCCGCATGGAACACCGATGCTGAGTTCGAGATGGGCAATATGGGCCATCGCGCGGGCCACAAGGGCGGCTACTTCCCTGTGAACCCAATTGACGAAGCCCAAGACCTGCGGTCTGAAATGCTGTCGACCATGAAATCCATCGGGATGAAAGTGGACAAGCATCACCACGAAGTGGCGACCTGTCAGCATGAATTGGGCCTGATTTTCGGGACATTGACCGAACAGGGCGACAACATCCTGAAATATAAATACATCATCCAGAACGTGGCCCATGCCTATGGCAAAACAGCCACCTTCATGCCCAAGCCTATGGCAGGCGATAACGGCACGGGGATGCATGTGAACATGTCGATCTGGAAAGATGGCAAGCCCTTGTTTGCAGGCGACAAATACGCGGATCTGTCAGATGAGGCGCTTTACTTCATCGGCGGCATCCTCAAGCACGCCAAAGCGTTGAACGCGTTCACCAACCCATCGACCAACAGCTATAAGCGTCTTATCCCCGGCTTCGAAGCCCCCGTTCTGCGCGCTTATTCTGCACGGAACCGTTCGGGCTGCGTGCGTATTCCATGGACAGAAAGCCCCAAAGCCAAGCGCGTTGAGGCCCGCTTCCCTGATCCGTCCGCAAACCCCTACTTGGCCTTCGCGGCCTTGTTGATGGCGGGTCTGGACGGCATTCAGAACAAAATCCACCCAGGTGAGCCTTCTGACAAAGATCTGTATGATCTGCCACCAGAAGAATTGGCCGAAATCCCAACTGTTTGCGCATCCTTGCGCGAGGCATTGGAAGAGCTGGAAAAAGATCACGACTTCCTGCTCAAAGGCGATGTGTTCACGAAGGATCAAATCGATGCCTATGCCGCGCTTAAGTGGCAGGAGGTCTATGCCTTCGAACACACCCCACACCCTGTGGAATACAAGATGTATTTCTCCTGCTAAGCAGCAGAAATCGAACAGAAAAGGCGCAAGCATTGCTTGCGCCTTTTTTATTCAGAACCGCATGAAACGCCGCATAAGACCTGTAGTCTGGCGCAGACGGCGCTCAGTCGCGCGGGCCTGTGTAGGATCACCCCCTCCACCTCGCCGCGCGACATGGTCGGTTGCTTTATTCACCCCACGCCAAATTATCCGCCTCATCACCATGCGGATCAGTGCCGAAATAAGGTTGCTCATCTCACCCTCAATCGCAGCCCCTAAAACAAGACCCGCAGAAAGCGGGCCATGTGAGATAATAACAGGATATTGGGGCAAAATCAGGGCGCGTCATCCTCGAACAAGGCGCCATCCTCATCTGCGTCATCCATATCGAAGGGAAGACCGCCCTCCTCCTCCTCTGGGGCTTCTGCGCCCTCCTCAGACAGGTTCAAGCCGCGCGGACGATTGTCAAGCAGCCCTGCATCGCGCAATTCCTTCACGCCCGGCAAATCGCGGGCAGATTCCAAACCGAAATGATCCAAAAACGCAGGCGTTACCACGAATGTGACGGGCCGGCCCGGCGTCATCTTGCGGCGGCCAAATTTGATCCATTCCATTTCGATTAATTGATCAATCGTGCCCCGATTGACAGAAACGCCGCGGATTTCTTCAATCTCGGCGCGTGTCACAGGTTGATGATAGGCCACGATTGCCAAGGTTTCGATTGCCGCGCGCGACAGTTTCCGTGTCTCGACCGTTTCGCGGCTCATCAGAAAGCCCAGATCAGCACTGGTGCGCATCGCCCATGCATCACCCACTTTGACCACATTCACACCGCGCCCCTCATAGCGGCGGCGCAGCAGTTGCAAGGCTTCAGCAGGATCACAACCATGCGGAAGGCGTGCTTCCATCTCGCGGATTGAGACAGGCTCGGCACTGGCAAAAAGCAAGGCCTCAATCATCCGTTCCTGTTCCGCCAAAGGGGGCGCTTGAAACAGGCTCTTCTCAGGCGTGCTTGAGGGTGCTTCAGCAGGTGTTTCGGGGGAAGTTTCAGGTGTATCCGCCACGCCGCTCATCTTTCATCATCCCTTCGTTTCACTTCAATTGGCGCGAATGTTTCCGCTTGGCGAATGACCAATTTTCCCGCCTTTACCAATTCCAAACTCGCCGCAAATGTGGCTGCGGTGGCAGAGCGGCGTTTTTTTGGATCCATGCCCCACCCATCGGGCAGATAGGTTAAAATATCCGTCCACTCGCCCGCATATCCGATAAGGCCACGCATCCGCTCTAGGGCTTGCTCCATTGTAAAGACGCTGTCGCGATCCATGACAAAGGGGCGAAAATCATCACGGGTTCTTATCCGCGCATAGCCCTGCATTAAATCAAGAAGGTTTGCGGTATATTTGACCTTGCGTGCATGGGTAACGGCCTCGGGAATGCCACGCACGAAACGATCCCGTCCCAAACGATCCCGCGCCATCAACTTGGCCGCGCATTCGCGCATGGCGCTTAATCGCTCCAATTGGAAGGCCAAATGCGCCGCCAATTCTTCGCCTGACGGGCCCTCTTCTTCGGGATCAGGCGGCAATAAGAGCCGCGATTTGAGATAGGCCAACCATGCGGCCATAACCAAGTAATCGGCTGCCAATTCAATCCGTAATTTGCGCGCCTCTTCCACGAAGGCCAAATATTGTTCGGCCAATCGCAAAACCGATATTTTGCGCAAATCCACCTTTTGCGTGCGCGACAATGTCAGCAATAGGTCCAGCGGCCCTTCAAACCCATCGACATCGACAATCAACGCCTCGGCCGCGCGGCGTTCGGCCACGCTATCCCATTCACCAGGATCGGCGAGAAGATTGTCATTTGCCGCCTCAGGGGGCAGCGCAGGTGTATCGCTCATATTGGGCCTTTTTCGCTTAGGCTGCGAAGTTCGGCGTCTATCGCATATAAGTCAAGCGATGTCGCGGATTTGCGGGCCAAAAGTGCCGCCTGCGCGCGTTTTGCCGCGATCCCGTCCAACTGTCCAGAATGTGCAACGACCTCCTCCATTTCGGGCAGCTTGCCGTTGCAATGCAAAATCACATCACAGCCCGCCGCGCGGGCCTGTGTGCTGCGTTCTGCCAAACTGCCCCCAAGCGCCCCCATCGAGATATCATCGGTCATCATCAACCCTTGATACCCAATATCCTCGCGGATCATCCGCATCAGAACAGGGGACAGGGTTGCAGGCAGGTCGGGGTCAACTGCCTCATATATGATATGCGCGCTCATCCCCATTGGCAGATCAATCAGGGGCCGAAAGGCCGCGAAATCAACCGCCTCTAATTCACTGAGCGCGGCACTGACACGGGGGCAGCTTAGATGGCTATCTACCTGACCAAGCCCATATCCGGGCAGATGTTTCAAAATCGGGGCCACGCCCGCATCCATCAACCCTTGGGCATAGGCACGGGCAAAGGTTGCAACTGTGTCAGGCGCAAACCCGTAAAGGCGATTTTTTAACACCGCATGAGTTTCAGGCCGCACGACATCCGCCAAAGGCGCGCAATTAACGTCAAGCCCCACGGCACGCATCTCAAGCCCGATATAGGCCGCGCGCAAATATAAGGCGCGTGCAGCCGAGTGCGGGTCACGGCCTGCGATCATATCAAGGGGCGGTGTCCAGTGCCGCCAATGCGGTGGCCCCATGCGCTGCACACGCCCGCCCTCTTGGTCAATCAAAATGGGCGCATCCCACCCAACACAATCGCGCAAGCTATCGGTTAAGGCCCGCAGTTGGTCGGGGGTATCGATGTTGCGCGCAAAAAGAATAAATCCCCAAGGGTTGGCTGCACGAAAAAACTGCGCCTCATCCGCCGACAAACTTAGGCCCTGCAGGCCAAGGATTGTGGCAGAATAAGGGATAGACATAGTCCTGCCCCCTCACCGAATGGTCGCAGGGATACAGGCCTGACCCACTGCCAAGAGCGCCGTGCAGAAACGGCGTGCATCATCCACCCCGTCAAACCCCGCGACGCGCAGACGGAAGAATTCCTGACCGCCCGAATTGGCCGCCATAATCACGCGGCCACGCCCTTCGAAAAAGCTATCATATTGCGCCGCAAGCCGATCCCATTCACGCCGCGCCGCATTGGGGCTGTCAAAGGCGCCAAGCTGCACAACCATGTCCCCCGCGGCAATGGTTGAAGGATCAATTTCAATGGCGTCATCACTGCTAGCATCACTGGGCACCTGCGCAAGGCTCAGATCCATCGTAAAGGGTCGCGGCGTTGGAATAAGTGATATCGTCACCCCCGCAACAGACGTAGGAATTCTGTCAACCTCAGGCGCAAGGTCAGGCTGAGGCGCATTCGGGCTTTCCCCCAAAGCCTCAGCCAAAAGCGCGGTGATCAAATCTTCGGTCGCCTGCGGCACATCCGCGACAGGCGGCGCAGGCGGCCCGATCAATTCAAAACTGTCAGGCGCGATAATGTCCAATTCAGGCGCGGCTTGGGGCATTTCAGCCTCAGGCGTTACCAAAAGGGTCACATCCTCGATCAAATCAACAGGCGGCGGCGCAAGGATAATTTGCGCGGCTGCAGGCCCCGCCTCACGCCCTGCGGCGATCTCATTCACGGCAAGGCCCATGTGATCCGCCTCAACCCCGCCCGGATCATCTGGCGGCACGCGAAACGGCTCGGATGGTGCGGCAATCACGGGCACACCAAGGGTTTGCCGTTTCAGCGCCTCATATCCCCAATACCCCCCAACCGCGACCATGGCGACCGACATCAGCCCCATGACCCCAAGACCCAGCTTGCGCACAGACTGCGTGCGTTCGACCTCGGCAAGGCTCGCGGTGATCTGATCGGCGGAGGCCTGAAGGTCGGGCGCGGCTGTGGCGCTGAGAGAATCCCACCCCGTTTGCGGCATCTGTGGCGCGCGCGCGGATCGGAGATCAAATCTTTGCGGCGGGTTGGCAAAAAGACGCGCTGGATCAACCGCCATCCCCCCGACAGGCCGTCTGGCCTGCGCAGAGTTTGCTATGCGCTGAAACGGTCTTTGCGCGGGAGGTTCTTTTTCATAAGCCGCCATGCCTGCCCTTTTCCGCCGTGATGCCCTTTGTTTTATGGGCTTATGTCACGACACTATCCTGCTCTGCCTCTGGCCTGCGGGGGGGTGAAGACGTTTCTCGCCTTACATTTTATCCGCAGGTATTACCCCTAAGATACCAAGACCGTTGGAAATAACAACGGCTACTGCATCAATAAGGGCCAATTTTGCCGAAGTCGTGGCCAAATCATCTTCTTGCAAAAAGCGCAGATGGGGTGCGGCATTGCCCTTATTCCACAGAGCGTGGAATTCAGCGGCCAGATCATAGAGGAAAAACGCAATGCGATGCGGCTCGTGCGATTGTGCCGCGATCTCGACCACACGCGGCCATTCCGCGAGTTTCGCCACAAGCGCGAATTCAGCAGGATCGTTGATCGCGTCCAGATTTTTGTGATCTATCGCGATGCCCAATTCGCCCGCCTTGCGCAGCACCGATTGAATGCGGGCATGGGCGTATTGGACATAGAACACGGGGTTATCTTTGGATTGCTCTAAAACCTTGTCGATATCAAAATCCAAAGGCGCATCGTTCTTGCGGGTCAGCATGATAAAGCGCGTGACATCGCGCCCAACCGCCTCGACCACATCGGACAGCATGACGAAAGTGCCTGCGCGTTTTGACATCTTAAACGGCTCGCCGCCTTTGAAGAGGCGCACCAATTGCGTAAGCTTAATATCAAGCGGCACCTTGTTTTCGGACAGCGCCGCCACGGCGGCCTTCATCCGTTTGACATAGCCGCCATGATCCGCGCCAAAGACATCAATCAATTCATCATAGCCACGGGTAACCTTGTCATAATGATAGGCGATGTCAGGGGCAAAATATGTCCATGCGCCATCCGATTTCATAATCGGGCGATCCACATCATCGCCATGCTCGGTGGATTTGAACAAGGTTTGTTCGCGCGGCTCCCAATCCTCTGGGGTTTTGCCCTTTGGTGGCTCTAACACACCGCGATAAATCAGGCCCTTACCCTTCAGGTCTTCAATCGCGGCTTCAATCCGCCCCGTGCCGTAGAGGGATTTTTCACTAAAGAAGTGATCCATTTTCACGCCAAGACTGTCGAGATCAGCCTCGATCAGCTGCATCATGGCCGCGATGGCGAAATCACGCACGGGGGCAAGCCATTCCCCCTCGGGGCGACCAAGATACGCATCCCCAACCTCGGATTTCAGGGCCTGACCCACCTCGATCAGGTAATCGCCTGGATAGGTGCCATCCTCAAAGGACACAGCCTGACCATGCGCCTCGAGATAGCGCAAATATACCGAACGCGCCAAAACATCGACCTGCGCGCCACCATCATTGATGTAATATTCGCGCGTAACGTCATATCCTGCGTAATCCAACAGGCTTGCCAAAGCATCGCCAAAGACCGCGCCGCGCGTGTGGCCCACATGCAAGGGCCCTGTCGGGTTGGCCGACACATATTCGATATTCACCTTGCGCCCCTGCCCGATATTGACGCGGCCATAGGCACCGCGCGCCTGCGCAATGCCGCGTAGCATCTCGCGCCATGTCTGAGCAGAAAGGCGAAGGTTCAGAAAACCTGGCCCCGCCACATCGGCGGTCTCAATCCGCGGGTCGGCCATCAGGATCGGGGCCAATGCATCGGCGATATCACGTGGCTTTAGCCCTGCAGGTTTTGCCAGAACCATGGCCGCATTCGTTGCCATATCGCCATGGGCGGCATCGCGCGGGGGTTCAACCGCGACATTGGCTAAATCAAGCCCTGCGGGCAACGTGCCTGCGGCCTCCATCTGACCCAAAGCGTCAATCACCAAGGCGCGAATATCGGCAAAAAGCATCATGTTTTATCATCCTGATTGTCTTGCGCCCTGCTCTATCAGGTTGCAGAGCAAGGTCAATGCCACAGGGCCCCTAGAAGACGGCCCCCAGACCCAAGTCACGATTGAAGATCCGCCGATGGGTTTGTAGTGCGAACCGATCCGTCATGCCCGCGATATAATCGCAAACCAACCGCGCAAGCGTGGTGTCATCTTGCGCTGCGCGCACTTCGGCCTGCCATTGGCGGGGCAGTTGGTCAGGGTGGGCCATCATATGCGGGAATAAATCATTCACGACATCCGTGACGATTGCGCGTGTCTCGACCACGCGCGGGGCACGATACATGCGGGTGAACAAAAACGCGCGCACCTCTTTGAGATCAGCAAAAACCTGATCCGAAAACCGCACCATTGCGCGCCCTGCGTGGCGGATATCTCGCGGCGACGCAGGGTCAAGCGCGCCAAGGGCTGTATTGGCATAGGCAATCACATCTTCAACCAATACCCCGAAAAAGCGGCGCAGCGCCTCGTGCCTGCGGCGGGTTGGGTCAACATCGGGATAGGCCGTATCTACCTCGCCAAAACACGGCCCCACAAGGGGCAGCGCCATAATATCGGCCACCTCAAATAGCCCTGCCCTTAGCCCGTCATGCAGATCATGATGATTATAGGCTATATCATCCGCAATCGCAGCAATCTGCGCCTCAAGGCTGGCATAGGTAGTCAATTCTAGATCATGGCGCGCATTATATTCAGCCAAGGCCCAAGGATATGGGGCGGCTACAGGCCCGTTATGTTTAGCAATCCCCTCAAGGCTTTCCCATGTCAGGTTAAGCCCGTCAAAATCCGCATAATGGCGTTCGAGATTGGTGACGATGCGAATGGCCTGCGCATTATGATCGAACCCGCCATAGGGCGCCATCAGATCGCAAAGTGCATCCTCGCCCGTATGGCCAAAGGGCGTGTGGCCCAGATCATGGGCCAGCGCAATCGCCTCGGTCAAATCCTCGTTCGCCCCAAGGGCGCGGGCAATCGTGCGGGCCACTTGCGCGACCTCGATCGAATGGGTCAGACGGGTGCGAAAATAATCGCCCTCATGCTCGACAAAAACTTGAGTCTTGTGCTTGAGGCGGCGAAAACTAGAGGCATGGATGATGCGGTCGCGGTCGCGCTGAAAGCAAGACCTGTGCCCACTTTCCGCCTCGGGGTAGAGCCTGCCGCGACTGTCGCTCGGAGTGCAGGCATAGTTTGCGCGCATGATCCCTATCCTTGCCGTTTCAATTTGGCGGTCTTATATTGGAAAACACTCTGTTCTAACAGCCCGCAATCACAGCAATTTTTGCCCAAACGAGATGGCGATGGATTTGAACCTACCTCCCAAAGTAACCCCCCGCGCCTTTGCGCGTCTGGCTGAGATTAACGCAGATACACCTGCCCCGAAGGCGCTGCGCGTGGCCGTTGAGGGGGGCGGGTGTTCTGGCTTTCAATATGATATTCGGCTTGATGATCCCGCCGATGGTGATCTGATCTTGGAGGATGCAGGCCAAAAGGTTGTGGTTGATGAAACCTCGCTGCCGTTTTTGGCCAATGCCGTGATTGATTTTTCTGAAGAATTAATTGGCGCGCGCTTTGTGATCGATAATCCAAATGCCGCGTCATCCTGCGGCTGCGGGATTAGCTTTTCTCTTTAACCCATTGATTTAAAAGGCCTGCGCTTATGAAAATAGCCACATTCAACATCAATGGGATCAAAGCGCGCATAGATGCCCTGCCGCAATGGTTGGATGAGGCGGCCCCTGACGTGGCGCTATTGCAAGAGATCAAATCGGTTGACGAGGCCTTCCCCCGCGAGATTTTCGAGGAGCGGGGCTATAACGTGGAAACCCATGGTCAAAAAAGTTTCAACGGCGTGGCCATTTTATCAAAATATCCGCTCGAAGATGTGATCCGCGGCCTGCCCGGTGACGCAGAGGATGAGCAGGCACGTTGGATTGAGGCCACAGTGGTCGGTCAAAAGGCGCTGCGGATTTGCGGGCTTTATCTGCCCAATGGCAATCCCTGCCCTGGCCCGAAATATGAGTATAAATTGGCGTGGATGGCGCGGATGCAGGCGCGTGTTGCCGAACTTTTGGCGGAAGAAACCCCCGTTTTGTTTGCAGGGGATTACAATATCATCCCCCAAGACGAAGATGCCGCCCGCCCCGATGCATGGCGTGAGGATGCATTGGCGCGTCAAACCAGCCGCGAGGCGTTTCGCAAAATCGTGAACCTTGGCCTGACGGATGCGTTTCGCGCACGGGTGCAAAGTGGCGACAATTATTCGTTCTGGGATTACCAAGCGGGGGCGTGGAACCGCAATGATGGGATCCGCATTGATCACATTTTGCTGTGCCCCTACGCGGCTGATCTTTTGCAAGATGTTGGAATAGATCGTGAAATCCGCGCGCGTGAAAAACCATCAGATCACGTGCCGGTTTGGGTTGAACTGGCTGCCTGATTTCCAGCGCCCCGCGATTTAGCCTATTCGCGGCATTTGCCCCCCCAATTTGGTCGAATTTAAGCACATCTGCCGCCATTTGGCGGTCTAGGTTTGGTGCAAAGTAAGGATCATCTCAACGGGAGGTATGGATGTCTGAAACAGCGCGGGTCGTGATTATCGGGGGTGGTGTTGTGGGGGCATCCGTTCTCTACCACCTCGCCAAAGCGGGTTGGACAGATAGCCTTTTGATCGAACGGTCTGAACTGACCTCGGGCAGCACATGGCACGCAGCGGGCGGGTGCCACACCATCAACGGTGATCCAAATGTTGCCAAGCTTCAGAAATACACGATTGATCTTTATAATGAAATTGAAGAGCTGTCAGGTCAGGCCACAGGCTTTCACATGACAGGTGGGGTGATGTTGGCCTCCACGCCTGAGCGGTTTGATTGGTTGAAATCCATCTCTGCCAAAGGGCGCTATCAGGGCATTGAAACCGAAGTGATCACCCCTGAAGAGGCGCATGAGCTGATGCCGCTTCTTGATCCGCGGCAGTTTACGGGCGCTTTGCGCACCGTTGTCGATGGCCATCTTGACCCTTCTGGTGTGACCTATGCCTATGCCAAATCCGCCAAAATTCTTGGGGCCAGCTATCAGACCCACCGCATGGTGACGGGCATCCTGCGCGCGCGCGATGGTGGTTGGATCGTGCAAACCGACAAAGGCGACATTGCCTGCGAGCATGTGGTGAATGCAGGCGGGCTTTGGGCGCGCGAAGTGGGGCGCATGGTGGGCCTTGAACTGCCCATCTTGGCGATGGAGCATATGTATCTCATCACCGAAGACATGCCCGAAGTGGCCGAGATCAACGCAAAAACCGGCCGCGAAGTGATCCATGCGGTCGATTTCGATGGCGAGCTGTATTTGCGCCAAGAACGTGGCGGGATGCTTATGGGCACCTATGAGAAAGCCTGTGTCCCATGGTCGACCCACAACACGCCCTGGGAATTCGGGCATGAACTGCTGCAACCCGATATTGACCGCATCGCGCCAAGCCTTGAGGTGGGGTTTGAACATTTCCCCGCCTTTGCGAATGCGGGCATCAAACAAATCATCAATGGCCCCTTCACCTTTGCCCCCGATGGCAATCCGCTGATCGGGCCTATTCGCGGACTTGAGGGGATGTGGTCAGCCTGCGGGGTTATGGCGGGCTTCAGCCAAGGCGGGGGTGTTGGTCTGGCGCTGGCCAATTGGATCACCCAAGGGGATCCTGGCTTTGACGTGTGGGCGATGGATGTCGCGCGCTATGGCGATTGGACGACCCTCAGCTACACCAACCCAAAAGTGCAAGAAAACTATTCGCGGCGGTTCTCAATCAAATTCCCGAATGAGGAATTGCAGGCCGCCCGCCCCCATAAGACCACGCCAATTTATGATCGCATGGTCGGGCTTGGTGCGCAGATGGGCGAATCTTGGGGGCTTGAAGTGCCGCTTTGGTTTGCGCCCGAAGGTGTGCGGGATCAATTCTCATGGCGGCGCTCAAGTGATTTTGACCATGTTGGGGCCGAGGCGCGCAATTTGCGCGAGGCTGCGGGCCTGTTGGAAATCTCGGGCTATTCGAAATTTCGGATCGCGGGCGCGGATGCAGGCGCGTTTCTTGACCGCGTTTTGGCCTGTGCCTTGCCCAAACCTGGTCGGATGACGTTGGCACCGATGTTAAAGGAAAATGGCAAGCTGCAAGGTGATCTCACCTGCGCCTGCCTAGATCCTGAGACTTATATGCTGTTTGGCTCTGGCATGGCTGAAAATTTCTATGCCCGTTGGTTCGAGGCCCAAAAATTGAGCACCGAAGACGTCACCATTGAAGTGATCGGTTTGGGCCTTAGCGGGCTGCATATTGCAGGGCCAAAGGCGCGCGACATCCTTGCGCAAATTGCCCCTGATATGGCGAAGATGCGCTTCATGGATTTTGCGAAAATGGATGTGTCCATGGCCCCCGCCTATGTCGGGCGGGTCAGCTTTACGGGTGATTTGGGCTATGAGATTTGGATGCGCCCAGAATTCCAGCGCCAAATTTTTGAGGCCTTGTTGCGCGTTGGGGCGGATCACGGGCTGCGTCCTATCGGTCTGCGGGCGCTCAATTCTTTGCGTTTGGAAAAGAATTTTGGCGGATGGGCGCGCGAATATCGCCCCGTCTATGGCCCGCTTGAGGCCCGTCTTGATCGGTTTGTGGCTTATGCCAAACCCGCTGATTTTATCGGCAAAGCCGCAGCCTTGGCCGAGCGAGAGACGGGCGGAGCTTTACGCCTAATGAGTTTCGCAATTAACGCACATGATGCCGATGTGATCGGGGATGAGCCAATTGATTTTCAGGGGAAAACCATCGGTTGGGTTACATCTGGCGGCTATGCCCATGCCAGCGCGACATCGGTTGCGATGGGATATGTGCCGAAGGAATATGCCGATCAGGCGGATGGCTTCACCATCGAGGTTTTGGGCCATGCCCTAAAGGCCACGCCCCTGCCCCAGCCCCTGTTTGACCCAGAGGCAAAAGTCATGCGCGCGCCTTAATCGGCGCGCCATTCCTCAAGCGCGGGATTTTCGCGAATGCCGCTTTGGCCAAATGGCCACCATCGGCGTGCTGATCTTTGCGGCGGTGTGTCGGGTATGCGGGCATAATACATTTCGCGCGCGCCGAAATAGAAACTCACCACCGCCCCCAAAAGCCACCAAAGCGGCTCGGGGATGGCCGCCAAACCCGTCATGCGCGCGGCAAAAGCCACAGGGTCGATCATGGCAAAGGCGAATAGGCCAATGACCGACAGCGCCATCAAAGGACGCGGCAGGCGGTTTAGCCCATTAATCGCACGGTCAAACCCCGTGCTGCCACTATGGGTGAATTCGGCCGCGTAGCTGCGCAAGATTTCTGCGCGAAATTCTGCATCTGCGGCCTCGCGCGCGGCCGCTTGCCGGCAAAGACCTCGGATATATTTTCAACAGTCTGGCCAAGGGCCGTTAGCCCGCCAAGCGCCCCAATCACCGCCATGATTTAACCCTTTCGTGATGCTCTGCCACGCTTAAATGATATTTGGGCGACAAGAATGTTTCTGCCCGCGTGATCCAACCGCCCTTTCCCCCATCGCGCTTGCGCGCAAATTTCCGCAAACTGGGGCGTCTCTCCCCCAAGCTGTAATAGAAATTGCGCCGCGCAATGGCATAGGCATCAATCAACGCGCGCTCATTTCGGCTGCTTGCGGCCTGTGCGGCCCGTGCGGCCCGTGCGGTGATGGGC
>Ga0182078_10370689_pt1 | contig 12664 bp, 9 predicted proteins | sample 071ome_15_FD_127749 | JGI IMG/M metagenome (GOLD analysis project Ga0182078, IMG submission 127749) | Metatranscriptome of coastal salt marsh microbial communities from the Groves Creek Marsh, Georgia, USA - 071409BT metaT (Metagenome... | ecosystem: Environmental > Aquatic > Marine > Intertidal... | reverse complement strand
GTCGTCGCAGCTGAGGTGATGGTGATCCCCCGCTCCTGCTCCTGCGCCATGTGGTCCATGGTCGCTGCACCGTCGTGCACTTCACCGATCTTGTAGCTCTTTCCGGTGTAGTACAGGATTCGTTCTGTTGTCGTGGTCTTTCCGTCGTCAATGTGCGCCATGATCCCGATGTTTCGGGTGCGCTCAAGTGGGAACTCACGCTTGGCCATTACAGGTCACTTCCGTTCGGTCGTCAGGTCTGGGGGATGTCAAAGGGCAAAAAGTTGGCGATCGGGTTGATCACCAGCGGTAGTGGGCGAAGGCCTTGTTCGACTCGGCCATCTTCTGCATATCGTCTCGCTTCTTCATCGAAGCTCCGAGGCCATTTGCTGCGTCCATAAGTTCAGCAGCGAGACAATCGGCCATGGTCCGCTCGCGGCGGGCACGGGAGTACTCGACGATCCAACGAATCGCGAGGGTCGATGCACGACGAGGGCGAACCTCGACGGGCACCTGGTAGGTGGCACCACCAACACGGCGGCTACGAACCTCGAGCGGTGGCTTCACGTTGTCAATCGCACGGCGAACGGTGTCGAGTGCATCGTCACCGGTGCGGCTTGCGATGAGATCCATTGCGTCGTACACGATGCGCTCGGCGGTGCTGCGCTTGCCGTGCAACATGACTTTGTTGATGAGCTGTGTGACGACGGGTGAACGGTACACCGGGTCGGCAACGAGCTCGCGACGTGGGGCTGGACCTTTACGTGGCATGACTTACTTCTCTGCTTTCGCGCCGTAGCGGCTACGGGCTTGCTTGCGGTTCTTCACTCCGGCCGCATCGAGGGCGCCACGGATGATCTTGTAGCGAACACCGGGCAGGTCACGGACGCGACCACCGCGGACGAGAACAATCGAGTGCTCCTGAAGGTTGTGGCCCTCGCCAGGAATGTAGGCCGTCACTTCAATGCCACTCGAAAGGCGAACACGCGCAACCTTACGAAGCGCCGAGTTCGGCTTCTTCGGAGTCGTGGTGTACACGCGGGTGCAGACGCCTCGGCGCTGAGGGGAACCCTTCAATGCCGGGGTCTTGCTCTTGGTGAACTTCGACTGGCGTCCCTGGCGGACGAGCTGTTGAATTGTTGGCACGTTGACCTTCTCGTTGTTGCGAATATCGGATCTGCGCTGAGCCAAATCGCTCGTTACACAGACCCCGGAATGTTATGAGTGGATACGAAAACCGGCAACCTGTCAGTCACCGTCAGCTGCTGCTGCATCGCCAACTGCTGCTGTTTCGAAGATACGGGCGAGAGCTGCGGCCGGGTCATCGTCCTCAACCTCGCTTGAGTAATACGTCATCGGCTCGTAGTCAGGAGCCTGCACGGAGAACTCGCGGTAACGCATCATGCCGGTACCGGCTGGGATGAGCTTACCGATGATGATGTTCTCCTTGAGGCCGATGAGACCGTCGGACTTGCCGTCGATTGCAGCCTCGGTGAGCACTCGGGTCGTCTCCTGGAATGATGCAGCAGACAACCATGACTCGGTGGCAAGCGACGCTTTGGTGATGCCCATGATTTCCGGACGGCCCTCTGAGGGGCGTTCACCCGATTCCACCATCGCCCGGTTTGTGTCTCGGAACCGCTTCGCATCAACGCGCTCTCCTGGGAGGAAGTCGGTCGAGCCAGGTTCTGAAACAGCAATGCGGCGCGTCATCTGACGAACGATAAGTTCGATGTGCTTGTCATGGATCGACACACCCTGGTCTCGGTAGACACGCTGCACCTCTTCAACCAGGTACATCTGCGTTTCGCGAGGACCCTTGATTTCCATGAGTTCCTTCGGATCAAACGGTCCGTCGGTGATCGGATCACCTGCACGAATTTCTGCTCCGTCGACCACCTCAGGCAGAGGGCGTGCGCCGAGTGGAAGCACGATCGGGTGTTCATCTCCAGCATCGTCGACAACAACGACTGGAATGCCCTTTCCTTCGTCTTCACCAATTCGCACGACACCTGAAGCCGGTGACAAACGTGCGGAACCCTTCGGGGTACGTGACTCGAAGAGCTCAACAACACGAGGCAGACCGCCGGCGATGTCCTTACCGGCAACACCGCCGGTGTGGAAGGTACGCATGGTCAGCTGAGTACCCGGCTCACCGATCGACTGTGCGGCGATAACGCCAACCGCTTCACCGAGCTCAATCGCCTTACCGGTTGAGAGCGAACGGCCGTAGCACATTGCGCACACACCGAGTTCGGCATCACAGGTGAGAACTGAGCGCACCCGAACACGGTCAACTGCGGCGTCGTCACGAAGGGCAGCCATCTCAAGGTCGCCGATAATCGTGTTGCGCTCGAGGGTCTTGCGTCCATCGGACAGCGCTTCTGACAATTCGACATCGCTGAGAAGCGCACGGCCAAACAGCTTTGTCTCGAGGTACGAGCGAGTGTTCGCCGTGTCAGGGGCAACGTTTTCAATCCACACGCCAAGCGTGGTGCCACAGTCTTCTTCACGAATGATGAGTTCCTGAGCAACGTCAACCAAACGACGAGTCAAGTAACCCGAGTCAGCGGTACGAAGAGCGGTGTCGACGAGTCCCTTGCGGGCACCAGGAGTAGCAATGAAGTACTCAAGGGTTTCGAGGCCCTCACGGAAGTTCGACTTGATCGGACGAGGAATCATGTCACCACGAGGGTTCGCAACGAGACCACGCATAGCGGCGATCTGACGCATCTGGGTCATGTTTCCACGAGCGCCCGAACCGACCATCATGTCGATCGGGTTGAAGCGCTGTGACTTGAACTCGGTCTCCATGTCACGGGTGACGGCGTTGGTTGCGTCAGTCCAAATACGAACCTCTTGCTGGCGACGCTCACCGTCGGTGATGATGCCCCGCTTGAACTGCTGCTCAACCTTCTCAGCCTGCGACTCGTGATCTTCAAGAATTGCTTTCTTCGTGTCTGGGGTGCGGACGTCGTCGATTGAGACCGTCAAACCCGACTGTGACGCGAAGCGGTAGGAGATGTTCTTGATGCCATCGAGCGATGCGGCGACTTCTGCGTTGGAGTAGTGATCAGACAACTGCTCAACGATGATGCCGAGCTCACGCTTGCGAAGCACCGTGTCGATGTGGCCGAAGCGCTCGGTGAAGTCGACTGGGAGTGCCTCTTCGAAAAGCACTCGACCCAATGTCGAACGATACTTTTCGGCGCCAGCGGGGCGCATCTCGATCTCGGCGTGCAAGTCGAGTTCGCCAGCGTCGTAGGCCTTTATGGCTTCCCAGTTATGGCGGAACACACTGCCTTCGCCCTTCGCACCCTCAACAAATTCGGTGAGGTAGAACGCACCAATCACCATGTCTTGGGTTGGGGTCACGATCGGACGACCTGACTGCGGTGACAAGATGTTGTTCGCGCTCAGCATGAGCACCCGAGCTTCAGCTTGGGCCTCGGCGGAGAGCGGCACGTGGATAGCCATCTGGTCACCGTCGAAGTCAGCATTGAACGCTGTACACACGAGCGGATGAATCTGAAGGGCCTTACCTTCGACGAGAACTGGCTCGAACGCCTGGATACCGAGACGGTGCAGGGTGGGCGCACGGTTCAAGAGAACAGGGTGCTCCTTGATGACGTCTTCGAGAACGTCCCATACCTGCGGGCGACGACGCTCAACCATGCGCTTTGCGGTCTTAATGTTTTGTGCAACGTCGAGCTCGACGAGGCGCTTCATGATGAATGGCTTGAAGAGTTCGAGAGCCATCAACTTGGGAAGACCGCACTGGTGCAGTTTCAGGGTTGGTCCGGCAACGATGACCGAACGACCAGAGTAGTCAACCCGCTTACCGAGAAGGTTCTGACGGAAGCGTCCCTGCTTACCCTTCAACATGTCGGACAGTGACTTCAGTGGGCGGTTTCCTGGGCCGGTGACCGGACGTCCCCGGCGACCATTGTCAAACAACGCGTCCACGGCTTCTTGGAGCATGCGCTTTTCGTTATTGACGATGATCTCAGGGGCTCCAAGATCAAGCAGGCGCTTCAAGCGGTTGTTGCGGTTGATCACGCGGCGATAGAGATCGTTGAGGTCGCTGGTGGCGAATCGGCCACCGTCGAGCTGCACCATCGGGCGGAGCTCTGGCGGGATCACCGGAACGACATCGAGGATCATTGCGCGGGGGTCATTCAGGCGTTGGCTCGACGGATCATCAGCGTCAACACGACGGTTGAACGATGCGACGATCTTCAGACGCTTAATTGCCTTCTGCTTACGCTGAGCGCTGAGCGGCTTCTGGCCATCTTGTGGGTCGATTGCCTCACGGAGTTTGCGCTCTTCTTCATCGAAGTCGATCCGGTCAATCAGAGACTTGATGGCATCAGCGCCAGTGCCACCTTCGAAGTAGTCGCCGTAACGATCGGTGAGTTCGCGCCACAGCAATTCGTCTTCGAGAATGAGCCGCGAGTGCATGCCCTTGAACTCTTCCCAGGCACGCTGAACCAGATCGATCTCAGCCATGTAGCGCTCGCGCAGGGCTTCAATTTCTTTGTCGGCATCGCGACGAAGTTTCTTCGCATCAACACCCTCGGCTTCGGCGATTTCTGCTTCAGCTTCGAGTTCTTTGTAACGACGGTCGATCTCGAGTTCGAGTTCTTTCTCGAGCTCGTCCTTTTCGGCGAGGTACTCGGCCTCGAGGCTTGAAAGATCTTCATGACGACGATCTTCATCAACCCAGGTGACGAGGTTGGCTGCGAAGTAGATGACCTTCTCAAGCTGCTTTGCTTTGAGTTCTTCGCGGGGTTCGAGACCGGCGAGCAGGTACGCAAGCCATGAACGTGTGCCACGCAGGTACCAGATGTGAACGACAGGCGCTGAGAGTTCGATGTGGCCCATGCGGTCACGACGAACCTTTGAGCGGGTCACTTCAACGCCGCAACGCTCACAGATAATGCCCTTGAAGCGGACTCGCTTGTACTTACCGCAGTAACACTCCCAGTCGCGGGTTGGTCCGAAAATCTTCTCGCAGAAGAGACCTTCCTTCTCTGGGCGCAGCGTGCGGTAGTTGATGGTCTCTGGCTTCTTTACTTCACCGTGTGACCACATGCGGATCTGGTCGGCGGTTGCCAGCCCGATCTTCAATCGGTCGAACATGTTGACGTCAAGCATGTCGGTTCCTTCGTTCCTCTTCGTTCGTTCTCGTTCGTGTCAGGTTGATCAGCGGCTTGCGCGTTGACGGCTGTCGTCGTCGTCCGCGCCACGCTCAGGTCGGGAAATATCGATACCGAGATCTTCCATCGTGCGATGGATGTCGTCGTCAAGATCACGCATCTCGATCTCGCGGCCGTCGTCGCCGAGTACCTCAACGTTGATGCAGAGTGCCTGCATCTCTTTCATGAGGACCTTGAAGCTCTCTGGCACGCCAGGTTCTGGGATGTTGTCACCCTTCACGATGGCCTCGTACACCTTGATACGGCCGAGAACATCGTCACTCTTGAGCGTGAGGAGTTCCTGCAAGCAGTAGGCGGAACCGTAGGCCTCGAGGGCCCACACTTCCATCTCACCGAAGCGCTGTCCGCCGAACTGGGCTTTACCACCGAGCGGCTGCTGAGTGATCATCGAGTATGGGCCGGTTGAGCGGGCGTGAATCTTGTCGTCGACCAAGTGGGCGAGTTTCAAGATGTACATGAAGCCAACTGTGACCGGGTTGTCATAGGCCTCGCCAGTACGACCGTTAAAGAGGGTTGTCTTACCGTTAGTGCCGATCAGCCGGTCGCCGTCGATGCTTTCTGGGGTGAGGTTGCCAAGCACCTGCTGAATAGTTGGGTGCTTACCGGCCTTTTCGACCTCGTCCCAGTTGGCACCGTCGAAGACTGGTGTCGACACGAAGACCGATGGATCGGTGCTCGGACGAGTCTTCCGCTCGACACCACGCACGGGCGCATTGCCAACGGTCTCACCGGATGCGTCAGACCATCCCCAGCGAGCGCCATAACCGAGGTGCGCTTCAAGCACCTGGCCAACGTTCATTCGGCTTGGAACACCAAGCGGGTTAAGGATGATGTCGACAGGTGAACCGTCTGCGAGGTACGGCATGTCCTCAACCGGCAGCACCTTGGAAATGACACCCTTGTTGCCGTGGCGTCCAGCAAGTTTGTCGCCCACTGAAATCTTGCGGGTCTGAGCGACGTACACGCGAACGAGTTGGTTCACTCCAGGAGCAAGTTCGTCGCCGTCATCGCGGTTTGACACCTTGACGTCGATGACCTTTCCAGACTCACCGTGCGGAACCTTGAGGCTGGTGTCTCGAACTTCGCGAGCTTTCTCACCGAAGATCGCACGCAAGAGCCGCTCTTCTGGGGTGAGTTCGGTTTCACCTTTCGGTGTGACCTTTCCGACGAGGACATCACCAGGGCCAACTTCGGCACCGATGCGGATAATTCCACGGTCATCGAGGTCGGCGAGGATGTCGTCGGAGAGATTCGGGATGTCACGCGAGATCTCTTCTGGACCGAGCTTGGTGTCACGAGCGTCGATCTCGTGGACGTGAATGTGAATCGACGTCAACACATCATCTTTAACAAGCCGCTCCGACAAGATGATGGCGTCCTCGAAGTTGTAGCCCTCCCACGGCATGAATGCGACGAGGAGGTTCTTTCCGAGAGCGAGTTCACCACGGTCGGTTGACGGACCGTCTGCGAGCACTGTTCCCTTCTTGACCTTTTCGCCTTCGGCAACCCGCACGCGATGGTTGATGCAGGTGTCTTGGTTCGAGCGACGGAACTTCGACAGGAGGTATGTAGTCTTGCCCGACTTCGTGTAGTTCACGGTGATCGTCTCACCGCTCACATCTGTCACGACGCCGTCTTCGGTTGCTTCGATGAGGTCGGCAGCGTCACGTGCGGCCCGACTTTCAATGCCGGTTCCGATGTATGGCGCTTCAGCGCGAAGCAACGGAACTGCCTGGCGCTGCATGTTCGCTCCCATGAGTGCACGGTTTGCGTCGTCGTGCTCAAGGAATGGAATCAGCGCTGTTGCAACCGAAACGATCTGCTTCGGTGACACGTCCATGAAGTCGACCTCTGCGGGAGCAACGTAGCCAATGTCGGTGGTTGCACCAAAGAAGCTTTCCTGTTCAAGCATCTTTCGGAGGTCGTCAAGGCTCGCCGCCTGAGGTGAACGACGAACAAGCACACGAGGGTTCTTGAACGTGCCGTCAGGGTTGAGCGGAGCGTTGGCCTGTGCGACGACGTAGTCCTCTTCTTCGTCAGCGGCCATGTAGACGATCTCACCGGTCACGCGACCGTCAACAACGCGACGGTACGGGCTCTCAATGAACCCAAACTCGTTGACCCGAGCGAAGCTCGACAGACCACCGATAAGCCCAATGTTTGGACCCTCAGGGGTCTCGATTGGGCACATACGGCCGTAGTGCGAGAAGTGGACGTCACGCACTTCGAAGCCAGCGCGCTCACGGCTGAGACCACCAGGGCCGAGGGCGGAGAGGCGGCGGCGGTGCGTGAGACCCGACAGCGGGTTCACCTGGTCCATGAACTGTGACAGCTGGGATGTGCCGAAGAATTCTTTAATCGCGGCCTGGACCGGACGGATGTTGACCAGGGTGTTCGGGGTGATCGCTTCGACATCTTGGGTTGTCATGCGCTCACGGACCACACGTTCCATGCGGCTGAGGCCGATGCGAACCTGGTTCTGGATGAGTTCACCCACCGAGCGGATGCGACGGTTCGCGAAGTGATCCTGATCGTCGAGACGGTAGCCAGGCTCCTGCTTGACGAGGTTCAACATGTAGGTCACTGCTGCGAGCACCTCGCAACGGCTGAGGACGTACTGGCCCTCTTCTGGGAGGTCGAGTAGCGGCTCGCCGTCAAGGTTGGTTCCGCTGAGATCGAAGATCTGCCCGAGGCGCTCGACTTCAGCTCCTAGTTTGCGATTGAGCTTGTAGCGACCGACACGGCTGAGGTCGTAACGACGGCTTTCAAAGAACGCGTTACGGAAATAGGCCTTTGCTGACTCGACGGTTGGTGGCTCACCTGGACGGGCACGCTTGTAAATCTCGACGAGTGACTCTTCACGGGTTGGGGCGTTGTCACGCTCTTTATCCCACTGGTCTTCGAGGAAATCGAAATGGCGAACAAACTGCTCAAGGAAGCCAGGAGCATTTTCTTCGTCGTAACCGAGGGCACGAAGCAGCGTGAAGATTCCGATGCGGCGCTTACGAGCAACTCGGGTTCCGCAGGTGACGTGCTTGCCGGGGCGGTGCTCGACGTCGAACTCCATCCACTCACCGCGATACGGGTGAATGGTTCCCTTTACGAGCTGGTGCTTCGTCAGGTTGCGGAGACGGTAGCGCTCACCTGGCTCAAAGATGACGCCTGGGCTACGAACGAGCTGTGACACGACGACACGCTCGGTGCCGTTGATGATGAACGTTCCTTTTTCGGTCATCATCGGGAATTCGCCCATGAACTGCATTTGCTCTTTGATCTCGCCGGTGTGGGCGTTGAGGAAGCGAGCACGGACAAAGATCTGCGACTGGTACGTCATGTTGTGCTGACGGCAGTGCTCCACCGAGTACTTCGGCTCTGGGCGCAGGTCAGGGTCAAACGGATCGAAGTCGAGTTCGAGTTGAAGGTTTTCTGAGAAATCCTTGATCGGTGAAATATCGCGGAAGGTGTTTGCTAAGCCTTCTTCGAGAAACCACTTAAAGCTTTCACGCTGAATTGCAAGCAAGTCGGGAAGCTCTAATGGTTCCTCGAGGTTGCCAAAGGAATAACGCTCACGGGTGGTCGAACTGGCCACGGTTCACCTCAAATTCTTAGCGAGTCGGTCAAGCGAGCGCGCCAAGAAAACACACACGGGGGGAGTGTTCAAACGACGACGCACAGCAACGGACGATCCTACCGCCGTCGGGCGAGGATCGTCAACGTGCTACTACCGCGTCTTCGTGACACCAAACGGCGGCGCCGAGGTGCTGTGGCCGACAACGTAGAAAATTCAGACCACCTCTGTCAAGCACCTCAATACGGCAACGGGCCCCGGGGAGCGAACTCCCCGGGGCCCGATTGAGCGAATCACAGACTCACTTGAGTTCGACGGTTGCTCCAGCTTCTTCGAGCTTGCCCTTCGCCTCTTCGGCTGCATCCTTGGCTGCACCTTCGAGGATGGGGCTTGGTGCGCCATCGACGAGATCCTTGGCTTCCTTCAGGCCGAGGCTCGTGAGCTCACGAACGACCTTGATGACCTGGATCTTCTGGCCACCAGCGTCGGCGAGAACGACGTCGAAGTTGTCCTTCTCTTCGGCGCCGGCGTCGCCGCCGCCACCACCAGCTGCAGGAGCAGCGGCAACAGCAACAGGAGCTGCAGCGGTTACTTCGAAGCGCTCTTCGAAGGCATCAAGAAGCTCTTTGAGCTCAATAACTGACATGTTTGAAATTGCGTCGAGAATTTCTTCTTTGGTCGACATGGTGTTTTCCTCTTTCGATGTGTTTGAAAATTATTGATTAGTCGGGGTGGCTGCTTAGGCAGCCTGCTTGTCGATAAGTGCGGCAAGGCCGTAGGCGAAGTTGCGTGGCATTGCCTGCAACAGTCCGGCGGTCTTGACGAGCGGTGCCTGAAGCGCGCCGGCGAAACGGGCGAGCAACTCTTCGCGCGATGGGAGATCTGCGAGTGCTGCTACATCGGATGCGGAGAGAATGGTTTCTCCCAGCACTCCGCCTTTCACGACGAGGCTTGGGTTTGCCTTGGCTGCGTCGCGAAGTGCCTTTGCGGCTGCGGCGACATCACCGGCGACAAATGTGAGGGCGGTTGGTCCAATGAGAATCTCGTTGAGGCCCTCGACTCCGGCCTCGGTTGCGGCAAAACGAGCGAGCGTGTTTTTGTACACGGTGTGCTCAGCGCCTGAGCCACGCAGCGAATTACGAAGGTCAGTGATGTCCTTCACGGTCATTCCGCGGTACTCAGAAACAAATACGGCATCTGCTGACTGCAGGCGCTTGCTGATCTCAGCAACGGTGTCGACCTTGTGTTGACGTGGTGCTCTAGTGGCAGTGTCGGTCATGGTGCTTTCCTCCTTTCAAATATGTCGGTGGCTCGCATTTCGGCGATACCACACGACACACACCGTCATCGGTGTACTTCGGAGGCAGCACCTCGGTTGGCGGCAAATCCATTACCCCGTGTGGAACTCCACGTGGGACCAACTGTCTTCGGCGAGCGGTTGCTATGTGCGACGGAACGCTATCTGCGCTCCGACATTTTTAAACCTCAGTCGTTATCTGGACGGAGGCGGCCGATGTCGATGCGAACACCGGGGCTCTGGGTCGTCGACACCGTAATCTTGCGGATGTAACGGCCTTTCGCGCTTGCGGGCTTTGCGCGCTGAATCTCGTCGATCACCGCACGGAAGTTTGCTTCGATCTGTTCGGGCGTGAACGAGGCCTTACCGAGTTGCACGTGCACGTTTCCGAAGCGGTCGGTGCGGTACTCAACCTTCCCGCCCTTGAATTCACTTACTGCTCGACCGACGTCGGTGGTGACGGTGCCCGTCTTCGGGTTTGGCATAAGACCACGTGGGCCAAGGGTGCGACCGATACGTCCGACGAGCGGCATCATGTCGGGTGTAGCAATCGTGAGATCAAAGTCCATCTTTCCGGCCTCGATCTGCTCAGCAAGGTCATCGGCACCGACGATGTCTGCACCGGCGGCACGAGCCTCATCGGCGGCAGGACCAGCAGCAAAGACAGCAACACGAACGTCGCGACCAGTACCCGATGGAAGAGCGACGGTTCCTCGAACCATCTGGTCGGCTTTACGAGGATCAACGCCGAGGCGGATCGCTACTTCGACGGTCTCATCAAACTTTGCTTTCGCAATGCTCTTCAAGATGCTGATGGCTTCGGTCGGAGCGTAAAACGTCTCCCGGTCGAACGCCTTCAGAGAATCTGCGTATTTCTTTCCTGACATTGTTGTCTCCCTCAGTGGTTGTCATCCCCCGGGCGAGGTTGTCCCGGGCCGGATGGTGTGTATATCGAACGCGGTTAGTGGAGTAACTCGAGCCTCAGCTCGTCGAAATTCCCATCGAACGGGCGGTGCCACGGACCTGCTGCTTCGCAGCCTCAAGATCGTTGGCGTTGAGGTCGGGCATCTTGATCTTTGCGATCTCTTCAACATCGGCATCAGAAATGGTGGCCGCTGTCTCCGTTCCCGGGTTGCTGGCTGCTTTTGCAATGCCTGCCTTCTGACGGATGAGAACCGGTGTTGGCGGCGTCTTCAAGATGAAATCAAAAGTGCGATCTTCGTAGATCGTGATTTCGGTCGGAACGACGGTGCCTGCCTGTGACTCGGTGGCCGCGTTGTAGGCCTTCACGAAATCCATGATGGCGATGCCATGTGGACCAAGCGCAGTACCGACAGGAGGCGCTGGCGATGCCTTACCTGCTTCGATTTGGATCTTGACGATCGCTACGACGTTCTTCTTAGCCATTATTTTCTCTCTTCGTTACCTATCGTGCTGCAGCCGTGAGCCGACGCTCAGAGCTTCGACACCTGACTGAAGTCCATTTCGACGAGGGTCTCGCGTCCGAAAATGTTGACGAGCACCTTGAGTTTGAGGTGATCTGCATTGATCTCGGCGATTTCTCCCGCAAAATCTGCGAATGGGCCTTCCTTGACGCGAACCGCTTCCCCAACTTCGTAATCGAGTTTTGGCTTCGGACGAGCCGCTGCTTCTGCGCCGTCGGTCTTTGGAGCGAGGAACGTACGAACCTCACGTCGACGGAGCGGCGCGGGCCGTTGCCCACGATCGCTTTGTCCGACGAAACCGGTGACACCAGGGGTGTTACGAATGCAGTACCACGACTCGTCGTCCATCTCGCAGCGGACGAGAAGGTATCCAGGGAACACCTTGCGCTGAACGGTCTGCTTTTTGCCGTTCTTGAACTCGACGACGTCTTCCATTGGAATGACGACTTCGTAGATCTTGTGCTCCATATCCATTGACTGGATACGGGCATGAAGGTTTGCGGTGACCTTCTTTTCGTAGCCCGACTGGGTGTGCACGACATACCAACTTCCCGGACGTGTCCAGGGGTCGTCTTCAATCGGAGCATCCTCAGCTGGGACGGCCACTTCTTCTGCGCCGGTGTCTTCTGCGTTCTCTTCGCCAGTGTCAGCAACTTCGTTGTCACCAGCGGTGACGTCGGCGTCATCAACGAGCACGCCGTCGCTCAGTACTGCGTCGTCGGTCATGTTGCTCTCCTCGGCATTCATGCGTAGAACCACCGCATCAATGAGCCGAGGCCAAAGTCAAGCCCCGAGACGTAGGCGGTGTACACCACGACGGTCACCAACACAATGAGTGAGTATCGAACCACTTCTGGACGCTCAGGCCAGGCGACCTTGCGCATCTCGTCTCGCACCTCACGAAGGTATTGACGAGGTCCAACGCGATTTCGGTTCACCTGACGTGGCGCGCGAGTGGGAGCACCCTTTTCGTCGAGGGCTCCTTGGCGCTTCAGCAAGCGCTTCTGTTCGCGGTTTAGATCGTCTAAAGACATGTGATTCGTCGTTTCGTATTCGTTCGCAGCAGTGCTGCAGCAGGGCAGGAGGGACTCGAACCCCCGACCGTCGGTTTTGGAGACCGATGCTCTACCAACTGAGCTACTGCCCTTAAAGGGAC
>Ga0182078_10056613_pt1 | contig 12751 bp, 7 predicted proteins | sample 071ome_15_FD_127749 | JGI IMG/M metagenome (GOLD analysis project Ga0182078, IMG submission 127749) | Metatranscriptome of coastal salt marsh microbial communities from the Groves Creek Marsh, Georgia, USA - 071409BT metaT (Metagenome... | ecosystem: Environmental > Aquatic > Marine > Intertidal... | reverse complement strand
TAGACCAATGGCTATTGGACTCGACGAAAAGAAGGCGATTGTCGCCGAAGTCAACGAGACCGCTGCCAGTGCGCTTTCGCTTGTGGTGGCCGATGCACGTGGGGTTGCCTCAAACGACATGACTGCTCTGCGCGCAACAGCACGCGAAAACCAGGTATATCTGCGGGTTGTCCGCAATACCTTGGCCAAGCGCGCTTTTGAGGGTACCGACTACGAGTGTGTCAATGACACGCTGGCGGGTCCGTCCCTGTTCGGATTTTCCTTGGAAGATCCGGGTGCGGCAGCACGATTGTTTAAGGATTTCGCCAAAGAGAACGACAAGTTCGAGGTGAAAGCACTGTCTATCAGCGGAACGCTGATGGGAGCCGATCAACTGGATGTACTGGCCAAGTTGCCAACGCGGGATCAGGCGTTGTCGATGTTGATGAGCGTCATGAAGGCGCCCACCACCAAGCTGGTACAGACCATGAATGAAGTTCCCGGGAAGCTGGTTCGTACACTGGCTGCAGTTCGTGACCAAAAGGAGCAGGCCGGCTAATTAGCCGCGATCTGGTCCCACACTTTTTCAACAGGAGAAATTGAAATGGCACTTTCAAAAGAAGAGATTCTCGACGCGATCGCCGAGATGAGCGTAATGGACATCGTTGGCTTGATCGAAGCGATGGAAGAGAAGTTTGGCGTAACTGCGGCGGCGGCTGTGGCAGCTGCTCCGGCAGCAGCAGCGGGCGGTGACGCTGGCGGCGCAGCAGCTGAGCAGACTGAATTCGACGTCATCCTGACTTCAGGCGGCGAGAAGAAGGTCAACGTCATCAAGGTTGTCCGTGCGGTAACCGGCCTCGGCCTGAAGGAAGCTAAAGCTGTCGTTGACGGAGCACCGGCTCCTGTCAAGGAAGGCGCTTCCAAGGACGAAGCAGAAGACATCAAGAAGCAGCTTGAAGAGGCCGGCGGTTCCGTCGAACTCAAGTAAAGCAGAGACGAACTCGGCATTGGCCGAGATTCACGGGCTGTGGCGCGCGGTGCGCTTCAGCCCTTTCCTGGTTTTTTGACCAGTTAATTGTCGGGGATACCCGATAGCGACATGCTGGGGAGTATTGATGGCTTACTCATATACTGAGAAGAAACGCATCCGGAAAGATTTTGGCTCGCTTGAGAAGGTAATGGACATTCCCTACCTGCTCGCGATCCAGCTCGACTCCTATCGAAAGTTTACCCAGGAGGGTATTGACGCTGAAGCGCGCGGTGAGCACGGTCTGCACGCGGCCTTCAAGTCAGTATTCCCCATCGCTAGCTACAGCGGAAATGCTGCTCTTGAGTATGTTGATTACTCACTGGGCAAGCCCGTTTTCGACGTTGACGAGTGTGTGCTGCGCGGCACGACGTACGCCTGCGCGCTCCGAGTCAAGGTCCGATTGATCATCTATGACAAGGAATCCTCCTCCAAGTCCATCAAGGACATCAAGGAGCAGGATGTTTACATGGGCGAGATTCCGCTCATGACAGAGAATGGGACGTTTGTCATCAACGGTACCGAGCGGGTCATCGTCTCCCAGCTCCATCGCTCTCCCGGCGTGTTCTTTGATCACGACAAAGGCAAAACTCATTCTTCAGGCAAGCTGCTGTACTCGGCTCGCGTGATTCCTTACCGTGGTTCATGGCTCGACTTTGAATTTGATCCAAAGGATCAGGTATTTGCCCGTATCGACCGCAGAAGGAAGCTTCCTGCGACCATCCTCATGCGCGCCCTGGGCTATGACAGTGAAGAAATTCTCGGGATGTTTTACGAGAACAACGTCTTCCAGCTGGGTGAAGAGCATTCAGCGGCCATGACGCTGGTCCCCAAGCGTTTGCAAGGAGACATGGCCGCCTTTGACATCATGGCGGGCAAGAAGTTGATCGTGGAACGTGGCCGTCGAATTACCGCGCGCCATATCCGCCAGCTTGACGACGCGGGTGTCGAGTATCTCGCGGTCCCTGAGGAGTACCTGTTGGGTCGGCGTCTGGCGAAGAATGTTGTGGATACGGCCACGGGTGAAGTGGTTGTTGAGTGCAACGCCGAAATCACCGAAGAAATGCTCGCTCTGCTCCGGGAAAAGAACATTGAGACCATTGAGACTCTCTACACCAATGAGATCGATTGTGGTCCGTTCATTTCCGACACCCTAGCGCAGGATCCGTCGCGTAACGAGCTGGAAGCGCTGGTTGAAATCTATCGCATGATGCGTCCCGGCGAACCGCCTACAAAAGAATCTGCAGAGAACCTGTTCCAGAATCTGTTCTTCTCGGCGGACCGCTATGATCTGTCGGCAGTGGGCCGGATGAAGTTTAATCGTCGCATCGGACGAGACGAGTCGACGGGCAGCGGAACCCTCGATCGCGAAGACATCGTTGATGTGCTCAAGGCCTTGGTCAATATCCGAAATGGCAAGGGCGTCGTGGATGACATTGATCATCTGGGTAACCGACGTATCCGTTCTGTGGGCGAGATGGCAGAAAACCAGTTCCGAGTTGGTCTCGTGCGTGTTGAGCGCGCGGTGAAGGAGCGACTGTCCATGGCGGAGAGCGAAGGGCTCATGCCCCAGGATCTTATTAACGCCAAGCCGGTGTCGGCGGCCGTCAAAGAGTTCTTTGGTTCGAGCCAGCTGTCCCAGTTCATGGACCAAAACAACCCATTGTCCGAGGTGACTCACAAGCGCCGCGTCTCTGCTCTCGGCCCAGGCGGCTTGACACGCGAGCGCGCGGGCTTTGAAGTCCGCGACGTGCATCCGACCCACTACGGGCGAGTTTGTCCCATCGAAACCCCTGAGGGTCCGAATATTGGTCTGATCAATTCATTGGCAGCCTACGCGCGCACCAATGAATACGGCTTCCTTGAAGCGCCTTACCGAAAGGTCGTTAACGGCGTGGTCACTGATGAAATTGAGTACCTGTCGGCTATCAACGAAGCCGAGCATGTGATTGCTCAGGCCTCTGCGGAGCTCGATAAAAAGAATCGCTTTGTTGATGACCTGATTAACGTTCGCCATATGAACGAATTCACCGTGAAACCCGCTTCCGAAGTGGATTTCATGGACGTGTCGCCCAAGCAGGTGGTCTCGATCGCGGCGGCCCTGATTCCGTTCCTCGAGCACGACGATGCCAACCGAGCCCTGATGGGGTCGAACATGCAGCGGCAAGCTGTGCCTACCCTCAAAGCAGACAAGCCTCTCGTGGGTACCGGTATGGAGCGACACGTTGCCTCCGATTCTGGTGTCTGTGAGGTAGCACGACGCGCGGGCGTTATCGATTCGGTTGATGCCAGCCGTATCGTGGTTCGGGTTGATGCGGGGTCTGTCGGGCTGGGTGAATCTCCGGTGGATATTTACAACCTGACCAAGTACAAGCGGTCTAACCAAAATACCTGTATCAACCAGCGCCCTATCGTCAAGGTGGGAGATCGCATTGATCGCGGTGACATCCTCGCTGACGGTCCTTCTGTGGATATGGGTGAACTGGCTCTGGGCCAAAACATGCGCATCGCGTTTATGCCCTGGAATGGATACAACTTTGAGGATTCCATCCTGGTATCCGAGCGAGTGGTTCAGGAAGATCGATTTACCACGATCCACATTCAGGAACTCACCTGTATCGCACGAGATACCAAGCTGGGCTCTGAAGAGGTGACGGCCGATATCCCCAACGTAGGGGAAGGCGCATTGAGCAAGCTGGATGACTCGGGCATTGTTTATATCGGTGCCGAGGTAGACGCCGGCGATATTCTGGTAGGTAAGGTGACGCCCAAAGGCGAGACCCAGCTAACACCGGAAGAAAAGCTGCTGCGAGCTATTTTCGGAGAGAAAGCCTCCGACGTCAAAGATACCTCTCTACGAGTACCTTCCAGTTACAAGGGAACCGTTATCGATGTTCAGGTGTTCACCCGAGACGGTCTCGAGAAGGATCCCCGGGCGAAGCAGATCGAAGCGGCCCAGCTTGCAGACTATCGGAAGGACCTGCGGGAAGAGTTCCGTATTTATGAGGAAGCGACCTACGCCCGCTTGGCGTCCCTTCTTCGCGGCAAGAAGACCGTCAGCGGCGGTGGCTTGACCAAGGGCACGACGCTTACCGATGAGGTTCTCGGTGAGTTGGCCCGTGACCAGTGGTTCAAGTTGAAGTTTGGCGAATCCGCGCTCAATGAGCAACTTGCCTCTGCACAGCAACTGCTTGAAGAGCAGAACAAGCAGCTCGAGGAGCGTTTTGAGAGCAAGCGTGAGAAGCTCGAAAGTGGCGATGATCTCGCACCCGGCGTGCTCAAGATCGTCAAGGTATATCTCGCGGTCAAGCGACGTATCCAGCCCGGCGACAAGATGGCAGGTAGGCACGGTAACAAGGGTGTTATCTCGGTCATCATGCCTGTGGAAGACATGCCCTATGACGACAACGGTGAGCCGATCGATATCGTACTCAATCCGCTCGGCGTACCCTCGCGCATGAACGTTGGACAGATTCTCGAGACGCACCTGGGCATGGCTGCTCGCGGTCTCGGAGCCAAGATCAACGACATGCTTGATCAGCAGGCGAAGGTTAGCCAGCTGCGTGAGTTCCTCAAGAAAATCTACGCCCATGGCACTGATTCCCGACGTGACGCGGACATTGATGGCCTTAAGGACACGGAACTGCTCGAGCTAGCGGACAACTTGCGCGCAGGTGTTCCGATGGCAACGCCAGTATTTGATGGCGCGGCTGAGGAGGAGATCAAGTCGCTGTTGCGTCTTGCCGACCTGCCGGACAGCGGTCAGCTGACGCTTTACGATGGCAGAACCGGTGATGCCTTTATGCGACCGGTTACTGTTGGCTACATGTATATGCTCAAGCTCAACCACCTGGTGGATGACAAGATGCATGCCCGCTCTACAGGCTCTTACAGCCTCGTTACCCAGCAACCTCTGGGCGGTAAAGCTCAGTTTGGTGGTCAGCGATTCGGAGAAATGGAAGTGTGGGCACTTGAAGCTTACGGCGCGGCCTACACGCTTCAGGAAATGCTGACGGTGAAGTCTGACGACGTTGCAGGTCGAACCAAGATGTACAAAAACATTGTTGATGGGGATCACCAGATGGAGCCAGGTATGCCTGAGTCCTTCAATGTGTTGATCAAAGAAATCCGCTCGCTCGGTATCGATATCGATCTCGAGTCCGAGTCATCAGGCTTCTGAGGGGAATAGACCATGAAAGATTTATTGAATCTGTTAAGCCGCGAGAAGAGTGAAGATTTCGACTCGATTCGCATTGGTCTCGCATCGCCTGAGATGATCCGTTCCTGGTCATTTGGCGAGGTGAAGAAGCCTGAGACCATCAACTACCGGACCTTTAAGCCCGAGCGTGACGGCCTGTTCTGCGCCAAGATTTTTGGCCCGGTCAAGGACTACGAGTGTCTTTGTGGCAAGTACAAGCGCCTCAAGCATCGCGGCGTTATTTGCGAGAAGTGTGGCGTTGAGGTTGCACTGGCAAAAGTCCGTCGTGAGCGTATGGGTCACATCGAGCTTGCGAGTCCTGTAGCACATATCTGGTTCCTGAAGTCTCTGCCCTCGCGCATTGGCCTTTTGCTGGATATGACCCTTCGGGATATCGAACGCATCCTTTACTTCGAGTCATACGTGGTCACCGACCCCGGCCTGTCTACTTTGGATCAGGGGCAACTGCTCAACGACGAGCAGTACTACGAGGCCATGGAAGAATTTGGCGATGAATTCACCGCCAAGATGGGTGCCGAAGCGATTCAGGATTTGATGTCCCAGATCAACATCAACAGCGAAGTGGAGCGAATCCGGGAAGAGATTCCCGCGACCAATTCCGAGACCAAGATCAAGAAGTTGTCAAAGCGCTTAAAACTGCTTGATGCCTTCGTTAACTCCGGCAACAAGCCCGAGTGGATGATTCTCAACGTGCTGCCTGTGTTGCCACCGGATCTCCGGCCCCTCGTGCCTCTCGACGGCGGACGTTTCGCTACGTCTGACTTGAATGATCTTTACCGTCGGGTGATTAACCGTAACAACCGTTTGAAGCGGCTGCTCGATCTCAATGCGCCCGACATCATCGTGCGTAACGAGAAGCGTATGCTTCAGGAAGCGGTCGACGCGCTGCTTGATAACGGTCGTCGTGGTCGCGCCATCACCGGTTCCAACAAGCGTCCGCTTAAGTCCCTGGCCGATATGATCAAGGGCAAGCAGGGACGTTTCCGTCAAAACCTGTTGGGCAAGCGAGTTGATTACTCTGGGCGTTCAGTCATTGTGACGGGCCCGACCTTGAGACTGCATCAGTGTGGTTTACCGAAGAAAATGGCATTGGAGCTGTTCAAGCCATTTATTTTCGGCAAGCTCGAGCATCGAGGATTGGCCAGCACCATCAAGGCAGCCAAGAAGATGGTGGAGCGAGAGCCGCCTGAGGTTTGGGATATCCTCGCTGAAGTTATCCGCGAGCACCCGGTGCTGTTGAACCGGGCACCCACTCTGCACCGACTCGGTATTCAGGCGTTCGAGCCAGTCTTGATTGAAGGTAAAGCAATCCAGCTGCACCCCCTGGTGTGTGCCGCATACAACGCTGACTTCGATGGAGACCAGATGGCGGTTCACGTGCCTCTGACGTTGGAAGCACAGCTCGAAGCCCGAGCGTTGATGATGTCAACCAACAACATCTTGTCTCCCGCATCCGGCGAACCGATTATCGTGCCGTCTCAGGACGTGGTGTTGGGGCTCTACTTCATGACGCGTGAGCGAATCAACGCTAAAGGTGAAGGGATGACCTTCGCCGATACTGCAGAAGCGGAGCGCGCTTACGCGGCGGGTCAAGTGGATCTGCAGGCGCGGGTGAAGGTGCGCATCACTGAAAGCGTCGTGCATTATGAAACCGACTCCGTCACCCAAACACGGGTTGTTGATACCACGATCGGTCGCGCGCTGTTGTGGCGAATTGTGCCGGAAGGTCTGTCGTATGACATGGTCAACCAGCCAATGGTGAAAAAAGCGATTTCCCGCATTATCAACCAGTGCTACCGGGCAGTGGGCTTGAAGTCGACGGTCATTTTTGCGGACCAGTTGATGTACACCGGGTATCAGTACTCAACCAAGTCCGGTTCTTCGATTGGTGTTAACGACTTCGAAATCCCCGATGAGAAGGCTCAGCTGGTCGATCGCGCCTACGGTGAGGTCAAGGAGATCGAGGAGCAGTACGCTGCGGGTCTGGTAACTCAGGGCGAGAAGTACAACAAGGTCATCGACATTTGGTCGCGTACCAACGATCAGGTGTCCAAGTCGATGATGGCGAACCTCTCCAAGGAGACCGTCAAGAATCGCGATGGCGAAGACGAGCAACAGGACAGCTTTAACTCGGTCTACATGTATGCCGATTCAGGAGCTCGGGGATCCCCGGCCCAGATTCGTCAGTTGGCGGGTATGCGAGGCCTGATGGCAAAGCCAGATGGTTCGATCATCGAGACGCCAATCGTGGCGAACTTCCGGGAAGGGTTGAACGTTCTTCAGTACTTCATCTCCACTCACGGCGCCCGTAAGGGACTTGCCGATACAGCCTTGAAGACGGCGAACTCGGGTTATCTCACTCGTCGTTTGGTCGATGTGGCTCAGGACGTAGTCGTCACTGAAGAAGATTGCGGTACCGATGAAGGCCTCTTGATGACCCCCGTCATCGATGGGGGAGACATCATCGAATCCCTTGCTGATCGGGTTCTTGGTCGGATTGTCGCTAAGGACGTCTGCAAGCCAGGCACCGATGAGGTTCTCCTCGAAGCGGGAACGATGATCGACGAACTGTGGACGACGCGCCTTGAGGAAATGGGTATCGATGAGATTTACGTTCGATCCCCCATTACCTGTAAGACTCGCTACGGCATCTGCTCAGCCTGCTACGGCCGTGATCTTGGTCGTGGTCATCAGGTGAACATGGGAGAGGCCATTGGTGTGGTCGCGGCTCAGTCCATTGGTGAACCCGGCACGCAGTTGACCATGCGGACCTTCCACATTGGTGGTGCGGCATCGGGTCAAGCAGCCCAGGACAATATTCAGGTCAACTCAGATGGCGTCGTGAAACTTCACAACATGAAGGTGGTTGATCGGGCCGATGGTGCTCTGGTTGCGGTATCTCGCTCAGGCGAGCTGTCCATACTCGATCAGGTAGGCCGCGAGCGTGAGCGCTATAAAGTGCCTTACGGTGCGACCATCAAGGTGGGTGACGAGGCCGAGGTTAGCGCTGGCGATATCGTCGCGACCTGGGATCCGCACACACACCCCATTATCACTGAGGTAGCAGGTACCGTTAAATTCAGCGGTATGGAAGAGGGCGTGACGGTGAAGCGCCAGACCGATGAGTTTACCGGTCTGACCAGCATTTCAGTGATGGACTCTGGCGAGCGACCAACAGCCGGTAAGGACATTCGTCCAGCGGTCACACTGGTCGACGCCAAGGGCAAAGAGCTGACTCTCGCCGGTACCAACGTACCTGCGCACTACTTCCTGCCGCCGATGGCAATGGTTAATCTGGAAGATGGTGCCAAGGTCGGTGTCGGTGACATCATTGCCCGGATTCCTCAAGAGGGTTCCAAGACGAGGGATATCACGGGTGGTCTGCCCCGGGTTGCCGATTTGTTTGAGGCCAGAAAGCCGAAAGAGCCGGCAATTCTTGCTGAAATCTCCGGTACGGTGAGCTTTGGTAAGGAGACCAAGGGCAAGCGCCGTTTGGTTATCACTCCCACCGATGGCTCCACGTTGCCTGACGGCTCGGATCACTACGAAGTATTGATCCCCAAGTGGCGTCAGCTGACCGTCTTCGAGGGCGAGCAGGTAGAGAAGGGTGAAGTAGTGTCGGAAGGACCGCTCAGCCCCCACGATATCCTGCGGCTCAAGGGTATCGCCGAGCTGGCCAAGTACATCGTCAATGAGATTCAGGAGGTTTACCGTCTCCAGGGCGTGAAGATCAACGACAAGCACATTGAAGTGATTGTTCGTCAGATGTTGCGCAAGGTGATTATTAGCACCTCAGGTGAGTCCTCGTTTATCAAGGGAGAGCAGGTTGAGTACACCTCGTTCCTTGAAGAGTGCGATCGTGTTGAAGCCGAAGGCCTCATTGCGCCGACCGCAGAACGTGAGCTTCTTGGCATTACCAAAGCCTCGCTCGCTACCGAGAGCTTCATTTCGGCAGCATCGTTCCAGGAGACCACCCGTGTCCTGACGGAAGCGGCGGTCACGGGCAAGCGGGATTACCTGCGAGGCTTGAAGGAGAACGTCATTGTGGGCCGCTTGATCCCTGCGGGTACCGGGCTTAGCTACCACGAGGAGCGTCGTCGTAAGCAGGCAGAAGGCGGCTTGCAGCTGTCCATGTCGGATGAGGAGTTCACCGAGAGCTTTGCTGACGAGATGGAGAAAGTCGAGGCGAGCGCTGAGGCAGAGAGCGAATAAGCCTCTGGCTGCGGTGTGCCCAAGCTGCGGTTTGGGCTCGCCTTTTGAGAATAGTTGTGAAAATGAGCCGGTTGACCGGCTCAGGGCGCGTCTATAGAATGCGCGCTCTTTGATTTGGGGCTCGCCCCAATAACAGTTTGGAGCTTTTGAATGGCAACAATTAACCAGCTGGTGCGAAAGCCGCGCAAGCGCAAAGTCATGAAGAGTGGCGTTCCTGCTCTTCAGGCTTGCCCGCAGCGTCGCGGTGTATGCACCCGTGTATACACAACGACTCCCAAGAAGCCGAATTCAGCGCTTCGTAAGGTATGTCGTGTGCGTCTGACCAATGGATTCGAGGTGTCGTCTTACATTGGTGGCGAAGGCCACAACCTGCAGGAGCACAGCGTGGTCCTTATCAGGGGCGGCCGAGTCAAGGATCTGCCCGGTGTTCGTTATCACACCGTTCGGGGAAGCCTCGATACATCAGGCGTTGCGAATCGTCGCCAGGGTCGTTCCAAGTACGGAGCCAAGCGGCCCAAGTAAGAGCAGCAGCAAGCACAACCACTGGCCACCGCTTGCGCGTTGGTCGGTAATCAAGTCGGCGAAGCCGACAGTAAGGCCGGGACGAATACACAAATGTTGTAAGTGCCCGGATTAACCTGAAGCAAAAGGAAGCAAGTCATGCCAAGAAGACGCGTTGTCGCAAAACGTGAAGTCCTGCCCGACCCCAAGTTCGGTAATCAAACTCTCGCAAAGTTCATGAACCACGTGATGGTAAGCGGCAAGAAGTCAGTCGCCGAATCTATTGTGTATGGTGCTTTGTCCCTCGTGGAAGAGCGCACCAAGCGCGATCCTATCGAAGTATTTGATGAGGCGCTCGAAAACATCGCGCCCATGGTTGAAGTAAAGTCTCGCCGTGTCGGTGGTGCCACCTATCAGGTGCCTGTAGAAGTACGCCCTTCACGCCGCCAGGCTTTATCCATGCGATGGCTGGTTGACTACGCGCGTAATCGCGGTGAGAAGTCCATGCGTATGCGCCTGGCAGGCGAGATCGTCGATGCCTCGCAGGGCAAGGGCAATGCGGTCAAGAAGCGTGAAGACGTTCATCGTATGGCTGAAGCCAACAAGGCCTTCTCGCACTTCAGATTCTGATTGAATATCCCCATCCGCGATTAAGGGCACCGTTGTGGCACGCAAAACACCGATAGAACGTTATCGCAATATCGGTATCTGTGCCCACGTGGATGCCGGGAAAACCACCACCACAGAGCGCGTTCTGTTTTACACCGGTCTCTCTCACAAGATTGGCGAGGTCCACGACGGTGCTGCCACCATGGACTGGATGGAGCAGGAGCAGGAACGCGGTATCACCATCACTTCTGCTGCTACCACCTGTTTTTGGCAGGGAATGCAGCAGCAGTTTGATCAGCACCGAATTAACATTATCGACACCCCCGGGCACGTCGACTTCACGATCGAGGTCGAGCGCTCGCTCCGTGTGCTCGATGCTGCGGTTGTGGTTCTGTGTGGCTCATCAGGGGTTCAGCCTCAAACCGAGACCGTGTGGCGCCAAGCCAATAAATACGAAGTCCCGCGTATGGTGTTTGTCAACAAGATGGACCGCGCGGGTGCTGATTTTGAGCGGGTTGTTGACCAACTGCGGGACCGCTTGAACTGTAACGCTGTTCCCATCCAGATGACTATTGGTGCCGAAGACGAATTCAAGGGTGTCGTCGATCTAATCAAGAACAAATCCATTCTCTGGAACGAAGATGATCAGGGAATGACATTCGACTACGCAGACGTGCCCGATGAGCTCACAGACAAAGTAGCCGAGCTACGTGAGTACATGGTGGAAGCGGCGGCAGAAGCCAATGAAGAGCTCATGACCAAGTACCTCGAAGAGGGTGAACTCAGTGAGGATGAAATCAAGCAGGGTCTGAGAGCGCGAACGCTCGCAAACGAGATCGTACCCGTGCTCGGTGGTTCGGCCTTCAAGAACAAGGGCGTTCAGGCTGTGTTGGACGCGGTGATTGAATTTCTGCCATCTCCCACTGAAGTTAAAGCGATCGAGGGCACTCTTGAAGATGGGGAGACCCCCGCGGAGCGTCACTCAGATGACAATGAGCCCTTTTCTGCATTGGCGTTCAAAATAGCGACCGATCCATTTGTCGGCACCCTCACGTTTTTCAGGGTGTACTCGGGGAAACTTGAAAGCGGTACTGCTGTTTACAACTCTGTGAAGGGCAAAAAAAGAGCGGGTTGGTCGCATGGTTCAGATGCACTCCAACAGCCGCGAAGAGATCAAGGAAGTATTGGCGGGAGATATCGCCGCCGCGATCGGTTTGAAGGACGTTACTACGGGCGACACGCTCTGTGATCCCGGTAATGCCGTAGTGCTTGAGCGCATGGAATTCCCTGAGCCCGTTATTTCTGTGGCGGTGGAGCCGCGTTCAAAGGCGGACCAGGAGAAAATGGGTATCGCCCTTAGCAAGCTGGCTCAGGAAGACCCGTCCTTCCGCGTCAAGACCGATGAAGAAACAGGACAAACCATCATTTCAGGGATGGGCGAGCTGCATCTGGACATTATCGTTGACCGGATGCGGCGAGAGTTCAGCGTAGAGGCGAATATCGGTAAGCCTCAGGTCGCGTACCGTGAGCGCATTCGTAATACCGTGGAGATTGAAGGTAAATTTGTGCGCCAGTCTGGCGGCCGGGGCCAGTACGGTCACGTCTGGATCAAGTTTGCACCCGCTGATGACGAAGGCCAGGAAGGACTGGAATTTGAAAATGAGATAGTCGGTGGTGTGGTTCCAAAGGAATACATTCCCGCTGTTCAAAAAGGCATTCAAGAGCAGATGCAGAACGGTGTCCTTGCTGGGTACCCCCTGCTGGGACTCAAGGCTACGGTTTATGACGGCTCCTATCACGACGTTGATTCCAACGAGATGGCATTCAAGATTGCGGCCTCTATGGCAACGCGAAAGCTTGCAGAGGTAGGGGGCGCGGTCCTGCTGGAGCCCATGATGAAGGTAGAGGTTGTCACGCCGGAAGAGAACATGGGTGATGTCGTTGGCGATCTTAACCGTCGGCGGGGCATTATCCATGGGATGGATGAGAATTCTTCGGGCAAGGTGGTGGATGCTGAAGTGCCTCTGGCCGAGATGTTTGGTTACGCGACTGATCTGCGTTCAGCGACTCAGGGTCGTGCGACCTACACCATGGAGTTTTCAAAATATGCCGAGGCGCCAAGCAATGTCGCTCAGGCCATCATTTCAAAAAACCAGACCTATTAAAGTCTAAACAGACATACGCTGGCCTGCATTCCAAGCCCC
>Ga0182078_10056076_pt1 | contig 12818 bp, 10 predicted proteins | sample 071ome_15_FD_127749 | JGI IMG/M metagenome (GOLD analysis project Ga0182078, IMG submission 127749) | Metatranscriptome of coastal salt marsh microbial communities from the Groves Creek Marsh, Georgia, USA - 071409BT metaT (Metagenome... | ecosystem: Environmental > Aquatic > Marine >... | reverse complement strand
GTTGATTGAAGAGGGGCTGAATTTGGTTTTGATGCATCGTGAGAAACTTGCATTGCGAAAAAGAATCCCGGTCAAACTACCTGTTTGTTCCCAGAGCGGGGGAGTATATTCCGACGTACAACTGAATGATGGGTCGGAATTGAACGATCTTATAGAGGTTTAACTGGCACATGGAGATTGACCAGACACATAATATGGGGAATGATGTGTCTGTGAAAACGAATATTGATTTGGATGAACGCCTGGTCAAGCGGGCTCAGCAAATGACGGGCTTGAAGACCAAAAAGGAGTTGGTCAATCACGCTTTGTCGGAGTTGGTGAGAAGGCAGGATCAAAAGGCAATTCTGCGTTTGCGGGGAAAAATATCATGGGTGGGTGATCTTGAAGCATCCAGAGAAAGCCGGTTCTGATGTTGATGGTGGATACCAGTGTCTGGATTGATTTCCTTGCGGATCGTGAAACTCCAGAGGTGGCCTATCTTCAAGAGTCCGTTGAAGCTGAAGAAACACTGTGTTTCACCGGTGTTATTTTGCAGGAACTGTTTCAGGGAATGCGAAGCAATGAACAGCGGCATGTGGTTGAGCACAGTTTTTTACCTTTCGTTGAAATCTTTCCATCACGGAGCACCTATTTGCTTGCTGCTGATCTTTTCAGGAAATCGAGGGAAGCGGGACATCCCATTCGAAGCAGTATCGATTGTCTCATAGCAGCCTGCTGTATTGAGCAGAATGCTGTCATTTTGGAAAACGATCGGGATTACGCATACATTGCCAAAGTGTCGAAGTTGCAGCGGGTGCAAAGTTAAGATTCGAATGGATTGTAGCAGAGATCTTGCGTGATATTTCACACCGAATGGATTACTTGCGTGCATCAAGTGCATGCATCTTGATCGCGGATGCGGGATTTGAGGAATACTTTTCCGAAGGACCAGAGGCGTTCGGTGGTTCGGAGGGGGAGGTCCATGGCTTCGGCCGCCTGGGGCATGGTCATGCCGACGAAGTAGCGGAGCTTGACCAGTTCGGCGACCTGGGGGTCTTCGCTTTCGAGGTCGGCTAGGGCTTCGTGGACGGCGAGGAGTTCGTCGGAGGGAGCTTTGACGATGATCTGGGATTCACGGAGATCTTCGCGGTTTTGGAGGCCGGCTTTTTGGGCGGACAGTTTGCGGCGGGCTTTTTCGATGAGGATGCGTCGCATGGCCTCCGAAGCGGCGGCGAAGAAGTAGGCGCGGTTTGGCCATTGACGTTGGGAGTCCCCACCCAGCCGGATCCATGCCTCGTGCACCAGCGCGGTGGCCTGCAGGGTGTGATCGCGTCGTTCACCCGCCATCTTGACCGCGGCCAGTCGACGCAGTTCGTCGTACACCACCGGCAACAAAGTTTCCGCCGACCGAAACGGGTCGGACGGTTGGGACGCGTTGGGCTTGCTTGGTTCTGTTGGCATGTGGACATGATATGTTCCACAGCCACCAAGGAGGAAGGCCTTTTTGAAGGTTAAAGGAGAGGTTGCCGTGGCATTTAACGAGTCATCCACTGCGAGGGGCGTTGTTTGAAAACTGGGTGATGACCGAATTGATCAAATCACAAACGCACCGCGGAGAGAAGCCATCCATATATTTTATCAGAGACAAACAAGGACATGAAATAGATGCCTTGATCGAAACGGGTCCCAATACTTTTCAAGCCGCGGAAATAAAATCGGGAATGACCGTAACATCAGAATCCTTTTCAGGTTTGAAATACTGGGGAAGCCAATTGACGGAATACAAGTTGCATCCATGGATTGTTTACGGAGGCGAAACAAAACAAGAGCGTGAAGCAGCCACTGTCTTGCCGTGGCGAGATTTGGAGCCATTGCTTGAACGTCGATTGTCAAGAAAGGTTGATTGATATAGTCGTAACGGGACTCATCTTTCAACATTCCATAAGAAAACCTCGACTGATGAGCTTATGGAGTGCTGTGGCTCGACACAGCTTTGGATACGTCGAGTGCCCGGAGATAGATGTCCCGTAGGGAGCTCGTATTGGATTCGCTGGATTGGCTCATGATAGTGTCTTTAAGGATACCTGCGAGTTGAGTTGGAAATCCCCGCAAAGTTTTTTTAGACGGGATGAACAGGATTTGCAGGATGTTTTTTTGTTTTGGGGGTCGTACCCAACTATTGACACAAGCTTTACACACGTATGGCTTCCCTTGTTCCGCGTCTCTTGGTTTTGTCGCATCGTGAGGAAAAGGCTTCATGACAAAAAGCGTCCGTCACATTTCCTGTTTGTTCCCAAGGTGGAGGGGTTCATTCAGGGGTTAATCTGAATTTATGGCCCTTCCTCTGCCTATGGTGATCGTTTCAGCCATGGTTTCAGTATGACAGACATTCCGTCATTCTGTCAAAATCTGACTTGTCATAGTGTCAAAATGCCACTATGAAGTAAAGAATTATGACAAGATACCATGCACGAGAGCTGACCACCCGTTTGAAAGTGGCCATGAAGCGCTTGCCGGTGGTGGTTGTGTCTGGTTTGCGTCAATCTGGAAAAAGCACTTTGCTTCAGAATGAACGTAATTTTGTCTCCGGGCATGATTATCAGACATTTGATGATTTTTCGACATTGGCGGCGGCGAAACAATTTCCGGAGTCATTGATCGAAAAGCCGGTCATATTGGATGAGGTGCAACGTTGTCCGGAGATATTGTTGACGTTAAAGAAGCACATTGATGTCACCCGGGATCCTGGAAAATTCATTTTATCGGGCTCAGCAAATTTGGCCTTAATCGGTCATGTTACCGAATCTCTTGCGGGCAGAGCTGGTTATTATGTGTTGCATCCCATGACCCGTAGAGAGTGTTCAGGAAACGTGCAGGAGGAACCATTCTTAACCCGTTTTTTGAAACATCCTGCTTTACCATCTGATACTTTTGAGCCTGTTCAAGCATCGGAAATTTTGCGAGGTGGTTTACCCCCCGCGTGCCTGGGATCTGACGAAGGCTTGGGTGAATGGTTTCGAGGGTATGTGCAAACATATGTGGAGCGCGATGTTCGACAGATGTCTCGTATCACGGATTTGGTCTCCTTTCAGATGCTGGCCAAATTGGCTGCCATGCGCACAAGTCAGGTGCTGGTGCAAAGCACATTGGCCAGAGATGCCAAACTGAAAGCAGCGACTGCGAAACGTTATCTTGACCTGCTGGAGACGTCGTTTTTGATCCGAAAGTTGCCGCCTTATCTGGGAAACCGTACCTCCCGTCTGGTGAAGTCACCCAAACTGCATTTTACCGACAGCGGATTGGCGGCACATATGGCGGGAATGACCCATTTTGAACCCGGCGCCGACGCGTTGCTTCGAGGGGCTTTGTTTGAGACATACGTCGGGCAAAACCTGTCGGCTCTTTTGGAAGCTCACCAGCCGGAAGCCACCATGAGTTATTGGCATGAACAAGGACGACACGAGGTGGACATGGTCATTGAAAGCGGCAAGAAAGTCCTGGCGATTGAAGTCAAGGCAGCATCCCGCTGGTCAGATAAGGACTTGGCATCGTTACGCGTTTTTCTTGATCGGACACCTCAGTGTATTGCGGCCGTTTTGGCATACAACGGAGAAAAACCTGCTCAATTGGGGGAACGTTTATTCTGTATTCCGATGGGGCTGTTGTTGAGTTAGGGCATCAAGATTCAGGAGTGTTTTTCCCGGTCTCCGATGCGGGTTTTGAGGTAGACTTTTCCGAAGGACCAGAGGCGTTCGGCGGTGCGGAGGGGGAGTTCCATGGATTGAGGTTAGAGTTTCAATTCTGGTATTTGAGCATATCCAACAGCTTGAAATCCATCCCGCATTTGTGAGGATGATGTTTTTTTGACAGGATTAACAAGATTTTCAGGATGTTTTTAATAGGAGTACATTTCTTGAAAATTGCATTTTTGATGTGCGATTTTCAAGAAAAGGAGTGGCTCAATCATGACCTTTGTAGAAGTGATTCGAAGGGTGGTCAGTTTCTGATTTGGTTTAATCGGACCTTTACACTTGTTTATGTGGAGGATTTCCGCTGAATAGCGGCATGCCTGAGTGGTTGGCCATTTTAATTTTAGGTGTGGTGGAGGGGATTACCGAGTTTTTGCCGGTTTCTTCGACCGGGCATTTGCTTTTGATGCAGCAGATGTTTGGGAAGTGGATCCCGCCGCAGTCGGATCTCTTTAATATCGTGATCCAGTCCGGCGCCGTGCTGGCGGTGATTCCTTTGTTCAAGGAACGTATTCTGTATGTGGTTCGTCAATGGCGTGAGAAGGATGCCCAGGTTTTTATCGGTCAGATCGCTCTCGCATTCTTTATCACCGGGGTGGGTGGTTTGGCTTTGGAGAAGAATGGATTCACTTTGCCGGATGAGCCCATGCCGATTGCGTTGGCTTTGTTGATCGGCGGGATTCTGTTTCTCTGGGTTGAAAAGTGGGTGCAGGGAAAGCCTGTTTCGGAGGCGATTACCTGGAAGATTGCGATTGCGGTGGGGTTGGGTCAGTTGGTGGCGGCGGTTTTCCCCGGGGCTTCGCGTTCAGGCACGACCATTCTGGTGGCTTTGATGATGGGGTTGAGTCGGTCGATGGCGACGGAGTATAGTTTTTTGGTGGGGATTCCCACGATGCTGGCCGCGGGCGGATATAAGATTTTGAAAGCGGTGACTGAACCGGTCGAGGGTGCGCCTCCCGAGGATTGGGGGATGGTGGCTCTGGGGTTTGTGGTGTCGGGGATTGTGTCATTTATCGCCGTGAAATGGTTGTTGCGGTATGTGCAGTCGAATTCGTTCAACAGGTTTGGTTATTATCGGATTGCGGTTGGGGGGATTCTTTTGATTCTATTTTTGAGTTAGGGAGGGATAAATCTGGACTGCGGTAAGTCATTACCGCTCTGGATACAGTCCGAATACCAATGAAAACACTCAATCTGATACATAGTCGCGCCTGATTGATGGTGTTCTGGGGGGTTGAAAATTAGAGTGAGTTTGAATTTGAGGGCTTAAACTTTTCCCTGAGGTATCCAGAGCGGTAATGACTTACCGCAGTCCAGAGTTCTTCGAACAACAAAAAACCCCATGCACATAATGTGGGCATGGGGTTGGGAAAGGGTTTTCTGCCTTTGTATCAGTCGCGGAGGGGGAGTTGTTTTTCCACTTTTTCTTTGACCAGTTTGGCGAACTTGGGAAGTCCGTTCTCGGTTGGAACGGGGTTTTCACCCTGGATGAGCGGGGTGACGTACTTCACGAAGTTGTCGTTCGGCATGAAACCATCCACGGAGATCCAGGCACGGGGAATCAAGTGTTCCACGTTGGCGATGTCTTCCAGTGGTTGGAGTGCGGTGCCCCATTGGTAAGGCTCGTTGTTCAGTCGGACGAGTTTGACCATCTGACCGCTCTTGCCTTCCAGGGCTGCTTTGACCGCTGCCACGCCGCATGCGAATGCCTCTTCCACGTCGGTGGCGCTGGCGTAATGGGCGGCGGCGCGTTGGGCGTAGCCGAGTTTGACGGTGCGGGTTTTGAGATTCAGTTTGCCCTGCACCATTTCCTTGAGCGCATCAGCGGCACCGGAAAGCACGGCATGGCCGAATGCGTCGAGGCGTGATTTGTCCGCTCCGATTTCTTCGCCGGCTGCGTTTTTGACGCCTTCACCGGTGACCATGATGCAGTAGTTGAGGCGGTCGACCGTTTCCTGGACTTTTTTGAGAAAGGCTTCTTCGTCGAGGCGAATTTCCGGCAACAGGATGATGTGGGGGGGATCGTCATCATCGCGTTTGGCGGCCACGGTTCCGGCGGCGATCCAACCGGCGGCGCGTCCCATGACTTCGATGATACAGCAGGAACCGTCATCGGTGGCCATGCTACCCACATCGGCGCCGACTTCCATTACGGTGGCGGCATTGTATTTGACCACGGATCCGTAACCGGGGCAGTGATCGGTTTGGGGAAGGTCGTTGTCGATGGTTTTGGGAACACCGATCACACGCATGTTGTAGCCACGTTTGACGGCTTCTTCATGAATTTTGTGCGAGGTATCTTGTGAATCATTGCCACCAGCGTAAAAGAAGAAGCGGATATTGTGTGCTTCAAAGACCTGGAACAGGCGGTCCATGTCGCGGGCAGCTTGTTCGGGGTCGCTCTTGAAATTGATCTTGTAGCGGCAGGTGCCGAGTGCGGCGGCCGGTGTGTGTTTCAACTCTTCGATGGTCTTGGCTTTCTCCTCGTTGATGTCGATGAGCTCCTCGTTGAGGATGCCGTAGATGCCGTTCAATCCACCGTAAATCTCTTCGATTTCGCCGTGTTTGCCTGCTTCTGTAATGACGCCGGCCACGCTGGAATTGATGACGACGGTTGGGCCGCCGGACTGTGCCACCAGCAGATTCCCGCTCAATGCGTTTGATGCTTCGTTATTTTCCATAAAATTCAATTCACTTCTAGTTCAGGCGCTCAACTGTCCAAACAGTCCGCCTGTAGGTTGATAAAGCTCGCGTCAACAGCTCGGCAACATGCCAAGTTGACGCGCCAGTGTCAAAAAGGAATTGTCGTTCTTGGAAGAATCTCTCGCGGCTTTCCGGGGCACCGGGAGGGCGATTATTGTTCGAAGCTGATCACGTTTTTGATACCTGTGGCCTTGTCGAGGAGCAAAGATCGGCTGTCCTGCGTTCCGAAGCGGCTGGTAATAACGCGCTTAAGCGCTTCGGGCCAGCGTTCCATGAAGACTCCGAGATCTTTGATGGCCGAGATGAATGCTCCCTGGTCGGCATTGACGGTCCCGATCACGACCTGATTTTTAAGCACGACATTTCGCATGATGAGATCGGCGTCCACTTCAATGGCTGGTTTGGGGGCGGGGATGCCCGTGAACACGTAAATACCGTTCAATCCCAGAATACTCAGCACTTTGTAGGAAATGCTGGAAACCCCGACGGCTTCATAGACCAGATCGATGTTGCCAACCCGCTCCGCCAGTTCTTCCAAGGATGTTTCCAAAGCGGAAATGTATGGCACACCGAAGGATTCCACCAATTCGGCTTTCGGGTTGGGTGCTTTGCTGCGGGAGTAGACGAAGGTATTGAATCCTTCGGCTTTCAATTTCATGGCGCCGAGGATACCGACCGGCCCGGCCCCCAGGACCACTGCATTCAGGCCTTTCCCGTTTGGGCGACCTTTGGCGTCCTTGTGTTTTGCCCAGGGAAGGCGGCATTGGGTGGGCCAGACTTGTGACATGGCTTTTTCCACAATGGTCAGGGGTTCCACCAGAACGGCCACGTCCTTGAGGTTGACCGGCACATAGTTGAGGTATTTTTCCTGTTCCGCCCAGAATTCGGTCATGTAGCCATGACGCATCTTGATACCGCGTTCGACAAAGTCTCCTGTTGAACAGAAGTCCTGCAGATCCTCTTTGCAGGGGGCGCAATGACCGTGCGTGCAGGGACGTCGTACCGAAGGCACGACCAGATCGCCTGGCAGGAATTCCTCCACTGCCGAGCCGACCTCCTGAACGATGCCCAGGCATTCATGCCCCAGCACCAGATAATCGGAGTCTTTGGGAGGATCGCCGTAGACAAAGGTGCAAATTTCGCGGTCGGTGCCGCAGATGCCCACATCGATACTTTTGACGATCACCTCGTTGTCCGAACTCAAGACCGGTTTCGGATGGTCGAGGATTGCGACTTCTTTCTTTTTTGGTATGGCGCCGACAGCTTGCATGTGTATTTCTTGTACTAGGGTCCAAGGATTTCCCGTGACAATGAGGTCAAGGAAAGCGACGAACATCTTACATTTCCTGGCTTTCGGGCAAACAAAATTTTTCTGCTTTCGCCATTCCGTAACGACTCAAGCCGAGCAGAAAAGGGGAGGTATGTGGAAAGCAACCAGAGCTTGATCCAAATTGCTTGGATGTTGCATTGTTGGTAACAAATTGGAAATCAATAAATTATGTGGTATTTGGATTCGTTGGAACATCCAGAGAGTTCGTGCCAAAACAGCGGTTGGCAAGATCAAGGCATGCGGATGATTTGTAATATGTCCGGATCAGAAACTTTGTGCCGGCTGATGGATCCATCTGGCCAGCAAACCTCCAGTTGATCTATTTGGCTTGCCGGACCGATCACCTGAATCATGCCCATTTGCGAGCCATAGCTGCTTCCTGCGGTCACGCAAAGCCATGGTCCATGGTGACCGTTTGTCTGAATGCCGCGTATCTGGGCGCCAATGGCGCCGGGGTTTGCCGGGGAGCCAATGAGTTGAGTTCGTATTCCGGGAATGGCTTCGCGATTGGTCAGTAATACGGTTGAACCACGATTCTGCCCGACCACCAGATCCAGGCGTCCATCACCATTCCAGTCCGAAACGGCCGACCCCCGTTGTTCTCCCAAGATTCGAATGCCACTGTCGTGTGGCGACAATGGAGTGAAAGTTCCTGATCCGGTTCCGAGGCATATGAGACCCAGCCCGGCATCCATGCGGGGTGTCATGGCATCCAGCTGGAAATTGTTTTGAGCCAGAAAGACGTCCAAATTTCCGTCCCCATCGAAATCACCACTCGCAACACCGAAGACAGGCGCCCATTGAGCTTCGGATGGGAGTGGATGCGCTTCAAACTGCCCCTGGTTGTTGAGAAAGACCATGGTTTGGGAGGTGTTGACCTCCAGCATGTCCGCTTTTGCCTTTAAGGATGCCAGAACCTTGGACACGGTTTGTTGGCTGAATGCCTGATAGGATCTGTAATGGGAGACCAGAGTGGGGATGCCTCGGGCGAGCATGCCCAGTTGTTGATCCGGCGCGTCATCATTCAACGTTGGTTCAAAGTGAGCCCGGATGATGTCGTGCGCCTGATTTTGGTCGAAGTCACCATGGTAAAGTCTGACCGGATGATGCAGGTGTTCCTGGTGGGGGCCGTTCATGCCACGGTTCCCGGCAATAAAGTCGATTTGTCCGTCGTTGTTGAAATCGCCCGGCGCCAATCCGCTCCACCAACCCTTCAGGTGGGCTAGTCCGCGTTTGCTTGTTTCATCCACCAGCAGCCCCTGGTTGTTTTTAAAAAATGCCAGGGAGTTCCAGTCACGCGTGACCAGAAGTTCAGGAAATCCGTCCCGATCCTCGTCGAACCAACAGGCACTTCGGACCATTCCCAGGCGCTGAAACAACTTGGATCTTTCTTTATCCATTACGAACGATCCTTCTTCGTTCAGGAACAGGTGGCTGTCGGGTGGTGTTGGAAATTTCCCGGGAAGCACACGGGAGCCCACGAACAAATCGAGGTCACCGTCCCGATCCACATCCCCCAGTGCCATGGGGCCGATCGAGTCGGGTCGACCCGGAAAGGCGTCGAGGGTTTTGCCGTCCCTCAAGCGATATTCGCGGATGGGCGAACCCAAGGGCAGGCCGTCTTCGTAATTGGATGAGCCTGCAAGCAGTCGCACGTTTCCACCTTCGTCCCTCCATCCCATAAGGCTGACTTGATCTCTTGAAGCAGGGAGGTGAAAGGGAGGTTTGGTGATGGGTTCGAAGGATTGTCCTTTCTGGTTGAGAAATGCATTGGGTTTGCCTCCCCGGCCATTGCTCAGGATCAGGTCTTCCCAGCCATCATGGTTCAGGTCCAGCCATGCCACTGCCGGACCTTCATATGCCAGCGAAGCATCAATCAGGGGTTGGCGTGCCCAGTCGTCAAAATCCGGATCGTTGTGCTGGTGATTTAACAGGTGACTTTCATCGACAAACAAGGTTGTGCTTTTGGCGGCATCGTCCGTTGCCGGGTTTGAGTTCTCCGTCGTTTGCCGCTTAATTTCAAAAAAACGGTTTGGGAGAATGTCCCGTATGGTTTCCTTTTGGCCTCCGGGCCAGTGTATGGTGAGGGTGACGTTTGCGTTTTTTTTGTATGGCCAGGCAAAGGTGCGGATGGATTGGTCGTCGGAAAGGTATTTTCCTCCCGCAATGATCTCCTGACTTTGAGTGAACGCGCCGTCAGAGAGTTCCAGTCGGGTTCCGATGTCGTGGGCGCGGACCGCGATACGCGGTGCGCTGGTGTGATTCTGGTAGATGCTGGCCTGGGCGTTCAGGTTGTTCACCGCGACGTCCAGGTCTCCGTCTCCATCCAGATCAGCCAGACAAATGCCGTGGGAAACATCATCGAGATCAAATCCCCATGATTCGCTGATATCCTCGAATGTGCCGTTGCCTTGATTTCGCAGGGCCATGTTGGGTGTGTCGAATGTTGGAAAGAGCATGCGTTTTTCAAAGATCTCGCGGTCGCTCATCTTCTTGGCACGGCGCATGGCTTTGAGTTGATTGGCTACATCGATGTTTCGGCCATCCCGTTCATGGCCGTTGGTGATGAGGAGGTCCTCGTATCCGTCCAGATCCACATCCAGAAATGCCACTCCCCAGGCCCAGTCGGATGCCGCCACGCCCGCCCATTGGCCCACTTCGGCATAGGTCATGTCACCCCGATTCATCTGAAGGGTGGTTTTCATGAACTGGGGGCGGTGGCTGGTTTCGCGGATGAGGTGCATGGCGGGTTTGACGTCGCCCAGTTGGTTCAGCCGTGTCTGATGGGACCGGGCCAGCATGTCGAGCACAAGGATGTCATCGTCCCCATCTCGATCCACATCCGCTACGTCCAATCCCATGGCAAACCAACTGGTCTGCCGAATGGCATGGGACGGCAGGGCTTTGAATGTTCCCTTGCGCGTGTTGATCCAGATCCTGTCGGGGGTGTCAAAGTCGTTACACACATAAAGGTCCGGATATCCATCGTGGTTCAGATCGCGAAACATGGCAGCCAGCCCCCAGTCCCGCGGTATCTCAGAAAGGGGATTTCCGAGTTCGTCCAAAAAGGTTCCGCCTGTCCAATCGACGGGTTCGAAGGTGAGGTTGCCCAGATTGCGATAGAGGGTGTCGGGTTCGCCGTATTCGCCGATGCCTCCGCGTTCGTCGATGTAGAAGCGGTGTTGGAGGTCCGGTTCAGCGGTCGGGCGTCCGTTGAACTTGCTGACGATGCGTTTGCCGCCGACCTTTTTGATGTCGACGTAGGCGTTGGGAACGTCCATCAGGGCGGAGGCGCGATAGCGTGAGACGTAAATGTCCGGTTTGCCGTCCAGGTCATAGTCGGCCACGGTAACGGTCATGCCTCCCAGTGCAGGTTGCATGCCTGCTTCCAGCGTTCGTTCTTCGAAGGTTCCATCGCCACGGTTGCGGAAGAGTCGCAGTCCCCGATACATGGTGTTGACCAGCAGTTCCGGTCTCCCATCTCCATCCAGATCTGACAAGACACATGCGGTGGAGTCCGCATCAGGACAGGCGACACCCGCTTGATCGGTGATGTTTTCGAATTGCCAGTTTCCTTTGTTGCGAAAGAGACGGTTGGGATTGTCTAGGGAATTGAAGTAAAGGTCGCAAAGGCCGTCGCCATCGATGTCATCCGCCGCAACCCCGGAGCCATTGAGTAGCGTTTGATTCGTCATGTAACGGGTGACGGATAGCAGGTTGGTGAATTGGATGCCGGTTTGTTCCGGCTGCATGTTGATCAAGCCGGCTTTGGGAGCAGGGGATGAATCGACAGATAGCAGGCGATATCGGTGGCCGCCATGTGCGTGCCAATCGGAATCTGATTGGGCGCTCATCTTTTGTGCGATGATCGCGGGTCCAATCGCCATCGCCAAAAGGAGCCATCTATGCAACCAAAAGGACATGCAACGACCATAGTTCAATGGTCGGTCGGGATCAATGTTTGGGTGGGCGTTGAATGGTGAATTTGGGGTTCAAGACGGTAGGCTTCCCAAAACGGTCTGGAAAGGAGCTTGTGGATGCTGTGAGGTTCCGGCCAGGGACGGCCAGATCTACCCTGGGGTGAGGTCGCGCCAGGGACGGCACGTTCTGCCTTGGGGTGTGGGAAGACAAGATATGCCTTATCCGCCGATGAAGCTCATGGTGCGTTCGGGTTGGACGAAGTCTTTGCGGCCGATTTTGTGTCCGGGTTCTTTGCCAAAGACGACGGTGCGTAGTTTGTCCATGATGTCCTGATCCCGGGCGTTTCCCCGTAGGAGCGATTTGAAATCGTGTTCCTGGTGACTGAAGAGGCAGGTGCGCAGGTTGCCGTCCGCAGTCAGGCGGAGACGATTGCATTGGCTGCAGAAAGGTTCGGAGACGGAGGCAATGATGCCGAACTCACCTTTTCCATCTTTGTGTTGCCAACGTTTGGCCGTTTCCGAAGCGTGGCTCGGTTGGAGTGGTTGGATATCGAATCGCTTTTGGATGCGTTCCAGCATTTCGCGACCGGTGACCACCAATTCTTTTTGCCACGCCTTGCCGGAGTCCAGTGGCATGTATTCGATGAATCGCATGGTGACCTTATGTTCGCGTCCAAACTGCACCAGATCCTCCAGTTCGTGATCGTTCATGCCTCGAATGATCACTGCGTTGACTTTGACTGGATCGAATCCAAGTTCCCTGGCAAGTTCAATACTGTGAATGACGCCTTCGAGACCTTTGCGACCAGTCATTTTTTCAAAATTGGCTGCGTCCAGGGAATCCATGCTGAACGTCATTCGTGACAGACCCGCTTCTTTCAGCGCTTGAGCGTGTTTTTGAAAAAGAAACCCATTGCTGGTCAACGCGACGTCCTGAATGCCTGGAATTTGATGAATATCGGCAATCAAACCTGCCACTCCGGTCCGGAGGAGAGGTTCACCCCCGGTGATTCTGATTTTCCGGACTCCCATGTTGGATGTCAGACGCACGAACCGGAGGATTTCTTCGTAGGTCAGGATTTCCTTTTTGGGTTTCCAGGGATAGCGGATGTAGGTTTTTTCCCCTTGATGCGTGTG
>Ga0182078_10153553_pt1 | contig 12850 bp, 13 predicted proteins | sample 071ome_15_FD_127749 | JGI IMG/M metagenome (GOLD analysis project Ga0182078, IMG submission 127749) | Metatranscriptome of coastal salt marsh microbial communities from the Groves Creek Marsh, Georgia, USA - 071409BT metaT (Metagenome... | ecosystem: Environmental > Aquatic > Marine >... | reverse complement strand
TTTTTCCCTCGGCAATGCGCGTTCGGGATAGCCAATCCGCAACCGCCAATATACCACCTAGGTTATCGGACGGATGACCCCATTCCGCAGCAAGCCATGTGTCATTAAAATCTAGCCAGCGGATCATGGCACCAATGTTAAACGCAGCATTGATCGGGTCAAGCTGGTAGCTTGTTCCGGGTACTTTTGCTCCATTTGGAACATTTGTTCCTGGCACAATAGGCCCTAAAAGTTTTGTACAGGCGGGATAACTTAAGGCTTCTAATCCACAACCCAATGTATCCATTAAACAATATCGAGCGGTATCTAAAGCCTCAGAACTTTGAATTTGGTAATCGTTTACATAATTTGCAATGTCAGCAATAACTTGATCTGGCGCAGGTCGAACATTAGAGATGTGAGATGACATGTGTTACTAAACCTTTCTTTTATCTTTGATTAATGGGGGTGTAGGATCTATTTTCTGGACCTGTGTATTCAGCATTGGGTCGAATAATTTTATTATCCATACGTTGCTCAATAATATGAGCCGCCCAGCCAGTGGTTCTGGAAATGACAAAAATAGGAGTAAACATTGCCGTGGGGATACCCATTAAATGATAACTGGAGGCACTGTACCAATCGAGGTTTGGAAACATTTTCTTTTCTTCCCACATCACAGATTCAATTCTTTCTGATATCTCAAATAAGGTATTATTTCCTTGATCTTCTGAGAGTGATTTTGAGACTGATTTAATACTTTCGTTTCTCGGGTCACCAATGGTGTAAACGGGATGACCAAATCCAATAATAATTTCTTTACGAGCCATACGATCACGAATATCTTTTTCGGCCTCATCTGCATTTTGATATCGGGATATGATTTCCATGGCAGCTTCGTTTGCTCCACCATGTTTTGGCCCCCGAAGAGCGCCAATCGCACCAGTGATAGCGGAATAGATATCGGATAAGGTTCCAGAGATTACCCGTGATGTAAAAGTTGACGCATTGAATTCATGCTCTGCATAGAGCACCAAAGATGTATTCATTGCTTTTTCATGCAACTCAGATGGAGGCTTTCCATGCAGTAAATACAAAAAATGACCTGCAATTGAATCCATGTCAGACGTGCATTCAATTTTCTTATGATTATGTGAAAAGTGATACCAATAGATGAGCATAGAGCCAAAACAAGAAATGAGTCGATCGGCAATATTTTTTGTTTGCTCAATATTACGATCTTCAGCTTCCTGTTCAATTGTTCCAAGCATAGAGCAGCCTGTGCGAAGGACGTCCATGGGGTGAGCATTTTTTGGGATTTGTTCTAATACAGATTTAACAGCCTCGGGTAAATCTCGGAGTTGTCGAAGTTTATTTTTATACTCACTCAGTTGACTTTGGGTTGGAAGTTCTCCATAAATTAAAAGGTAAGCAACTTCTTCAAAATTTGAATATTTGGCTAAATCCAAAATATCATATCCGCGATAATGTAAATCATTTCCGGTATGCCCAACCGTACAAACCGCGGTCGTTCCTGCATTAACTCCTGCTAAAGCTACGCCTTTTTTTACTTTTTTTTCAGTTGTCGTCGTTGTATTCATAAAATCTCCTGCTCGTATTTATTTGTCTTGCTTAAAAAGCTCATCTAATTTTTTTTCATAATCATGGTAGTTTAAGAAATCATAGAGTTCATTTCTTGTTTGCATTAACTCGATCACATTTTTTTGAGTCCCATCTTTACGAACTGCTTCATAGACCGATAGGGCTGCTTTATTCATGGCTCGAAAGGCACTTAGTGGATAAAGAATTAAGCTCACATTTGCGCTGGCGAGTTCATCTTTTGTAAATAGGGGAGTAGATCCAAATTCAGTAATATTAGCCAATACCGGAACTTTGACCGCATCAGAAAATTGCTGATACATGGAGAGCTCGGTCATTGCTTCTGGAAAAATCATGTCTGCACCCGCCTCAACACAAGCACAGGCTCGATCAATTGCGCTACTTAAACCTTCAACAGCGAGAGCATCAGTCCGGGCCATAATAATAAAATTGGCATCAGTTTTTGCATCTACTGCAGCTTTAATCCGGTCAACCATTTCGGATTGTGAAACAATGGCTTTATTGGGGCGATGTCCACAACGTTTCGATTGAACTTGATCTTCGATATGAACAGCAGCAGCACCCGCTTTTGTTACAGATCGAATCGTCCTCGCGATATTTAGCGCACCCCCAAAGCCAGTATCAATGTCCACAAGCAGTGGGGTGTCGGTAACGTCTGTAATGCGTCGAATATCAATTAATACATCCTCTAATGTAGATATTCCAAGATCAGGGATGCCTAATGAGCCAGCTGCCACCCCGCCACCCGATAAATATAAAGCTTTAAATCCAGACTTGGTGGCTAGTAATGCATGATAAGCATTAATAGCGCCAATAACCTGCAGAGGTTTTTCTTGTGCTAGAGCTTGTTTAAATTTTTTTCCTGCCGACATTTGAATAACTTTCTATGAAAAAAAACGTTGATTAGCTTCGCCTGGAATATCTTGACCGGTGAGTTTAGCCGTTTGTAGAATCTCCCAAAAATAGCGATACGTTGCCCGGTCATGCAATTCACCCTTAAATTGAATAGGCCCCCAATCTGCATCTTGTGCCAGGATTAGGATTTCAGAACCATCTTGAATCTCTTCATAATTGGGTTTCATCGCATCAACAATGGCGGTAATTTGTGTCGGGTAGATGCTCCACATGCGCATAAAACCAAACTCATCTCTGGCTCTTTTCGCATCAGCAAAAGTTGTTTCACTATTTTTTAAATCTAAGGTGACGTTATGCGCCGGTACCACTCCATTAGCAATTGCTGCGGCGACTACCTCTGTTTTTGCTCGAACTAACAATTTATGCTCAAATTGACCAGGGCTTCTCATTGCCGAGGCAGGAATAGCTCCGTGATGTCCGCTGACAAAGTCCATTAATCCAAAATCAAGCACTTGAAGCCAGGGTAGTGTTGCAATTTCATGCACTTGCGCTAGAGCGCCATGGGTTTCGATTAAGATGTGAATCGGAATTTCTCGACTTATATGGTGATCTTTCGCTACCTTTTGAATATAAGCAATCATTTCTTTTGGCTGGGTCGCATTGGTCGATTTGGGAATAGTAATATAACTTAATATTTCTCCAGCACCTGCAACAAGAATATCAATATCTTTCTTCCAATGGGGATGGGTGTAGTCATGAATCCGGCATCCGGCCATGTTGTGTTTATTCAGTTCTGAATTCAGAACTCTTACAATCATTTCTGCATGAGCTTGCTCTTGTCCAGCCGCTGCACCATCTTCACAGTCACAGGTAATATTAAAAATAGGCCCTAAGGTATCTTGTAACCCTAGGGCTTTTGAAATTAACTTTTCACTCCCTGCAAAGTGCTCACAGGTTGGGATGATTGGAAAAGGTTTTTCTCCAATAAATAATGCATCATTTGGATGAGTCAAAGCCATAGTTATTTCCTTCTTGGAATCAATACAAAGTAATCAATATCGAGAACAGTATTCGAGTTATAAATTTTTTTACCATTTTTTTCTGTGGTAATTTCAGATATTTTTGAACCAGGTTTATTTTTAAATCCAAATTGTCTTAACCTTAAAACACCAGCACCATTGAATTGTGACAGTTCTAGCTTATCCGTAATTTCAGTTCGACAATAAATAGTGTCGCCCGCAAAAGTTGGGTTGGAATGAGTGCCGCTATTTACCCCAAGAATCTGTATAGCGTTCTCTAACCCTTCAAACGACAATGATCGGCACAATGAAATAATGTGGCCCCCGTAAATTAATCTTCTTTTAAAGGGGGTATCTTTCATCATGTGTGCATCAAAATGTAACTTTGCATTATTCTGATAAAGTTTAGTGGCCAAGGTATGATCAGCTTCATCTATCGTAATGCCGGATGAATGATTGAATGCATCCCCAATTTGATAGTCCTCAAATAATTTGTTTGAACCTGTGTCAGCGAGGTCAAGATTTGAAAATATGATTCCTTTGCGCTCTATTATAGAGAGGTCGGCACTATCAGGAAGGGCATCGGGTAATTGTTCGATAATTTTTGCGCCTGCATTTTTTTTTTGGAACCATAACCCAGCGAATCCAACTGAGGAGCTCTGTACCGTCTTGATTGAATGCTGCAGATTGAACATAAACAATCCCAGTGGATTTATTAGAATTTTCTTTTAAACCGATAATTTTTGTTTGTGACGAAATTGTGTCTCCAACAAAAGCAGGGTTTTTAAACTGAATATTGGCATACCCTAAATTCGCAACAGCATTTAATGAGATATCATTTACCGTTCTGCCAAAAGCAATATGGAACAGCAATAAATCATCAATTGGAATTGATTTGAAATTAACAGCATTTGCCGTTTTCAGAGAGCAATGTAAGGGGTTTCGATTTCCTAATAAAGCAAGATATAGTGAAGCATCACCTTCAGAAATTGTTCTTGGAATAGGGTGATTGAATATCTGACCTGGTGAAAAATCTTCTAAATAATTTCCTTGTTGAGTACTCATGTGTTATTTTCCAGTTCTTCCATCATTTCATGTTGCACGAGCAGTCTTTTTGCCGCCGTAACATGGTGGTGTTCGACTAGTTTATCATCAACCACAACCGTTCCTCTTCCAGAAGCATTAGCTTCTGCTAAGCCACTAATAATTGCTTTGGCTTGTTCGATTTCTGATGGTTTTGGTGTATAAGCATCATTCGCATAAGCTAGTTGATCTGGATGAACTAGAGATTTACCATCAAAACCCATATCACGGCCCATGCGGCAAGCATACTCAAATGAGGTCGTATCTTTTAAATTACTGTGAATCCCATCAATAACCGATAATCCATAGGCACGAGCAGCCAAAATAACCATAGATAAACTGGTGGTTAATGCAATTCGATCTTGTGTCGTCCGAGCATACATCTGTGATATTAAATCAGATGTTGCCAACACCATGCATATAATTCGATCAGATGCACTCGCAATTTCTTTTGCATTTAAAACAGCTAAAGGGCTTTCAATCATGACCATCACAGAGATATCTTTTCCGCCCGATGCATCTAAATGCTGAATGCAGTTTAAGATATCTTCTTTGGATTCAATGTTAGGAAATAATATGGCATCAGGTTTTAATGGCGCTACGGCAATAACGTCATCCAATCCCCACGGAGAGTCGAAATCATTAACCCGAACAACAACTTCTCTTTTTCCGTATACATTTTGTTTTAACATTTCAACCACATTCTCTCGAGATTGAATTTTTGCATCGAGTAGAATAGGGTCTCCAAGGTCCAAGATGAGAGTGTCAGCACGGAGTGATTTTGCTTTTTCCAGATACCGTAGATTGCATCCTGGAACATAAAGCATGGATCTTCTGGGTCTATAAGAGTTTGTATTCATAAAAAATTGAAATTAAATATATGCATTGATATTTTAATAAACTTAAAAAATATGTCAATAAATAATTTAGTCATATATAAGAGTTTAAAGTAAATTAGCTAAAATTTTATAATATTTTCAATAAAAACAATAACTTAACAAAATATAAATTTTTCCATAATATTGTTGATTTTTTATTAAGTCTTATATAAGATATATATAAATTTATTTTATGTGTTTTTATGAATATTCCTTTATATATACAAGTAAAACAAAAAATTACCCAAGAATTGATGTCCGGTAATTGGCGAGCAGGAGATCTGATACCCAGTGAAATTGAATTAGCTCAGAGTTACCAGGTAAGCCAGGGCACAGTTCGCAAAGCTATTGATGAATTATCTATCGAAAAAATACTTATTCGACGGCAAGGTAAGGGTACCTATGTCACAACCCATAATGAAGAACAAATCCAGCTAAGATTTTTAAGGCTTACCTCCTCTAAGGGGAATAAAGAGAAGTTGGAGAGTCAGCTCCTATCTTTTGAAAAAACGAGAGTCAATAGCTATGTTGCGAACCGTCTAAATTTAAGACCTGGCTCCTCCGTGTACAAGATTAAGCGCGTCCTTACCTTTGCCAAAAAGCCTTTGATTTTAGACGAAATTTATATTTCTACCATTCCATTTAAGGGCCTTAATGCAGAAATGATTAATCAAAAAAAAGGTTCTCTCTATCGTTTGTATGAGTCAAATTACGGAATTCAGATGTTAAATGCCGATGAAAAAATCAAAGCGGTCAGCGCTGAGGCTGAAGTTTCAAAATTGCTTAATATTAAGAAAGGGCATCCAATACTTGGAATTGAAAGAGTTTCGTATACCTATGGAAATAAACCCATTGAATGGCGCTTAGGACTTTGTCTCACCGATGAATATCACTATCAAACGGAGCTTGAATAAGATGTCTCTTAAACTTGATGCACTCAAATACCATGAACATCCAAGGCCTGGTAAGATAGAAATTCAGTCGCTCAAACAATGTGATACAGCCTATGATCTATCCTTAGCCTACTCACCTGGTGTGGCAGAGCCTGTAAGAGAAATCCAAAAAAATCCTGAAGATGCCTATCGGTATACGAATAAGGGCAACTTAGTTGCGGTTATCTCTAATGGCACCGCTGTGTTGGGATTGGGAGACACAGGTGCTTTAGCCAGTAAGCCAGTCATGGAGGGTAAGGGTATTCTGTTTAAAAAATTTGCCGGTATTGACGTCTATGATATTGAGGTGAATGAAACTGACCCTGATTTGTTTATCCAGACTGTTGTTGCGATTGCCCCAACCTTTGGTGGTATCAATCTTGAGGATATCAAAGCTCCGGAATGTTTTTACATCGAATCTGAACTTAAAAAGCGTTTGGATATTCCTGTATTTCATGATGATCAGCATGGAACAGCTGTCATTGTTGCAGCAGGCTTACAAAATGCACTTGAAATTGTGGATAAGAAAATTAATGAAATTAAAGTTGTTTTTTTAGGCGCAGGCGCAGCAGGATTGTCGTGTGCAAAACTGATTAAACATTTAGGGGTAACTGAAATTCATTTGGTTGATCGAAAAGGGGTTTTGAATCAATCGAGGACAGATTGTAATGAATATAACAAAGAATTTATAAGTGATACTGCTCACAACAGTTTAGAGGAAATAATTGATGGTGCTGATGTTTTTATTGGTCTATCCGGAGCAAATCTGTTCCCCAAAGAGTATTTACTAAAAATGAAACGTGATCCCATTATCTTCGCCCTAGCAAACCCTGATCCTGAAATTACCCCTGAAGAAGCACTTTCTATTCGTGATGACGTGATTATGGCAACTGGACGTTCAGACTATGCCAACCAGGTGAATAATGTGCTCGGCTTTCCTTTTTTATTTAGAGGCGCGCTTGATGCTAGGGCGCCTCAAATTTCACAAAAAATGATGTTAGCGGCTTCACAGGGACTTGCAAAATTAACGAAAGAACCGGTTCCGCAGTCAGTGTTAGAGGCTTACAAAATCAATGAATTGAAATTTGGACGTGACTATATTATTCCAAAACCATTTGATCCGAGGTTAAATCAGTTTGTGGCAGAAAGTGTTCGTTTAGCAGCATTGGAAGAGTTTAAAAAATGATCAAGTCCCCAAAAAATTTAAACCTTTTTACCATACGCTTTCCAGTTCCAGCCATGGTCTCTATTTTGCACCGAGTGAGCGGTGTTGTTTTATTCGTGTTTATGCCATTGTTAACAATATCGCTCTATTGGTCCACAAGAAATGAGGCCATCTTTCATCTTATTCTCGCAGTATTTGATACAACGCTACTCAAAATTATCAAGACATTGATGATCTGGGGCATTATTCATCATTTAATAGCTGGTACACGCCACATTATGCTAGATCTGCATTATGGAATGGATCTTATTGTTGCTCGCTTCACCAGCAAGATTGTTCTTATCATTAGTTTTATAATGACCTTCTTTGTAGGATTTTGGCTATGGTAAAAAATCCTTTTTTGAATTTATTCGGTGGGATGACCCAATGGCTTTATCAAAGATTTTCAGCCATCTCAATTTATTTTTTCATTGGATATTTATTTTTTTATTGGGTTCAGATCGATCAAGTTAACTATCAAGCTTGGGTTCAATTTTTTGATTCAATATTGCATCGATTGATCATCACCGTGCTTTTTTTACTGACTTTCTTTCATGGCTGGATCGGAGTGCAGCATGTGATTGATGATTATGTCAAACACAAAATTATTCATCAAATAGTGTATTTATTATTACTTTTTAGCATGATGATACAGATCATTTTTTTATTATTATTTTTACTGGAAATTTAACTTATGCAACATTTTAAATTTGATGTTTTAGTCGTTGGTGCTGGAGGCGCTGGTTTGCGAAGTGCACTTCAATTATCTGACGCTGGACTGAATGTTGCTGTGATTTCAAAAGTTTTTCCGACACGTTCACATACGGTTGCAGCTCAGGGAGGAATAGCCGCAGCGCTTGGAAACTTGTCGGAAGATAAATGGATATGGCATATGTATGACACCATAAAAGGATCGGATTATTTGGGTGATCAAGATGCCATTGAATTCATGTGTAAAAATGCCGCTGAGGCAATTTATGAATTAGAACACTATGGCATGCCATTTGATCGGAATCTGGATGGAAAGATATACCAGAGAGCTTTTGGCGGCATGACTAAAAATTTTGGAGAAACTTCAATTTCAAGAACATGTGCAGTAGCAGACCGTACCGGACACGCCATGTTGCATACCCTATATCAAAGAAACATAAAAAATAAAACTCAGTTTTTTATCGAGTGGAGCACACTTGACCTCATTAAAGATGACGATGATCAGGTATTAGGAGTCATTGCTTATGAAATGGCAACGGGTGAGTTAGCTATATTTCAAGCAAAAAAAACGATATTTGCTACAGGCGGTGCAGGCAGGATATTTGAAGCGAGTACAAATGCCTATATTAATACCGGCGATGGATTAGGGATGGCTGCACGTGCTAACTTGCCATTAGAGGATATGGAATTTTGGCAATTCCATCCAACCGGGATATCTGGAGCTGGAGTGCTTGTCACTGAGGGTTGTCGGGGTGAAGGCGGGTATCTAGAAAATTCTGATGGTGAGCGATTTATGGAGAGGTATGCGCCTAATGCAAAAGATTTAGCGAGTCGGGATGTTGTTTCAAGGGCAATTGCAACTGAAATCAAAAATGGAAAAGGTGTGGGGAAACATAAAAATGCCGTGTATTTAAAACTTTCTCATCTGGGGGAAGATAAAATCAATGAGAAATTACCAGGTATCCGTGAAATTGCCATAAAATTTGCAAATGCAGATCCAGTGAAAGATCCCATACCCGTTGTTCCAACTGTCCATTACATGATGGGAGGCATACCGACCAATCTGCATGGACAAGTAAGAAAAAATAGCACAGGTGATTTAGTTGGAAATTTCTATGCTGTGGGAGAGTGTGCCTGTGTTTCGGTACATGGTGCAAACCGTTTAGGTTCTAATTCATTATTAGATTTGATCGTGTTTGGAAGAGCCGCCGGGCAGAACATTGTTGAAACAATAAATAAGCAAGAAAAGTTTCCTGATATTCCGAAAAACGCAGTTGAGTTTACCCAACAAAGAGTGAATGAGTTAAATGATAAATCTGATCAATCTGAAGATCTGGTTACACTTGGAAGTGACTTACGTAAAGTCATGCAAGAACATTGTGGGGTGTTTCGTTTTCCAGAATTACTTCATGCCGGAGTTAAAAAAATTCATGAGATCCGTGAGCGTTCAAATTATTTAAGAATTAAAGATCAAAGTAATATTTTTAATACAGCGCGTATTGATGCGCTAGAACTTAAAAATTTAATCGTCGTTGCTCAAGCCACAATTGAATCTGCCTATGCTCGACAAGAAAGTCGAGGCGCTCATTGCCGGTCTGATTATGAGGAGAGGGATGATGAGAATTGGTTAAAACACAGCTTATATTATGCTGACAAAAATAAAATTGATTATCGTGATGTTAAATTAAAACCATTAACTGTTGAAACATTCGCATTAAAGAAAAGGGTTTATTAGTTATGAAATTTTCTATTTATCGTTTTGATCCTGAGAAAGATAAAAAGCCATACATGCAAAAATATGATATTGCACTGGATGACAATGATCAAATGTTACTTGATGCTTTAATGAAAATTAAACAAACAGATGAAACACTTGCATTAAGAAAATCATGCCGTGAGGGCGTATGTGGGTCAGACAGTATGAATATCAATGGAAAAAACGGACTAGCCTGTGTGACCAAATTGAAAGACTTAAAAGAGCCTGTTGTGATTCGACCTATGCCTGGATTACCTGTCATCAAAGATTTAATTGTGGACATGGATCAATTTTTTAAAAATTACCAGGACGTTAAACCTTATTTTATAAATAATGATCCGCCACCAACAACTGAACGATTACAAAGTCCGGAGGACCGTAAAAAACTAGATGGATTATATGAGTGTATATTGTGTGGAGCATGCACCACATCTTGCCCATCATTTTGGTGGGGACCTGATAAGTTTATGGGACCAGCAGCTCTGCTTCAATCTTATCGTTTTTTGGCCGATTCACGCGATCAAGGCAGTGAGGAGAGGTTAGAATTTTTAGACCATGAGGATCGTTTATTCCGTTGCCATAATATTATGAACTGCGCTGATGTATGCCCTAAAGGCCTGAGCCCAGCTAAAGCGATTTCGGGTATCAAGGAAATGCAATTTAAAAATAAGAAAAAATCTGTCCGAAAAATATTTTCTTTAAAGAAGGAGTCCTCATGAACATTGATCAGGTTATACGTTATAAGAGCAGAAGAGGATTGCTTGAGCTGGATTTAGTTTTAAATGATTTTTATAAAAATGATTATGAGGCATTGTCGGATTTGAAAAAACAGGTGCTGCTAAATATCTTAAAAAAACAAGACAATGAGCTGTGGAAAATTTTAAGTAAAAAAAATTTAAAAGATTTGATCGATGAGGAGGCGGGCCTATGATAAATGAAAAGAATATATTAAAAATTGAATCCGATATATTTGGCGGATTCTGGCCAGGCATACAGTTGTATTATCCTCCAGTAAAATATTCTCCATCTACAGGAGGGTATGAAGATTTAGAGGAAGCCTCAAAGCGTTTCAAAAAACACGCCCACCAAACCATTGCACACACCTTGATATTTGACCTTGAGGATGGTTGTCGTCAAAAAGAATTAAGTCGTGAATTATTAAAACTTGAATTACCTGGGCTGAGACAATCTCGACCTGATGTGCAGATTGCTATTCGAATAAATCCTTTTCGAACAGTGGAGTTCGAAAAGGACATTACTTTATTAAAAGTTCTCTCAGACGAGGTGGATGTGGTGATGTTGGCAAAAGCAGGCGAAGCATATGGTTCTGCTGAAGTGAGGGATCTCTCAAGTATCCTTTTAGATCTAAATACTAAGATTACGATACAGCCTATTATCGAACATCCAAGATCATTAAAAATTGTTCCTGACTTGATGTCTTATAACACGGTGAAGCATGTTGTTTTTGGGATTCATGACTTTTCAAAAGCAATGGGAATCAACATAACCCCAACCAATTGGATTGAAGAATTAAGTTATTTTTTAAACCAAATTATGTTTGAGGCAAGGATCGCAGGTAAGGGTGTTATTGGAGGTGTTGAAACATTAATTGGTGAGCATGTTATGCCTGAAAAATTTATCGAACCCCATGATGTAAGGAGGTGGTTAGATTTACATGGCGATGATGAATCTCGCATTGTATATAGACATGCAGTGACTGAGGCTGAAAAAGGTCTAACCGGAAAACAAGTGATTCACCCCGGGCATATTCATTTATGTAAAGTTGCTTACACGCCGTCACCTACAGAAATCAATCTTAGAATTCGTATTTTAAAAGCTGCAATTGAGGCTGATGCACTGTTGGGCGGTGCGATTAAATTTGAGGGTGAAATGCTTGATCCGCCAATGTTCGGTAAAGCACTGCAAACTTTGTTAAGAGCGCATGCTCTTAGATCTCTCAATCAAGACGATACAGATTTTGCCATCAGTGTTCTGAATAAACTTCCAGCTCAAGTGATTCGAGAAAATTGGCCATACGGAGCAATCTTGTAATGAGTATTAAACGTTTTGATTGGCAATGGAATGTGCCTGAAGATATTAATATTGGTCACTTATGCTCATCGATTCATCTTGGGTCAGATGTAGAAAATAAGTTGGCCATGATCGTTGAAAATGATGAATTAGGCACCAGTCAAATCACTTTTAAAGAGTTAGCCAAAAAAACAGATCAATTCGCTCAGTGTCTTTTAAATTTTGGCTTAAAAAGAGAAGATCGCGTCTTAATCCGTTTACCCAATTCCCTGGATTATCCGATTTCATTTTTAGGGGCCATGAAAGCAGGATGTATATCAGTTCCAACCTCAACGTTATTGACTGCAGAAGAGGTGGTTTACCTTGCCAAAGATTCCTCAGCAACTGCACTTGTGACCGATAAAAAAATGTGGGCATCCATAGATGAAAGCTTACTTCCTAATGAGTTAAAATTTATTTTTGTGACGGGATCGGGTGACGTCAAGCCATCGAATAAGTTTGAAGTGATTGAACTGCAATCAACATTAGAAGAAATGGGTGATGTCAATATTAAGGTTAGAACCCATGCGAACGATCCCGCATATCTGGTTTATACCTCGGGGACCACAGGTTACCCTAAAGGGGTCCTTCATGCACACCGGGCTATCATAGGAAGACAGCCGGCTTCAAAATATTGGTTTGATTTTGAGGGCGAGGATGATCGAATTGTTCATTCAGGAAAATTTAATTGGACTTATGTATTAGGTTCTGGATTAATGGATCCTCTTCATTTAGGTAAAACT
>Ga0182078_10012387_pt1 | contig 13606 bp, 9 predicted proteins | sample 071ome_15_FD_127749 | JGI IMG/M metagenome (GOLD analysis project Ga0182078, IMG submission 127749) | Metatranscriptome of coastal salt marsh microbial communities from the Groves Creek Marsh, Georgia, USA - 071409BT metaT (Metagenome... | ecosystem: Environmental > Aquatic > Marine > Intertidal... | reverse complement strand
CTTTACCCATTCAATATCGGCGACAGCCGATCGGTCCCGCGCATACTCATCAGGTTGAGGGTAGGGTTGCTGGATGACGGACGGGCCGGATGTCGCTGCCCGCTCTTTAAGCCGCAACCATAGCGCTTCGGTGATAAATGGCATCAGGGGATGCAGGAGGCGTAGCGTGCTCTCCAGAGTGGCTACAAGCGTATGGCGGACCTGCTCTTTTTCGGATGATGAAACATTCGGATCGGACAGTTGAATTTTCGCAATCTCCAGATACCAGCTGCAAAATTCATCCCACGCAAACGCGTGAAGCGTTTGCACCACCTGATCAAAGCGGTAGGCCCGCATTGACTCCATGGTAGCCTCACATACCTCAGACAAACGGGTCTGGATCCAGCGTTCGGCAGCCCCGGACGGTGTGTCGGGCATCTTTGCCTGCTGGACCGCTTCTGTATTCATTTCGACGAATCGCGCGGCATTCCAAAGCTTATTGCAGAAGTTCCGGAAGCCCTCGATACGCCCGAGATCGAAGCGAATATCTCGCCCTTGTGTGGCCAGGCTGGCAAAGGTAAAGCGCAGCGCATCTGTTCCAAAAGAGGGGATCCCTTTGGGAAACTGCTTTCGAGTAGCCTCTGCTATCCGTTTGGCCATTTGGGGTTGCATTAGGCCCGAGGTTCGCTTTTCCACCAGCGCATCAAGTTTGATGCCGTCAATAAGGTCCAGGGGGTCGAGCACGTTGCCTTTTGATTTGGACATTTTCTGTCCATCGGAGTCACGCACCAGGCCATGAACGTAAACCTCGTGAAAAGGCACGTCGCCCGCAAATTTGAGACCAAACATGATCATTCGGGCGACCCAGAAGAAGATGATGTCAAAGCCGGTGACCAGAACGTTGGTGGGATAGAAGGTCTTAAGCGTTTGCGTGGACTGCGGCCATCCCAACGTCGAGAAAGGCCATAGGGCAGAAGAGAACCACGTATCCAACACGTCATCATCCTGGCGCAAGGAGACGTTTTTGCCATGATGCTGGTGCGCCTTACGATGTGCTTCTTCGGCATCAAGCGCGACAAAAATGTTCCCTTGCTCGTCATACCATGCGGGTATCCGATGACCCCACCATATCTGCCTTGAGATGCACCAGTCCTGGATATTGTGCATCCACTCAAAATAGGTTCGAGTCCAGTTCTCTGGAACAAAGCGAATGCGACCGTCTTCGACCGCCTGGATGGCAGGGTCCGCCAGCGGTTTCGCCCGAACAAACCATTGATCGGTCAGGTAGGGTTCGACGACAGCTTGCGTGCGATCACCTCGGGGCACCATCAGTGAGTGATCAACGATCCTGTCAATTAAACCCTGGGCCTGTAAATCAGCCACGATCGCTTTTCTCGCCGCGAAGCGATCAAGGCCATGATAGGGCGAACCGGGTAAATCAATGGCCGCATTGGGATCGAGGATGTTGATCGGCTCCATTTGGTGGCGCGCGCCGACTTCATAGTCATTGAAGTCGTGCGCCGGGGTGATCTTGAGGCATCCGGTGCCGAATTCGGGGTCGACATAATCATCCGCGATGATGGGAATGGTTCGGCCCGAGAGTGGCAACTCAATGTGCTGCCCGACGAGATCCCGATATCGCTCGTCATCTGGATGGACCGCAACGGCGGTGTCACCCAGCATGGTCTCTGGACGGGTGGTGGCCACCACGACGTATCCCTGCCCGTTTTGAAGGGGATAGCGCAGGTGCCAAAGCGACCCGGTTTCTTCCTCAGAAACCACCTCAAGGTCGGACAAGGCGGTGTGTAATACCGGGTCCCAATTGACCAGCCGTTTGCCGCGGTAGATGAGATCCTCCTCGTAGAGTCGTACGAACACCTCCCGAACCGCAGCCGACAGATCTTCGTCCATCGTAAAGCGCTCCCGACTCCAGTCGAGCGATGCCCCCATACGGCGGAGTTGTTGGGTGATCGTGCCCCCAGACTCGGCCTTCCATTGCCAGACCTTCTCAATGAATGCCTCTCTACCGAGATCGTGGCGCGTTTGCCCGTTCGCATTAAGCTGCCGCTCAACGACCATCTGAGTAGCGATGCCCGCATGGTCAGTGCCGGCCTGCCACAGCGTCCGGTCTCCCTTCATCCGGTGATAACGAATGAGGGCATCCATGATCGTGTCTTGGAAAGCATGGCCCATATGCAGACTGCCTGTAACGTTCGGCGGCGGTATGGCAATACAAAATGCGGGGCCGTCCCCAGTCGGAGCGAATGCGCCTTCTTGTTCCCACGCCTCGTAAAGCTTTTGCTCTATGGCGTGGGGGTCGTATGTCTTGCTGGAATCGTCGTCAGCCACAGTAATTAAGAAATGAAGTTATGGTTAAGAGGAAAGCGTGCTTTAGGGGGCGTTTCCGCCGGGTGTTTTTGAAGCGCTCTACTGATCGCTCCACCAGGGTGTCAGGCGGGCGCGAATATCCTCAGATAGCGCGTCGCGCAGGGGTTCCGGCAGAGACTCTCCTGAATGCATAGACAACCGTTTTTCAATAGCGCCAAGCAGTTCATCGACCAGCTCGTCCAGGTAACCGGCCGATTGCTCCTCGCTGGACGATGAGGAAAACATGTCTACCGTTTCTGGGCCGCTGGGGCCTGACTCGGCGGCGGTGTCGGTCGATGCGGACGGCTTGGCCTCTTTCGTGATTCCCGTCGTCTGTGTGGCCTCCAGAGCGGTCGCAGGTGTACCGGCACGGGAATCTGCGGATTCGCCGTTTATAAGGTTACCCAGCGCTTCCAATTCTTCAATAAGTAGACTGCGGTCTCTTTCTTCACCCACTAGCGTGTCCTTCGCGTCTAAACCTTATGAGTGGTTGGTTCAATGCCGCTGTCCCGATAGAACTTAAACCGTTCCCGCGCTGCCTGGCGCTCGGGTTCCTCGGCGCCGACGATCTCTGCCACCCGGGAGAATTGGTCGAACGTGTGTACCGGCACCGCTGCCAGTGACACGACAATGTTTCCCAAGTCAGCGCTGGGATTATCACACCCCAACGTCACTGGGGTAAGGTCATCCCGGTCACATAATAAGGCGTGGGGTACAAAACTACTCTGCGAAAACGTCCAGAGCTTTTCGTCCATCTGGTTCATCTGCTCTGGGTTTTCGCAGTACAGATAAACCGCTTGACCAGACTTGTAGGCTTTCTCCACCACCCGGCAGGCGAGCGCCAATCGATCGTCACTTCCGGTCGATGAGGTCACGTAAAAATCAACACGACAGGGCATAAGTCAATCAGCGTTTCGAGGCCCGGTTAATCAAGAAGCGGGTGAGCAGCGGGACGGGTCGGCCGGTAGACCCTTTCGCGCCGCCGCCGTTCCAGGCGGTGCCGGCAATATCAAGATGAGCCCAGCTCATGTTAGTTGTGAAACGTGCCAGAAAGCAGGCCGCGGTAACGGCTCCGGCGGTGCGGCCGCCAATGTTGGCCATATCCGCGAAAGGACTCTCGAGCAGTTTTTGATACTCGTTCCAGATAGGCATCCGCCAGGCCCGATCCCGCGCCTGATCGCCGCAATCCAGCAACTCGGCGGCAAGTTTGTCATCAGGCGAGAAAAGGCCCGTCGCGGGATGGCCAAGCGCAACAACGCACGCTCCGGTGAGGGTTGCAATATCGATCACCGCCGCGGGTTTGTATCGTTCTGCATAGGTTAACGCGTCACAGAGGATCAGTCGGCCCTCGGCGTCCGTGTTCAGGATCTCGATGGTTTTGCCAGACATGCTCGTCACAATATCCCCCGGCTTATTGGCGGCACCATCGGGCAGGTTTTCTGAGCTGGGTACGATGCCGACTACATTCAGTTTGAGGTTAAGCTCCGCCGCTGCGACCAACGCACCAAAAACGCTCGCGCCGCCGCACATGTCGTATTTCATTTCGTCCATCGCCGCGGCTGGCTTTAACGAAATGCCGCCTGCGTCAAAGGTCAGACCCTTGCCCACGAGTACCACTGGCGCATCGCCTTGTCGGCCGCCGTGATACTCCATGATGATCAACTTTGCCGGCTCCCGACTGCCTCTAGAGACCGAAAGCAACGAGCCCATCTTGAGCGCCTTCATCTGCTTTTCATCAAGGACCTTCACTTTTAAGCCGTGACTTCGGACAAGTTTTTTGGCCTCTTTCGCAAGGTATGTGGGCGTGCAGATATTGCCGGGCAGGTTACCCAGCTCCTTTGCCAGATTTACCCCGCTTGAAATGGCGTTTGCCTCTTTCACGCCGGCTTTAGCGGCGGCAGATTGTTGCGATCCGGGGCTGAGCAGCGTCACCCTAGCGAGTGCTGACTGCCCGCTTTTTCCACCTTTGCCTTTGGCGGTTTTGAGTTGAGTGAATCGATATCGGGCGTTATGAATAGCCTGTCCAATAATTCTGCATCGCGCCTGAATGTCGAGATCGGCAACGGATATCTCCGCGAGAGCCGAAACGGCGCTTACCGACGGGGTGCGGCATAACTGACGAGCGGCAACTGTTGCGGCATTAAAGAGATCATCTGCATTCGGTTTCTCGCCTACCCCAACCAGAAGAAGCCGTTTGGCCTTGAGGCCCTGCGGGGCGGGAATCAGGACAAAACTTCCGGCACTTCCATCCATATCACCCGATTTGATGAGCGACTGGATAAGACCATTAGCGCTTTTTTCTATTTTGCGTGCGCTAGGGCTTTGATCGCCTGATTTTCGCACCCCGATAATTAGACAGTCGGTTTGTGTGGTTGATACGTCGACGGACGCGAGTTGAATTTTCATTCTTTCCTTTCCCGTATTTCGATCCTGACCCAAATGAGGCGAGCTGTCGTGGGCCGGCTTTAAGGTTTAACGTAAAATACACTCTATTGTCGGGTCTGCTTCGCTGTCATGTCAAAGCTCTTACAGCCTCGAAGGGGGTAAATCCAGAGATGATTCTTCGCAGGGCGCTTGCTCGGGAGGTCTTGTTGACCAGCTCAGCGGTTACCGCCGTCATCTTCTGTATTTTTCTCGTTGTTCGTGTTCTGGGGTTTCTTCGGCAGGCGGCTGAGGGTGTTATCCCAGTGGACAGCATATTTCTGCTGCTGTTCCTGAAGGTGATCGCCTATATGGACGTGATCCTGCCGCTGATGATGTTTGTGGCCATGCTGTTAGTTCTGGGTCGCTGGAGTCGTGAGAACGAATTGACCATCATGGCGGCCTCCGGCTTGGGACTGTCTCATCTTATTCGGCCGACTGCTTTTTTAGTTTTGGTCGGCACGCTTATCGTTGGCGGCTTTTCGATTCTGGTGGGACCCATGGCGGTGCGGGCTGTGGGCGCGCTTGAGCATGAGCTCAAGACTCGCACGGACATCATTGGCATCAGCCCCGGGGTCTTTACCGAGACTCGCGCGGGGCGCGGCGTATATTTTGTTGAGCGGTTAAGTGATGTCGCCGATCAGTATGAAGGGATATTTGCCTGGGGCTCCGACGGCGGAAAAGAGGGTATTGTGCTCGCGAAGAAAGCCTATCGTCACGTCGACGAGAACAAGGGACAGGTGTTTCTGGTTCTTGAAGAGGGTGTTCGCTACGAGGGTGAGCCCGGCGATAGCGTGTATCGGGTGATTAATTTCGAGCGCTACACGCTTCGAGATCGGGCCACAGCGGCTGCGCCGGTGCGCTTCCCGTTGCACGGCTGGGAGACGTCCAGGCTTTTGAAGTCAGGCGGCCCCTACGAACACAAAGAATTGGCCTGGCGCTTTTCAAAAGTGGTGGTGCTGCCGGTACTAATGATCTTCGCCTTGGGTCTGGGGCGCGTAGAGCCGAGGAGCAATCGGTATGTATCGATGTTTACGGCCCTACTGGTGTACTTCACCTATACGAATCTGGTGACGATGGCTTGCGCTCGGATACCCCTTAGCGGTACCGGCGCTATCGTGGGGCTAGTGCTGGTGCATCTTGTCGTTGCGGCAATAGGCGGCTACCTATTTTGGTGTCGGGCTAAGGATCGACCATTGATTCCGCTTTTGCGAGCTACTCGACAAAAAGTCCGGCCTGCTTAGGTTTTTCATGCGTATCCTTGATCTGTATCTCGCCCGCGTGCTCCTGAATCAGATTCTGGTCGTCATCGCTGTGCTGGCCGGTATCTTCGCCTTCGTTACGCTGATCGATCAGGTCTCTTACCTAGGTACTGGAAACTATTCACTCTGGGACGCTCTTCGTTACGTGGGGTTGAGCACGCCCCGGATTTTGTATGAGGTGTTTCCCATGGCTGTATTGATCGGCGCGATCATGGGCCTGTCCTTATTAGCGCTTGACTCTGAGCTCATCGTCATGCGGGCGAGTGGCGTTTCGATAGGGCAGATCACAGGAGCCGTTTTAAAGCTCGGCCTGGTGCTCGCGCTGGTGGGTTTAGTGATTGGTGAGTTTTTAACGCCCTGGACAGAGACGTTGGCTCAGCGTGGCCGGGCGCAGGCGCTTGAGCAGAATATTGAGCAAAAATCGAACTCGGGCCTGTGGATGCGGGACGGGGGCACCTTCGTGAACGTGCGAGAGGTTCTGCCCGACTTAAGCTTGAGGGATATCCGGGTCTTCCAATTTGACACCATGAGCCAACTGCGGGCCCTGGTGCATGCCGACAGGGGTGCGTATGCAGAAGACGCCTGGGATCTGGACGGAGTAAGGCAGACGCTGATAGATGAGGATGGATTTACCGAGGTGAGCGCGGCGCAAAAAGCACGCTGGCAGACCTCCGTGACGCCTCAGACCATGTCCGTTTTTCTTGTTCAGCCCGATCAGTTATCGGTTCTGCAGTTGCGTAAATACATTGCGCACTTGCTGACCAATTTGCAGGACGCGCGCAGCTTCGAACTGGCTTACTGGTCCAAGCTGACGCTGCCGCTTGCGATTGCGGTTATGCTGCTTCTTGCGATTCCTTTTGTGTTCGGGAGCATCCGGGCCAATCGCATGGGACGCAACCTTTTTGTAGGCATCATGATTGGCATCGTATTTTTTGCCGCCAGTAAAGCGCTCGGGTACATCGTTATTGTTTATAAGCTCCCGCCGCTGTTGGGCGCCACATTACCGACATTGGGTTTTGCGGCAGCGGCGGGGTTTTTGTACCGGCGGATTCGTTAGCCGAGAAACTGCGAAGGCGCTTTATAGTCGTAGTCCAGATCCCGAGCCACCTCTGCATTGGTGATGTGTCCCGCGTGGACATTCAGTCCGTTGCAAAGATGAGTATCCGCCTTAAGCGCCTCTTTATAGCCATGGTCCGCCAGTCGCAGGATATGCGGTAGCGTGACATTATTAAGCGCATAGGTTGATGTTCGGGGAACGCCGCCGGGCATGTTTGCAACACAATAATGAATCACGTCGTCCACGACGTAAGTGGGATCGGCATGCGTGGTGGCCTTTGACGTTTCACAGCACCCCCCCTGATCGATGGCGACATCGACGATCACGGATCCTGGCTTCATTGCTGAGACCATTTCGCGGGTGACCAGTTTGGGAGCGGATGCACCCGGGATTAATACACCTCCGATCACGAGGTCTGCATCCAGCACATGTTTCTCCACAGCGTCCTGCGTCGAGAACACGGTATGGGTTGAGCGTCCGAACTGTTGCCAATGGGCCTCGATCACCTCCGGGCTGCGGTCAACAACCCAAACGTCAGCACCCATACCCACAGCAATCGCGGCCGCATGTTTGCCGACGACTCCTGCGCCGAGGATGACCACCTTGCCTCGGTCGACTCCAGGAACACCGCCAAGCAGAATGCCCCGCCCACCGTGGGGATGCTCAAGACAGTGCGCTCCGGCCTGAATCGCCATACGACCAGCAACTTTGGACATAGGGGCAAGCAGGGGAAGGCCACCAAACGGCGATGTGACAGTTTCGTAAGCGATGCAGGTCGCTCCACTATCAACAAGGTCTTTGGTCTGATCTGGATCCGGAGCGAGATGAAGATACGTGAAGAGGATCTGATGCTCTCGAAGCATCTTCCGCTCGTTCGACTGAGGTTCTTTGACCTTCACAATCATATCTGCCGCTGCAAAGATATCGGCAGGCTCGTCAATGATCGTGGCACCGGCAGATCGATAGTCGTCATCGGTTGCCCCAATACCCTCACCCGCATGGGTCTGGACCATTACGCCGTGCCCGTGTGCGACCGCCTCGCGCACGCTCGGTGGCGTCATGCCGACCCGGTATTCATGATTCTTGATCTCCTTAGGTACTCCGATTTTCATATGGGCCTCTCCTTTAAAGACAAAATATGGCCGAATCAGCAAAAGGTCTCGAAAGTTCTAATGCCGCTGGCTACAGAACCTGCTGGGGTCGCATGTCTTTCGGATCGATGCCTGCCACGGCGACTGGAGCTTTCATCGCGTCCCGACGGAAAGGCTCGCCCAACTCCTGATTCAGCACGACCTCGATGAAGGTGGTAACGTTTTTATTCATTTGCTCATCAATGGCGGTTTTCAATGCTGCGGTAAGGCCTTCCATCGTTTCGGCTTTAACGCCCTTAACACCGCATGCATCGGCCACCTTGGCGTACTCGACCCCTACGTTGAGTTCGGTCCCGACAAAGTTGTCCTCATACCAGAGGGTGGTGTTCCGTTTTTCGGCGCCCCACTGATAATTGCGGAAGATAATCATGGTGATCGGTGGCCATTCATTTCGACCGCAGGCGGTCATATCATTCATGGAAATACCAAACGCGCCGTCGCCCGCGAAGCCAACAACGGGAACATCCGGGCATCCGATTTTCGCGCCCAGAATGGATGGAAACCCGTAGCCACACGGTCCAAATAAGCCTGGCGCCAGATACTTACGACCTTGCTCAAAGCTGGGGTAGGCATTACCAATAGCGCAGTTATTGCCAATATCAGAAGAAACGATGGCATCTTTGGGCAGCGCTTCCATGATGGCGCGCCAGGCCTGTCGCGGTGACATACGCTCCGGCTGGCTGTCACGCGAGCGCTGGTTCCAGGTTGTGCCGGGATCATCATCCTCATGATCCATCTTGCTGAGTTCTTCTGCCCACGCCGATTTTCGTTGCGCGATCTCTTTTTGGCGTGCCTCGCGACCCAAGTCACCGGCCCCGGAAGAAAGTTTAGCCAGAAGTTGCTCTGCGACACGACGCGCATCGCCTTGAATCGCGACGTCAACCCGTTTGGTGAGCCCAATTCGATCGGCGTTGATGTCCACCTGAATGAGTCTGGCATTTTTCGGCCAGTAATCGATGCCATACCCCGGGAGGGTCGAGAAGGGGTTCAGGCGAGTCCCAAGGGCAAGCACCACGTCTGCTTTCGAAATCAGTTCCATCGCCGCCTTTGATCCGTTATACCCCAAAGGTCCAACCGACAGCGGGTGGGAGCCTGGAAAGGCGTCGTTGTGTTGATAGTTACAACAGACCGGCGCGTCCAGTTTCTCAGCCAGAGCCGCGGACGCGGCAATGGCGCCGCTGAGAACCACGCCCGCGCCATTCAGGATAACCGGGAACTGCGCCTCCGACAGAAGCGCAGCGGCCTGGGCAATGGCGTCTTCCCCTCCGGGAAAGCGCTCGATCCGAATCACTTGTGGCAGTTCGATGTCGATGACCTGCGTCCAGTAGTCCCGGGGAACGTTGATCTGCGCTGGTGCAGAACCGCGGCGGGCTTTTTCTATCACTCGATTAAGCACTTCCGCGATTCGGGAGGGGTCACGAACCTCCTCCTGATAGCAGACCAGGTCCTGAAAGATGGCCATCTGCCTAACCTCCTGGAATCCACCTTGGCCGATGGTCTTATTGGCGGCTTGCGGGGTGACCAGCAGAAGCGGGGTGTGGTTCCAGTAGGCAGTCATGACTGGGGTCACGAAATTGGTAATGCCGGGACCATTTTGAGCAATTGCCATGCTCATTTTGCCGGTGGCCCGGGAGTACCCGTCGGCACTCATGCCGGCATTGCATTCGTGTGCACAGTCCCAAAATTTAATCCCCGCTTCTGGAAAGAGATCCGATATCGGCATCATCGCAGAGCCGATAATGCCGAAGGCATGTTCAATACCATGCATCTGCAGCACTTTTACGAATGCCTCTTCTGTTGTCATCTTCATAGGTGTTTCTCCCAGGCTGATTGAATTAAATGCGATGTGAAAATTGGTCTTCGCGCTCGAATGCGATGGCGGAGAATAAAGTCGGCTTCTGATCTCTCTAGCTGGGGATCCTGAGGCGGTTCAAGCCTGTGCGCACGGCCCAGAGGATCAGACCCTCGGTCAATGGCCCGAAAGTCTATCGAATGTAGGGTTTTAAAATAGGGCCAGCCCGCTCGTGCGGGATATGCCAGAGCGGCCTGATGGCGATCTTGATAGCGATGGAGCCGCCGCGGGTTAGCCGCCGCGGGTTTTGGCAACCGTATCGGCCAGGGTACGGATGCCCTGATTGATACGATCAACGGGGATCGATGAAAACCCGAGCCGAATACAGTTTTTTGGAGTGGGACGCTCCGAGAAAAAGACATCACCGGCCTCGAAAAGAAGACCCTCTGAAGCACAGCGGCGCTGCAGGTCTAGCGTGTCGAGCGGTTGCGGGCTTTGTATCCAGAAAGAGGATCCGCCAGTAGAAGGGCTGACATGCCAGTCCGGCAGATGCTCTGCGAGTGATCCCCGAAGGGTGTGCCAGCGATCGCTAAGGGAGTGGCTTAGACGCCGGATCAGCGCGTCGTGATAGCCTCGCTTCAGAAATTGCGCCACGATGAACTGGTTGTTCGCTGGGGGGTGTCGACTCATCAGGCGTCGGAGCACTCGGGCCTCGCGAATGAAGTGCGCGGGACCGGTCATAAAGCCAACTCGCAGTCCGGGTGCGAGCGTTTTCGATAAGCTGCCGATGTAGATCACGACGCCATCACGATCCAGACTTTTCAGGGCGGGGGTCGGACCGCCTTTAAAGTTGTGTTCGCTTTCGTAGTCATCCTCGATGATAACGAAATCGTCGTCTCGAGCAGCCATTAACAGGGTCTCGCGTCGCTGCCGACTGAGGGTGACGGTGGTGGGAAACTGGTGGCTGGGGGTCAAATAAAGACATTGGCACTGCGCAAGTTCGTCGGTGGGGATAAGCCCCTCATGGTCAACCTGAATGGGTTTTAGTCTCGCGGTTCGAGACAGAAATATGTTGCGTGCGTCTGGGTACCCCGGCTCTTCAATAGCGACCGTTTGGTGCTCATCGAGGAGCAGATCGGCAATGAGGTAAAGCGCCTGTTGAGCACCGAGCGTGACCAGAATCTCATCCGGATGGGCCCATACCCCACGCCTTGGCAGGATGCGACTCTGAATTTGCTCAATTAATTCTGGATCGTCCTGATCAATTCGATCAGTTGACCACTGTCGGATGGCCCCCACGGTGGCGGCATCCCGACAGCACTCACGCCACTCATTCACGGGAAAAAGATTGGGGTCAATCTGTCCGTATATAAAAGGATAGGGATAGCGGGACCAGTCCGAGGGCTTGCTCAGATTGCGCTGAAGCGTCGGTTGGAACCGCAGCTTGGCTCCCCAGTCGATAACACTTTCGGCCGGCCGGGTTTGTCTCGCAGGCGACAGTCGGTCCAAAAGAATATCGTCGCTGACGAAATAACCGCTTCGTTCGCGTGCGACCAGAAATCCCTCGTCGACCAGGCGCTGGTACACCAGAACCACGGTATTTCGTGCCACTTTTAGCTGCTCAGCGAGTTTACGGCCAGAGGGCATGGCCGACCCGGCGGGGATCTGCCCATCGAGAATCGCCTTCACCAGCATCTCCTGGATCTGGCTCTGTAGATTGGCCGAACTATCGCTGTCGAGCTCGAACAGTCGGTCGGGGATTGCTGGACTCATTTCTGAAAAAGAATTGGCCCTATGTGGGCGGGATCGCTAAGATTAACGTTAGCCCAGATTTTAAAGGCCAACGTACTGGCCAAACGACTCTATCAGCCGATTTTAGGAAGAAAAATAATGAGATACGACCCGGAATTTCTCGAAAACTACTGGATGCCCTTCACGTCGAACCGGGATTTCAAGGCAGATCCTCGGATCGTTGTGAGAAGCGAAGGGTGCTACATGTATAACGATGCGGACGAACGCATCCTGGATGGCTCGTCGGCGCTTTTCTGTTGCGCCGCTGGACATAGCCGACCGGAGATTGCGGAGGCTGTCTATCAACAGATGAAGCAGTCGGCGTATGTGCCGTCGTTCCAGTTAGCGCAGCCTTTGGCTTTCGAGCTCGCGAGACGCGTCGCCAAACTGACCCCAGATGGCCTCGACCACATCTTCTTTGGGAACTCGGGCTCCGAAGCGGTAGAGACCGCAATGAAGATCGTGTACGCCTATCACTATGCCCGCGGCGAAGGTCAGCGCCAGCGTTTTGTCTCACGTGAGCGCGCTTACCATGGCGTGAACATGGGCGGTGTTTCTCTCAGCGGCATGATCAAGAATCGACAGGCCTTCGGCCCGGGCGTTCCGGGCGTCGTGCATATGCGCCACACGTGGTTACCAGAGAACCGTTTCGTAAAGGGCCAGCCCGAATCGGGTCTTGAGCTCGCGGATGATCTGCTGCGAATCGCTATGAACTATGGACCGGACACCATCGCCGCATGTATCGTGGAGCCGGTGGCTGGTTCCACAGGATGCCTGGTTCCGCCGAAAGGATACCTCGAGCGACTTCGCGAAATTTGTGATCAACACGGCATCCTCTTGATTTTTGATGAGGTCATTTGCGGCTTCGGCCGTATGGGAACGCCCTTCGCCTCGCAGGCCTTTGGCGTGACCCCGGACATTATGACGATGGCCAAAGCACTAACCAATGCGGCCCAGCCCATGGGCGCCGTGGCAGTGAGCGACAAGGTCTATAACGCGATCGCGGATGCTTCCCCGGATGGCGCCATCGAGTTTTTCCATGGATACACCTATTCGGCTCATCCGGCTGCCTGTGCGGCAGGCATTGCCACTATGGATATCTTCGAAAAAGAGGATCTCATCGGTCGGGCAGCTGACATGACCGACTATTTCCTGGATCAGGTGTTTGCCCTGAGTGATATCCCGCTGATCACCGATATACGAGGATACGGTCTATTTGCAGGGGTGGATCTGGAGCCGATGGGTAATCCCGGCGTGAGGGGGCTGGATTTTCAAAAGCGCCTTTTCAAGAATGGATTGCACATCAAGATGACAGGGGATGCGGCTTTGATTGCCCCACCGCTCATCTGCGAGCGTCATCATATTGATCGGATATGCGAGGTGATCCGCAAGACCCTCGCTGAATACTGATATTAGGTGCCGCAACGAGCGGCCGGTAACCGATTCCGCTGACTGCCTGCAATAGGAGTAGAATGACTTGAAACAGTTTTGAAATAAACAATCGATAGAGTGACCGGCGCTTGCACAACCGGCTACTTTGAAAGCGAGCAAAACTGAGTTAGTAAGGGTCCGGGCGAAAACCCGGGGTGTTATTTCTGAATGGGTAAACCACTTAGGAGGATACAGTGTCAGAAAACAAGTTCAATCAAGAACGAAGATCGTTTGTAAAGAAAACGGCGGCGGTATCTACCGCGGCTGCCGTAGGGCCGTGGATCGTCAGCCCGAAGGTGTTGGCGTCGTCCGGCGAAGTCAATGTACTTCTCTGGTCCGATTATTGTCCACCTGG
>Ga0182078_10312754_pt1 | contig 13715 bp, 10 predicted proteins | sample 071ome_15_FD_127749 | JGI IMG/M metagenome (GOLD analysis project Ga0182078, IMG submission 127749) | Metatranscriptome of coastal salt marsh microbial communities from the Groves Creek Marsh, Georgia, USA - 071409BT metaT (Metagenome... | ecosystem: Environmental > Aquatic > Marine >... | reverse complement strand
TTCAAGATACCTCTTGATTAAACCCAACCTTCGCGCACATTGTCATCGACTTAGGTTCATGAGGAAAATCACTCACAACGCTGATTTGGGCCATTCGAACAAGGGCTGGAGCCGCCGGATCACGCACCTGTTTAAGGTAAACGCCTTAGCCTGGGTGGGGCTTTTTTTAACCTCAGGATGTCAGCAGGATGGGCAAATTGCCATCTATGAGGTGATCAAAGATCAACCTTACGTTTTGCCATCCAATTGGGAGAAGGCAGACAACACCAGTAGCATGCGTCTGGCCACTTTCAGGATCACAGGCGAAGCCAACCAATCTGCCGAGGTGGCTATCCTTCCCATGCCCGACCTGCAAGTCGCAGACCACGAAATTGTCAACCTTTGGCGCCAGCAGCTTCAGCTGACGCCAATCGGCGAAGATGAGATGGACGCCAACAGCAGAGCCATAGCCATCGGATCGATGGAAGGCAGGCTCTTTGATCTGACCGCAGCCGAAGGCGTTCCAGGCGACATGGCAGGCATGCGCATCGTCACAGCTTTTGTCAAAGCACCCACCGGCACTTGGTTTTTCAAACTATCTGGGCAAGGGGCATTCCTTGAATCTAACCTGAGCGGGTTCGAGGATTTCTTGGCCTCAGTGGACCTTTATGCCCTACAGGGCGCTATCCAAACCAGTAGCATGCCCCCTGCGACGGGTTCGCAGCCACGAGCCAATCCTCCTTCCAACTCAACTGCCCAAGTCGATTTGCCCGATTGGGTTGTCCCGTCAACCTGGAAGGAAACCGGACCTCGTTCTATGATCCTTGCGAGCTTTGCTGCCGATGGAGACGGCGGTCTGGCTGATATCACCCTATCAAGTCTAGGGGGTGGCGCGGGCGGCCTCTTACCCAACATCAACCGATGGCGCCGCCAGATCGGCTTGCCTCCAACCGATGCTGAGGGTGTGGCTTCCATGACTGAAGCAATTACCGTAGGCGAACAAACCGCAACACTTGTGGCACTGGAAGGCCAGGACCAAAGCATTCTGGCTGCCATCCTTCCCTTTGGCGATCAGACCTGGTTCATCAAGGCCATGGGACCTTCGAAAGCCATTGATCGAGAAACCGATGTTTTCAGACAATTTGTTCAGTCCATCTCATTTGAGTAGATCATGAAGCAACTCTGGCATCTCATCACTTCGCTCAAACTCACGGTTGTCTGCCTGAGTTTCTCCATGCTGATTGTTTTTGTCGGCACCCTGGCACAGGTTGAGCAGGGGCTCTATTTGGTTCAGGATCGATATTTTAAAAGCCTTTTTGTCTTTTGGGGACCTGAGGGAAGCGACTGGCAAATACCCATCATGCCAGGTGGTTACTTGGTGGGCATCCTGCTCATGATTAACCTGATCGCGGCTTTCATGGCTAAGTTCAAATGGACGAGAAAAAAAAATCGGCATCTGCATTTCTCACCTGGGCATCATCCTGCTCCTCCTTGGGCAACTAGCTACCGATCTGCTTTCCCGTGAAAGTGCCATGGAAATCAAAGAAGGAGCCACCAGTTCGCATTCATCTGATTTCAGGATCAACGAGCTGGTGATCATTGACCAGGGCAATCCAGCCAAAGACAAGGTCTATGCTCTTGCTGAATCTTTGGTTCAGAGTAAGCAGGGAGCTATCATCAACAATCCATCACTGCCTTTCCAACTCAAGATCGAAGCATTTTGGCCCAATGTATCGCTGACTGGCACATTGGAAGATAGTCAGGGCCAACTCAAGGCCGATCACGCCGATTACCAGCGCGTCGAGGCCACAACCGGCTTCTCCAATGTCTACCTCAAACCCATGCCCCCCCAGACTTCCATGGACTCTCGAGACACCCGGGCGGCAATCATTGAGGTCATGGACGGCGATACCTCGGTTGGAAAGTGGTTTGTAGCAACCATCTTGGACCCGCAGACATGGACATACCAGGGACGGGAATACAGTATCGGGATGCGTGCCAAGCGATATTATGAAGATTTTTCCATGACACTGCTCAAGGCCACCCATGAAAATTACACAGGGACCAACGAGCCCAGAAATTTTGCGAGTCGGGTGCAGCTAAGAAACCGCCAAACGGGCGAGGATCGTGAGGTCCTAATCTACATGAATCACCCGCTCCGGTATCAGGGCCTGACTTTCTATCAGTACCAGATGACTGCTGGAGAGATGGTGCAGCGTCAGGGCCTGGCCCCCTCCTCAACCTTTCAAGTTGTCAAGAATCCTACTTGGGTCAGCCCTTACCTGGCCTGCGTCATGGTTGGCCTTGGACTCACGATTCAATTCATGATCCACCTGGTTGGATTCCTGCGCAAACGTCGCCCAAACACAACAGCTCTGGAACCCTCCTCGGCTTCCACGTAAATCAAACTGGAGCCCTCAAGCTGCCTCATCAATCTCACTCATGAAGACAAAAATCCCTTATTTCGTCACAGCGCTTTTTGGACTGATGATGCTCTCGGCCCTGAGGGAACCCAAACCAGCTGGACCCATGAATGACGTTGGGTTTGGGCGGATTCCAGTGCTGCGTGAAGGACGCCTGCAACCTCTGGATTCTGTGGCGATGAATGCCTTGATTCAAATCCGCGGCACGAGGAAGGTGCCCCTGGACGGACAGGATGCCAAGGGCAGTTGGGGCGACCTCAATCAATTGGCTCAAAATGGCGGAGTGCAGCTGACCGAGCGCAAATGGTATCAGTTTTCCAAGCGCCCGAGGAAGCTCAATGCGTCGCAATGGCTGATGGAAGTCATGATGCATCCTGAGAGAGCCGATCAACGTTATCTTTTTGCTATCAATCATCCCGAGTTGTTGGATGAATTGGGGCTCATGGAGGCAGGGTTGGAACGCTCGGGACTGCGTTACTTCACATTTCTGGAAATGAGACCTCACTACCCTGCCATCATGGGGCATGCTCGTAGTGCTTTCGACCGCGAGGAGGCACTCAGGTCCCCTTTCGAAAAAGCGGTTCTCAAAACATACCAGGCCCTCAACATCTATCTGGAACTTAAAAACACCATGGCTCCAGAAGACGCTCATGACATGGTAGCCGAACTGGACACCTACCTCGCCTCGATCGGGCCAGGGATCGAAGCATGGAGGTTGCAAAACCAAGGTCAGGAGCATGACGAGAACCAGCTCAATCTCTTCTCCTCTTACATGGACCGATTTCAGCTGCTGAGCGGTGCCAGGACACTGATGATTCCTCCCGAGCGACAGGCAGGAGCCAGTGATGATTGGAGTACCATCGGGACAAACCTCATCACGGCAATCCAAACCAGGACCATCAAGCCTGCCATTCAATCCTTCGCAAGCATGCAGTCGGCTTTCCATCATGGTCGAGCCGATCAATTCAACCAGTCTTTGGATCAATACCTCAACTCATTGCAAGCTGGATATCAGACCGAGGTCAAACGAACCGGCATTGAATACCGTTACAATCGTTATTCGCCTTTCTATCGAAGCAGTGTGTTGTATTTGTTTGCCTTCCTGCTGGCATGCATGAGCTGGTTCAGAGATTCAGATGGCATGAGACGAACGGCAGTCATGCTCATTGCCCTCGCGGCCTTGATCCACACTGTGGGGCTGATCACGCGCATGTTGATAGAAGGCCGTCCCCCTGTCACAAACCTATACAGTTCAGCAGTATTTGTAGGCTGGGGAGCCGTGCTTCTCGGCTTGGTGATCGAGAGGGTCTACAAGGATGGAATCGGTTCGGCCATCGCAAGCCTCGTCGGCTTGCTTTCCCTGATCATCGCACACAACTTGTCCCTCACCGGTGACACCATGGGTGTTTTGAGAGCTGTGCTGGACACCAACTTCTGGCTCGCCACCCATGTGGTGATCATCACACTAGGTTACGCCTCCACCTTTGTCTCTGGGTTTCTAGGCATCATTTATGTCATGCGCGGGTTCCTCCCCGGCTCCCTTCCTGAATCCACAGCGAAGTCCCTGGCAAAAATGGTTTATGGAGTGGTCTGCTTCTCCACGCTATTTAGTTTCGTAGGCACGGTTCTGGGTGGGATATGGGCCGATCAGTCCTGGGGGCGTTTCTGGGGTTGGGATCCGAAAGAAAATGGAGCCCTCCTGATCGTTATCTGGAATGCCCTCATCCTGCATGCCCGGTGGGGCGGGATGATCAGGGAACGTGGCCTGATGAACCTGGCTATTTTTGGTAATATTGTCACTGCTTTTTCATGGTTCGGGGTGAACATGCTCGGGGTTGGGCTGCACAGCTACGGTTTCATGAGTGCGGCTTTCAAGTGGTTGATGATTTTTAACTTCACCCAAATCAAGCTCATTGCCATTGGCATGATAGCAAGCCACCATTGGCAAGCTAACCGATGGGCTGTATGGACAGTATGCCTGCTCAACGCCATGCAGGGGCTATGGATTCTCACTCAAGCGCAATGGGAAGTGGCTCAGTGGGCAACCCTCGCCCTGATGCTGGCACTGGAAGCTACCCTTTTCTTCTACTTGGTCGGCAGAAAGTTATCGCCCAGTAAGATGCGACAAGTCACAGCCTAAACTTGCTAAGCTCTTAGGGATTGATCCTTGTTGCAAGGGCCTGCATCTGTTAGCAGTCCACTCAAGCCATCATTCCCATGCCTGTCCCCTACCGTGTCGCCGTCATTGGAAGTACCAACCGAGGAAACTACGGTCACGGTCTGGACGTGGTGTGGAAGCAGCTCCCTGAGACTGAGATAGTTGCCGTCGCCGACGATCACCCTGAAGGCCTGGCCAAAGCAGCCACCCGTTTGGGTGCGACCCACGCCTACTTGGATTACCGCACCATGCTTGAGGCAATCCAGCCCGATCTGGTTAGCATCGCTCCAAGGTGGGTCGACCAACACTGCGACATGGTCGTTGCAGCAGCACAGGCAGGGGTCAAGGGGATCTACTTGGAAAAGCCGCTCTGTCGCAGCATGGAAGAAGCCGATGCCATGGTGCTTGCCTGCACTCAAGCCAACACCAAGGTAGCGGTGGCTCACCAAACCCGTTACAGCCCAATCCTTAGATCTGTCTATCGGTTGATTCATGAAGGTCACCTCGGCGACATCATGGAAATCCATGCAAGGGGCAAGGATGATCACCGAGGAGGCGTTGAGGATCTATGGGTGCTCGGAACACATGTGCTCGACCTCATGCACCATCTCGGAGGAGCACCAAACTGGTGTTCGGGCTCTTTACTCGAATCAACCAGGCTTGTCACAAACAAAGATATCAGACCTGGTAACGAGGGCCTGGGGCCCTTTGCTGGGAACCAAATTCACGCGATCTATGGTCTTGAAAACGGTATCCTCGGTTATTTCAGCTCACGTGCTAACACGGCTGCCAATCCCAGCCGCTTTGGTATCACGATCCGTGGCAGTGAAGGATTGCTGACCATGGGAACAGGATTTCTGCCTGCCGCCCACTACTTAGCCTCATCTGATTGGCAAAACCACGGACGTAATCTGCCTTGGACACCAGTCAGTTCGGGCGGAATGGGGCAACCTGAATCTCTGGAAAATGGAGGACTCCAAGAAGGGAACCGAATCGCCTGCAAGGATCTCATTGCCTCGATTGAAGATGATCGCGCACCCGAATCCAGCCTACGCGAAGCCATGGTTGCCACGGAAATGATTTTGGCCATACTTGAATCGCACAGCCTGGGCCAACGTGTTCACTTTCCTTTAGAAAATCGCAAACACCCCCTGAACGTTCCCTTCAGGGCCAGCAACCTGCCTCAGGCACCAAAGAGACCATGATCGAAACACTGAAATGGGATCCAAATGAAGAGCGATTGATCCTACTAGATCAAACCAAGCTACCACAGGAAACAATATACCGCCCGCTGGAAACGCTTGATGAGGTTATTGAGGCCATACAAGCCCTCAGGGTGCGCGGAGCGCCCGCCATTGGTGTCAGTGCTGCCTATGGTTTGGTGATTACAGCCCGGGGTATCAACCAAACGGACTTTGAGGGCTACATGGCCGCTCTGAGAGAAAAGGCCGATCGACTTAAAGCCGCACGCCCAACGGCAGTCAATCTGCAGTGGGCAGTGGAAAGCATCATGGGTCGATTACAGCAAATGGACCTTCATGCTGTCGAAAACATCCCAGGGGTGATTCTCAAAATGGCTATCGAGTTACACGAGGATGATCGTCAACGGTGTGAGCTGATGGCCGAGCAGGGTCAGTCCATCCTCCCCCCCAAGGCAAGGGTTTTGACCCATTGTAACACGGGTTTTCTCGCCACCGCTGGAATGGGGACTGCACTCGGGGTTGTGATCAGGGGTCATGAGCGTGGCATGATTGAACGCGTTTACGCCGACGAGACCCGCCCGCTCCTTCAGGGAGCCCGACTCACGGCCTGGGAATGTCAGCAGCTTGGAATCCCTTGCACCATTATCTGTGATAACATGGCTGGAGCCTTAATGAAACAGGGAGCCGTTGACTTGGTCATGGTTGGGGCCGATCGGATCGCAGGAGATGGGTCTGCAGCAAACAAAGTAGGCACCTATGGTCTGGCTGTGCTAGCCAGGGCACATCGTTTACCCTTCTATGTCGTCGCCCCATTCTCCACCTTCGACAGCAGGCTACCAAGCGGTGACTTGATTCCTATCGAGCACCGCAACCCCGAAGAGGTACTGCGAGTGATGGGACGTTGTTCAGTAGCACCAGATCAGGCTGAAGCGTGGAATCCAGCCTTTGATGTCACACCCCCAGAACTCATTACTGGCATCATCACCGAACAAGGTATCCTGAAGCCTCCATTTGATGTCGCCATTGCCACCTTAGCAAAACTCCAGCCGGGTATTTGAAAGCTTCCCAATCCCCCACCCTTCCTGATTGCCTACGATGTCCGAACCAAACACCGGCAAATCTCAGTCAGCAGCCTGTCTCCCGGCAGCTTCTAGCCTGCCGTCTTTTCACAGATCAAAGGTGGTCTTGGCAGCTACATGGCTGATCGGGGTCTTTGCCCTGATCGCAGGGACACAATCCCATGGGGCTCAAAATTCCCCTACTCATCAGGTAGCTGAATCGCCCATCGATACCCATCACTCACCATCCCAACTTTGGCACGATCTCATCCTGATCACATGTTCCGTGGGATTGGTATCCAGCATTGGATTGATAGGGTGGATGCGCCATCGCAAACAGGAGCCATTGCGCGCAAAACTCGATGAACAATGGCTGATGAACATGAGGGTCGCTTTGCTAGGCAATAGCACCTCACCTTCTAACGGCTTGAACCCCCATGGACCCGCATCCGACCCCGAAGTCCTTGAAAGCATGCTGCAGGCGGCCCAGAGAAGGGAGATCACTCAGCAGGAAGCCCTATTCCTTCGCAAGGCCAAGGAAACGGCTGAAAGTGCCAATCAGGCAAAATCAGAATTCCTGGCAACCATGAGTCATGAAATCCGCACCCCGATGAATGGAGTTCTGGGCATGGCCAACATCCTCCTTCAGTCAAAACACCTCTCCGAGCAAGACATAAGGCATGCCAATCTGCTCAAGCTATCGGCAGAGGGCCTTTTGGCAATCATCAACGATATCCTCGACCTGTCCAAATTGGAAGCAGGCCATCTGGAGGTCATTCGTGAACCCTATGATCTGGTTGAATTGATTGAATCCTCCCTTCAACTCATGGCCAGCCAAGCCTATCGCAAGGGTTTAGAACTCGGGTTTCATCTACCTCAGTCCATCAATGGCCAACTGATCGGAGACAAACATCGCATGCGCCAGATCGTGACCAACCTTCTTGGCAATGCCATCAAATACACAGATGAAGGTTTTGTTGAAATCCGGCTACTCAGAAAAGAAACCAAAGAAAACCGAATCCTACGCATTCGTTTAGAAATCGAGGATACTGGCATTGGTATTCCACAGGATTCCAGATCGGCTGTATTTGAAAAATTCACGCAAATTCAGACCAATGGCCAGGAACATCGAGGCGGCACCGGCCTTGGCATGCCCATCACCAAACAGCTGGTTACCCTAATGCAAGGAACGATTGGTTTTGAAAGTGAACCCAATCGAGGCAGTCTTTTCTGGGTCGAACTGGATTGCCAGCAGCAAGACAACGAAATGGCTCGGTCTAATGATTTCACCAAACCGATCAATTCTGGTCCGGCTGTTATCCTATTCTCACCCGAAGAGTCTAACCGTCGTTGCCTCAGCTCCATTCTCAGTGCCATGACCTCGTCTTTGATTGCCTTGAAGACCCCTTCTGAGCTTATCGAGATCATTCAAAGCCCTACCGGTATCAAGGATAAAGAGGCCCTTATCATGATCGATATCCCTGTGGCCTGGGACCTGGCGAGGATCATCGATTGTGTGAACTCAATACTCGATCAAACACAAGATCGGCATACTGGGCTGCTCATCCTGCATCCAGAAAAATTACCCGAAAAAATAGTCAGCCAATGGTTGAGGCAATCCTGCAGGTGCCTGATGAAACCTGCTACAACAGAAACCCTGAGGCGCTCATGGGAATCACTTCAAGATTCTCCCCCCTTAACAAGGCCAGCCCAAGCAACTGAGGCCCCGAAATCCTCTCATCACGAGGGTATCCAGGCATTGGTGGTAGATGATCACCCAATCAATCAGCGGGTCGTTCAGACCATGTTGGAAATGGCGGGTTGTCATGTTCACCTGGCATCCGATGGTCTTGAAGCGCTGGCATACCTCAAGCACAACAGGATGGATGTGGTCTTCATGGACATTCAAATGCCTCATATGAATGGGATTGAATGCACCCGAGCGATTCGAGCCATGGACCCCAGCCATCAGGTCAGCCCTCGCAGTATTCCCGTTATCGCTGTGACAGCCAATGCCATGGCAGGTGATAATGAGCGCTGCTTTCAAGCAGGTATGAACGACCATCTTCCAAAGCCAATTCGACAAGATGAACTAGAGGCTATCCTGTCAAAATGGTGTTCAAGCCCCTCCAAAAAAGGTCACCGAATCTAGGCTTGCGGGAGCAGCACTTCCCTATCCCACCTGCTTGTATCAGGGGAGTGTCTCGGGAGTCAGTGTCTCTCGTAGGGTCACAGACTGACCGGCGATCAAATCCACGAGCCTATGCATGATTTCATGACTAGGCATGACCAGTTTGACCTTGCAAGGGCCGTGCGGCAAACCCTCCAGCACGAGTGGAGTATGCCCCATGAGTTCTTCATTGATATAAACCGCAGCACCTTCGGGCGATGTCATCACCTGTAATTGGCTGGCAGCAAAAACACTGACATGCCGCAGGGGCTGTTGCTCCTGCTTTTGGAGTTCCAGACGGTCGGTGTGGGTTTCACCTTGGAAGGTAAAATGAATCAGATAGTCCCCAAGAGGTAGATTAACCACCGCTGGCACAGATCCAGCGTGCCATTTACCTGTATGATCCTGGTAGCGATAGGTGCCCCCGGATGGAAAAGTATCAAGTTCCACCTTGACCCGAGCCAATTCCAGATTGACGTGCAACGCCTTGCTCTGCCCCTTGGCTAAATAGGTCACAAAATTAGTCGCTTCATACCCCATCGACCGGACCCGCAGCCGGTAAGCACCCTCTTTCAATTCAGGCCAACTCACTGGAGAAAAATCCTCCCATTGCTGCATGGTTTCAGCGCTTTCCAGGATGACTAATGCCTCTGAAGGGACCGATGTCAGACTGAGTCTGCTTTGCCCCAACACCACCTGCGGTGTTTCACCATCGCCTGGGATGGGTTCCTGATTCCCCACCCTCTCTACCTTCGGGCCTTGCTTGTTGGGTGAGATCTTTGAAGCTGGCTTGAGCCAACTCATCAGCGCGATGCCCAGGACCAAGGCGCCAAACAAGCACCCCAGCACTCTGGGGCGGAGGAACAAGGACCAACCTGCCCCGAACAGGGCCCGCCCCTCCATAGGATGATAGGCATTGAACCCATCTCTCACCTCGGGGGGAGGAAGATGGATATCCATCCCCATCCTGGCTGCCAATCGAGTGAGAGTTGAAAAGCGTTCCCGGGGGTTCTTACCCGTGGCCTGATGAAGTGCTTCCAGGATTGAGTCAGGCACCATCAAGTTCCCCAGCCTGGACCAACCTTGCCGACTGACGGTATGGGGAAGTCTGGTATGGAGTCCCAATTCACGTAGTCCCTCGTATAGCATCAGTGCTAGGGAGTATACTTCGTCGGCGACTTGACACCTTGCGTTATTGAGGCATGCGTCTGAGCCATTTGGGTCCCATGATTCTGGAATGGGTTCTCCAGCAGACTCATGCCAACAGGCCAGGGCAAGGCGATCCAAACCGGGAGCAAGCATGAAAGCCGTGCCGTCAGGCAAAAAGCGAATATGGTCCAAACTTACCTTGCCATGCACCTGAGTTCGATGATGCATCCTCATCAAGCAAGCGAACACCGATTCGATCAGGGGTTTGAGTCCTTCCCAAGTCGGTTGCGGTCCACAGTCATCCAATTGCTGGCGCAAGCTGGTTCCCACCCGGGTCTTCATGGCAACCAGAGGTCTCGGTTTGGCTTGAGGATAGATGGCCAACAATTCACATGATCCGGACCATGGACCCTGACCAAGTTGTCCCACTTGTTGGGTGAAAGTTTCAGTCAGATCAGCATCCTGTGCGAGAAATGACGGCAAAAAATAAAGTACGACTTCACCTCCAGCATCTCGATCTTGAGCAACCCAATATTCACTCCCTTCAGGGTTTTCAATCAGACGCTCCCTGATGACATAGCGAGAACGGCACAGGCGCTGTCCTGGAGTCATTGCCATTTGTTTTGGACCCAAGCTTGACATGGAGGCGTCTCTGAATAATCCGCTTATAACCCATCCTCATCATCCAGCGCAGGCCTGGGCGAGCGGTTAGAAGAGTGCAAAGTTGATATCAGAAGTAAGCGCTGAACTCAAATACCAATGCGTCCTTGTCTAAAAAGCACAATCCTCGCGCTTAGCTCCCAACCCGGTTCCGGAAATAAAGACCACAAAGCCAATGCAATGCCTTTTCAAATCCAGATTACTTTCACCGAACAGCCTCAACATCAAATCATTCCCTATCCCAACCTAAGCATGGAAAAGCTGCCTACTTTCGACTCGGGGTGCTTCCAAGCTCATCAAAAGTAAATGGATTCTGAGGATGATTTTAAATGAGGTTTGCGCACTCTCCATCCCCTTCCTAGAATGTTTCCAAGCATGAAGCAGCAATACCTAGAGACGCTGAAACCATGGGTCTGCCCTGAACTAGACCCCGAATTTCGCCCTGCGGCCCTTAAGCAAAAAGCCCTCAAGCAGCTACTTGGCCAAGACGAGCATCCTGAGCTGATTCATATTGCACTGATGCGCCCTGATGGGAGTGTGGATCGATCGGTCACCCATCTCCTGCCCACAACTGAAGCATACCGCGAGCTGAACACCTTCCTGCTGGAACGGCAGATAAAAAGTCTTCTATGGTCCAGAGGTGCTGCCACCATTTACACCGACGCCCACCCAAGCCTGTGTCAGGCGCTAAACCAGCACTATCTCACACATCCTCTCGGACAATGGGATGCTGAAATGATGGGAGGCAAAATCTTTGAATCTCCCTTCACCATCGAACACATTCCCACCGGGGACATGCCTGAGGCCAATGCAACCAATTCCTCTCTGGGGGGACACCTGAAAGGCTGCCGGATTGGGTTTGATCTCGGAGGCAGCGATTTAAAAATTGCGGCAGTCGTAGATGGCAAAACAATTTTTTCAGAGGAAATCATCTGGGATCCGATCCCTCAACAAGACCCTCAATGGCATTATGATCACATCATGGAAGCACTCAAGTGTGCAGCTTCCAAAATGCCACGAGTCGATGCCATTGGAGGTAGTGCGGCTGGAGTCTACATCAACAACCAAGTTAAGGTGGCCTCTCTCTTTCGTGGCATACCTGAATCCCTCTTCCAATCTCGCGTCAAGCGCTTGTTTCTGGAAATCAAACAAGCCTGGGGCAATATTCCGATGGAGGTGGTCAATGACGGGGAAGTCACGGCCTTGGCCGGTGCCATGAGTCTTGAGAAGAATGGGGTTTTGGGTATCGCAATGGGCACCAATCAGGCCGCTGGATTCGTCACCCCGGACGGCAAAATCACTTCATGGCTCAATGAACTGGCATTCGTCCCCATCGATTATCGAGATGCAGCGCCGATTGACGAGTGGTCCAAGGATCGCGGGTGTGGGGTTCAATACTTCTCCCAGCAAGCAGTGGCCAGATTGATTCCGTCCTCAGGCTTACCTATCGACACCTCTTTACCCTTTCCAAAGCAGTTGCTCGCCGTGCAGGAGCGGATGGAACAAGGAGATGACAGGGCCGCCGCGATCTACCGAACCATGGGGGTCTACCTAGGCTACGCTTTGGCGCAATACCGCGAAAACTACGCATTTGAACACCTTCTGTTGCTAGGCAGGGTCACCACAGGGCCTGGAGCAGACCTGATGATGGACAAAGCAAAGGAGGTACTGCGGGTTGAATTCCCACATCTGGCTCAATCGCTGGCATTTCATCTGCCAGGCGAAAAGGAAAAACGCCACGGACAGGCCATGGCTGCTGCCACCCTGCCTGCTTTAGGCTAATACCAATCGGAATCCACCAACTCAGTCCTTCTGTCGTCCTGACCTTAATGCGGAGAGGATTGCCGAATCGTCTTCGCCCAATTTCCAGACGACTTCCAAAAATGAATCCAGGGTGTGCCCATGGCTCGCAAGGAAGGGACGATCCCCCGCACAGCCATACATGGTGGGCTGATCCAATTGACCTCTTAGCTTGGCACGAGCCTTGGCAAGCAATCGAGGAAACCAAACCACTCCATCCATCGCATCTGTCTTGGCTGGCAGGTCTGCCGCCGGAATAATCTGCTCGCTGATCACCCCCTTCTGAACCTCCTTGAGGTAGCGCTCACGCAGGGCGGCAACCCGAAAAGCTGTTTCCAAATCTGGTTCCCCGTAATTAATGTGGTCTTCAATGAAATCAAATAATTCCTGAGGTTTACAACCAATGGAAGCAAGCCACTGGGATTCCTGACCCGAAAAAAAGGTTGCCACTTCGCGATGTCCCTCCCCATAGCGACCACACCCATCTCGAAAGAGTTTTTCAAAATCAGGTTTCCAGGAAATATTTGAAGCTTCCATGAGGGCATCCTGCCCATCATTGACCGCTGATGCCAAGCACATTGCAGGGTTTTTTCTTTAGTTCAAAGACCCGGCGAGGCAAGCTGCATGCCACATGAAAAATCGTTTTGATCTCAGCGGCGAAATAGGAGTGATCATTGGAGGCACTGGCAGTCTTGGAGGTGCGATGGCCTTAGGCCTGGCTGAAGCAGGATGCGAGGTCATTATCCTGGGGCGCAATGCGGACAAGGGAGAGGGCGTTGCATCAGGCATTAGAGAAATGGGCGGCAAAGCCCACTATGTGCAGGCTGACGCCATGCAGGCCGACAGCCTTAAAAAAGCACATGAACAGATTCAAAAAAACATTGGTGCACCCACCGTGCTGATCAATGCAGCCGGCGGCAATGACCCCAAAACCACGCTCGCTGGTGACATGCGATTTGAGCAGATACCACTTGAGGCATGGCGAGGCAATTTTGATCTCAATCTGGTTGGGGGTGTTCTGCTACCATGTCAGGAATTTGCTCCGGCCATGCTGGAAGCCAAGCGAGGCAGCATCATCAATATCGCCAGCGTGTCGGCACACATACCCCTTTCCAG
>Ga0182078_10411452_pt1 | contig 13844 bp, 8 predicted proteins | sample 071ome_15_FD_127749 | JGI IMG/M metagenome (GOLD analysis project Ga0182078, IMG submission 127749) | Metatranscriptome of coastal salt marsh microbial communities from the Groves Creek Marsh, Georgia, USA - 071409BT metaT (Metagenome... | ecosystem: Environmental > Aquatic > Marine > Intertidal... | reverse complement strand
TTTGCTGGCGATTCCATGGGGTACGTGACGACGTCTCTCGGCTCGCCTCCGAAACGGTTTTCGATGAGCCCCGTGCGGTACTGCGACGGCGAGTACGTGGCGACCGAAGACGGATGCGTGTTACACTGGGACGCGACAGTCGGAGCTCCGAAGCGTCGATGGACGCTCAGAAGGTTGGCCCCGATGGTTGCCGCGACGGGGAAAGTCACCGTGGACGCAAAAACCGGGTCGACGATTCGTTTGGTCGCCGTCGGCGGTGCCGCCGTAGCGTGCTCTTCCACGTCAGCAGTCGCTCCGGGAGATAGAAAGAAATCAGCCGCCAATCAAGCGGCGTCCATGCTTAAAAAACTCTCATCCACGGCGTTTGGTGTCGTCAAAACGGCGTTCGATCAAAACGCGCGGCTTGGCGCCGACGTCGTGGCGTACGAAGGAGAGGACATGGACGAAGTGAGCGCGCTCGAGCGCGAAAACGGCGAATCACGATGGAACTGCGCCTTTGTTGACGCCCCTCGACGGTACCGCGCGTTCATCCCCGCCGGGCACGGCGGATGGTTCGCCACGACTGATAACTTGCACAGAGTCATCTTGTACCGCCTGGTTGGCGATAAAATTCGCGTCAAAAGAATCATCAAAGGTTGCAGAGGCGCGACGGCGAACTTTTCTGCCTCGTCGCTTTGCGTGCACAAACCATCGATCCGTACGCTCGAAACGTACGAATTATTAGCCAGTCACGATGATGGACCGTCGGTGTCGGCGTCGACGTCCTCTGTGACGGCCATCGATGTCTCTCACCTCGACGTTGTTCGCGTTCTCCCGACGGCGGACGAAGAAGGCAAAGTCTACCTGCTCACCCGGGACGAACCCGCGACGAAACCATCGTCGTCATCTTGTAGGTACCGCATCCAAACCTTGGAGGACGTCGTCGCCGACGTGAGCGCGAGTACCGCCACTCAGAAGAAACGCTGATTCCATCACTGTTAGCCCATACATTGTAGTAAGAAGTAGAAGTAGTCGTGGTAGTCAACACCCAAGTGAGCCACCTTCAGTCGTCGTCGTCCGACGTCGCGCTCGACGATCATCACGGACAAGCATGTCGTACGTCCTAGATCTTCGCGAGCTCGTGCACAAACTGCCGTTTCACCACTTTAGCGCGTACGAGTTAAAGTCGTCGTGCGTGGTGATCGCGTTGACGTACGCCATTCCGCCGGTGGTCGCCGCTGGCGTGTGCTTGTTCTACTACCGGACGTACACGGTCCAAAACAGAACAATTTTTGAGAATACAAACATTCGCGAGGCGAAAACGCGAGGGATCATCACCGTGTGCGTGTTGGCGGCGTTCGGACCGGCGGCGATGATCGGAATGGTGGAGGGGTTCAAGGGTGGGCTGGCGACGTTGAAGACGATCCAGGCGTGGGCGGTTGAAGGGCAACGAGGCATGGAAAAAATCGCGTTGCCAATCATGCAGATGGACGACGCACTGACGGCATTGCTCGGGGAGGCGGATGATGCGAACGACGTCGCGGCAAAGGCGACGATCACGAGCGCTTTATCCGCGGTGACGACTATGTTGCTGCACCACGGCAACGGGCCACAGTTCATCGAGGATTTGAATGCGTTACAGTGGGTCAACGTCTTCACGTGGATGACGGCAGGAAGCATTACGACGCTGTGTTTGTTGCTTGTGGGCTTACTTTTCACCGTGTGTTTGCCCATTGTCGCCCATCACGGGCGCACTCCTGTGGCCAAGTGGTGGAAAAAAGTACCCGGTAGGATGACTCCAGAGTTCTTCGTGAGAGCGGTGCCAGTGTGGATGCTCGTCTTCTCCTGGCTCGTCGTTGCGATGTATTGGCCTATCTCTGTCATAGGCGCAGAAATTTGTTTCGCCTACGAGGGTATGGTTGAGTTTCAAGTCCCGGAAAACATTCAGCTGTACTTCGTGTGCCCGAGGTTTGGCTACGAGTTGGGTCCGTACATTGAAGAGCTGCACGCGGATAGGACAGCGGTAACGGCGGCGATTGAAAGCGTAGACAGCCTCGGCGGGGCGTACGCGTCGTCAGCCAACATGGCTAGCTTGACTTCCGCCGTGGAGTCTTACAATGGATACCTCGACAATATTGACGAAGGCCTCGGCTCTTGCCAACCCATGAGCGACACGATTGAACTCGCCGTCGTGCAAGTGTGCGACGAGGTGATTTTAGCCTTGCAAATGTTCACCGCTCTCATCTTTGGCTTGACATGTCTGCTCATGTACGGCACCTTGCACAGATGGTTTGGTTCGGACGTCGCCAAGGAGCTCGCCAACGACGAGGAACAGAGCTTATTCTCCAAGCTCACCTCTGAGTCAATGCTTGAGGCGCGCTCCAAGTTTGGCGCCGTGGAGAAGAAGAAGACGGAGGCTGAGAAGAAGAAGGAAAAGGATGAAAAGAAGCTCAAGAAGAAGAAAAAAGCGGCACAACGAAGCGCGAGCGCGAGCGCGAGCTTGGGTGTTTCCAGTGACGAGACGAACGAGCAACCGCCTCACAGCTCTCCCACTCCGCGGGAGGCCGAGGCTCCGACTGATGAAGCGCTGACTGAACTCGCTGAACGAGATCAAGGAGAACGAGGAGACGAGGACGAGGACGTCCTCGCGGATGAAAATGATGGCCCTCCTCCCGGTGCGGAGATTGAGCTCGTGGATGTCATGAATGATGACGGACTCGTCGTCGAAAACAGAGATACCGGACGAGACGACGTAGACGAAGAATGGTTGGAGGACGAAAACATCGAGGTTGGCGATGGTGACGATGAAGACAACGAAGAAGAAGGAAGAGAAAATGTCGATACACCAGCAGCAGAACCGACGGTCGCCGAGCCCGAGACCGAGCCGGCGACGACGACGGAGCCTGAGTCAGCGATCGAACGAGACAGGACTCCGCTTGACGCAACAAATCCACCGAATCAAGGCGCCCCGTTCGCCGACGGCGCGTAGTGTCGACGGGGGATGGGACGAAGGGTATTCCTTTGTGCACACGCCGTGTCTACGCGCATTCGTAAATGCTCGTTCGTTCATAGCCGCCCGTAGCGCGGGCCTTGTTTGTGTAAAATGTAAAAGACAATCGCAAAGTTCACACAAGTTGTTCACACACACGCGCGCGCGCGCGCGCACGCCATATGCGCGCGTCACCCTCGCTCGCATTTACATCGTCCTCGTCGTCCTCGTCGTCTTCTGTCTCTCTCGATGACGTCCGCGCAAGATCCGAGCGCTTACTCAGGCGCGGGCATCGTTTAGTCGCGAAACGGCGCGAACTCGAACGCGGGCTCGAACGCGTTGACGCGAGCGATGAGGCGCAGAGAGAGTCGCTGAGGAGAGACGCGGCGCGCGTTGACGCAAGCGTGGATAAAGTGATCGAGCGGGTGGAGGCGCTGAGGGAAATTGCGAGGGCGTTGGAAGACGATGGTGGCTGACAGAGGACGACGCGGCGGGCGGTGCGCGAGAGCAGTGCGCGAGAGCAGTGCGCGTAGTGGTACGGTGATAGAGTAGTTGTGTGTGTGTATTTAATATTTGCAAGGCGAGATTGCTTAAATATGATACGATGCGACGACGTTTTGCACGTAACGCGCACTCATCGTCCAACCGTTCTCCCGTCCTCTTTGCTCTCGTCTTCTCGCTCTCGTCGTTTGTGCACCTCGCCGACAACGAGCGACACCGTGATGAACCCCGCGACGAACGCCAACAACGGTTTGACCGCCCGAAACACCCCGAACAACCTCGGTCTACGTCTCTTTGAGCTCGCGCTAAACTCATCGTCGCTAAACTCATCCAAATCCGCCGTGCGATACATGGAATGAAACTCGCTCCCTCGCGTCGTGTTCACCGCCATGGATACGTTTGCGCTCTCGAAACTCACGGCATCGCTCGATCGACTCACATCGTTGTCGTCATCGTCGTCAAACCTAAAAGACGCGTCGTACATCCCAGACCCAGCGTCACCCGCCGCCGGTCGCAAATTCGGTGACTCGGGCGTCGGCGGTGCGTCCTCCTCGCGTCTCTTGCGTCCATCCTCTCCCTCGTTCGCCCCGACGATCGGGCTCAACATCGGCGACCCACCGCCGCCCTCATCACCGCTATTTTCATCCCCTCTACCGTTCGTCGACGCCCCGCTCGACATCGTTCGTTCGAGCGTCGTCGTTCCTCGTTGCCCGGCGACATCGACCGTTGCTGCGTCATCTTTAACCGCCATCCCTCGCGCGACCGACGAATACCCTACTTCGTCAACGACCCCTGTCGCCGTCGTCGCCGTCGTCGGGGTTTCGATGAATAATTTTCTTCGCACCTCTGGCATCGAAACTCTCTCGCGTCGTCGATGAGTGTCGTCGTCTTCGATGAGTGTCGTCGTTTTCAAAATGAAAAGCATTTTTTCTTTCGCGGAATTCGCGGACGCGAACGTCAGCTCGCAAACCCGCCACGCAGACGCCGACGCGACGTACGATCGCATCGCGACGGCGCGGGGGTCGTTCGAGGAAGATAATCTCTTCGCGTTGACCGTCGCGTTTCCGACGGTTCCCGACACGCGCGGTCGCACGATACCCGTCGGCAGCGATAAGAAAGATGATGCGTCCACCGCCGCCTCGAAAACCGATATCGAAAAGGAGCGAAGACGACGACGATGTACCGGCGACGACGACGCGAACGACGGGCGAACCGGCGAAACCAATCACCGTCGATGCCAGCATTCCGCCGCTGAGTAAAACCTACGACGTCCCGCCATGGGGCGGCGCGCCGACGACAGAGTTTTACCTCGACACGCTCAAGGAAGGTGTCTTGGTTTCCCGAGAGCGACTCGACGCGACCAAGGATGGAACCCCACGGTCGTGCGTGCGCTTTGGGCGACATCCGAGCTGCGACGTCGTCGTCGAACACCCGTCGACATCGAGGTTACACGCGGTGATTCAGTTTAAGGGCGGGACGACGGAGGCGTACGTGTTGGATTGCGGGAGCGCGCACGGAACGTTTGTGAACAAGCGGAGGATCAAACCAGGAGCGTACGCGCCAGTAAGAGTCGGGGATCAAATAAAACTTGGGGAGTCGAGTCGGTCGTACGTTTTGGATGGAGATGAGAGTTTGATGCCGGAGGAAGGGTTGAGTGCGGCGGAGATGCGGGCGTTGGCGGCGTTGGAAAAGGCAGCGGAGGAGGAGGCAAAGAAGGAGTTGGAAGCGTTGAAGCGTGAGCGAGCGGCGGAAAAGGCGGCTGCGGTGTCTGCGGCGGCCGGGTCTTCGTGGGGGATTGTCGATGACGACGAAGAGATTGCGGGAAGACAACGGGCGATCGAAGAGGTGGATTGGCGGACTCATCGAGGGAAGTTCAGCGATAGGCAAGAGAAGCAAAGGGAAAATATTCAACGCAAGGAGGAAAAGCGCGCGTCGATGCGATTGGAGATTGAGCGGATTCGCGCTAAGGAATCGACGCAGCAGGGTGGGTTAACCACGGGTCAGCTCGCGCGGGTATCCATCGTCGAGCGGGCGATCGAGACGCTAGAGGAGGAGATTGAAGATGCGGGTGAAACGTTGAACGAATCGTTGCGCGCGAGTTTGGGCTTGACGAGCGGCGGTGTCGGCGCGTCGAGACGTCGTCGGGGACGAGGGTCGGATGACGACGAATACGAAAGTGATGAAGATGACTTTTACGATCGGTCTGGCTCTAACCCCCAGCGTAAGAGGCGCAAGGGAATGAAGAGGATGAACGTCGACAATAAATCAAGCGCCGGCATTTCTGCGCCAAAGACGCTTGAAACGGCAGCAACGCTTTGGGACAAGCGTGTCGCCGTCGAAAAGTCCATATCAGACACCGAAAAACTCATTTCCATCACTGAACAAGCCGCACAGGCTGAACGTGAGCGCACGGCGGGCGTTTCGAGCCAAGGTGACGCGTTGGACGCTTACATGGATGAAATCGGAGCCAGTCGATTTATGGCGGAAATCGACAGGTTGCGCGAGATGGTTTCTGCAAAAGTATCCGAACTCGAACACATTTCGCGTTTGCTCAAGTACGCCGACCCGAAGGAAGAGTTCCGCCCGGGTTCTGCAAAAGGCGACGCGATGCGCAAACACGTCGAGGATGCAGAGGCTCGACGTGTCGAGGAGGAGCAGAAGCGCGAGAAGGCGCTCAAAGCCAAGCGCGCCGAAGAGGTCGAAGAGCGCGCTCGTCGCGACGAGGAGATTAGACGACAGGAGGAGTGGGAGCGTCAAGGATACCTCACTGAGAAGCGTAAATTTACTGGCGGCGGTGGTGGTGGTGGCACTGTCGGTGACGTTCAGGCTGAGACACACCAAACGGCGATCAAAGACGAGGACGACGAAGACGGTCCAGTCGTCGTCGACGTAGCCGAATTGGCACCATCTCTCGCGCTCGAAGGTCAAAACGAAGCGCGACGAAGCGCGTCGCCCAAACCCGCGCCGCGCGAGAATCCTCTGGTGCCATCTGTGCCCGCCACTGACGCTGACGCTGACGCTGACGCTGACGACGGTTTCCTCATGCCAGACCAACTCCGAGCGCTCGCGTCGTCCGCCGGCGGCTTGGAAATCCGTAAACGGCCCGATGCCGCTCGGGATCGACCAACGACGACGAAGTCGACGACGAAGACTGCGACGACCGCAAACACCGACGATTCCACCCGTACAGCAGAAGCATCCGTGATGGCCGACATCGAACGTCTCATCGCCGCCTCATCCGGTCGACGTTACGCCGAAGACGAAGCAGAAGAAGACCAAGATCGAGCCGACGCCGCCCCGGCTTGGGCCGCCCCGGCGAATCAAACCGGCGACGGTAAATCCTCCCTCAACGCCAAGCTCGGCTATTAACGGATGCGCGGACGAAACCGAACAAACGACATGTATATATGCAATCTTTGTACATTATAGCACCACCAATCAGTGCGTGAACGCTCGCCCTCCACGTCGAATCAGTAAAAATCAATCAATCAATCAATCAATCCACGCGTGAACGCTCGCCCTCCGCATCGAGTCGAGTCAAGTCACGCAATCGCGCGTCTGAAAATGCACTTCAGTTTTCAAATTTTCACCAAAAAACAGACGCAATACACGCGCGATTGCCCACCGCACTCGACGACGAACGACGAACGACGACGGACGCGCGCGATCGTCGTAAACCATGCGACGCGGTGGACAAGGCGGCGGCTACGCGCCGTCGGCGCTTGACCACCATCATCGCGTCCGACGAGGAGCCGGGACCGGAACCGGGACCGGAACGAATGCCATCATGCTCGACGACGTTGAGAATTTACAAACGGAACTGGCAGAGTTTAAAGAAATCATAAGCGCGTGGGTTGAGGAGAATGTCCACCGCGAACGACGGTTGAGAGACGCGCACGAGACGAACCTGCGTCGATTTGAACGCGAGTACGAAGGTTTGGTGGAGCGGGAACGAAACCTGAGCGCGAAGGCTGCTGAGAATCAAGCCGAGGCGGAGCGTTTCGAGCTGGAAGCGGAGCAGGCGTTGGAAGAAACCAACGCGGCGAAAGAATTGGCGGAAGGATTGCCGGAACAGTTGTCGTTGTTGAGAGAAAGGGTGCGGTTGGAGAAGATGAGCCTGGATCAAGCGGCGGCAAAGACAAAGGGGAGTTCGGCGTTGAGTAAATTGGAGGCGTTGAGACACGCGGCGAGGATGTATTCGGAACGGTTGGGATTGAAATTTGAGTACGGAGCCGAGGAGAAATTAAGGTTAGTGTTCAAGTATATCGATGCGAACGCGCCGGAGAAGGAGTTTGCGTTCGCGGTGAGGTTGAGAGACGCCATGTACGAGGTGGTGGAGTGCGAACCGGCGTTGAGTGAGATGGACGGGTTGCTGAGGGAGTGCAACCGGTCCAACGATTTTGGCGCCTTCGTGCGAAGCGTTCGAAAGGCTTTCGTCGCTTGTGCCGAGCCCGGCGGCGGTAATTTGGATCGGATCCACGCTAACGTCGGCGGGTCACCTTCTCGCCTCACCGCCGGTCGCGCGCTCAGGAAGGCTCGGCGATGATTTGACCGATATATTTCAATGTAAAAAGTAAACCAGTGAAGACGAAACAGCGCGCGCCAAAACATTTCCTCAAACAACGAAGCCCATGTCGACGTCGACGTCGTCGCTCGCGATGCGCGTCGGCGCGCGGCACGCCCGTGGCATCCACGCGGCGCGTCGAATACATCGGCGTCGCACGGCGCCGTTCGTCTCGACGCGACCGGCGTTGAAATGTGCCGACGACGTTGTTGATCACGACGACCGACGCTTGGCGACGCTTCGAGCGATCCTCCGCCTCGACGACCATGCAATGACGCAGTTATCCACCTCGGTCGAAGGTCGAACCGTCGTTCACGAAATTCCCGTAAGCGCGCTCGCGTCCCGGGTGCGCTCGCTCAAGGATGCGCTTCCCGAGGAGTGCCACGCGAGCGTCTTTGAGTTGATTGTCGAACGCCCGGGATTACTTTTGACAGTGGGCGACGACGACGACGGGTCGCACATGCGCGCGCTCGTTTCGAGGTGCGCCGACGCATTGGGTGGTACCGATGCGTTCGTGCGGCTGTGTGATGAGTGCGCGCCGGCGTTCGCGCATTTGTTGACGCGACTGGGGTGCGACGGCGCGGAGTACGGCGCCATGGAGCGGTGTTTGCGAGAGTGGGCCGACGGATCGGAAGGGTGGCATAGGGTCTTCGTGCAACGCGTGGCGAGCGAGTGGGGATACCTGAGAATGTTGCGTAGGATGGATACGAAGACGCTCGCCGGGAATGGGGTGGTGTACGTGAATCAGAGGACTGGGGAGTCGATTCGGTTTCGACAGAGTCGTTCAATGGACGCGCAGGCAAAGGATTCGCAGTATCGCGGGATGTGCTGATTTCAGTGCGTACGTGCTTCCTTCGGCGTTGTTGTATATTAGATTTTGTTTTTGAAGAAATAGTACCGGTAGCTCGTCTTGCAAAATAAACTGAATAACTAGGTAGTACAACAAAGAGGCACGGCCTTAAGCTGATGCGTCGTCGACGCGATCAAACACGGCGATGGATTCGACGTGCGCCGTATGCGGAAACATGTCCACCGGCGTACATTTCGTCAATACGTAACGCACGTCGTGTGTACCTTGCGATTCCGACGTGAGAAGCGCCGCGTCGCGCGCTTGCGTTGAGGGATTACACGATACGTACACGATTCGTCGTGCGCCAATGGTTCGAAGAATGGAAATCAGTTTGGCATCCATACCCGGACGTGCTGGATCGGTGATGACGACATCTGGCATCGGCAATTCTTTCCCTTTCGGTGTGGTGAGAAGACCTTGAGCGCCCTTGGACGCGTTCAATCGAGCCAAATCTACCCGATAAAACTTTGCGTTGTCGATTCCATTCATTTCGGCGTTTCGTTTCGCATCGCGAACAGCCTCGGGAACGATTTCCCATCCCATCACCTGTCGCGCGCTCGATGCGACGCTCAATCCCATGGCCCCCGTGCCACAAAATAAATCGAGGACTATTTCGGATTTGTCACCGCTAAATCCACACGCCTCTCGCACGAGTTGCACCAGGCGAGACGCCTGATTGGTGTTTGTTTGAAAGAAGGATGCGGATGACAGCTCAAACTGTAAACCATCGAGCGTCTCAACGATTTTATTGTTACCCACGATAGCCTTGACATTTCTAACCTTGTCGCTCGGCTTGGTCTTCGCCCCGCCTTTTACAAACGCTGAACGCCGTCCTTTCCCGCCCCGGCGAAGCTCTGCCTCCTTGGGTACGGCGGTGTGCACGATGTTTGTCACTCCCGGAGTCTTTGCGATGGCGTCAATCAAACTCGAGAGCGGACCATCCGCGAGATCTGCGTCATCTGCCGTCGTCGCCAAATCCACCATAAGCGATTTACCACCCTCTGCGTTCGTAGCGGTGCGAATAGTCATGCTTCTGAGCATTCCCTCGCCCGTCGTGCGATCGAACGCTTCGAGCCGTCCGCCCATTTGCTCGAGCGCGTCGCGCGTCGTCTTCAACACCGCGTCCGCCTCTTCGCTCTGCAAAATGCACCCCTTACTGATATCGATCACGGAATCGTTCGATCCTCGAGGACGCAAACCAACCACAGCGCCACCGCCACCATCCTCCCTCGCGCCAAACGCAAATTCCATCTTGTTTCTATACCTCTGCGTCTCCGCTGATCCGACGCAGTCGCCAACGACGTTCTCCGCGTCGCTCACCTTGCCAATTCTACTCAACACATCGACGACTCGGTTGCGTTTATGAAGCATCTGCGCATCATACGACACGTGCTGCCACGAGCATCCACCGCAGAGCGCGTAGTGTGGACACGGCGGCGAGATGGAATCCGCCGCTCGTCTTCGCGTAGCGAGTTTCGAGCCCTCTGCGATTGACTTTTTCACCTTGGTGATCCTCGCCTCGACGACTTCACCGGGCGTCGCTCCGTCGCAGAGAAGCACCATGCCGTTCGGAAGACGACAGACGCCCTCACCAGATGTCGCGAAATCGACGCACTCGAGCGCGTCGACGATGTCGCCGACGCTAATTTGTGAAAGGTCGTTAGCGCCGCCGCCGGAAGCTTCAGCTTTCGCGGAAGCGCAGAACACCCTGGAGGTTCTGTGCGCGCGCCGCGCGGTGCCGATCGTCGCACACGACGGCGCGCTCGAGATCGCACGCATGAGCGCAGTGCGGAGCGCGAAGCGCATGCACGCGTCAAAGTGTGGAACGCGAACACTCGAGCAACCGTGAAGCGGCACATGGGCGACGATGATGATGATGATGTGTACGAACAGAGGCGATGGGTTGCATGCACGGGGCGATGGTTAAATTATAATCTCTAAGTGTGTGTCTAAATAATGGCGCGCGTGTACGTTTAGAGTCCAGGTAAAAAATTTCCAAACGGAGACAGGGCGTTCGCGACGAAGCGCATGTCGATCGGCAAACCCATAAGCGGACCCAGAGGTGTGCGTATTTCAGCGACTGATTTCCAGGCGCTCAACCACGGACCACCGCCGATTTCCAAGCACGCAGTATCGCTTGAAGCTCCGTCGATGATTGTTTCGACGCGCGCGCCCTGAGCGTTGAGTCGCCACAAGTGAACGGTGACGACGCCCGTGAACGTCTCGCGACAGAGTGGAGCCATACCTTCATCCAAGCTATCGGTCGGCGCGCGGATGACGGTCGAGCGATCGTCATCCGTACATGTACCCTTGATTTCGCACTCATATCGCTCTCCGACGGCGGAAACGTTCCACGAGCCCCATTTGATATCCCAATGAACGGCGCTCGCTTCCAAGACGGATTCCGCGCCGTAACGCGCCGAAGTGTCCACCTCAACCTGTTGAGCAGGAACAAACTGAAAGAATCGATCTCCAAAGTGTACGCCCACGGCACCGACGTCTTCCCGCACGTTCGGCAGTATCACAACACCGCGGTTCCCACCAGTCGCCGTCACGCTGAGATCTGGATAATCCGGGAAAGAGTTACACTGCGCCCACCACCACTTCAACGGAAAGCCGGCACCACCCCAGTTCTTTTCACTGTATGCCGGACACTCACAAAGCTCGACGCGTTCACCATCCGTCTCAATCCACCCACTTGCCAAACCGTGCGCCATGGTGACTTGCCAATGTGGCTCAAAGACGGGCAGCGCGGTCATCCAGCCCGCCGGCGACACCATGTTTGCCCCTTCGCCCCCACCCCATCCACGCACAGGAGTGACCGTGATGTCCCAAGATATCTCGCGCGCGCTCTTTTCACCACTCCAAGGTCCGTCTTCGCTCTCACCGGCACTCGTCAACGACCCTGCGTGCCGCGTGCCTTCTCGTGTCGTCTCGAAATAACCGCCGTCGTCATACTTCAACCCAAATTCCAACGCCCGCGGCGAGCCCTCAAAGTCCTTAGGCCGAGGATGCGTCTTGTACAAGTATTTCCCATTCGGCGCGCACACCTGCGCGCCAGCGCTCGCGCGCTTTGAATCTTTTGCATCCGGGTCGTACACGTGGTAAATGAGACTCGCGCTCTCACGCGAATCCGGTAAAGTGAAACGAAAGTACCAACCCTCGAAGAACGCGCGGTCGACGCCCACTTGTCGGTGATACCCGCTATGCGGTGTCTTTACCGCGCGCGCGGCGGCTTCGGCGGCTTCGGCGGCGTCCGATGTAGACGCGCGTTCGTTCGCTTGCGCACCGTTCCTCGTGTCGACCGAGTAGTCGATCTCGCCATCCTGAGTGGCGCGCACGTGCACAGGAGACGCGACCGCTCGCGTGCGCGCGCGCGCAGCGTCGAGATGTGTGTGCGCGCGCGGGGGGTCGATTCGCGCGGGAGCGCGACAGTGCATGTCGGTCGACGCGCGTGGCTATTTTTGGAGCACTTGCGGCCGGCTGACAGCTGGGTGACAGTTACATTTCACATCATATTACAATGTATGTCGACGCGCATCGATGCGAAGACTACCGGCTCGAAGGCACGAACTCACCATGGAACGTGTATGGCACGTGCATCGGTAGAGCGATGACGGCTACGGGGTCGTCTTCGATGTGTTCAGCGTCGATGACGACGACGTTTGCGGCGTTGCGAGTCGCGTCGTATTCAACATGGATGAGATACCCCGCATCTTCCGACGTCGCGCCCCGCTTGGGGACAAAGTGACACTCGTGCGGGAAGTGGCCCTTTGTGCTGAGGCGCGTTTCAGCCGTTTTTGTTTCTAAATTAAGTTTTTGTATGGCGTCAAAGTACCCGTGCTCGCCGCAAGAATTTGCGAGCGTGTAAACGTACTTTGGTTTGCGTTTACTCGACACCTCTGGCGAAACTACCGGGAATTCCATACCGATCATCTTCTCAAAGTCGCGCTCGCCGTCGGCATTCGTCGGCAAAGCGAGCTCGTCGCGTACTTCGCCCGTTGTGATATCAACTGTCATCTCGTGCAGGTCGTTGTAATGCTTCGAGGACCACTTTGCCTTGTACATGTCGCCAAACATACGTTCCAGATCCGTCCTATCGCCTCGGAGGCGGCAGTACAACACTTTCAAATTTCCGTTTTCTTCGTAGCTATCGCACGTGTGGTAGCTAGAGAACGAAGGGATGCTCTTCGCGTGCACGACGGACAAATCGGATTTTCGCATCACCACCATCCACGTTTCTCTGTCCTTGCTCCACTCAAAGGAGTGCCCGAACGACCTCAAACCGGAGATTGCGCGAAGAGCGTTGCCTGGAGGCAAAATCCACGGGCACACGAAAAACGTCAAGTAATTCTCGCTCATCGCGCAGTCGTGCACTAGCGAAAACTCGGGAAAAGGCTGCGAACCGGGCAAGCCAGTCACATTAAGTACCTTACCATTCTTATCAATCTTCGCCACGGATAACCCAATCGCGGGAGGTTTATTGAGCCCCCAGGTATAAATAGTCCCGTCCCGCGCATCCTGCTTGCTGTGTGCGCTGAATCCCATCGGTAACCGCGAGCCGAACTCCACCTCGCCCTTAGTCGCCAGCGTCGCCGGATCCATCTCCACCGGTGGTCCACCCTCGCAACACGCCAAGAGTTTACCCGCGTGTACGATAACGGACGTATTCGCCGGATTCGTCGGAAACTGCCCGAGATTCGCCAATCCCGCCGACGCTTGCGTCCATGCGCCTCGCACCGCGACTCCGCTCGCTCCAACTGTCTCGTCATTCTCCCCGTCTCCACCATCGCTCGCCCTTTGCGCCTTCCATCGTGCCGTCTCCACGTATCGACCGCAACATTTTACCGCGTTCGTTTTCCCATCCAGCTCGATCGCCGTGAGGTACCCATCGCCGTCGAACCAGTGTTCGTACTTGTACGCGCCCAGTCGTATCCGACCGGGTCCCGCGCGATACAGAG
>Ga0182078_10696483_pt1 | contig 13948 bp, 10 predicted proteins | sample 071ome_15_FD_127749 | JGI IMG/M metagenome (GOLD analysis project Ga0182078, IMG submission 127749) | Metatranscriptome of coastal salt marsh microbial communities from the Groves Creek Marsh, Georgia, USA - 071409BT metaT (Metagenome... | ecosystem: Environmental > Aquatic > Marine >... | reverse complement strand
CGAAATGATTATGATAGAAATCGTGATGCACCGCATGCTCGTGGAAATGATGGGGGGTCAGCGATACGGAATAGGTGGGAATGCCTGTGTCCAACTGTGCTTGCATCAGACCATCAACCACAGCAGCGGCCACAAAATCATGGCGGTAAATGCCCCCATCCACCACCAATGCGGCGCAGACAATCGCATCAACCTTACCAGACGCGCCCAGTTTCTTTGCCAAGAGCGGCATTTCAAAGGCGCCGGGCACATCATAGGTCATCAGGTTATACGCCTGACCTGATGCTTTCATATCCGCTTCGAAGCCAACCAAGGCTTGGTTGACAATGTCGCTGTGCCAATTTGCTTTGATAAAAGCGATATTCAGTGTTTTCGTCATTTGGGTCATCCTTTCTAAAGACCAAGGTGCCCAAGGCGATCGTGAACACGCGCCCGCGTCTGCACAAGGGACACGCCCCCGCGCAACCGCGAAACACGGCTCATTCTCTTTCATCCGGACTATAACCGTCGGCTTTGGAATTTCACCAAATCTGCTGACCCTTGGTCGTGAAACCAAGGCGCTCGCGGGCTGTCACCGCCGGTGGGGAATTTCACCCCGCCCCGAGAATGTCAGTAGAAGTAATCAACCAAAGGCTGCAGTGCAAGACGCGAATGCGCCGCATCGCTGCGTGCTTGCCTCTCAGGCGTCAATCTTCGGCCTGTGCATCGGCACGGCTTTTGCCAGAGACATCCAGCGCCAAAACCGAGGCCATCAACCCATCAATTTCACCATCCAAAACACCTTGGGTGTCAGAGGTCTCAAACCCTGTGCGCAGGTCTTTAACCATTTGATAGGGCTGCAAAACATAAGAGCGAATTTGATTGCCCCAACCCGCCTCACCTTTGGCCTCATGGGCTGCGTTGATCTCGGCATTGCGGCGGTCAAGTTCCATCTGATAGAGGCGCGATTTCAGCGCCTTCATCGCGATATCGCGGTTTTGGTGCTGAGATTTTTCCGAACTCGTGACCACGATCCCCGTGGGAATATGGGTGATGCGCACGGCTGAGTCGGTGGTGTTGACGTGCTGCCCCCCCGCCCCTGACGAGCGATAGGTGTCGATGCGGATCTCATTTGGGGCCACTTCGATTTCGATATTGTCATCAACCACAGGATAGACCCAAACCGAAGAAAAGGACGTATGCCGCCGCGCGGAACTGTCATAAGGCGAGATGCGCACCAAACGATGCACGCCAGATTCCGATTTCAACCAGCCATAGGCATTATGGCCAGAGATTTTGTAAACGGCGGATTTGATCCCCGCTTCTTCCCCGTAAGAGACGGATTGAAGATCAACCTCATATCCCTGTTTTTCGGCCCAACGCACATACATGCGTGCCAACATGGAGGCCCAATCACAGCTTTCCGTGCCGCCTGCGCCCGCATTGATCTCAAGGAAGCTGTCATTGGCGTCCGCCTCGCCGTTCAATAGGGCCTCAAGCTCTTTTGCGGCGGCGGTCTCGACCAAGGCAGACAGGGCGGCCTCCGCCTCTGTCACGATGGCGCTGTCACCTTCTTCCTCGCCCAATTCGATGAGGCCAATATTATCGTCCAGTCCCGATTTGATCGCGTCATAGGTGCCGATTTTATCAAGCAACACCTGACGATCGCGCATCAGCTTTTGCGCCTTTTCGGGATCGTTCCACAGGTCTGGATCCTCGACACGGGCGTTGAACTCCTCCAAGCGGTGCTTGGCGGTGGTCAAATCCATTCGCTGCCCGAGCAAATCAAGCGAACGGCGAATTTTGTCGATATTGGATTGGGTTTCGGCCCGCATCGGATACCTGCTCCAATTGCATCAAGAAATCATCTGGTCGCGGTGATCTAGACCAGCGGCGGCGTGGCTGCAATCCCCGATGGGGTTTAATAGAGCCCGCCTGAGCTGATCGTGCCAAAGCCCGTATCGGTGGGAACCCGCACTGTTTCGCCTGACGAGGTGCGCACATCTGCGCCCTCTTCCTGCAATGCGCCATCAACCTCACCCGGCCCAAAGACGGGCAAATCCGAGGCCATAGCAAACCCACCATCCACAATGGCCGAACGCGCACCAACAGGGGGCACTTCTGCGGCGCGGAAATATTCATAAACCACGTTTTCGCCGCTTTCCCCATCGGCCAGACGTTCGCCAGAGAAGCGGTCAATTGGCACGAACACACCGCCCTCGGGCACGCGGAACGGGCCGCCGCCATATTCGGCCACGGCCTCTTGCATAAATTCTTGGAACACGGGCGCACAAGTCCCACCGCCCGAGGCGCGGCCAAGCGACCGCGGTTGGTCATAGCCGATATAGCACCCCGCCACGATATTGGAGGTAAAGCCAACAAACCAAACATCGCGGGCGTCATTGGTTGTGCCCGTTTTCCCAGCAGCAGGAACAGGCAGGTTCACCGCGCGCGCGGCTGTTCCGCGCTCGACAACCCCCTCAAGCATCGAGGTGAGTTGAAAGGCGGTAATTGGATCCATAACACGGGCGCGGTTGGATACGATCCGCGGCCCCAAGCCTGCGGGCAATGTGTCGCTCAAACAATCTTCGCAAATACGCTGATCATGGCGATACACAGTTTGTCCAAACCGATCTTGGACACGGTCAACAAGGGTAGGCTCCACCCGCTCACCGCCATTGGCAAACATCGCATAGGCCGCGACCATTTTGTAAAGCGTGCTTTCTTGCGCCCCCAAGGAATTGGCCAAAAATGACTGCATCTCATCGTAAACGCCAAAGCGTTCCGCATAGCGCGCAACGGTCTCCATCCCCACATCTTGGGCCAAGCGGATAGTCATCAAGTTGCGCGATTGTTCAATCCCTGTGCGAATGGGCGCAGGGCCATAAAACCGATCCGAGGCATTGGTTGGACGCCAAAGACCCTCGGGCGTTTCCACCTGAATGGGCGCATCGATCACAATGGTGTTGGGGCTATAGCCACTGTCCAACGCCGCCGCGTACACAAATGGCTTAAAGCTTGAGCCGGGCTGCCGCGTGGCTTGGGTGGCGCGGTTAAACACCGAATATTGATAGGAAAAGCCGCCTTGCATCGCCAAAACGCGGCCCGTGTTCACATCCATCGCCATAAAGGCCCCTTGCACCTCGGGGATTTGGCGCAAGGAATAATGCCCTGCGCCTGTGTCATTCTCAACAGGCAGAACATGGATCACATCCCCGCGCGCAAGCAGGTCATCGGCAGAATTGGCCGCGCTGCCTGTTGTGCCATCTTCGCGCAAAAGGCGCGCCCAAGTGACATCATCGGCCAAGATGCGACCCGTTTCGCCATCCTCAAAGGCAATCAGCGCATCACCGCCCTCGAACCCCGTCACAGCAGCCACATGCCACTGATCCACATCGCGCGGGATTTCCGCAACCGAAAGCGCCTCGGCCAAACTGGCCGCATCCTCGAGGGCCGCTACATCCAGTTGCGCCAAGGCCCCCCGCCAAACTCCGCGCCCGCGATCATAGGTTTCAAGCGCGCTGCGCAACGCGCGCTGTGCCACGATTTGAAGATTTTCATCCATCGTTGCGCGCACGGCATACCCGCCTGTGAAGAATTCATCTTCGCCAAACTGGGTCGACAATTGGCGGCGAATTTCATCCGTAAAATAGCCCCGTGGCGGCAAGCTAGAGCGGAAAGGCGCGATATCCCCCCGCTGCACCGTCTCAAGCTCTGAGGCTTGGCTATCTTCCATCACCTCGCGGGTGATATAGCCATTCTCGAACATCTCGCGCAGCACATAATTGCGCCGCTCAACCGCATCATCGTAATCGCGCACAGGATGCAGACGCGCAGGCCGTTGCGGCAGAGCGGCCAAATAGGCAGCTTGCGCAAGGGTCAAATCGGACAGCGCAGTGTTGAAATAGGTCTGCGCAGCGGCGGCAACACCATAGGAATTTTGACCAAGGAAAATCTCGTTCAGATACAGCTCAAGGATACGTTCCTTGCTCATGGATCGCTCAATCCGTGCGGCCAAAATGATTTCCTGAACCTTGCGCTCAATCGTGCGGCTGCCATCGAGAAGGAAATTCTTCATCACCTGCTGCGTGATGGTGGAGGCGCCACGCACATCCTGCCCGCGCGAACGCACCGCATCCACAAGGGCCGATGCAATCGCGCGCAGATCATAGCCCGCATGCTGATAGAAATTGCGATCTTCGGCGCTGATAAAGGCATGAGCCACCAGATCAGGGATTTCTTCGGCTGGCACGAAAACACGGCGCTCTTGCGCGAATTCGTCAATGATACGGCCTTCGCGCGAATAGATACGGCTGATTGTGGCAGGGGTATATTGCGACAGCGTTTCGTAATTGGGCAAATCGCGCGCAAAAACCCAAATCACGCCGCCAACAATAATGGCACCAAACACAACCGCCATGATCGCCGAGGCAAAGAGCCCGCCGAAAATACCCATCACAAAACGGATGATCTGGCCCATGCGTGTCACTTCCCCAAAAAGCCTTACCCCAAGCGCGTGTCCGCTTATAGGGCGCAGCCGCGCGCGCGTCAAAAGCTTAAACCCTCACTTCATGGTGAGATCACACAAGATTATCGCCGCATCAGGCTGCGGCGCAGATTGTCTTCGGCCAACCATGCCTCGATGGCCCGCGCAATCCCGCCTTGCGCCCGCGACCGCCAAACAGGGTCAAGGATATTTTCCAAATCCCCACCTTCGGACATAAAACCGATTTCCAAGAGGACAGAGGGGTAATCAGGCGCGCGCAGCACCGTAAAATTTGCCTCAAGACGCGGGCGGCTGTGCAATTCAACCCCTGCCCCCTCAAGGCCCGTCACCAAGGCATCGGCCAAGGCATCACTGCGCAGATCGGTTTCAAGACGCGCCAAATCCATGAGCAAATCTGCGACAACATCATCGGATTAGCCCAAATCCACGCCCGCCAATAGATCGGCGCGGTCATGCTGCGCGGCAAGCGCCGCTGAGGCCGCATCAGAGCCTGTCTCGGACAAGGTATAAACAGTCGCCCCAGGCGCCATGCCATCGCCTGCGGCCAAGGCATCGGCATGAATTGAAATGAAAAGATCAGCCCCCGCCATGCGCGCGCGCGGCATCCGATAAGGCAGGGGGATAAATTCATCCCGCTCGCGCGTCATGAACACATCCACGAGTCCATCACGCAACAGCATCTCGCGCAACTCTAACGCGAAGAACAAAACCAAATCCGCTTCGCTATAGCCATCGCGCTCTGCGCCCGGACCAATCCCGCCATGGCCCGGATCAAGGGCAATCAAGGGCCGTGTGCGCAGTGGCGGCGCGGGTTCAGCAATCACCGCTTCAGGTGGCTCATCTGCGCTTGCTGGGGTGAGATGGGTTGCAAATTCTTGCGCCGTTGCGGGGCGCAGCCGCAAGGTGAGACGCACCGCGTCAGGATGCCTGTATCCATCACCGCGCGCTCAATCACCATGGGCGCGGTCAAATTCAGGCTCAAACGCCCCCAACCTGCACGCGGTGCGGGGCCAAGCGTGACCGCCTGTGCGCGATCCGCTCGATCAAACCCATCGGGCAGATTTTGCGCCTCTACCCCTGCCAAATCAACAATCAACCGCATCGGATTGTCGCGCAGACGCAGCCCATAGGCGGTGGCACGATTAAGGCGAAGCTGCACCTCAATCCCTTAGCCTCGATCCGTGACATAGCTTTCGCCTAGATCAAGGCGCACAGGTGTTTCGGCCCAAACCATGGGGCCAATCCACAAAAACAGCATCGCAAAAATACTGCGAAACACGACCTGCGGCATGGGGTTGTCTTTCTGCTCTTATCCGCGTCAGAAAGATACAAAATTTAGATTGAGATTTACAATCTATTTTGCATGTGCAGCCATAAAGGCCGTGATACGTGCAACCCCTTCTTCGATATCGGCCGTGCTGCGGGCATAGGAGAACCGCAAGGCGCGCGTGCCTTCTTCGGGATCAAAATCAAGGCCTGGGGTGACGGCAACCCCTGCCTCCTCCAACATTGCGCGCGCCATATCTTGCGCGGGCCAATCAAAGGCGCTGATATCGGCATAGACATAGAACGCACCATCTGCGGGCGCGAGGTGCTCAAATCCCGCCGCGCGCAGCCCATGCAACAAGATCATGCGGTTTTTGGCATAGATCGCGCGGTTCTCATCCAGTTCCGCACGCCCTTTAGGCGACAAGGCCCCTAGGGCTGCGATTTGTGCCGCATGTGGCGCGCAAATAAACATATTTTGCGCCAAACGCTCGACCACGCGCAGGTGATCTTCGGGCACGACCATCCACCCCAATCGCCATCCTGTCATCGAGAAATATTTAGAAAAGGAGTTGATAATATAGGCCTGATCGGTCACCTCAAGCGCGCTGACGGCGCGCGCCTCGTAATGCAGCCCGTGATAGATTTCGTCACTGATCAAGGCCACATCCCGCGCGGCGCAGGCAGCCGCCAGTTCCGCAAGTGCGGGCTTTTGGATCATCGTGCCTGTCGGGTTTGCAGGGCTTGCCAAGATCAGACCTGCGAGATCTTCGGTGATCTGGTCGGGGCGCGGCTGAAACCCACTACTGGCATCGGTGCGCAATCCCGCAACGTCCAAACTCATTGCCTTAAGGATTTGCCGATAAGACGGGTAACAGGGAAGCCCCATACCAACCTTTTGGCCCGCATCAAAAAGCGCGGAAAATGCCAATAAAAACCCGCCCGATGCCCCCGCAGTGATCACCACGCGCGCAGGATCAAGGTCGATATCATACCATTCGCCATAAAGGGCTGCGATCCCCGCGCGCAGATCAGGACGCCCGAGCGCCACAGTATAGCCTAGCGTGTCTTCTTCCATTGCGCGCGCCAGCCTCTCGCGCGCGGCGCGTGGCGCGCCTGTGCCGGGTTGGCCGACCTCCATATGGATGATGTGGCGCCCCTCCTCCTCAAGACGGCGGGCGGCCTCCATGACGTCCATCACAATAAAGGGATCAACCTGACCACGGCTTGAATAACGCATTGCTTCCTCACTAGACTGGATGCATCGGTTTGAAACAGCCCAGCCCGAAAAGGTCAATCACAGATGCGATCCTTTCTTTTTGCCGTGATCTTGGGCCTGTGCCTTGGCCTTGCGCCCAAAGGGGCCTTGGCGCAATCCATGATCCGCGATGCCGAGATTGAGGCAGGTTTACGCAATCTGCTGATGCCCATTCTCGAGGCGGCAGGATTGGGGCAATCTATCCGCGTGATTTTGCTCAATGATCCGCAGATGAACGCCTTTGTTAGCGATGCACGCACGATTTTTGTCACTTCGGGGCTGATGATGGCCTTGGACGAGCCTGCCGAATTGCAGGCCGTTTTGGCCCATGAGGCCGCGCATATTGCCAACGGGCATTTGGCCCGCCGCCCCGAGAATGCCGACACGATGAACGGTGCATCGCGGCTGGGTTTGGTGGCAGGTCTGCTGGCCGCAGGCGTCACGGGGGATGCGGGTGCAGGCGCGGGCGTTGCGGCAGGTATGGCCTCAAGCGCGCAGCGCGTCTTTTTCTCACATACCCGCGCCGAAGAGGTGAGCGCGGATGCCGCCGCCCTTAGATATCTCGAGCGCGCAGGCGTTGACCCAACCGCAATGGCGCGCGTCCTAGATCGCTTTGCAGGGCAAGAGTTACTCTCAACTGACCGCAAAGACCCCTATGTGCGCACCCACCCGCTGACCCGCGATCGTCTGCGATTGGTCGCAAATTTTGACGGCGGCACGGCCCCACCCCCTGACAGCGAAGCGCAATATTGGTTTGATCGTAGCAAGGGGAAATTAGCAGCCTTTCTGAACCCACCCTCTTGGACATTTGCGCAGGTGGGAAATGACCCCTCAGAGATCGCAACAATGCGCCGCGCAGTGGCCTATCACCGCAATTCCGAAGGCGATGCCGCCTTGCGTGAGTTAGAGCGGTTGATCCTAAACCACCCCGCAGACCTCTATTACCAAGAGCTATATGCACAGGTTCTATTTGAAAACCGCCGGTATGACGCGGCGATTGTGGCCTATGAACGGGCCATCCAGATGTCCCCTGATGCAGGTCTGATTTTAGCGGGATATGGTCGTGCCCTTCTTGCGCCCGACAGCCCCGCGCGCAATGCCGAGGCCTTGGCGGTGCTAGAGGCCGCCTTTGCCCGCGAACGGCGCAACGCGCGGCTTATGCGAGATTTGGCTATGGCCTATGCGCGCGATGGCCAAGATGGTATGGCCGCATGGGCCACCGCAGAACGCGCGGCCTTGGAGGGAGATTTTGAAACCGCCGCCCTTCATGCCCGCCGTGCCACAGGCCTCTTGCCCCAAGGGTCAAGCGGGTGGCTTCGGGCGCAAGATGTGTTACGTGTGGCTGGAACGAAAAACGACTGACAGGATGCGCGATGACCCCTTCCCCGAAAAGCCTGATCTTGGCGCTTGGCCTAACACTTGGCGCCCTCAATCCCGCTACAGCATTTGACATCGATGCCATGAGCGAGACAGAACGCGCAGCGTTTCGCGCGGAAATCCGCGCCTATCTGCTGGATAATCCCGAAGTGCTGATGGAGGCCTTCGACATTCTAGACGAGCGTCAAGCGGCCGCAGAGGCGCAGGCTGAATCCCAGATTATCGCGGCCAATTCTGACGCGATTTTCGCCTCACCCTATGATTATGTTGGCGGCAACCCCGAGGGTGATGTGACCCTAATCGAGTTTCTTGATTATCGCTGTGGCTATTGTAAACGTGCCTTCCCCGATATCGAAGCCATGCTTGAGGCAGATGGGAACATCCGCTTTATCGTCAAAGAGTTTCCGATTTTGGGCGATGCCTCGCTCTTGGCCTCACGCTATGCGATTGCGGCCAAAATCGCATTGGGTGATGAAGCCTATCGCGCGCTTCATGATGCGATGATGGTGATGCGGGCCGAGGTCAGCGAAGGGTCATTGCAGGCCACCGCCGAAGGGCTGGGTCTTGATCACGCGGCCATCGTGGCCGAAATCAACAACCCGCAAATCGATGCAACAATCAGCCTCAATTACGAATTGGCCCGTGCGCTGAATATTTCCGGCACGCCAACTTTTGTGCTGGAAACGGGGCTCTTGCGCGGGGCCTTGCCGCGCGACCAGATTGAGGCGGCGATTGCAACTGAGCGCAACGCAAACTGAACAAACGCTTAGCGTGAAAATGAAAAACGGGCAGGGTTTCCCCTGCCCGTTTTATCTTGATCGGGTCGGTTAGCCGCGTGACCACCACCCGCGCTTCTTTGGCCCCTCAGGCGCAGGTTCTGCGGCCTGTGGCGCAGACACCGCCGCGACATCCACATCTGGCGCAGATGGCACCTTGGCCACAGGTTCGGCCTTTTTCGCAGGGGTATTACGGCTGCGCGTGGCCCGCTTGGGCTTCGGTGCCTCTTCCGCAGGCTCTGGGGCATTTTCGGCCTCAGCCACCGATTCCGTTACCGCAGCGGCCTCTTCAGCGGCTTTTTCGGCCTTGGTTTTGCGACCACGGCGCTTTGGTTTTGGGGCCTCTTCCACCGCTGCATCTACCGCTGCTTCTGCGGGTGCTTCTGCAGTGGGATCAGATGGTTCTGGCGCGGCTACCGTCTCCGCCGATGCGTCAGATTTGGTCGGCTTGCGACTGCGGCGGCGCTTTGGCTTTTCCTCAACTTTGGGGGTGGCGTCTGCCTCCGCTGCGGGCAAGGCATCAGCCTCAGACGCGCCTGCACTCTGTTCTGCAACCTCTGGGGCCTCAGTGCCCTCCTCGGTTGTGCGAGCCTCGTCCCCCTCGCCCCGATTGCGGCGGCGGCCACGGCCACCACGGCGGCGGCGGCGGCGTTTCTTGCCCTCGCCCTCTTCGCCTTGTGCCTCGGGGCGGTCTGCCTCAGGTGCCTCGGTGATATCAATCTCATCCACAGCCTCGGCTTCAGCGGCTTCGATTTCCTCCATCAGCCCTGCATCCATCGAAACAACAGGGCTTGCAGGGGCGATGCGGCGGGTGGCTGTTTTGAATTTTTCAATCCGATAATCGGGCGTGATCATCGAAGGATCGGCCTCGACACGGATCGAAACCCCATAGCGCGCCTCGAGATCAGCGAGATATTCGCGCTTTTGGTTCATAATGAAATTCACAATGCCCACGGGCGCAGTCAACAACAACTCGCGCGAGCGGCGGCGGGTGCTTTCCTCTTCCAACTGGCGCAGGATCGATAGGCCCTGACTGTCATCAGAACGCACAAGCCCCGTGCCGTGGCAGTGATGGCAGGGCTGTGTCGTGGCCTCCAACATCCCAGGGCGCAGACGTTGGCGCGACATTTCCAACAGGCCAAAGCCTGAGATACGCCCAACCTGAATGCGCGCGCGGTCGGTTTTGAGGCGATCTTTCAGCCGCTTTTCCACTGCCAGATTGTTGCGCCGATCATCCATATCGATGAAGTCGATCACAATCAGACCCGCCAAATCGCGCAGACGCACTTGGCGCGCCACCTCATCGGCAGCCTCAAGATTGGTCTTAAGCGCGGTTTCCTCAATCGAGCCTTCCTTGGTCGCGCGCCCCGAGTTCACATCAACCGCAACCAAAGCCTCGGTGATGCCGATGACGATATAGCCGCCCGATTTGAGCTGCACGACAGGGTTGAACATATCGGCCAAGTAACCCTCGACCTGATAGCGCGCAAAAAGCGGCAGACTGTCCGCATAATGTTTCACGTTTTTGGCATGGGACGGCATGATCATTTTCATGAAGTCCTTGGCTTGGCGATACCCCGCCTCGCCTTCAACCAACACCTCGTCAATATCGCGATTATAGAGATCACGGATCGAGCGGTGGATCAGATTACCTTCCTCATAAATTGGCGCAGGCGCAATCGAGCGCAGGGTCAATTCGCGCACCTGTTCCCATTGGCGCTGCAAATATTCGTAATCGCGCTTGATCTCGGCCTTGGTGCGTTGGCTGCCCGCGGTGCGGATGATCAGACCCGCGCCCTGCGGCACCTCCATCGATTGCGCGATTTCCTTTAGCTTTTTGCGATCCGAAATATTGGTAATCTTGCGGCTGATCCCGCCACCGCGCGCGGTATTGGGCATCAAAACACAATAGCGCCCAGCAAGGCTGAGATAGGTGGTCAGGGCCGCGCCTTTATTGCCGCGTTCCTCTTTGACGACCTGCACCAGAATAATCTGGCGCACTTTGATCACTTCTTGGATTTTATATTTGCGCGCGCGCGGTTTGCGGGCAGGACGAATATCTTCGTGATCATCATCATCGGCGATGGTTTCGGCCTCGGCGGGGGCGGTGGCGTCCTCGTCAGATGCGCAATCTTCGATATCGGCCTCAACCTCAGTATCGGCAGCGCTCTCAGGGGCGGCCGTGTCAGTGAGGGCCGCATCAAGCGCCTCATCTGCCTCCGCCTCAGATTCAGCCTCAGCGTCCAGATCAATCACATCCATGCCTGAGGGCGTGCTAACCTCGCCTGTGGCAATCGCATCACCTGCGGCGGCCTCTGCACGAGTGTCCGAGGATTTGCGGCGGCGCGAGCGGCGGCGTTTGGGGGCGGATTTCTCCTCCTCATCGGCTTCGGCCTCGGCGGCCAACTCCCGCTCCTCGGCCAAAAGCGCCTCACGATCCGCTTTGGGGATTTGGTAATAATCGGGATGAATTTCCGAGAAGGCCAAGAAACCATGACGATTGCCGCCATAATCCACAAAGGCCGCCTGTAACGAGGGCTCAACCCGCGTCACCTTTGCCAAATAGATATTTCCTGCCAGTTGTCGCTTATTCAGCGACTCGAAATCGAATTCCTCGACCTTGTTTCCATCTGCCACAACAACGCGCGTTTCCTCCGCGTGGGTGGCATCGATAAGCATTTTCTTTGCCATGGGTTCCTTGCACATCCCCGCGCTGCGCGCACCCCAGAGGGTCGCGTGAGAGGGGGATATTGTCCTGAAAGGGCGATGACGCGGACAGCAGGATGGGCGGGCGCGGCATGGGCCAACCCGTCACTCACTTGGCTGATCTGCACGCGTTTCATCGCGATTTATCTCCGAAGCTGCGCGTGCACTCGCCCGCGCCTCTCCCATTATGTCCCGCTTGCGCGGGGGTTAGATGGGCCTGAGGGCAGCACAAGGGCGGCGGTCAGGCTTTGGCATACTGCCCTCTCTCCCGCGCGGGTTTTCGGACGCGCTTCAAGAAGGGGGCAGATAAACTTTGCAGATGTCCAGCTGGCTCAAACCGCCAGATCATCACGTTTACCATAGAGGCAGAGCGGGGAAGAGGGCAATGGGTTTTTTTGGGGGGGGATGGGCAACGATGTATGTAAATGAAATCATTTTGGTCGGCGATCGGCCCAAAGCCGCCAATCGTGATCGCGTCCATGCCGCGCCGCCGCATGGCTGCAATCCGCCCATAGAGCCCTTTGCCCCCCCTCACAAATAATCCGACCTACTCAACCCGTATTTCGCCATTTTCTCGTTCAGGGTGCGTCTTGGTAGGCTGAGTTCTTCCATCACGGCGGCGATGGAGCCGCGGTGGCGGCGCATGGTGTTGTCGATCAGCATCCGCTCGAACGCCTCGACATATTCTTTGAGGGGTTTGCCCTCGCCCATATCCTGCGGCACCACCTCGGTTGTGTCGTTCATCAACAGCGCCGTGACCGAGGCCGCGCCACGGCGGGCTTGCAGCGTGGCGCGTTCAGCCAAGTTCAGCAATTGACGCAGGTTTCCAGGCCATGGGGCCTGCAACATTTGCGCGGCCTCTTGGGCATTGGGGTGGATTGGCTCGGTGCCGTATTCTTCGGCGTAATTTTCAGCGAATTGTGCGAACAGTGTCAGCACATCCTCGCCCCGCTGCCGCAAGGGGGGCAGCGCGATGCGCATCGCGGCCAAGCGGAAAAACAGATCGGGCCTGAGCGCCGCCTCACACCCCGCGGCCCCTTCGGCCCCGTTACAAATGGCAATGATGCGCAGATCGCGGCCCGCGCTTTGCGCCTCGTCCAAAGCCGACAGCAGCCGCGCCTGCAGCGCATCGCTGAGGGTTTCGACATCCTCAAGCACCAATGTGCCGCCGCGTGCGGCCTCTAGGGCGGGGCGGGCCAGATCGTTTTCTTCTGCGCCAAAGATCAGGCTGCGCAACTGCGCCTCGTCCTGCGCGCCACAGGTGACGGTGACAAAGGGTTTGCCCGCACGGGGGCCGACCGCGTGCAGGGCATGGGCGACAAGGGTTTTGCCCGTGCCCGTCTCGCCGGTGATCAGGACATGACCATCGGCTTGGCCAAAGTCGAGAATATCCTCGCGCAACCGTTCCATCGCGGGGCTTGTGCCCACCAAGCGGCGCATGATCCCTGTGCCATCGCTGAGTTCCCGCCTGAGCGAGCGATTATCAAGGGTCAAACGCCGCGCTTGGATCGCGCGTTTGGCAAGGCTGCTCATCTTTTCGGGATCGAAGGGTTTTTCGAGAAAATCAAAAGCGCCGATGCGCATCGCCTCGACCGCCATTGGCACATCGCCATGGCCCGTGATCATGATCACAGGCAGGCTGTGATCGATAGAATTCAGCCGTTTGAGAAACGCCATACCATCCATGCCGGGCATACGAATGTCACTGATAACAATGCCCGCGAAATCGGATGTGATCTCTTTGAGCGCCTCTTCCGCGCTGCCATAGGTTTCGGTTTCAAACCCAGAAAGAGCCAACCATTGGCTGATCGATTGGCGCATATCCTGCTCGTCATCGACAATCACAACTTTCATTCCAACCCAATCCTTTCGCCGCCTATTCTGCGGCACCCTTTATCTGATGACGCGGCAGCCTGATTTCAAATACCGCGCCGCCTGTGTCGCTGTTGCGTGCACGCAAGCGGCCCCCAAAATCGGTGACAATGCCCGAAGAAATCGCAAGGCCAAGCCCCACCCCTTCACCGGGCTTCTTGGTGGTGTAAAACGGCTCGAAGAGTTGATCTAAATCTTCGATCCCTG
>Ga0182078_10291853_pt1 | contig 14140 bp, 10 predicted proteins | sample 071ome_15_FD_127749 | JGI IMG/M metagenome (GOLD analysis project Ga0182078, IMG submission 127749) | Metatranscriptome of coastal salt marsh microbial communities from the Groves Creek Marsh, Georgia, USA - 071409BT metaT (Metagenome... | ecosystem: Environmental > Aquatic > Marine >... | reverse complement strand
TGCGAGAGGGTAGGATGAACGGATCCGCTATAGAACGCTGCTCAGTTAAAACTCATACTGTATCCTGAACGAGTAGGTCTTCCCTGCCTCGCGGTATTCTCGAGCTCTCTGTTCAGTACCCTGATAAGCGTAGTACTGGGCATCGGTCAGATTAAACGCCTGGAAAATCAGATTGAGGTTCTCGAGCTGTTTCGGGCTGTAGGATATCTGCATATCTAGGCGATCTTCGGTATCAATAAACCGCGCGTCACCGGAGCTTGTGAATACCGTTTCTTCGAAGTAGTCGCTCCTGCTGGTATAGGCAAAACGGACGGCCACTTGCTCACCTTCCCAAAAAGCAATGAGATTGTAGGTATCTTCTGACACACCAGCCAACGGCAGAGTATTGCCAGATGCATCCTTGTCCGGACCTTCACTGGTATCTACATAAGTGTAGTTGGCTTGAATCCCCATGTTTCGTACAACAGGAACGTCCATGAAATCGAACGGCAGGAATACACCGATTTCATAACCTTTGAGATCGAAACTATCCGAGTTGTTCACTATATCTGTAATAGAAACCTCAACACCGGCTTCATCAACGCATATCCCGCTTGCATTTCTCGACAGCGAACCTGTAAGCAGGCTTGCCTGACTTGTGCCCGAAATTTGCGCAATATCATCAATGCTCGCGGGACATAAATCCCGATTGTCAAATCCATTGGAGACTTCTTTCTGGAAATAAGCGAGGCTAACAGCACTACCATTGGCACTGTACCATTCCGCCGAGAGGTCAATTGACTCTGCCTCGAATGGTTGAAGTTCAGCGTTGCCTACTTCCCATGAAATGGAGTCAGTGACACCGCCAGACTCCACGACATCAACAAATGTGTGCACTCTGAAGTTCCAGGTGTGTGGTCGTACGAAAGTCTCTGAGTACGAACCGCGCAGCACAAGATCTTCCCGGACATCCCACATTAAATTAAATGATGGGAGAAGATGATCGAAGCTGGTCGATGCTTCGATTGGTTCGGCAACACCCTCAGGATCATAAAAACCAAAAGCTTTGCGATCTGTATCGACATAGCGCAAGCCAAAATTACCTCTAACAGGGAGGCCAGAGTCCAAATTACTTAAATCAAACGTCGTCATTACATAAGCAGCAAATATATCGCGTTCCGAATGAGCCGTTTGTTCCGCTATACCACCTCCGTCTGCGGGAACTGGCAAACCACCAAAAGTAGGACCACTGATAGTTCCGGTTGCAGCAATCGTCTGCACAGTTAAAGGGTCGTTCTGGAAATAGAAGTTATCGATCTGATTACCCAGCAACCCTCCGCCAAAAAAGTCTTCACCATTGCCTGATGTGAACTCAGAGAAACTAACTAGCGCTCCGAGATCAGAAACCTGGCTGTAATCAAACTCAGAACTAGGCAGTTCCCATTCGGGCCGCACAAAGAGTTGCTCGGTATCCCGAAGCTTTATGCCTGCTTCAACTGTAGTTATCACGGAATTGTTGAAGTGACGAATCACATCCAACTTATAGGCTGTTTCTTCATCGCTGGTATCGTATTCATGCCCCGAAGCTGTGGTAATAAACCACTGACCGACACCGCGATCCCTACTAACACATCTGCTCGGATCAGCATCACCGGCGCATGCAGCAGTGTACGAATAGGTATTGGGGTCAGACAACGCACCAGTAAACTCTTGGAACTCGAAGTTATTGACATTTCCGGCCCCCGTATCGACTAGAATGTTAATTCCATTACCGGGGTCATCATCTAGTCTACGCCGAGAGATAGATCCAATGGCTAGTTGAGTTCCCTTCGTGTGATGGATAGCACCCTTAACCGTCCAATCATCATTTGTCCATTCGGCATTAAAGGTCAATGCCTCCGTCTTATTCTCCTCGTCAATGATACGTTGCTGCGATCGTATCTCCGGATTCAAGAAGTTCACACGTGTTACAGTTTCACCAAAGGTGGAGTTGGTAACAGAGTCAAGCGGTACGTATTCTTCAGCCTTATACGCTCGCATCATGGCGAAATTGTGGACGATGGGGTCTTCTACATATAGGGCATCCACGCCGAGCTTGAGCTTGTCGGTCGCCTGAAATTCCAATCCTAGCGTTGCCGAGAGGCGATCACCTTCCGAGTCACGTGAAATAAGTCGAACTTGACTTGGCACATAAAAATCGTCCAACCCGTCGCCATCGGTGTCGTCACTGTTATAGGAGTTGATTCGCACTACATCGGTACGAAAGTGCTGCTCAGCAGTAGAAATGGAGCCCACGACTCCCCATTTGTCGTCGGCAAATTTAGTTCCAAAGGCCAAAGAGTAACCTGGAGAATAATCTTCCAGGTTTGTTTCATAGGTCGTCTCCAATCCCAAGCGGACATAGGGCTCTTGTACGTCAAGCGCTCTTTTCGACTGAATATCAACGGTCCCAGCAAGCCCACCGGCGTCCATGCGCGCCGTCGTTGTTTTAAGCACGTTTACCGCAGAGACAACGCTGGATTCGATGTTTCCGAAGCTGAATCCAAAATCAGGTCGAGGCGTACCCAGGAACTGCCCGTTGTAGGTCGTGACTGAGTAATTTGTTGGCAGGCCGCGAATCGCAATTCGGCCCTGTCGCCTTTGTCCTTCGTCACCTTCCACTGATATTTGAACGCCAGTCACACGCTGCAGTGATTCGGCTAAATTCAAGTCGGGGAAGTTGCCGATATCGTTGGCTGATATACCATCCATAATCACATCGGAATCGCGTTTAGTATCTAGAGCACTCTGTAAGGCCCCTTTAATACCAACTACCACGACCTCCTCAATTACTTCCTCTGCTTGCTCGGGATCTTCTTGACTCAGTGCAACGCCTGATGCCATCAGGGCAGCCATGGCAAGACTTAGTCCGGAAAACCTGAAAAACGTCCTGTTGCAACCTAACCGGCTCTCCTTCCGTATGGCACACATTTGTAATGTCTGCTGTGATTTTCTTTTTATCATCTGTTTTCTCCGGGTTGAAACCATCGTAAGCGGCCGCATTTCCTGTGAAACTAATTGGTAAGACACCTACATGAGGCCTGCTGTAAGAAACTTTGTGTAGAGATACATGTTTATCTTTTCGGTGATCGTAATAGCGAAATCTTCATTGAATAACGGAAATCAAGCGTTAAGGTCATTAAAATCTCCTTATATGATACCGGTGTCATTAAAACTACATATAAATGTTACCGGTGTCAATATAAATGTTGCTGCCCCACCAGATTTGCTACCATCATGTAGATACTTTCGGTCACCCAAGGACCAAGAACCAAGAACCAAGGAATAGCAGTGATCCAAAAAGGCAAAAAAGCCACCATTAATGACGTTGCCAACTTGGCCGGTGTATCGAAAAAAACCGTGTCGAGAGTTATCAATAAGTCCCCTAAGGTCAGCGACAAAACTCGCGAGAAAGTAGAGCAAATCATGCTCAAGCTGAACTACACCCCGGACCCTCAGGCTCGAGGGCTGGCTTCTAAAAAGTCGTTTTTGCTAGGCCTGGTCTATGACAATCCGAACGCGTCCTACGTTGCTGATATACAACAAGGCGTGCTGGATCAATGTCGCACAGAGGGCTATGAGCTGGTGGTACACCCGTGTGACCACCGTAGCGCAAACCTGGTCGGCGAACTAAGCCGATTCATCGATCGACTCAAACTCGACGGTGTCGTACTCCTCCCCCCACTCTCTGAAAACACTCAAATAACAGACATGCTGGCAAAATCCGGATGTCAGTATGCCAGGATAGCTTCCGTTCCATTTAATGATGCCCCACACCTGGTTCAGTCGGACGACGAGATCGGCATGAATCAAATCGCCGACCACCTGGTTGAACTGGGGCATCGAGATATTGGGTTTATTCATGGCCCCAAGGACTATCAGTCCGCACAGCAACGCTACAAAGGATTCAAAACGGCGCTTTCACGCCATGGTATTACGTTGACTAACCAGCATGTGGCCTGGGGTGCTTACACCTATGAATCCGGGACAGCCTGCGCCGAATCATTACTTGCCACCCAACCCAGGCCGACCGCAATTGTAGCCAGCAATGATGAAATGGCCCTCGGCGTTCTGGTCACAGCTGCTAACCGAGGGGTCGCAGTACCCGAAGAGCTATCAATCGTGGGGTATGACGATGAACCCCACGCCTCCAAGATCTACCCTTCTCTAACAACGGTAAACCAGAATGTCCAAAAAATGGGGCAACTAGCCGCCACTAAGCTTGTGGCTCTGTGCCGAGGGGATACTAATATCGCGACAGAAACTCAGTACTTAGTCACACCTGACTTAATCACTCGGCAATCCACTGCTCGCGCACCGTTCTAACCTGGAGTCCGGCTATATCCTCAAGCCATCCCGGACGCTAGACTACGACTCATTCTATTAATCCCCGGAGCCCGATTTCCTGCCACTATCATTGACAATTCTAAATGACACCGGTTACCTTGTATGCGCTATTTGTAAACGGACAAAGATATAATTGTCCCCTTTTACCAAAAGAATAGAGCGCTGACATCAGAGTTTTGATGCGAGGCAAATGGCTTATCAATTGCACACGCTCTTCGAGAAAAAGAGTGAACCCTCGTGAAGACTTACCATGGCAACTAAACTGAAACCACATAAAGACCGTTTGTTCCCACCGGATCAATCCTTGCGCGAGGTCGCGGCTCGGCTTTATACCGAGATAAAGGGATTACCGATCATCAGCCCCCACGGACATACCGACCCGCGCTGGTTTGCAGAAAATACCGCATTCGCCAATGCCCATGAGTTACTGGTCGCGCCGGACCACTACCTGCTGCGCATGCTGTATAGCCATGGCATTTCAATGACGGATCTCGGAATAGCTCCTTCTCAAAGCGGCAAGGTCGTTACGCCTCGAGCGGCATGGCGTACCTTTGCCCGCCATTTTTATTTGTTTCGTGGCACACCTTCAGCAATGTGGCTAAACCATGTCTTTGCTGAGGTGTTCGGTATAGAAGTGTGTCTCGATGGGTCAACGGCCGATCTTTACTTCGACACCATTAACGAAGCGTTGGAACAAGCAGAATTCCGCCCCCGCGCACTCTTTAAGGCATTCAACATTGAGGTGCTAGCAACTACTGAGTCACCGCTGGATCAACTGAAACATCATCGCAGCCTTCAATCCAGCAATTGGGATGGTCGGATTATTACAACCTACCGTCCCGACGCAGTCATCAACCCGGACATCCCATCTTTTAGCAAGAACTTATCACGGTTCGGCGAACTGACAGGGGAAGATGTGTTTACCTGGGAAGGCTATCTAAATGCACACAGGCGCAGGCGACGCGATTTTGCGGCATTGGGCGCCACCGCAACCGATCATAGCCATGCTAGCGCACTGACCGCCACTCTCACGCCCCATGAGAGCGATAAGTTATTCAACAAAATCCTTAGTGGTAATTTTTGTTCAGAAGAGTCCACATTGTTCCAGGCGCAAATGCTGACGGAAATGGCGCGTATGAGTCTGGATGACGGCCTAGTGATGCAATTACATCCTGGCGTATACAGGAACCACAATCCTAGATTGTTTGAACAGTATGGGCCCGATAAAGGGGCAGATATCCCATTGCGCACGGGGTACGTACACGAGCTTAAACCCCTGCTGGACCTGTTTGGCAACGATCCCCGACTTAGCCTTATTTTATTTACCCTCGATGAAAGCACCTATAGTCGAGAGCTCGCGCCTTTAGCCGGGCACTATCCCTGCCTGAAACTTGGACCCGCCTGGTGGTTCCACGATAGCCCCGAAGGTATGATGCGCTTTAGAGAGCAGGCAACGGAATCGGCGGGATTTTACAATACCGTAGGATTTAACGACGATACACGCGCTTTCTTCTCGATTCCCGCCCGACATGATGCGGCTCGACGTATTGACGCCGCGTTTTTAGCCCGCCTAGTCTGTGAACATAGACTGGACGAAGATGAAGCACTCCAAGTCGCGACCGACCTGACTTACCATCTTCCTAAGCAGGCTTATCGGTTAGACCGGCTCGACTCGCAGGATGCAGTAATAGGCGACTAAGATGATCGCCTGTGTGCAAAAGCTCGTGATCGGCGTGGCGTTATTCGCCGTCTCCCTGGCCACTCTTGCAGCTGATGCGCTTGTCCTGCGAACAGCCGAGACCCAACCGGCTGGCTATCCCACCGCTCAGGCGCTTACCTTCATGGCGGCGCGTCTCGATGAATGGTCGCAGGGAAAGCTACAAATGAAACTCTACCCCGGCGGACAACTGGGTGATGAACGGGATACCTTGGAACTCACCATCTTTGGCGGCATCGATCTTAATCGCGTCAATCTCGCACCCCTCAATTCGATTGCACCTGAGACGATCATCTTCACCATGCCGTTCCTGTTTCGCTCTACAGCGCATATGCGCGCTGTGGCAGATGGTCCCATTGGCGACGAGATGCTCGCTGCGCTCGAACCACACGGACTGATCGGTCTAGCTTTTTATGATAGTGGTGCTCGGAATTTTTATAACACACGGAGACCCATTCGCAGCCCTGCAGATCTTATTGGCCTGAAGATACGAGTACAGAACTCGGACCTCTACGTCGCAATGGTCGAAGCGCTCGGAGCAAATCCCACGCCCATGGGGTTTGGTCAGGTATACGAGTCCCTGCTCCTGGGCACCATTGATGGCAGTGAGAATAACTGGCCCTCCTATGAGTCCACCGGGCATTTTGAAGCAGCGCCCTACTTCACTCTCACAGAACACACCATGACGCCTGAAGTATTGGTGATGTCAAAGCATCGCTGGGACCAGCTCTCAAAAGAACAGCAAACCCTTCTACGGCGCGCGGCAAAGGCATCGGTACCCTATATGCGCGAGCAATGGGACGCGCGCACCCAATCGTCTCGAGAAAAGGTCATAGCCGCCGGTGTGAAGGTCGTCGAGGAAGTGGATAAAGCCGCGTTTATTTCTGCTGTTGAGCCCCTGTATGAACAGTTTATTACCTCGGACAAGGCGCGCGCATTGATCGCCCGTATTCAAGCAGTTGATCCCAGCACGGCAGGAGGAGTCCAATGATTTCTTTCACGCTGGACAAGCTTGCGCTGCTAACCCACCAACTCACCCGCTGGGCGCTGATCGTTTCAGCGACGGGTCTAGCGATTATGACCTTGATTATCGGCTGGCAGGTTTTCGCGCGATATGTACTCAATGATAGTCCGGCCTGGTCAGAACCCGTCGCACTATTACTCATGCTGTACTACATCTTGTTAACCGCAGCGGTAGGTGTCTACGAAGGCTTCCACCTCGGCCTAAAAGTCGTTATCGATAATGTATCTGCCCGGGTTAGACGTGTTTTAACTATTATCAATTATTGTCTGGTGGGCTTTTTTGGCCTGCTGATGCTTATCTACGGCACGCAGCTGGCCGAGTACACCTTCGGGCATGTCATTCCAACCCTGGGGATATCCCGTGCTACAGCCTATTGGCCCTTTGCGGCGGCAGGTTTACTGATTCTTGTGTTCTCCATCGAACAGATTCTCCTATCGCTAAGCCATAAAGAAGGGAAATACTAATGGAACTCTTGATCCTATTCGGTACGTTATTTGTTTTGCTGTTGATGGGCGTTCCCGTCGCCTTTTCCCTCGGCCTCGCTTCCCTTGCGACCATGTGGTGTCTGGATATACCACCCATTGTTGCATTTCAACGTATGGCGGCAGGCATGAACATCTTTGCCTTGATGGCGATACCCTTTTTTATTTACGCCGGTGAGCTAATGAACGAATCCGGCATCGCTGAACGGCTGGTGCGATTTGCGCATTCACTACTGGCCAGAATCCGGGGTGGTTTGGGATTAGTGAATGTCGCCTCGAGCATGATGTTTGGCGCCATATCCGGATCGGCTGTAGCCAGCGCGTCAGCGATGGGCTCGGCCCTGATACCTATCATGAAAAAGGAGGGCTACGACGCCGACTATGCCGTCAATGTCACAGCAACATCGGCTACTACCGGCCTACTGATCCCGCCATCCCATAATATGATCATCTATGCGATCGCAGCGGGTGGCGGTGTATCCATCGGTTCGTTATTTTTAGCAGGCATCTTACCGGGCGTTTTGTTAGGTACCGGCCTGATGCTGGCTACTTACCTCGTTGCCGTGAAGCGTGGTTATCCCAAGGGCCAATTTCCCGGCTGGAGCGTTGTGCTACGGTATTTTGCCGGTGCGCTACCCGGGTTCTTTTCGGCCATTATTATTCTGGGCGGCATCCTCTCAGGGGTATTCACCGCCACAGAATCATCGGCTATCGCCGTAATCTATACAGTTATTGTAGCGGTGCTGGTGTATCGATCGCTGGATTGGGCCGGCTTCGTAAGGGCTAGCATCAATGCCGTAAAAACCACAGCCATGGTGTTGATGATTATAGGTACAGCGGCCGCCTTTGGTTGGCTGTTGGCGGTGACCGAAGTGCCCACGTTACTGTCCACCACCTTGCTCGCTATTTCCGAGAATCCTTTGGTGATTCTGCTCATCGTCAATTTGATCTTATTGATGTTGGGTACCTTTATGGATATGTCGCCGCTAATCATTATTACTACGCCTATCTTTCTGCCGGTCATGGTCGGTATCGGTATGGATCCCGTGCAGTTTGGCATCATGCTGATTCTCAACCTGGGCATCGGGGTTGTAACCCCACCGGTTGGATCGGTTCTTTTTGTTGGCTGCGCCGTAGGCGGTATTCGCATCGAAGACACCTTACGCTCTATATGGCCTTTCTACTTGGCATTTCTAATTGTGCTGGCATTAGTCACCTATCTACCTGCTACAACACTTTTTTTACCGGGATTATTTAATTAGTAATGAATAGACTTTCTAGTAACAACCTGCCTGAAGAAGCCAGCCTTAGCTACGATAAAACAAAGGTAACCGCAGGTATTGTTCATTTTGGGGTGGGTAATTTCCACCGCACCCACCAAGCCATTTACTGCGACAAGTTATTGTCCAAAGGCGAAACTGAATGGGGTATTACAGGTGTATCTATGCGATCTCCCGGTATTCGGAATGCCCTGGCGCCCCAGGACTTTCTCTATACCCAGATAACGCTTGGTACAGATACAACCTTCCGGCTTGTCGGCGCCATTCAAGAAATTCTGGTCGCACCGGAAAACCCCGCTGCGGTTATTGATGCCGTTGCCGATAACCAAACCCAGCTAGTCACCACTACTATTACCGAAAAAGGCTACTGCCTATCTTCGGGAGAACTTGATTCACAACATCCAGGAATAATTCAGGATTTAGGATCTTTAGAGCAACCCCAAACCATCTACGGCTATCTGGCTGCCGCCATCATTAAGCGGTGCCAAAATAATGGAACGCCCTTTACGGTTCTCTGCTGTGACAATATGCAAGGCGGTGGCGACCATCTGAAAGAAGGGGTCAGACTGCTATTACAGGCTCATGCTTCAGAGAGCCAACAATGGACCAAAGAAAATGTCGCTTTTAGCTCTTCAATGGTAGATCGAGTTTCACCGGCAACCGACGAAAATCTTAAACAGCAAGTGGCTAATCACTGGGGTGTGATTGATGAATGGCCAGTCGCTGCAGAGCCTTTTAGCCAATGGGTTATTGAGGATAACTTTGCTGGACAGAGGGCGCCATTTGATAAGGTTGACGCACAGTTCGTTGGCGATATAGCCCCTTACGAACAAATGAAACTTCGCTGCCTGAATGCTGGGCACTCGATGATCTCTTCGCTCGGTTACCTGGCGGGAGATCGCACCATCCACGAAGCGCTAAGCCGACCGTCCATTCTTCATTTCGTTCGCCAAGCATTAGTCATGAATGTACTGCCGGCCACACAGATTCCCACGGGAAGCGACGGCATGGCGTACATTCAGCAGTTGCTCGATCGGTTTCAGAACAGCGCCCTCCCCTACACAGTCTTGCAGGTAGGCTCCGACAGCTCGCAAAAAATCCAGCAACGCTGGTTTCCAAGTATCGACGATGCGTTGAACCAGGGATCGGATACATCTTGTCTGGCATTCGCTCTCGCGGCATGGACTCGCTACATCGTTGATGCCTTAGATCGCGAAGATCTGAACGACCCCCTCAAGATTGAGTTTTCTGAGGTGATGCAACGCACCATTGAAACGCCTGCGAGACCTATTCTTGCACTGGCAGGCGCTGATAAATTCCATTTTTTTCACACACCAGATTTTCTGACTGGGGTAAAGGACTACTACCGAGCCATTTCAACCTTGGGTATAGAAGGGGCTCTTGCCAATTTTTTAGAGTCGGAAAGAGAGAACTAATTATGCGTGAATCCTGGAGATGGTTTGGCCCCAACGACCCGGTCAGCCTTGATGACATACGACAGACGGGCGCGACCGATATTGTCAGCGCACTGCACTCGATCCCGACCGGCCAAATATGGACGGTGGAGGCAATACGGGACTACCAAGCGTTGATTGAGTCCACTCCGACCGGCGCCTCACCGCTTAAATGGTCCGTAGTGGAAAGCATTCCCGTACACGAAGACATCAAGCTGGCACGTCCCGGTCACCAAACCTGCGTGGATAACTGGATCGCATCGATGGAGAACCTGGCGCACTGTGGCATAAAGACCATCTGCTACAACTTTATGCCGGTGATCGATTGGACCCGCACGGATCTTAACTATAAATTGCCCAGCGGCGCCTACGCACTCCGGTTTGATCAGAAAAAATTTGCAGCATTCGATCTGTTTATTCTACAGCGCGAGAATGCTGAAGAAGACTACAGCGAGGCTGAAATTGCAGAAGCCAAACAGATCTTCGACACCATGCCAGCTGATGAGAAAACTGAACTCACTAGCAACATAATTGCCGGCCTGCCTGGCAGGATGACAGATAGCTATGATATTGATGATTTTCGCAAGATGCTCGCACACTATAAGGACGTGAACAGCGATACCCTCAGAAATAATCTGTTTGCGTTTTTATCACAGGTACTACCCCGTGCGGAGGAACTCGGTGTGAAGCTCGCGATCCATCCCGATGATCCACCACGCGATATGCTGGGATTGCCGAGAATTATATGCACTGCCGCTGACCTCGAGCTGCTGTTCGAAGCGCTACCCAGCCCGTCCAATGGAATCACGCTGTGCGTCGGTACCTACAGCAGCCGGCCCGACAATGACCTACCCGCCATGGCCCGGCAATTTGGCCCACGTATTCACTTTGCCCACTTGCGCGGGGTTAGCCGGGATGCCGAAGAGCAGCGTTCCTTCTACGAGGCCAACCACCTGGATAGTGATATTGATATGGTGCAGGTGATTAAGGAATTATTGGCAGAGGAGAGCCAGCGGAGCATGCAGGAGCCAGCCATCTTTATCCGCCCGGATCACGGCCACCAGATGATGGATGATATTGGCAAAACCGTAAATCCCGGTTACTCCGGTATAGGTCGGTTAAAAGGCCTGGCGGAAGTCCGCGGGGTTATCCGGGCGCTTGCAGCAAACAATTAGAGCCCTGAGATGAAGCAAACAAATCCCCTGAACATTCTCTGTGCAGGCGAATGCATGGTGGAACTGCGTGGTGAGAGCAGCCGATTTACTTCCAGCTTCGCGGGAGATGTCATTAACTTTGGAATATACCTGAAACGCCTGCAACCCGATGCTTCGGTAAAATTTTTCTCCGCTATCGGAGAGGATACAATTAGTCAAAATCTACTCAACTTTCTTAACCTGGAAAGAATTGATTCCGAGTATGTGTTTCGCACGCCAGACAAAACGCTCGGGCTTTATATGGTTCATACCAACAGTCAGGGAGAACGAACTTTTAACTATTGGCGCTCTGATTCCGCAGCCAAACAGATGTTCACACTGGCCGATACTTCTATGTTGAATCGGGCGGCCATGACGGCCGATTATTTCTTCTTTAGTGGAATTACCCTGGCTATCCTTGATCAGAACAGCAGAAACCAGCTGTTTACGCTGGCTGAGAATATGCACGCAGCAGGAAAAACCATTGTCTTTGACCCTAACTACCGACCCACCCTATGGGAAAACACGCACCAGGCTAAACACCAAATAACCTGCGCCTACCAGCTCAGCGACATCCTTCTATCCAGTCAGGACGATGAGCAAGCACTATTTGGCACCAACAACATTGATGAATCACTTGAACATCTGGAAGCTTTTAATATAAGCGAGATAATCCTTACCAATGGACCCGGAAATATCAGCGGGCTCGTAGATGACGAGCGATTGAACATTCCCCCGGTACCACCGGAAAAAGTGGTAGATACCACATCTGCGGGAGACTCATTTAATGCGGGTTACCTAGCAGCGCGACATGCCGGATCACATGCTTCATCGGCTGTTCTACAAGCATCCGCGTTGGCTTCTACAGTAATAGGTTGCTCAGGTGCAATTATGCCTAAATCGACAAAGATGAAAGGTATTAACTGACATCTAATCCACTGCTGTTGAAAGAGTATGAACAACACAGTGGGAGTCCACTATGAAATATTGGCATTCGAAACAGTTTGGTCGCGGTATGATCGCCTCTGCGATGGCAGTCGCGTTAATGGCATGTTCGGCAAAAGAGCAGGGGCCGAATACCCCTGTTGTTGAAGCTGAGGAACCGCTGAAATTTGGCATACTCGCCTTTGGTGATTCTGGCTACCACCCCAATTACTTAAAGGAAAGTCAGTACAACCCGCCGAAGACGACGGAAGCGGAATACCTCGACGCTAAACAGAAAAAGTGGATTAAGAGTAAGCGTCCTCCTGCGGAATTTTCTGCACCACCAAGCTATTACGTCGAGTCGGAAAATACCTGGATTGAAGCCAGCGGCTTGTATCCCACAGCTGAAGCGATGGTGAGCTATTGCGAATCACGTTCCTGCGAGTTTTCAGTCATGTTGGGGGATAACATCTACCCCGACGGTGCGACAAAGGGCGTTGATGGAAAGAGCGACGAAGAGCGCTTTGATATTCTTTTCTCGAAGCCCTTCTCTCCCTTAGGTGAGGGCAAGCCCGACTTCCGCATTTACACCACACTGGGCAATCACGACTGGAACACCTCCCGCGCTGGCGCGATGGCGCAGGTGGAATTTATGGAAAACACGCTTCCCTTTTATATGGACGGCATTTCCTACAGTGTGAAACCGCCGGCGGGCAATGGCGAGGTTGAAATCTTTGTTATCGATACCGAGGTGCTTCTCTCCTCGACCACCGTCTATGAGGATGAGCTCAATGATGACGGCAGCCCCGTCGTCGGCACTGAAGTAAAAGAGCCTGAACCCTGGACGGTGCCGCAGAACGACGCGGAGAAAAACATGGTCGCGTGGCTGGATAACGCCATGAAGCAATCGGACGCGCGCTGGAAGCTCGTCGTTGCGCACCACCCGATTTGGTCGACGGGCGGTACCAAATTCACCCAGGCCACTGCGCTGCGTGAAATGTTGATGCCGACCCTGTGTCGCTACGCCGATGTCTACTTTGCCGGTCACGAACACTCACTGGAGTTGCACGAAGACAGTTGCGAATCCGTGCTCGGTGAAGGCTCCAATCTACCCCTGCTGGAAATTATTTCCGGGGCAGCGGGTAAACAACGCGGCGTGAATACGGCCTTTAAAGCCTATCAGGACAAACACCACCCCGAAACCAAATCGATCTGGGTGAAAGGTATGACCTGGGGCTTTGCCCATATTCAATTTGACGGTGACAGCGCCACGGTAGATATGGTGACCACGCCGAACGACGGCAGCGCGACTACGGAAACAGTGTTTAGCCACACCTTTGAACGCCGCTCAAACCGCGTCATCTTGTAAGCTCGCTAACATTTAGTCGGTTCATTCTTTCAGGGCGGCTCGCCGCCCTGACACACGCGAATAATAACGATGAAAACGCTTTTGAATTTCTTCTCTACGGGATGTGCACCCGTCTATATTGACATGGTAGAGGTCGGCGGTTCGAATCCGCCTGGTCCTACCAAAGTTTTAAGCCTCTGTTTTTATTCGACTTTATTTTTTCGAAATCGCGCGTTTTGGCGTGTTTCTGCGCGTGGACGCTACCGCCGAAAGGTAGTGACCAAAGATTGACTTTCTCTCCCACGGAAAATCCGTGGGGTATTAGCCCGTTACTGATGGTTACGTCGCTAGTT
>Ga0182078_10045469_pt1 | contig 14792 bp, 7 predicted proteins | sample 071ome_15_FD_127749 | JGI IMG/M metagenome (GOLD analysis project Ga0182078, IMG submission 127749) | Metatranscriptome of coastal salt marsh microbial communities from the Groves Creek Marsh, Georgia, USA - 071409BT metaT (Metagenome... | ecosystem: Environmental > Aquatic > Marine > Intertidal... | reverse complement strand
TGGAGTTCTTTTCATCTCGACGATCCTCCCTGCGTTCATGGCTCAGGTTCACGTTGAAGAGGTAAAATTTGAGCGAGAAGTCTACACGCGTGAACTCCACGATTCGCTCTATCGACCTTTGACGTACGTGACGAGTAAAATTCTAGCAGAAATACCGATGACGATATTGGCCTCTGTCACGTACTCTGCGATTCTGTATTTTAGCATTGGTCTCCAAAACACCGCCGCTGCTTTCGCTTTCTTCTGTCTCGGAATGTTCACAAACTTCACCATCGCGCAGTTGATCGGATCGACAATCGCGGCTTCGATACCTGGTGATGTTGGCCCAGCGGCGATTTTACCCATTTTTTCCACCCTCTACATGCTTGTCGGTGGCTTCTTCATCAGGGCGAGCACGCTACATGTCGTCTGGAAGTGGCTCTACACTGTATCCTACATTCAATGGAGCTGGAGCTGTCTAATGGTGAATGAGTACGACCAACGCGAGTTTTACGATCACTGCGACTCTGAAGGAACGAACGAACTCCTTGATCAGCTTGCGCTTCCAGAGTCGTCGAGACGGATCCTCAACTTGCTGCTGGGTACGCAGGCGTGCACTGCGATAACCGGTGAATCGATACTACGCCCGTTTGAGCTCACGAGTAGAAACAAATTCATTTCGCTCGGCTACGCGGCGTGCTCCATACCGGTATTTTTCGCATTCTTCTATCTAGGCGTGTCGTGCGTTCGACACGAAAAGCGCTGACTGAGTGAGTTTTACAACAATACGTGAGTATACGTCACACGATGCCAGATAGCTCGTCTCAAAGAATTGTAACTACTTTTCGCGAATCACTTACGACGCGGGCAATCACCGCACGCCTTGGCGACCGGACGATCCGGGTGAACGCACTTGGCCTTGGCCATTTCGAAGACGCGCGCCTCGTCCGCCGTCTTTTCAGCCCGGCCGCAGTCCGTGTTCGTTTGGCAGGAACCGCGCACCTCGTTAACCGGCACCGGTTCCACGGCTTTCACGCTCGCTCGAGCGCGAGTTTGGCGAGCCACCTATCGCGCGATGACGACATTCCACGGATAAAAATAAAGTCAGTCCATGTTTCCAAGCCACCCTCCCCGTCGTCACGGCAACGTCACCATCTTTCCAACCAAAACCAACACGCCGAGTCAGTCGGTCGCGTTCCTCGCCCGCAGCCTCCCCGACTCGACCCGGGAGGCGAATCCCCCGTCGCGTTTTCTATCGTTTTCCTCGCTCGCTCACCTTGGCCGTCGTCGCGCGCGTCGCGATGGTTGCGTTGAGGGCGATCATCCTACACGTAATCTTTTTCCTCCCTTCTCAGAGTGGCGATGCGGCGACGCTGGCGGGGGGGCGCGCGGCTCGGACTCGGAGTATTGTGTGTGTGTGTTTTCAGTGACGTATCGAATGTCCGATAGATGCTCATCTATGTATGTTTAATGTGTTCTAGATCTGTCTTCTTTTTCTTGAGTACGTGTAAAAAGCTCGTCCGGTAGAAATAAAAAAAACACGCCCCTCGGGCCCGCGCGTCTCTCCTTTGCAACCGGAAAGAAGCCGCGCTCGCGCTCGAGCGACTCCGCCTTTTAGACGCGCGTTCGAAGCGACCAAACATGGCTGCCGAACAGGTGCGTGCGCGACGACGACTTTCGACGACGACTTTCGACGACGACTTTCGACGACGACTTTCGACGACCGCGATGGCGCGGGAAGGAGAGACGCCGGGAGGAATGAGGTGAGAGGAAGCTCGCGAGCTCCTCGGAGGGTCTGGATGGGCGATGGGAAACGCGGAAACCTAACCTGTGTAATCTTTCACCGCGCGCAGCACGAGAAGGCGTACCAAAAGCAACTCGGCGTGAACCAAGGGTATGTTAATTAACATTTTTTATCTCTCGCGCGTGTTCGCGAGACGGCGACGGCGCGACGGCGCCCGCGTGGTTTGAAAAGTCTTGAGAGATCGCGTTCGCGGGCGAGAGCCGCCGAGACTGACTTTGGAATCTCTTTGTCCGTGACACAGTTTCGCCGCGTCTGCGAAGAAGAAGGCTGGCAAGGGTGGTAACCGTTACTACAAGAATGTTGGTCTCGGTTTCAAGACTCCTCGCGAGGCTATTGAAGGTGCGTGCGCGAGAAGACCCCGAAGTGGACCACGTCGTGTTTCTAGGGCTTTGGCCACCCAGCGCGAACGCGTGGGAGGCTTTATGTCCCGTCCGCAACCCGCGTGCGGTTGATTGGAGGGCAAAAAGGGAACGAATGGCGAGGACACAAGACTGACGAATGTTTTCTTACCGTACCCAGGCACCTACATCGACAAGAAGTGCCCGTTCACCGGCAACGTTTCGATTCGTGGCCGCATCTTGACCGGTGTCGTCAAGTCTACCAAGATGAACCGCACCATCGTCATGCGCATGGACTACTTGCACTTTATCAAGAAGTACCAGCGTTACGAAAAGCGTCACACCAACATCTCTGCCCACCTTTCCCCGTGCTTCCGCTGCAACGAAGGCGACAAGGTTGTCGTCGGCCAGTGCCGACCGCTGTCCAAGACTGTCCGCTTCAACACCCTGAAGGTGATCCCGAGCGGCTCCAAGGCTGGCAAGGCGTTCGTGGCCCACTAAACCGTGGCGTTGTTTAGGGACGGTCTATACGTTGCGTTTTAGAAAGCGCTTGTGTGGCCTGCTTTAATATAGCTCATCTTACAACAAATTCCTGCACTACCTATTCATTCGCCTACATCTCGATGCATGCTATGCCCTTCTCCACATTCATCTCACCCATTCGAACTTTTCCTATGCCGTCGTGTCCCCAATTCTTCCACGAGTTGACCATCAACCAATAATGCTCACCCTCATCCGTTTTACCCCATCCTATCAGCTTGGTCGCGTGTTGTCCAAGTGGATCATCAGCGCCGTCTGGAACCTTGTACACGCCGTGTTTGTACGAGTAGAAGTCCTCGTAAACGGGTCCAAAGGTGACGGCAACTGAGCCGTGCTTGTAAATCTCTTTCGCGATGCAGACGATATCATCATCGGGGCATGTGTACGGCGCCGATCTAGGGTAAACAAGCTGCATGGGTGAGCCGTCAGCGCACCTTGATGGGCACGACTGGGGCACGATTCCAGGCTCCATACACGGATGATTGCACGGCTCAAACTCGTACGGTAAACAGGAGGAAGAATCGAGCATCCCACCGTGAGGTAAACCCTTTATTAATGCGATTTCCATGGTATCCAGCACATCACCACCAGAGCATCCGTCCCCGCTGTCGTAGCAAGACAGAGCAAACTGTGGACTCAGTTCTTCGGCAGCGGCACCATTTGTAGCAACGCATAGGCGATCATTCATAACTTCCGTCGCGGCGACGGCCCAGCAGGAACCGCATTTTCCTTGATCGCGAGTCGTTCCTATCAGTCTCGCACACTTTGGAAACTCGTCTCGAGAGTCAAACTTCTCAGGGAGCCCATGTGACGCAGCATGCAACGCAAAGCGAGAGCCCAAATGCGGTGTACGCTTGCTACCGTGGAATCCCTGGTTTGACGCAAAGCGCGAGTAAGCGATATTACGATTTTCATTCTTCGAAGGTCGAACCCCGATGATTCCATTCGTTTCTGACTTGGATAATGACGCCGGCGACGCCGGCGAGCCTCGCTCGTTCATGTGACGAGTCAAGTAACGAATCTCATTGGTATCAGACATATCCCAGTGTGGATACTTTCGCAACAGTGGAAATATATCTGCCACAAACACGCCCAACTTTTTTGCCTGAACACTGTCTGATTCTGGCGCAGTCTCAAAGCCCAAACCGGCTGTGGACCAGTGCGGAACGAGTGAAACAAAGCCACGGGGCTCGTCCACCATGCTATTCACCACAGAATCGTACGCTCCCAAGAAGCCAGTGCTGTCCTCGAAACCGTCTGTTTTGATTGTCTTGGCCTTCGACACCAAATTTTCGTACGTGTCCTCATCCAAAGTTGCCAAACCTTCACGAACTCGTCTCAAGTCGCCACACGCCTTTTCATCGCGCATCGCCGAACAAAAATCTTCGAACACAGCCGAAGCGGACAGCTGAGCGCTGATATCCTCATCTTTCGCGCGCACTTGATTCATGAAAAAATCTCTCGTGGACCTCGGCAAGGCATCAACCGGAAAGCACCAACTTCGAAGCAACCCAAACGCGCACCCAGCCAGAGCCACGCAGGACGCACCGTACGTCGACGTTCGGCTCCACCCCGTCCCGAGTCGCCGACTTCCCCATCCATCCCGCTCCATCGCGCGTCCATCTGTATATTTACCCTTCTCCACGTCCTCCCGGGTGCCGTACGCTCCTTTCGATCCCAACCTCGACGTCGCTCTTCTCTCCCGCGGGAGAACGTCATGGTGTTGAGCGCTCGAGCTCGCTTCACCCCCGCGTCGCGTCCGTCCCTCGCTCTTCCGCGCACCGATGTCGGCACCACCGACCAAAGGTGTTCGCTCCACCGCGCGTTCGCCGCCGAACCGTCCCATTTTTCGACGACGACGACGACGATGTCCACCGAGCGACGTCGTCTCACGTCTGGAACGGACTCTCTCCGCTCGGCGTTTCCCCCAAAAAAGTTTTGTTTTCAAAAACACGGTTCGTGACTCGTCGTTTTCGATTGAGTGCCCCTCTGCAAAATTTGAGCTTCACAACACACGACGACGGCAGACGGCAAGCGTCAGACGCCGACGGACAGACGCGTGGACGGCGGTGAAGCGACTCGGAAACTCGCGGCAAAGTTTTGAAGAAGACCCGCGGTGGTGACTGCCGGTGTACCAGTGGGCGAAGATGGAGATCGATGGCGTCCTCTTGACATCGATGAGCACGAAGGAATTGAGCGCGCACGCTCGAGCTCGTGGGATCCCGCCGTTGCAGTCGCGCGCGGCGTTTTTGAACGCGTTGGCGGACGCGTTGGCGAATGAAGAAGAGAATGTCGGAGATGTGCATAACGTTGAAACGATGGTGACGACGAAGACGACGACGAGGGTGACGTATGCAGCCAGAGGAGTGGGTGTTAAAGAGGGAGGCGCGAAGATCGGAGGCCAAGTGAACGTGGACGTCGAAGACGACGTGGCGGAAGCCGTGGATGCGGACGAAGAGAACTATATGGATAGAGATGATATGGACGATGGGGACGCAGAGTCGTATTTCGTTGGAAGCGCGGCTTTTGTTTGGGAAGACGAAGTGTACACGTACGGCGGTTTGGCGCACGAGGGCGAGTTCGTGACAAACATCTATCGCTGGAGCGGTAGAGGCGCGTGCTACGAGGTTCCAGCCACCGCCACTGATCCAGAGGTTGGGCTACCGCCCGGTCGATACGGTCATACCGCGGTTGTACACGGGGATTTGTTGTACGTTTTTGGTGGTCAAGGCCAGTTTGGCTGTCTCAACGACCTCTGGGTCTTTGACTTTGTCGCGTGCTCGTGGACGCTTGTCGACGTGCTCGGGGACCCTCCACCGACGCGTACTGGTCATTGTATGTGTATCTCTGATAACGTTCTTTTCGTCTTCGGCGGGAAGGATGTACAACCTGGTCAAGACGTGGTCATCTACAACGACTTATATGGTTTCGATCTTGCAGACTCAGAGTGGCTCACCATCGACACTCAATGGAAACACCCAGTCGGGGGCGAAGGGTGCGCTATGGCTGCCCGAAATTCGGTGTTGTATATTTTGAGTCCGAGCGAAACGTCGATCGAGATGGTGTTGTGGGTGCTACAACTTTCTGCACAAGGAACGCCGCGTTGGACGATGGTTGCGAGGGCAGGACAAGTCCCTAGCCCGCGCACATCGTACCTATCGTGCGTCCTCGGTTCGAACTGGATCATCCACGGTGGTCGCGTTTTACTTCAGGATCAAGTACTCGGTGACACGTACGTGTTCCACTTTCCTACCGGTGAATGGGCGAGGTTGAATCCTGACTCTGACACGGATCCTCGCTTCAGCCACGCCGGCGCATGCGTCGATGGAGCCCTCGTTATCCTCCACGGCTCTCGTGATCCCTCCATTCGTAGCACACCTGAAGAAAGTGGAGTGTGTATCGCTATTAATTTAGAGGCTTACATGCCGTTCCCAATGGGTGAGAGCGGTCGAGATTTGGATGGAAAAAAATCGTACATTGACAAACCTTCTGCGGAAGAGGAAGCAGCAGAAGAAGAGGGGAATATCGAGGGTGATGCCATCACTGAGATCGTCGAGTCCAATCTTGAGGCTAAAATTCTGTCACAGCTCAATGAGAGAGGGATCTACGGCATGAAAGGTGGGTTGATGGGCGGATCACTGCACGTCCCGATAAAGGGCTCTCACGATCCTGGAGACATGCACTTCATCGTGGACAACGTCAAGATATATGCCCACACAGATGTCATCCGTAGCGGTTCAAAATATCTGAGCGAACTGTTAGACACATCACCAATTACCGCGGCGATGAACAGGACTCCGGATGTTGTCAGGCTTTCAAAACACTATCACAGGTGGCTTGGAATGCCCCTCTCACTCATTCTACGAGTGCTGTACTACATGTCTGTCTTAGTCTTGTTCACGGTGCGCAAAGTATTATCGCCCGAGGAAGACGCGATCAAGTCGATTGTCTTGCAAGATACTCGAGTCCCTGTTCTATTGGCGGCTCTTCGTTGGATATATGAGATTCCAGTGCATCCCAGCCCAGACATGCTGTCAGAGCTCTACGAGTTGGCAAAACGTCTCAAGATTGACGGCTTGCCAAGTTACTGCGTCGACCGTCTGAAGAGGGAAGTGAACGTAGAACTTGTGGCTTCAACTGCAAAGGTGGCTTATCTATCTCACAACGCACTCCTCTGGAAGGCTGCGGTGCGTGTGGGCCAGCAACACTGGAAAGAAGTGAGCCATACCGCAGGCTTCCTTGCACTTACCCGCGATGCGCCGCACATCGCTCAAGATTTTTCTCTCTCGATCCACGAGAGTGTCGTCTTACCCGGACGTAAAAGTTTTATCTAATAATCTGCTAGTGATGAATAACAATCTTGTAAACTACTTAGTACTTATACTCTATCAAAATTTATTAACGCGCCTTCACAGTGTGTGTCGATCAGAACGTAACGTGCCAGAACGTGCCAAGGGCGAGCTCAGAAATCCTCATCCATCGTGCACTAAATGACAGAGGACCATCCTGCTTGCATTATCAATTCTATCGAACGAGCAGAGAGGCTTGGATCAACAAAAACTCTTAACGTGCCGTCTGCCGTGCAAACAATCATGTTGGTGTTCTCAGATGTCAGAAGGACACTTGAAACACTGGATTCAGCCTCGAAATCCCATTTCTTGCGTAGTATCAGCTGTGGCAAATCGAACACAACTACTGAACTTTTGCCGGCTTGAGCAGTCGTCCCTGCGACGAGACTGTATCCATCTTTTGAAATCAACATGGTACTCAGCGCGGGACAGACATCCTGAAGCACAGCCGTTGACAAGACGTTTCCATTCAATGATAAAACGGTCATTGCATGACTTTGCTCAGACCACACGACAACAAAACCTTCGTCCGAAACAGAACAAAGAGAACCGCTGAGTTTTGGTATGTGCGCGATGACATCACGAGTCATGATGGAATAAAAGGTTGCTCCCCCGAAAGGACTGACAGCGACTAGTAAATCTAAGTTTGTGCTGAGTGCTATGGCCGCGGTAGCATCGCCGTGTCCCTTTAACACGCAAACGGGACCGCTCAGAGACATCTTCAGCGCTGGCGTGACATCATCCTGTCCCACATCAATCACATTTGCAACAGTCGTTCCATCATTGAAAATAGAGTTGGCGTCGACCTGGATTATCGGTGCGATTGTTTCTCTTAGATTTTCTCCGATTGTTACCTTTTCTGTCGGAAGTTTCACCGTCCAGATTCCTATTGTCCCATCAGCGGAGCCAGTTGCGAGGACTCTACCGTCTGTTGATGCAGCTAAGGTTGATATTGGCCCCCGATGACCAACTTTGACACTCTCCACAACACCTTTCTCCATATTGAAGATTTGTAGAGAGTTGTCTGCGTATCCACCGATGACGAGGTGTCGACCTCCAGGTAATGTTGCGCATGGCAACGGCGAGCCCTCACGTGCCAGTCTGGGATCAAGCTTTCCTATTGCTTTTACGCACTCTGGAGTTTCACTCAAACCAGTGCGTCGACGAATCGAACCCATGAATGAACCTAGCGTCGTTTGTTCTTTCGCTGGCTCAAATGTAAACGGCATTCCAGAGTTTCCAGGTACGTTTGGTAGGAATTGATGAATTTTGATATCCAACGCTGGTGAAGCAACGACAAGTTGCCCAGTTGATGTCATACCCATGAAGCTTGTACGATTCTCACCGTAAGAGGGTGTCGCAAGTTTGTACTCTCGTACATTTTCTCCGTTATCAAAGAGTAAATGCGAGCCAGTAACTGAATCCACCATGCGTTGACGAGTCGGATGAGGTATTGTGAGTAGCTGCGATGGCGTCTGGCCAAAGCATGCAATCTGATCTTCTGTCGCCTTCAGCAAGAGAGGATCTTGGATTGCCTCCACGTCGACTGCGCCTTCGTACGTCATATAATAGAACACATTGCAAGCTGATTCTGCGGCTTTGCCTTTTTGCTTGTACCCGAAAATCAGATCGATCCAATGATGAAGGTTTCTACTAACGAATTCACTTTCAAGCGCCGCACGTTGCTTGGCTACAAAATCCTCAGGAGAATCGGCCCAGGGCGGCAGTATGACTCCATCGACTTTTTCATCATTTTGAGTGACACCAAAATTGATGTTATTGACGTTCTTGAACATCTCGGGCATGTAAAAAAATTCTGGAACCAATTCCTTGACATCACTCATGTCACTGTAGCAACTGCGCCATGTCGACGCAACGCTATGGAAAAGTCTGTCAGCGTGATCAAATTTGCCCCCTTGCAGTTCGTAAGCAAGCGTCGTGAATGGATCAACGCGGAGCAGGTAGAACAACACTGTACCAGAGGAACTGTAGTGACTACCGTAGTGAAACTTTGGGATTTCAGGGTCGTCAAAAAATTCGTATCGTTCCTTGATCCGTTCCAAACGAGCAGGATTCAGGGCACCAACTGGCTTACGTAGATCTCGATACACCTTTGGGTCGTTGAGATCCAACACGTCAGATGTATAATCTGAGATGACCCAAGGGAAGACTGGGTATTGAGTTATATCCTGGTACGTTCGCCCTGCGAGAGTGTTCAATGCCATGAGATAGTCAAAGTTTGATATTTCTCGACGAATCCATCTTGACGTAATGTCACTTTTCCGCAATAAAGCCTCTGGTTTGCTCGTCTCGAGATAGAGCGGAACGAAGTTCGTCGGTTTAATCTTGATTAGGACCCGAAATACTTGCCGTCTTTCTGAAGCAGTTCCAAAATCGATGAAATGAGTCGAACGATCCAACATAAAAAACTCTAACGCGCTTCTGCGTAGGAGGTACCTTCTGCTTTGAACCTGATGAAGACTAGCTAATGGCCACGTCCAAGTATGAGATCCATCAGCCGTCGAGAAGGTGATTTCTTCCTCAGAAATGATGAAATTTCCGCTGTGAATTTCCAATGGAGTAACCATCGTCGCTGAGCACTCGTACAGTGTACTTTTTGATCCGCTGCGGTTTGCAGCCATCGCAAGCGCCGCAGTGGCCGCCATGACTTCTTTCATTTCTTCCGCGTTCATCGACTTTTGTGGACTAAGGGGCAAGTCATCTTCGTCGTCTGAGGTGTCTTGAGTGTGACGTACGGGGAGTTTTATCTCCATCGCGGTCGCATCAAGAGGCTTTGCGTGAGCTAACCTGGTTTCAGTAGCGACTCTTCTGCTCTTCGTGACTCGCGACAAACGATATCTCCTCCTTCGTCCGCTCTCGACTGAATCTACTCCTAGACGAATCGCATCGTTTTCATCACGTATTTTTCCCATCAAAGAATCGTGAGCTTGCAGATCCCGAGCGAAGAGTTTCCATGCTGCGTCGGTGGCATTCAGCCGACTGCCTTCTGCTGCGATACACAGCGTTCTGCGTGAGACTTCCTTTGACAGGGCAGCGAGCCATTTCGATGACATCGCGATGTGAACATATTCTCCTTCCCATATTTTCACAAACTGTGCAAAGGTGTCCGTACGCGTACGCTGAACAGCGAGCTGTGCTTGCAACCTGGAGTCTTTCGATTTAGGGCCTCTCGCTACCATCACACTATTGCGAACCTCACAGACTGGTGTCGACGTGGCGATGCACATCAACGACTCTTCGATCACGGGAGTAGTCAGGAGCTTAACCCATGAGCCCGTGCATAATTTGGAGATCGCTGTGTCCATGGTACTCGATGCGAGAGAGCGGAGAGTGTTTGAGGAAATTTGTTCCTCTGTATTCTCTACAATGGCGTCGCGCCACCTGGCAGCTGTAGCAATAAGATACGTTGTCAACGCCCTGATGTACAATGAATTCCGTCTTTTCATGGTGTTATGACGCCAAACTTCATCGAGAAGTAATGCTATTACCCCGGGGGCAAGATGTGCAGATTGTCGAGCCGATGGTGCCTGCAACAACGGGGTCAGCAAGTTATGGAGAACAGAGAGCTTCTTTCCCAACACACTTGACTGTGAAGTTCCCCATAGCAATTTCGATTCAAACGCTATTGCATCCGATATCGATGAGTTTCCAGATGTAAGTGATCCCAAAGTATTCACAATGTGCGCTGGCATCAGTGGAAGCTCGTCGTCTATAATCTCATCTACCGACTGCTTTTCTTCACGGAAGTTTGCCAATGTGAGCCGAAGAAGCAAATGAACCAACTCGTCGTCCTTTAAAATGGCAGGATAAGAGTCAGCATTTGCACAAGTACTTCCAACAAGTGATGCGATGATTTGTTGCGTTGCGGCCAAGAGCTCAACCACGCGATCATCACTCTTACTCGTAATCGAAGGAGTCTGAACAGTGAGTCCATCTATGAGTCGGCGGCGATTTTCCCATCCATGAATAGTGTCCGTGGAGTAGTTACCGTAACTCACTAGCGCATCAAATACTTTTCTGACTTCATCGACACTGTTAGATGCTACTGAAGATGTTGCTAGGCATCTCAAGTGCTCCTCTACCATGTGTAGCAATGCGATGGTATTCTCGTAAGTAACATTTCTGTCCGATGACGACTGCATATTTTTCACATCCTCTGAAACACAGATTGCTTTGAGCTCACTCAGCATAAAGTTGGTCAGATCTCGGAAGATTAGGTGCTGCACTTCAATGCTCTTCGGCTTGTCGCCATTCGTGATCGCTTCGATGGATGTTATGACATTTTCCAGAACGCGCCATCCATCACTGATACGCATTGAATGTTGAAGCAAAATCAGAAGCAAGTTACTTGCGGCGTCCAGCACTTCGCGACTCTGACTTTTGACTAGCACGCCCGTCAACCAATTTGGAAACTCTGGTAAAGAGAGAAGCAAGTCTCTGTTTTCAGCATAAGCAATTGCAATGAGCATCATATCGTCCAGAGCTTGCTTGGATACCTCATCTCCGCAACGAGATAAAGTTGCAAGCATCGAACCTAGAATACCAGCACTGATCATCCGCACTGGCTCAGTCATGTTGATATTTGTAGTAATGTCTATGACGAGAGCTGATTGCATCACCGCTCTATAGACATCCAAAGTTAGAAGATCTTTAGAACCTCGATTAAAGGCGTATCGCACTGCTCTCTCGACGCTTCCCTTTGTAACCTTTTTACTTCCCCCCACTTCCGTGGTACGATTAGCACTTATGCAGCCTGTTTCAAGCATATATCCAAACAGAGAGATAGATGCCCCAAATAGAGTTTGTACGCCTTGCAGCTTGTGGTCAAATTTGCCCCGGAGGGAGAGTGCGCGTATCAGCCCCAAACAAATCTCAACTCCACCTCTTGCCACAAAAGCAAAGAGAAACTCATTAGCCCTCTCTGTCTTTGGCGAAACGATCATAGAGTGCACGAGCCTCACCATTGCCGCCAACATGTATGGGCAGGGACATTCCGCGAGATATCCAACGATGATGTCAACTATCGACTCCATACTGTCGCATGTGTTGGCGAGTAAGTTTACGGATACCAACAAATCGTCTATTAACGCCAGCGATTCGACCTCCGATACCCTAAACTTTCCTTTATCATCCATGGCGGATTTCGCTGAATTGCTGTGCAAAATTCCACCCATCATTGATGACCTAGGACAGAGCCAGCGACGAGCATTGTCAAGCAAACTTTGGAATGCATCAACTTGATGCATCACCTGTGGGCTCGAGTTGCACTCGGCAGAGCACATGTTGAAGAGTCTGCGGATACCTCGGGCACCCAAACCGTCCCAGGGTCGTAAGTCTAAGATGAGTTCTGTATATACTTGCTTCATGAGCACTTTATGACCCTGAACGACCGATATGAGATGCTCTAGCGAGTCTAGCACAGCTTCTTCTTCATCGTCAAGGGCATCTTCAGAAAATTGATGACGCATTGCCTCCAGGCCATACGGCAAGACGTGCGATAGTAAGCTTGCTACGTTACTTTCTTCTAGTATTGCCAAGTTTTCTGGGTGATTTTCACATGCACCAGCGATTATCCCTATGACAGACCTTATCGAGTTCCCCACAGAGAATGTTTCTTCGTGCACGTCTGAAAATCCAGGATCAAGATCTCTGGAACCAATGAAAGGGCAAACAAACGGAAGAACAATCGCTGGTCCGCTCGACCCCGATGACCAAACTGAATCACGTATTAATGAACGCTTCGCAAATGTCGTTCCACCTAAAAGAGCAGCTTTTGATTCACCTTTTGCGCCAGCTGGAGAAATGTCGAGAACAAAACTTTTGCTAGCCAACCGAGGGTGTAAAATTTGAAGCACAGTAGGCGCCAATAAATTGTCTAAAACTTGGTGTATTCCACTGCTCGTGCTCGCTGAAGTGGAAGTTCCATCTGCAAAATGTGGCATGTGAGAACCACCGCGATCTGAAAGCGCTTTCATGGCATGTCCACCAAGTGCTTGCTTGAAAATATACACTGGACCAAGACTTCCAAAAAGAGCGCATTGACGACGCTTCCTCTGAAGTCCAGCCATTGCCGCTGGTGGATTGGTACCGATACAACAAAATCCGAGTGGTTTACTCATTTTTGGAAAATCGAATGAGTGTGTTTCGACGCAGATACCGTTGACATAGAGTCTCGTCTCTGCGGCGCCGGTTCGCACACTCGCTGGTTTGTGCTCTATTCCCATGCAGAACCATCTCTTCAACGGAAATTTGTACGAAAACGGCAGCGTCATCCTCGACTCTTTGGAACCGTTCGCTTCCATTATCAAAAATCTATCGTGAAAGTAGCATTCGACCCCTTGACCTTCAGCAGACAGAAAACTGAATATTCTTGGCATGTGCACCTCCGCGTCCCCCGCAGCGGCAGCGGCGACTGCCGCGGCAGCGATCTTAGATGCACCTTGTTGCTGTGAGACTGAAGCTGCTGCTGCGTACGACGCCGCGGATGCTGTCGTAGTCTCGGACGCAGAAACGCTTTCAAGGTATACCCAAGTAACGAAGGCAAGTCCTTCTGTAAAGGGCCATTTTGGTTGGGCCGAGCCCAGTATCCCGCTACTCTCGCCATCCAGTAGGAATATTTCAGCCGGACCGGAGCTATAACGGGATTGAAGGGTCATATTCAGCTGATCTAATAAAAACACTTGCGCGTTCGGCGCACTTGAAGACGCGAGCCGCAGCCAAGCTTTCAAGTCAAGCGTGGAGGTGGAATAGCCAGCGACGCGCCGCAGACACTCTGCAATCAGAAGAGCATCGCCCGATATCTCAACATCCTCGTTCGACCGCAGCATTCCATCGAGCACTTGTAGCAGCGTCTTCAATACACCAACATCACAAACCGCTCGACAATTCCCCATGTATGAATTCAAGATGTGTCGTATGCCTCTCCCCAGCGCTCCTCGATGGCTCGGTCCAAACTTGGTCTTTGGCATCACCCCAAGCAGCTCGACTCCCAAGGCGACGTATCGCGCATCACACCGCAACACGGGTCCATGACGACCATCATCATCTTCATCCCGTCCCGCGTCTCCCTCTGAATCATCCATCCCATCATCATGTGCCCCCAAAACCGCGGCTTCTCCTCCGATGTGTTCTAACAACTTTATAACGATGACAGCCAGTTCGTCCTCGTTCGCCGCCTCTGTGCGCGCCTTGAGCTCATCCAACGCGTCTGCGTCCGCAACCAACGCCGCTAAACTCATTATTTTCTCTAAATGTTCGTCATCTCGCGTCGACGACGATCCCCAAGTCCCTGAACTTCGTCGAAGCCTCGACTCGGATTCCCCATAGTACTGCTCTTCGTCAAATTCGAGCAAGAGCTCCATCTGCACGCGGCCGACAACGACGACGACGACGCTGTCGACGACACTACCGACGACGACGCTATCGCGGGAGTCTCACAGCCGTTTCCTCACTTTGACGGTTTCCACCCTGGTCCGTCGTCCCTCGGAATCTGACGACGCTGTCGTCGACGTCCACACCAGCCGTTGGCGTGGTGTGGCGTCGCGTCCCAGTCGTCGAGGTTCGCACTTTGTATGTGTTTTAACCGCATCTAGATTTTCGATGGAAGTGAAAGATAAAATTAATCGCGAACCCTGAAGTGTGCGCGACGCGCGCGCGCGCTTCGCTGGTTTCGAAAAGTGGTGAGGAGAGTTGATCGGGTTTAGTCACAAAGTGTGCGTGTGTTTGCTACTAACATGTCTAGGGGATACTAGGTGGTAACTG